>ERZ506425.74-NODE-74-length-80648-cov-9.3159_pt1 | contig 80648 bp, 71 predicted proteins | sample MGYA00513667_ERZ506425 | MGnify/ENA metagenome assembly ERZ506425
GCCTTCGCGGGGGGCGGGCCCGGCTGGGACCCGCCGGCGCGCGTCGGCGCCCCCGTCGGCCTGCCCGAGCTGGCGGTCGAGCTCCGGGCGCGGGAGGGCACGGCCGCGCCCGACCCCGTCGCCTACTCGTCGCCGGCGCCCCGGGGCTTCTCGTCGGGCGGCGCCGACGCGCAGAGGGTCGCCGACGCCGTGGTGACCGTGCTCCTGCGCGACATGCCGCCCGCCCGCGCGCTCGTCGCGCGGGAGCTGGTCTACGGGTGCCTCACGTTCCTCAGGCACTGGCGCCCGTCCGGCGAGCTCGGGTCCCCGGCGCTCCTCGCGCTCGTCCGTGAGGAGGCAGAGGGGCGCCTGCGCGCCCGCGTCGTCGCGGTCTGCGAGGGCCGGCCGCTCGACGGCGACGCCGCCCGCGGGGACGGGTGGCGCGGGCGGAGGGGCGACCCCGCGCTGCGCACGGTCACCTGCGGCATCGAGCACGCCGGCGTCTCCCCGCGCGAGGACTCGGCGCTGCGGCGCCTGGCCTACTACTGGCTCCTCGCCGGCGACGACGCTCGGGCGATCGCCCGCGAGGTCGCGGACAGGATCGAGCCCCTCGCGGGCGGGCCGGCGCCCGCCGACTAGGCGGCGGGCGAGTGCCGCCCGGTCGGTCATCATTAAGGAGAAGGCCTAGGCCGGCGCCTGCCGCCACGACGCGATTGGGCACTGGGAGAAGCCTCCACAGGCTCGTCTGAACACCACCTTCGGCGAGCGCCCGCCCCCGGATGATCCCGGGGGCGGGCGCTCTCGTCTTATGCCTTGCGCGGGATACCGCTTCACGGGCTTGGCGTCGCGGAATCTCTCGGCCGTTGCCCGCCCCTCGGTCGGGCCTCTCTCGATTACCTCTTCCGGGACCCGTGGTCCGGCGGGACCGGCACCGGGATGCGCACGGGGCGCGGGGGCCTCCTGTCCTCGCCCACGGGGTCGGACAGGAATCGCTTTCTGTATACCTCGATGTACTCCTCGCGCTCGCGGGCGAGGTGCTCCTCGGCGTCGCGCGCGCGGGGTGCCGCGGCGTCCACGAACATCGGCGGGCCTCCCCTGCCGGAGCACGCGCAGGCCATGTCGACGCGCTCGAGCGGGCCGAGCTTGGCGCCGGAGATGGCCCCGCGGCGGGCGTAGAGGAAGTCGTCGACGCCGCCCATGGTGAGCCCGTCCCCGCGGGCCTTCACGGCCCCGACGAGCCTCCTGTCGGGAAGCCCCCGGCTCGTCGTGAGGAAGGCGGAGAGCCCCGCGGGGTCGCGCGAGAGCTCGGCGAGGTCGCGCTCGCCGATCACCTTCTGCTCGATGAGCGTGGCGAGGAGCCTCGCCTGGCTCGCCCTGGGAGGGGTGTGGTAGCGGTGGTCGCCGGCCTTGCGCGAGCGCTCCCTCTCGGCCTCGATCCGCTTCATCGCGGCGCGGGCGGCGGCCTGCTGCTCCGGGGTCTTGGGCGGCTTGCTCGCCACCTTCGGGCGGTGGTCGATCCGGTGGGGGTTCCTCTCCCGCGGGGCCTCGCCCGGGGCGTCGACCCTCGCCCCGCCGTCCTTGCCGAAGGAGATCTTCCCGTGGGTCGCCGGGCCGTAGAGCGTCACGTAGGTCAACTCGTATGTCCTGCGCGCGGACTGGATCGACTCGAGCTCGGCGCGCGCCTGCTCGAGCTCCTTGCCGAGCTCCCGTGACATCGCGCGGCAGAGCCTGAGCAGCGCGAGGGCCTTCTCCTCGTCCGTCGCGGACTCGAGCCCGGCGTGCGCGATGTAGGCAGAGCCGGTCCTGAGCCCGGCCTCCACGCGGGCGGAGAGCTCCTCGACGCGTGCCTCGAGGGTCTTGCGCTCGCGTCTCTCGGCGGGCGAGGAGAAGAGCCTGCCGGACGCCGCGGCGGAGAGCTCGGCGAGCCTCGCCGCGGCCTCGTCGCGCTCACGGACGGCCTCGACGATGGCGAGCGCGCGGTCGGCGCCGGCCCTCATCCCGTCGACCTCAGACTCGGCGCGGGCGACGTTCTCCTCGAGGATCCGCACGCGCCGCATGAGCGCGCCGTGGTGCGTGATGCCAGCCGCGGAGAGCTCGGCGACCGCGTCGAGCACGCCGTCGATGCGGCGCAGGCGCGGGTTGAGGGCGCGGCGCTGGAGCGCCCAGTCCTCCATCGTGCGGTCGGCGGGAGCCCAGGGCGAGCCGGGCGCGTGGACGTTGTGGCGCCCGCGCAGGGCGCGCGCCGCGGGCGGGACGTAGGCGTCGCGTTCGGGCGCCCGGCGCCACATCGCGTCGAAGTCGACGCCCAGGCGCGTGCGGAGCGCGTCCTCGGTGTACTCGGCGCCGAGCTTGGCGGCGCGCACCCTCATGGTGTGCTCGCCGCCCTCCGGGTGGTGGAACACGAGGCCGCGTCCGCGCTTGGCGCTCTCGCGCGTGACGGTCACGCCGGTGGCGGCGAGGCGTTCGAGGAAGTCCTCCCAAGACGACGCAGCCTCGGCCGAGCGGTCGACGGCGCCGCGGATCTGCTCCTTCCAGGATCGCGAGCCGGCGGCGCGCTCCCACGCCTCGGTCTTGGCGCGCTGCTCGGATTCCTCGAGCCGCTGCCTCCATTCCTTGAACTGGGGGAGGTCCCGCAGGCCGTGCTCCTCGCAGATCCTCTGGAGCTTGTCCCACTGTCTGTAGATGTCCCCGTCGCTGACCTGGATCTTGTAGCCTGTCTTCGGGTGCACCGTGTTGACCACAACGTGGGCGTGCGTGATGCCGTTCTTGTTGTCATCATGCACCACGACGACGTGCTCGAACCCGGGGAACATCGCCTCGGCCCACTCGTCGGCGACGTCGGCGCACTCCTCGGCCGACACCTTGTCCTCGGGGTCGGGCGACACGATGAAGTGTCCGTAGGTTCTCTTGCTGTCCTTGCCGTAGCGCATGCGCGTGGCCTGCATCCGGGCTGCCCAGTTGTTCTCGTCCGCGGCGACGAGGCCGGGCGACGAGCGGAAGGCGCGAACCCGCGACTCTATGGCGCCGTGGCCGTGCTCGAGGTAGTCCTTGATCTGGCTCTTCGTGACGTCGTCGCCGAAGGCGAGGTAGTCCTGCAGCTCCTCGTTCGAGCGCCCGCGCCCGTCTTTCGTGCCGTCCCCCGACGACTTGCCGGGCTTCTTGTGGCCCCACCCGACGGTCTTAAGCATCGCCATTTTCATCGCTCCCATCTATACGGGATCAGGTCGGTCCACGACTCCGTCGAGGAGACGCGTCAATGTCTTGTCCGATTCAACGATTTATACGCTGACCCGATGCCGTCCATCGCCTTGCCGAGCTCCATCTCGCATCCGAAGGTGAACATTCGCAGGCGGTCGGCGGTCTCGATCAGCGCGTCGCGGACGTCCGGGTCGACGGCCTCGCGCGACTGCGTCTCGATCCTCGCCGCGGACCTCGCGATGCCGGACAGGCGCTCCGAGATCCTCTGGAGATTCTCGTAGTCGTCGTCGACGCTCCTCTTCGCGGCGACCGCGCCGCGGCCCTCCGGGCGCAGCGTCGACGAGACGATGTAGTCGGTCATCGTCATCCCCGCCTCGGAGGCGCGCAGGCGGAGTTCCTCGGCTTCTGCGGGGGTAAGCCTGATGTTCAGCTGGCTCCTGCGCTTCCGCCCCTTCATGTGGCTTCCGTCGTTCTTCTCAGTCATAGTCCCTGCCTTTCTTATCCGGTAGGCAGGATGTTCCCCTAGACGGCTATACATTTAGGGGTGTTCCCGAACGGGACGGATGCCCCCTATGGGCATGCTTCTCTTCCCGGCGCAGCCGGCCAAGTTAGGGCAGAGCCCTGTATTTGTCAGCGGACCGGCCCGAAGGGCTGGGCGGCTAGACAAATACGACTCTTGCAACCCTCCCTATATATCTGTGCACAAATAGCGAGGTTATGGGACAATAGAGCTGTTCAGGACAGGTGCTGATTGGGGGAAACATGGGCCGCAGGAAGATGCCGCCGACCCGCGTGAAGGGCGTGAGGCTCTCAAAGGATCTGTGGGATGAGGTCGAGGCCGACGCTCGTAAGAGGGGCGTGAGTGCTAACGCGGAGGCCGCCCGCAGAATCGAAAGCGCGCCTCACCGCCAGGCGTCCCCGGGGTCGCGTGTGCGGGTTCAGGCGGACTCGCTCGACGCCTGCGTCGCCGCCACGCTCGCGCTGGCGGGTTGCGGCCTGCTCGCGACCCGGCCGCCCGCGAAGTCGGGGGACGGCGGCTGGGAGTGCGCCGTGGAAGCGCCGCGCGACGGCGCCGAGGGCTGAGCCCGACGGCGGCAGGCCGGGCGTCGGGCACGGCGTCGAACGCCTTGATTGGTCGCCGTGCCCGCGCGTCGGAGGACGCCGAAGTGCTCGGCGACGTGGCCCCCGTGGGCGGCGCAAGGTCTGCGAGGACAAGGCGCACCAAGGCCGAAACGGCTGCCGACTCTCGCACGTTAGATGGCGAAGAGGTTAAGAATTAGATACGCGAGCAAATAACAAACCCGTCGCGGGACGAAGCCGCGGCGGGTTTGTTATTTGCTCGGTTGCGGGCGCTGGGCCCGTTGGGTTTTATTGCCCCACGTGGGCGCGGGGCGTTACGGTGGGCGTCGGCGCTGGAACGCGGCCGACATAAATACTAGAAGGGAATATCCTCGTCGTACACGTCGGCCGGCGGCGGCGTCTGTTGTCTCGACGAGGGCGCCGGGGCGGCGTAGACGGGCTGCGCGGGGATCTCTACGCGGCCGCCCGCCCCCTCGTAGCCGGTGATGGCCACGGTTCCCGGCTCTCGCTGCTCGTAGACGATGCCGTCGGAGGTCGTTGCCGCGACCGCGACCTGGGCGGGAAGCCCCAGGGGCATCGGTGCGCCAAGGACGATCGCCAGGGCAACGAGCTGAGCCGCGAGAATCCATCGCAGGCGTCCAAGAAGAGACGGTCGGCTCTTGAGGCTGGCGGGGTTCGTGCGATCGGTCATGGCTGCTCCGCCCATGCGGGGATTTGGGAAAGGCGACCTTATTGGTAGAGGGGCTTCTTAGCCCTCGAGCGCGGCGATCATGGCAGCGCTGAACGCCTCGAGATCCGCCGGACGGCGCGAGGTGATGAGCCTCCAGCCGTTCGCGTCGTCCACGTGGCACTCCTCATCGAGCCAGGTCGCGCCCGCGTGCTCAAGGTCGACGCGGATGTAGCGGCAGCTCGTCATCGTCTTGCCCTGGAGCACGTCGGCGTTCACGAGGACCCAGGGGCCATGGCACACCGCCGCGATTGGCTTGCCGGCCACGGCGAAATCCTGCGCCAGCTTGTGGGCCTCGGGGCGCACGCGCAGGCGGTCGACGTTCACGGTGCCCCCGGGGATCACAAGGAGGTCGAAGTCGCGAGCGTCCACGTCCTCGAGTCCGCAATCAGGCGCGTAGTGAATGCCCTCATGCTGGTCGTGGACCACGCAGTCCGCCGGATCGGGGTAGCTCGCGCCCGCCACGGTCACCTGGACCCCGGCGGCGCGAAGGTCCTCGACGGGACGGGTGAGCTCGGGTTCCTCGATGCCAAAAGAGGCGATGATCACGAGGGCGCGCTTCTGAGAGAGGCCCTTCTTTGCGGGGGCCTGACCAGAGACCTGCCGTGCGGAATCTGACATATGGATGCTCCTTATATGACGGGACGGACGCTCCGGGCGAGGATCCGCAAGCGGCGGCGAGCCTGGAACGGATTTATTTCCTTGCAGCTTAGTACTGTACCAGCAAGTCCACTAACCGTGTCACCTGACCGGCTCCAAAACCCGATAGGGCTAAACAAGACTCTTGACCAGCGGTTTGTTTGAAACCAAGTTGTCAGGAAAGCGCGGATTCCTGCTTCGTAGACTCCCCGCTCGCGCGGTTTCTCATGAGTCTCCACAGGTGTAGATTCCGACCCTGGCGGCCGTATGGGGCCATTGTCCCATACGGCCGCAAGCCCGCGCGAGAAACTCGTCGCGTCAACCTTGGCGCGATCCCAGCCGCCATCGTCGGTGCCAACCACCGCCCCTCGCTCTTGTTGCGTCCACGCGTGCATGGCACGCATGCTGTGCCTCGTCGCGGACAACTAGTCCCGCCGCCGGAGGCGCGACGGAGAGGCCGCGTGACGCCCCCGATCGATGCGCATGCTCACGGGGTCGTGGGCGGGCTCATGAGCTCGACGTCGTCGGCGACGACGCGAAGACGGCTGCGATGGGTGCCGTCGGACGCCTGCCATGACTCGTGGCGGAGCCTTCTATCGACGGCGACCTTAGGCCCTTTTAATATCAATCTGTTAAGCGCCGCGCCGCGGGCGCCGAAGACGGCGCATCTGAGGGGGCGGGGCGAGGAAGCGCGGCTGGTGGGCGCCGACTGCGGTTGGCCATGCGGGCTGGGCCGGATAAGGTTCCTCTTGCCCTTCACGACGACCCCTTGCATCGCATGTGCACGTGCTGGTAGACTGCCTTTCGCCCGTATTGCTCGGGTCATTTTATCCAGAGTCGGGGTAGAGAGTTGGCTCGATGATCCCGACACCAACCGGCCGAGAGGCACGGTGGTCCTGCCAGCATCGATGAAAGGGGTCCAACATGGACGATTTCTCCGTGCGCGAAGAGCACGACTTCCACAACCTGACTGTCAAGCCGAGGCGCATGCACCTTCTCGATGAGCCGAGCGGATACGTCTCGGCGCTTGCCAAGGATTGTCTCGCCCACCAGATGCGCTTCTCCGTGGGGAGGCTTGAGAGCGAGCTTCTCGCCGAGGGCACGCCCCACGTGTTGCAGATTGCCTTTGAGGGCGGCGACGACCGCACGCCCGCTATCTGGACGCTCTACGCCGATGGGGACGCCGTTGCCCACGGCACGGGCGAGTTCGCGCACGAGTGCTTCTGCGAGAGCGCTACGGGGTTCCTCGACGCGTGTCGGGCCGCCGTCCACGCCGCGCCCCTTCCCGTATGGAGCGGTCGCGAGTACGAGATGCTTCATGCTGCGAGGAAGATAGCTGCTTTGTAATACGTACGTGATCCGCCGGCGAGTTGGGACGGCGCTCTTTGAATTTTGCTGGTCCGCTAAGCTGCTAAGTTGGGGCTGTCGGTCTTCGGGTTTGAGAGAGTTGCGGGTGCTTGGTCTCTTCGGGCGCGGAATCTCTTCGTGAGCTCTGGCGAGATTGCCTTGCAGCCTGACGCTGCCGGGTGTCGGCTGCCGGCCGCATTCGGTGCCTTGCGGTAACCGGCTGCGGCGAGAATGGTCACCGCCCAAGTGCCCGGAGACGACGCGTGATGGTGTGGGCGACCCGGACGACCCAAGCACGAAGGGCCCAGAGCGGCGGGCACTGGAGCTGGCGGAAGCGACCGGGCTTCGCACGGAACGGCCTCGACTAATGGCGTCGGCGTGTGGCGGCTTCGGGCTGCTCTACTGGACGGGCATCCGCTGCGGCGAGCTCCTGGCGCTCACTCCGTCCGACTTCATGCTGGATAGCTCGCGGCTGCGCATCAACAAGTCGTACCAGAGCCTCCGCGGCGTGGACACCGTGACCGACCCCAAGACGCCCAAGTCGGCGCGCACGATCGTCATGTCCGCCTTCCTGCGCGACGAGATGGCGGACTTCATCGAGCCGCGCGACGACGTCGCCCCGACGAGCGCCTATTCGCCGTGACCAAGCACTTCCTGACCCACGAGATGGAGCGAGGGCGCAAGGCTTCGGGCGTGAAGCGCATCCGCATACACGACATACGCCACAGCCACGTGAGCCTGCCGATCGAGATGGGCTTCTCCGCGCTGGCCATCGCCGGGCGCATTGGCCACGAGGCGGTAGACATCACCTACCGCTACGCGCGCCTGTTCCCACGAAGCAGGACGAGATGGCAGCCGCGCTCGACGGGGCGAGGGGGGGGTAAGAAGGATGCCGTGCGGGAACAGCGCCCGCAAGCGCAGCAAGACGATGACGTTTCTCTGCACGCCCGAGGAGCACAAGCTCATATACGAGATGGCAGCTTGGAGCGGCATGAGCAGGCAGGACTACATCATCGCCAAGCTCACCGATACCCAGATTGAGGTGAGGCCCTCTGTGAGCGTACGAAAGGCGCTGAAGGACTCGATGGCGGAGTTGGTCAAGGAGGTGCACCTGGCGGTCTCCTACGGCGAGCTGAGCGAGTCCCTGCAGCAGAGGCTCGGGTACGTGATGAGGCTCTTCGTGGCGCTCGGCGAGGGGACTGACGTGCCAACGGTAGAGACATCGCCACGAACCACCCCTTTGGAAGAGTCGGTGGCAACCGTAATGGGTGCAGAATCCAACACTGCGAGCATTTTCGGAATGGGGCGCAGACAACGTCTAAAGCCCAAGCTCGGCAATCAGCTTCTTCATGGTGAGGGCCCATTCGAGCTGCTCGGATATGAACCTCGGCCAGGCGGTCTCGTTGTTCTTGATCTTGCAGCCGTCTTTGTAGAAGCGAAGCCCCGAAGCCTTCTTGGCGTCGAAGGGTGTGGCCGCAAGGCCGAGACGTTCTTCAAACAAATCGGTGTTGTCGATGGCCTTGTGGCCGATTTCCTTGTCGTCGGGTGCGTAGAACTCGATGCCGATGCGGCCGTGCTGCGTGTCTATGAGTAATGCGATATGGTAGGCGGACGTGCCGCAGCGCAGCGTCGTCCAATGATCCTTCGAGGGCTTCTGCGGATTGAAAACCTTCAAAAACTCGGGAGTCGCCTGGGCTACCTCGCGGTACTTGGTCCAGTAAGACAGCTTGACGCGCTCGGTCTCAGAGAGACCCTCGCTGAGCTTGATGGCCTTCGTCCACTCGTTCGGCTGCTCGACCACGTTGAAGCGCGGGGCGGGCAGTGAGTCCCCGATGGACCACAGCTCTATCTCCACCAGGAAGAACCCGAAATCGCTGTCGGTGTGCTGGTTGAGCCACTCGATGGCCTGACGGTGCTCGTCGCGCGCGCGTGCCACCACCCACACGACGACCTCGGCGCCCTTGCCAGCGGCGTAGGTGATTACCTTGCCCAGGTGGTCGTGGTTGGTGTCCTCGAGTTGGTTCTCGATGATCACCTTGCGCCCGGTGCCGGCTTCCTGCGCATAGATGTCGACATTGAACGAACCCACCGACGACTCGGTCTCTATAAGCTCGAGCTCAATGCCGACTGCGGAGCTCAGCATGGCAAGGTTGGATTCCGCAGAGAGCCACTTGGTAAAGTCGAGCGCCTCATGAGGCCATACGTCGCGCAGCTCGACCTTCTTGAGCTTGTCGAGGCTATATTTCATCGTACAACCTTCCTATGCAGTGATATTCGATTCTCTGCCGGATTGCGCAAACCATTCTTTGTCAATCTTCTCAACTGTCAGATCGATTATCTTTTTGAATTCACCTGCAATGTAGGTGCATTCTTTGGTTGCATCATTTGGGACGCTAACGTCATATTCGGGCTTTGCCTTAAGATTCTTGAAGAAAGCCTCATACAGCTTTTTTGAATCGACAACCAGGTCGTCTTTCCCAATGACAAAGACTGCTACGTCATCAATTGAAAAGATGAACTTTTCTGAATCCTCCGAAACGCTAATTTGCTTTTTCATATCGTTTCATCCTCTTTCGAATTGCATCTAGGCCTCCATCGACGTTCTCGGCAACCACGTCAAGCATCTTGTATTCCATGCATTCGAATTCCAGCGCACCGCTTTGTACGGTTAAGCTGCCGTCCTTCCTGCCAATGAATATGACGTTATCGACGTCGAGGTTAACCAGGAATTGAGGGTTGTGCGTAATCAAGACCACTTGTCTTGATTCGGCGATATCACGGAATTCGTTAATAACGACCTCCTTGATTGCCTTTTGAGATATCTGATCTTCGGGCTGATCGACGAAATAGATACCATCGCCAAGTTCTGTGTCCCTCAGCAATGAGAAGTACAGCTGAGCGTTGAAGCCTTGAGAAAGCTCTTCGTAGACATCATCTTTATTTCGATTGATGGCCTTGACTGGCTCCAGTGCTTTCGAGACCTCTTTGGTCATGTTTTGGCGCACGATTTCTATCGGATCGTCGGCATCCGCAGGGTAATTCTTCAGCGACTCGACCAACCAATTGCAGTCAACGGTCTTGAAGTCTATTGCGCGACGTGCCTTGAGAATCCCTTTGAGGCAGTTTTGCAAAAGTTCAGCATTGACGGCGCTTGTTTTGGTTTTTGATACAAACGAAAGGGGTCCAACGGGGTTAACCTTGGGTTCTATTTCGATGGATTCGAATTCAAAACTAAATTCATCTACCGAGTGCTCCTTCTTTACCAGGTCTGATATTGAAGCAGCCAACCCTTCTATCGCTGCGATATAGTTCGATTCGAGTTTCTGGGCATCAGTCGAAAACTGCTTGTATTGCCGACCTAGCTCCTGAACGGTGGTGTTGATAGCATTGATGACCTTTTTCTCACACAAGACCGAGTTAATAGTCGCCTCGTAACGTTTTCTGATCTTCGAGATAAGTCTGTGCGAAACACTGATTGCCTCGAGGTCATCTTCTTTGAGCACCGCAGAATGAATCTCGCCAAGCGACTCTATTTTCTTCTCTATGCTTTTTAAATCATCGACTAGCCTCTGCTCCGGGGCCTCATCCAAGGAAGGTAGACGGCCTTGGAAGGAGATAGTCGAAGAGGGCGAAGCGGTGCGCTCCGACAAGATGGTGACGTTCGACAATTCGCTTAGCGCTGCTTGATAGCCGCACGATGCAGACAAGGCATTGCATAGAAGCTCGATTTGCGTCGCCGCCGCTTCTTTGAAAGGTTCGGTGTCTATAGGTTCGGGAAAATGGTTTCCCAGCAGATCTTTAGTCTTTCCTTTGCCGAGATTCTCAAATAACTTTCTGATGGATTCTTGACCATCAACGCACAAACGGTTTTCTGCCGGCACAGACGTAACGACTTTTACGCCGACCTTCTCTAGATATTTCTTCTGGCCATTTGCTGTCGCCATCGCGACGCCGTTGAAACCAACCAATGAATTCATGATACTCGACTTGCCAACCGAGTTGTCGCCGATGATTGCGTTGATGCCAGGCGACAGAGGTATGTGCGCCTCCTTGCCATTGATCTCAATGACGATTTCATCCAAAGATTTGGTGGAGCCAGAAAAGAAGCTCCCGACGGTTTTGATTCGAGAAATATCCGTGACCGCCATCGCGAGGCCGCGGAACGTGGGGAGGCATTTGAGATACGTGAACGGGAGGTCACCAGTATTGACTGCATCTACACCCGGGTATACGTCCCATTGATGGCAATCTGAACCGGTAATGAAACGTAGACGTTCGCTAACTTCCCGATTTGCGGCGAACGATTTGTTGAAAAGCTCATTCCTCCTGTTTTTGTATTCATAGGCTTCGAAATACTCCATGAATAGAAACTCGTTGAACTGATCATCTCCGACGGAGTTCGCATCGTTGGCTCGCTTTCGAGATGAGCCCGGACTGGCTTTCTGGTGAGCTATGGTGACGATGTTCAGCCCGATTGAGCGGATGATTTCCCAGTACTTCTCCTCACTGAATGAGGAACCACAGTCGTAATCCGGAGCATTGCCCTTCCATGGAATTTTGGCCTGAAGCCCCTGGAGTTTCTGGTCGTCTGAATCATCGAAGATGGTGACGACGTGGACGGTCTTCGGCCCATCTGCCGTTGAAAATGCGACGCTGAATTCTATACCGGGCAAAACCTTGTCAAGGCTGTTTTCCTGACTGGCATAATCTCGGAGTTTGTCGAATAGTTGATAGTCGAAGCAATCATGGTCCGTTATGGAAGCCATATTCACACCGTGCTTGTTCAGCGCGGCAACGAGGATGGGCAGATTGTCTGCGGTGCCTGATGACACTTTTGACCCGTCTTTATGCTTTGACGCTGCAGAGTGGATATGCAAGTCGATCTTAACCGGCTTTTGAGCGACCTTTTGAACCATCTGGCATCTACCCAATCTTCATGTAGGTTATTTCGAACGCCTTCACGCGGCGCATTTCAGGCATGCGGCCTTCTATGCTGAAGGCGTCATTGCTGTCAAAGCGTTGCCAGATATCCAGCCCCCGGTCGAGCAAGATGTCCCACGCGTTGTCGATTTTGAGGTGGCGCGCGTGCAACGTTCCACTCTCATCAATCTTCCACGTGAAATCGAGCCCCAGAGGCATCGTTGAGTCCTTGATTCGCTCTAGATAGTCCTCCTGTTTCGAATCGGGGTATTCGTCGGGCGCCGTAATCAGATGCACCTTAATAGAAGGCACATCGTGCTTGAAATGGCGTACGACCACTTCAAGCAACTCCATGACATTGCGGCACTGGTGGAATGTTCTTACGTAAGGATCGATTATCTCTATTTCATGAGCACCCTCAAGATACGCACCGAACAACTTCTCGTAGGAGACTCCGCGTTGGTTCTCGCGCAGCGCGAGATGCCCAGGCTTCGGATCAGGCCTCTTATTTGTAACCGGTTCGGAAGACGCAGAGGGTGCTTTCGAATCAGGAGCGGCAATGGCTTGCGATCCTTCGTTACCGTGACGCTCGTAATCCGTCATGGGTTCGCTCGTTGTTGATGACGCAACGGGCTCTTCGCCGAAAGCACCCAGTGCGGCGTCTTCCGTCGCAATCCCAGAACCCTCCCATGGCACTTTATCCAACGAATGATACGTCATGGGATAGTCGAGCTCCTCGAGCGTCGCCACCTGCTTCCAGGCGCCGCCCTCCTTGGGGCGGTACGCGAAGTCCACGCGTTCGAAGGTTTCGTCGATGCGAATGAGCGTGTCCTTCACACGCTTGCGCAGCTCCAGCGCGAACTCCACGATCTCGGCCGCCTCCTCGGCGGTCTCGTTGCGCCCAGGGAACAAGATCTTCATCAGGCCAGCGCAGGTCTTCACCACGCCGTCGCGGTCGCGCGTCGATATGCTGCTTGAAAGCTCGAAGAACCGGTCGACCTCGCCCGAGTAGTCCATAGGCCGCATAGCACGCAGCGCCTCGGCCAGGTAGTCCACGATGAAGCCGAAGTCGCTGCAGAACATATCGCCGCGGATGATGTCCATCTCCCAGCCGGGGATGTAGGCGTGCAGGCGGTCGATGAACGCCGGGTCGTGATACACGGCGGGCAGGTCGTCCAGAAGGTCAGTCTGGTTGATCATGTAGCTCACGTCGTGGCTCGTGTTGCCCACGAACACCATGGACGCCTCGGCGGTCACCTGCTCGATGCCGCGGCTGAAGCTCTTATTGGCCATGTAGTTCTTCATGATGTCCACGATGTCGGCCTTGGGCTTCTTGCTCTTGCCGGCGAACTCGTCGAACGCCACGCAGTCCCAGTAGCCCACCAGGCCAATCTTGCCCGTCGAGTTGTTCACGAACAGCTTCGCAGGCGTCACCTCGCCGCCCGATATGAGGATGCCGTGCGGGCTGAACTCACTGAACACGTGGCTCTTGCCCGTACCCTTGGGACCCAGTTCCACCAGGTTGTAGTTGCGCTCGCAGTAGGTCACTAGTCGCGTAAGCTGGAACAGCTTGGCGCGCCGCCCCAGTAGCGCTGGGTCCAGGCCTATGGAGCGTATCAGCACGTCGATCCACTCGTCCTCAGTGAAGCGCGAGCGCCGTTCCACGTAGCCCTCGAAGTCGAACCGGCTCATCTGGATGGGCTTCAGGTTCATCAGGATGTAGGGCGACTCGTCGCGCGCCTCGTTGGGCTCGTAGGCCAAGTCCGCGATGCACCATACGCCCGACACCAGCAGGCGCCTGTTCTTCTTCACCGTGTCCGAGCTCACCAGTACCTTGCTCACGCCCAGATTCTCGAACGTGGCCTCGTAGGCGTCGCGCTTCTCGTTGAGCGTGACGGACACCTTGTCGATGATGCGCTTGTACTCCGACTGCTTGATGTCGCTGCGGATGGCGCCCGCCTCGGCGCGCTGCACGTAGTGTTTGGCCAGGATGCTGCGCACGCGCTCCACGCCTGCTTCGATCTGCCCCTCGTCGTCGGTGGCGCAGTTCTGCCCCAAGAGGAACTCCAGCACGTAGCTCGGCACGGCGGCGTTGCCCTTCACGAGCTTCACCAGGTCCTTGCGCACCACGTATCCCGTGAACACGTCGTTGAGTTTCTTGTCCAAATCGTTCACAAAACGGTCCTTCCCGCGCACCATGAAAATGGCGCGCAAATAAAACTATCGAAACTGCAAGCCGCCCATCAGGCATTTTTCAAGAGCGCTACCGTATTGTCGCCCCGTATGAAAATGGCGCGCAAATAAAGCCGTCACGCCCAGCTCGGGACGTACGTCATATACTTTCTTCCGCCGTTGGGGTCGTAGGGCTTGATGAGCCCTGCGTCCACCGTGTCGCGGATCAGGCGAGAGATGGTCGAGGCGCTCGGCTCGTCCGCTCCGAACCGGGCCCTAAGCGACGCGTTTCCCATGAGCGCGCCCTCCATGTAGCAGACGCACGCGTGCCAGTACGCAGCCATGACCCTGTCGCTCGGCAGCATGCTCGAGAAGGGCACCCGGGCGCGCAGCGTGACCTTCATGCTCCCCGCGCCGCTCTCGTAGTCGTCCACCTTCGGCGATGGCAGGAACATCTCCTCGCAGCTCATGACCACCTTGTCCCAGCCCGTGCCCAGCTCCTCGCAGATGCCGAAGCGGCGCATGAGCGAGGCCAGGCGCTGGTTCCTCGACCGGGGAGGGTTGTCGAGCAGCCGCAGGGGCTCCACTAGCGAGGCGCCCGGGTTGGTGAACTCGACCCTGTCGTCGAACACTTCGACGAGCGGGCCGTTGCCCGAGGTCGTCAGGTCCTGGTGCACAAGCATGTTCGCAATGAGCTCGCGAAGTGCCTCGGCAGGGTACGGGGCTTGCTGGGTGCGCAACGCGTTGCCGATGGGTTCGTTCGACGGCAGGATGGCGTGGAGGTACTCGATGGTCTGCTCGAAGCCGTTGGCGTAGCCGACGAGGGAAACGCGATCCTTCAGAATTGCGCGCCGTCCCGTGCCTTCGTATTTGACGATCCTGACGGCCTTTCGCTCAAGGCTGGCGAAGTCGGACAGGTTGCGGGCAAGAAGGAGCGCTCCCAGATTCGTTACCGAGAAGCGCCCGTCGTCCTGCTTCGACACCAGGCAGTCCTCGCCCAGGTAGCGTATGGTCTCCTCCTGGGTCTGCGGCAGCGGAAGTCTCAGCAGCTCGAAGTACTTCGCGTAGTCGAGCAGCTCGAGCACGCCGCGTAGCGGCACGTCCTCAAGCGCCGTGGACGCCTCGTAATCGGCCTTGGTTATCTTGTTCCATACTTCGGTCTCTATCGCCGGGTAGCTTTTCAGCGGCTTGGTGTAGGAGCCCACCCTGATGTAGGCGACGTTCTCGAAGTCGACCGTGTGGGAGAAGGCTGGCCGGACCGAGAGCACGACTACGCGGCGCCCGTCGCATTCCCCTTCGACGAACTCGAACGACGCGTTGCCCGAGAGCTGGTGGTGAAGCCAGTTCTCGACCTCTTCGTTGCCGCACTTCAGCGTGCGATGGTCGAACTCGGTCCCCACGACCTCGTGTGTTGCGTCGTCGACACCCCATATCATGTACGCACGCGACGCCTCCCGATGTGTGGCCGAGTTCGCGAGAGCGCTGATGTCGCGGCCGATCATCTTGGGGTCTTTGTTGTTGGTCTTGAACTCCACCCACTCGAGCTCGGTTGTGGTTTTCGCAAGCTCGGAAACGAGCAGTCCGGCATCTTTCATCAAAGCTCCTCCTATGCGGCCTACTTCCAAGTGCTCAGGCCCGTGACCTTGACAAGGGCATGCGGGAACTTGTTGTAATTTACCTTTACGCCGTCGTCCAGGTCGATGTCCACGCGCTCGTTGGTCAGCGGGTAGATGACGGTACGCTCCCAATCGGTGAGCTCGTGCACCGCCGCACGATACTTATCAGCCTGGCGGTTGTCGGCGGCGCGGTCGCTCTGGTCGAGCTGGCCGATCTTCGCGTTGATCTTCTCAATGTATTCGCGAAGATACTTAGTCAGAATTTGACCGACCGTACTCGGCGTATAGCGGTGCATGTAAACAAGCACCTGGAAGCTGCCCTTGGGGCTCGCGAACATCCAATAGATGGGGCGCTTTCCGCTGCCTGTCACCTGGTAGGTGGCGCAGTGGTCCTTGTAGAAATCCTTCACGAAGTACTTGCGCAGGTCCTTGCCCAGGGCGTCCTCGATGAACCTCACGTTCTCGTCGAGCGTCTCGGCGCCATAGGTCACTTCGAGCCACTTGCGGAATTGAGCCACGATGTCGTCGCTAAACCACTCGCCGTCAAGTACGGGGAGGATGGCATCCTCATCGGGCAGGAATCCGGCATTGGGGACCTTCGCCCTGAAGTCATCCACCGTCTGCTGTGCGTCGGCCAAGATTAGCCCCGGCGCAAAGGTCGAGTAGCGGCCCATGATGCAACCGACGCCATAGGAGACGAGAGACTTCACGTCGCGCACCAGGTCGGCACGGCGTACCGATACCTTGTCGTCAGGCACCTCGATGGGCACCTCACCTTCCATGCCGTAGATGCACGCGAAGATGCGGTTGAGCTCTTCCTCATTGGCCTTAAGCTGGTTGAATCGATTGCCGCACTCATCGCTCCAGCGTTTGAATCTCTCCGAAATCAGCGAGACGGAGGCCGCACGGGCATAGGAGTCAACGCCATAGGAGAGCTGCTCGGCGCGTTCGCGCGCAGACGGGGCAAGCGGATGCCACTCGAAGTCCCAAGAGGTTTCGAACGAATCCCAATCAATGCGTGAAAGAGTAATGCAATTGGAAACTATGCCTTCTGAATCCTCGTAGGCACCCTCAACCGAAGGCAGCTGAGCAATATCGCTGAACTTGAGATGCAGCGCTTCACTTAGGCAGTTAAGAATCGTTGCGGCCGTGCTTGTATTCATAAATGCAAGGAAAGCTGCAAGGATCTCTTGCGAAGACGCAAACCCCATTGCCCCTGTCGAATCGAAAAGAAATCCGCTAGGACAATAACGCACATGGAGTTCAGAAGATATCGTTGACCAGGTTAAACCTTCACGTCCAGCAAACTCCCCATTGAAATTATGCGAACGAAGGCGTCCTGTTTTCTGGTCAAAGTTGTGCTTAATCGCGTACCCATCGTTTTCCCAATTGACAACATAGTCATTATTGCCGTACCAACGTCTGAACTCGCCGCCTTTTTGATAGGCGCGCCATTTTTGAGAAGCCGTCTTATTGTTTTTCCCCGGCAGAAAACAGTTACTAATTGCAGGCTCGAACCATAGTCGTAAAAAGGCGTCATTGTCTGCCGTTGACATACCTTCTCGCGTTGTCAAAGCAGTTGACAGCCGATGCTCGCTAAGGGCACCGACAATTGTATTGGTCAATCTATATGCAATCTTGTTATCAGGCGTTTCCTTAAAAAAGCTTGCGTCATGCAAGTATGTGATACCAGCGCTAGCAGCTCCTTTAAGGCAAACTTCTTTAAGAGCGCCGCTCTTTTCGTGAGCATCGCTAAAATCGGCTAAGCGAACGAAGAATCCTGTTGTCGAACCCATGTCATTGCAAATAATGGTTGCTGACGTCGAAACAACCTCACCGCCAATCGTTTCGAAACCCCTCGTTCCAATATGGGCCATTTCGAGTATCTGTTTGGCAGTGGTAATTTCCTTACGCAGTTTTTTATAAGAAGGGATGAACATCCAAGACTGCATTGTAATCATGCTTGAATAGCCGCCCTTGTTTACCAAACTAAAGCTACGCTTGATAAAACAAGTGCAGAGGTCGCTTTTTTCGCTTGGATAATATGTCTTGGTCCAGTCAGAAAGCCATGCATCGAATTTCCCACTCGTTAGATACGGCGGATTCGCGACCACGCAATCAACCCTGCGCGAGAGGGCCTTGAGCACGCCTTTCATCGTTCGCAGCTTCCTGAGTATGTCCATCCCGAGCAGATCATCCTCGCTGAAGCTCGCGATGGCGGTGTCCACGGCGGCCATGTCGCCAGGTGCGGGCACGTAGAGGCTGCCCACCTCGGTCATGTGCTCGAAGGCTTCGAGGAGCTCGGCTGTGTTCGCGATCGGGCCCGCGCCCGCAAGCACGCCTGGTTCGAACTTGACGGGCTCGAGTACCGTCAAGTTCGCATCGATGCACTTTTCGAAAAACTCGGGATCCTTCTCGCGCGCCTTCATCTCGAGCGCGAACTTGGCGATCTCAGCCGCGCGGCCGTCGATCTCCATGCCGAAGAGGTTGTTCTGCAGAATAAGCGCCGGGATGTCCTCCGGGAAGTAGCCCTCCTCTTGATAGATTTCGAAGAGCAGGTCGAATGCGTACACGAGGATATGCCCTGAACCGCATGCAGGATCGCAGAGCGTCAGCTCCTCGGGCGAGTAGACCTTTATGAAGTCCTCGGTCTCGCCCTCAGGGGCTATGTAGTAGTCCATCTTGTCCGCGAGCGCCGAGCCCGGGTTGTTGAGCATCCAGAGGCGCCCAAGGGAGTTCTCCACGAGGTATTTAACAATCCAGTCGGGCGTGAACAGCTGTGTGGCAGGCGCGATGTCGTCCGCGGTCGCCTTGCGTCCGCTGTCGTTGTACTCCGCCTTGCGTTCCGCCACGTAGAACTGGTAGAGCCAGCCCAGCACCTCAACGGTCTCGCACTCCTCGTCGTCCATGTCCTCAACGATGCGGCCAAGAATCGAATCTTCGGCGAGGAGGCCCTGCGGCATGACGAGGCTCGACGCCGCTGCCTCGCCAAACAGATACGGCATCGCTGCGGCGTAGCGGTCACACACCGCAACCAGCAGCTCGCCATAGGCCGCCTCGGTACGGTTCGCGCCGGAGCCGCTGCCGCCGGCGAGAACGCTCTGCACGCGGTCGCGCACCAGACGCGAGAAACCGAAGTCGGGGTCGAACACGCCCTGGGCGGCGTCGGCGAGAATCGCAGGCTGGGTCGCGCCCGGGCGCGGCGTCACCACGGGGACGGGCGTGTAGCCCTTTGCATCCATGAAGCGCAGCGCGCACAGGCGGTTGAACCAGGTGTACGCCGTCGACTCGACCACGGCGTCCATGCCTTTGTCGCTGATGGCGGTCTCGAGCTGCCGGGTCTTATCGGGCTGGTCGAGACGCTCGGCGCTGCCAGGCTCGAGCACGGCGTCGATCCTGGCAGCGACCTCGGCGCGCAGAGCGTCGCGAGCGCCGAAGGCCAGGTTCTTGATTTTGTTGGAGTCCATGTCTGCCGTCCTAGAAATCGAAGTCGTTGCCGAACGCGCGGTTCACGGAGAGCTGCTGCTCCCACTCGGCGTCGAACTGGTTGGTGTTTCCCACGCGCCTGCTTATTCTCAGCACGGCGGCGGCGCAGTCATCCACGTCGTCGGTCACATGGAGCGTGACGTGTGTCTTTCGCTCCTCGGAACCTTGCGCCGTGCTCGCGAGCTCGAGCGTTTGCTCCTCGGCGCAAAGGAGACGGCTCGCATCGTTGGGGTCGTAGAGGCCGACGCGCACGGTCAGCGGGGTCACCTTCGCCGAGCACGGCTCCGTCTGGTACACGTCGAGCATCACCGTCGATCCCGTGATGGAGGGCCTGCCGGTGAGGAAGCCCTGTACGCCGGTGCATTCCGCGGCGCGGAGGCTGTCGACGCGTTGTATGGTTACCACTGGGACGACATTCTCCTGCAGGGAGGCGCCCCCGTGGACGTAGCGGGCGCCGCTGCCGCGCAGGCGAAGGCGCGTGATGCCGCGGGGGAAGGCGAACCTGCCCGCACCGTCGAGCGAGAGCTCCGCCGAGGAGTACTCGATGAGGATATCGCTCTTCGGCAGGGTCGTGCCCATGGCGTACCTCCTGCCGTGGCTGACGTCCTGACCGGGGGCATGGGCGAGGTCCGAGAGCCCGTCGACTGCGGCGTAGTTGAACTCCTCCACCTCCCTGTCCTGGTAGAGGAAGCCGTGGTCGGCGGTCACGATCACCTTGCCGCACCCGGCGCGCAAGAGTTCGCCGGCTATCTTCGCCACCTGGGAGATGGCGTCCTCGCAGGCGGCGAAGACCTCGCCCTCGGTGTCGCGGGAGTCGCCGCGCTTGTCGATCGCGTTGTGGTAGACCATCACGAGCGGAGCGTCCTCGACGGGCGGAAGACTGTCCTCTAACACCTTCGATGCCTGGAGGAGCACCGCCCCCGGCATCGCCGCCTCCACCACTTTCTGGCGGTTGGCGAGCCCGTCCGTGGCGTCGCCGCCTTTCAGCACGTTTTCAGTCGCCGGGTTGACCGTCATGGCCCCCCGCGGGAGCAGCGCGGCCATGCCCAGCTGGGTGTAGCTGGGCAGCATGCAGGCCATGGCCTCGCAGTCCGCGCCCACGCGGGCCCGGCCCAAGGACAAGGCTCCGCTGGCGACCCGCGCCGCCAGGTCTGCGCCGACCTCGTAGCGCATCGCATCTGAGACTATGACTCCGAGTCGCTTGCCGTCCTCTGCTCTCGGGAACTCTTTCTCCACCTTCTCGTAGAAGAAATCCGCCTGCGAGGGGATGTCCGCGGGCGGGTAGAAGCCTGCGTCCATGAGGTGCAGCTGCCAACGGTCGGTGAGGTCGACGAGAAACTTGCCATACGCGTCGTCCACCTGCGACACGAGCTCGCCAGCCCTCCTCTTGAAGCCTGCGGGCGCCTTGCGCATGGCGCCGACGAATCGGCGGTACTCCTCGTCAACGCGGTGCCAGTCGGCGCGGTACGCCTCGAAGATGTCCCTCTCCGTCGTCATGGCGGTGCAGGCGTCCTTGTAGGCTTCGATTCCCTCGAGCGCCGCCGCTCCGGCGGCCAAGGCCTCGTACTGGCAGGCATAGTCCTCGAACCAGTGGGTGTGCAGGCGCAGGTTTAGCTCTGCGCGGGCGTCTGCTGCGCGCAACGTGCCGTCGAGGGCGCGGCCGAGCATGTCGGCGACGATCCAGTCATCGAAGACGGGGACGGCGTCGATGGTGCCGACGGCTTCCATGGTGCGCTCGCCTGTCGGCACCGACGAGCTGACGGCATCAGAGTACTCGCGTGCCAGCGCGTCGTACGAATCGCGGGTGCGGCTGTTCGCGGCGAGGTCGGCGAGTATGCGCGAGGCGTCCGCCTTGAGGGGCGCGCCATCGTGTGCGAGGTCCGCGCAACGGGCCTTGAGCATCCTGAGGGCTAGGTCCTCGGGGGTCGGGTCCTCGCCGGCGGGCGCGGCGTAACCCACGACCTCGAGGACCTCGGACCAGAGCGTCGCTGCGAGTCCGCATTCGCGGATAGTGCGCAGGGTCTTGCCCTGCCCGCGGCCGAGATCCACGAGGAGCCTCTTCACTACGTCGCGCACGGCGTCGCGTGGGGCCTCGGCCCTTGACCCCGCGCATGCCGCGAGCATCGCCAGCCGCAGGGCGCGTTCGTCGCCTTTGGGAAGCGGGGTCGCGGCGAGGGCGCCGCGGCGTTCCTTCGAGTTGAAGAAGCTGCCGTGCTCGCTAAGCACGGCAGCGAGAGGCATGGGGACGTCGCACTCGCTCGCCCAGATCCCCTCCATCTTGCACGTGAAGGGTGTCGCGGCGAGCTTCACGTCGTAGAGGAAGTCATCCTGCGGGCGGGGCTTGGGGCCGGAACGATAGATTACGAGGCTGCGGGCCGGCCGTTCGCGAAGGATCGTCCGCTTGCTGGAAAGCTCCGCACCGGTCACGTCAACGATCGCGCCGTTGCCCAGATCGAGGGCATCGACGATTTCGGCGTACTCGCCGGGCTCGTCCTCCCAGAACAGCGTCGCGTGGCCGTGGTCGAACTGTCCCTTGATCCTGTCCTCTATTTCATGTATGTCGATGTCCACTGTCCTACCTCGTAACGATGATTCCGTCGTCGACCTTGGCCTCGAGCTCGGCGCGCAGCGCCTCGAGGTAGTCGTCGATATCCTGCCTGCTCTTAATGGTCGGCCTGCTGTAGGCGCCCACGCGGAGGGAGCTCAGCTCGCAGGTCCTGGGTGCCCGCGGCCGCGCGGGCTCTGGCTGCGGGCCGCCGCCCGTCTCATCGGTCTTCGCGGCATCCGGCTCGGATGAGGACTCGGGCTCGGGCGGGTTCAGGAGTGCGACTATCCTCGCGGCATTGTCCCTCTTGAACGATTCGAGGAAGGTCCGGATGCGCAGCGGCGACCGTTCTACCGACAGCTTGTCCGCAGCCCGCTCGAAGAGCTCGGCGAACATGCGCCGGCTCTCCTCTGGCAGAGCGTTGAGGTCGCATGTGCTCTCGAACGAGGCGCGGTATTCGTCGAGCTCGCCGGCGACGCCGGCGCGCAGGTTCTCCCTTGCGCGGTCGATCTCGTCCTTTGCGCGCCTGACGGCGCCTGCCGCGCGGGGGATCTCGCGGGACTTGTAGCATTCGGGGTCGCCCGCGACCGCAAGCGTACCCTCGAGTTCGGCGGGGACGTCGATGCCGAGGTCGCGCATCTCGGAAAGGCCGCTCTCGCCGAACTCCTTGACCTCGTTCCACTTGGCAGCGAGCTGCGAGCCTTCGATGAACTGCTTCATCCTTGAGAGATCTGTCTTTGCCTCGGTGAGGCCGTCCGCGCTCTCGGGGAACTGGTCGACGATCCATTTCCAGTCGCCGCTCACGGCGCCGCGCGCGTGGTCGAGCTTTCCTACCTTTTCGGCGAACTCCGCGGCGAAGGGATAGGCCGAGGCACGTCCCTGGGCGTCGCGGAACGTCGGGACCTCCTGCTCGAGTTGGGATGCCAGCTCGCCGGCGATGGTCTTGGCGTCCCCGCCGACGGGATTGGTGCCCACGAGATTTCTGTATGCGCTCTTGATTTTTGCGAGCCGCTCGGGTGGCACGGCCTCGACCTTGGAGACGACGAGCTTTTCCATGTCGCGGCCGGTTTTGAGCGCCTGCGCGAGGGAGGAGCCCTCAAGCAGCGCTCCGGCCTTGCGGATCTCGATGCGGCTGGCGGCGTAGAGCGTCGCCACGGCATTGCGGACGGCGACGTCGGGCCACCCGTACTCGTCCTTCGTGAAATGCGCCGCCAGGCTCGCCGTGCCTTCGCCGCCGACGGTGACGGAACAGCCCGAGCCCATAAGGCCGATCCAGCTGAGAACGGTCTGGGCGTACTCGGGCAGGGGAAGATCGATGATCGCCTGGGCGGGCAGGCAGCTGTTGTAGACGTCGCTGTCGCTGTAGTTCTGCGTGATCTGCTGCAAGCCCGTGTAGCTGCGCCGCACGAGCTCGCCCATGGCGCACTCGACCGCGGTCTTTCCCGTGCCGCTCACGGATTCGGTGACGTCGACCCCGGAGACGTAGAATCGGGCTTTCCCGATCAATCCTTCCAGGTCGGAGCGGAGCTTGCGCGACTGCCCGTTGAGCATCGCCCTCTTGTCGGAGATGATCGTTCCGCGTACCTCGCCCGTGCCGCTCGCCTGGTTCACGTATTTGTTGGTCTTCACGAACATGGCGACGTCGTTGAGGAACGCGTTGGGATCGTGCAGCGCGACGGTGAGCGTCTTGGGGCCCGAGGCGGGGATGTCGGCGATGCCGGAGGGGGCGTCGGTCACGATGTCGAGGGTCAGGTCGCTGCCCCCGCGCCCGATGGCGTCGCCGTTCACCTTGAGGTTGTAGGGAAAAACATGGGAGAAAGCGCCGTTCTCGTATACTGCGCGCGAAGCGCCTACGATGTCCTTGAACGCCTCGCCGATCTTGTCGCGCACGTCCGAGGTCTGGATCTCCGTGTTGCGTATCTCCTTCTCTATGTCCTTCTCGTCGTCGGTGAGATACTCGTAGACGTTTGAGTTGGGGTTTCGCCGGATGTAGAGCTGGCGTTCGAGTTCGGCTAGCGCGTCCTTGATCTCCTGCTCGAGCGTCGCCGTGTTCTGCTTGAAGGACCCGTACAGCAGCACGCGAAGGTTGCCCGACGTCGCCCTGAAGTCCTTGCAGTACTTCACGAGCAGGAGCGCCTTCAGGACGCGGATGGCCATGGGCATGTTCGCGAGGTTTGTCTCTGCGGTGCTGATGGCGCCGTAGACCTCGCTCTTCAGCGAGTTGCGAAGCCCCTCGAACATCGAGTCGAACGTCGCCAGGTCCTGACCCTCCGTCGAGCCATCTCCGCGGTTGAGCTCGACGCCGACCTCCTGGAACACTCCGAGCATCGAGCGTGCGCCCGTCGAGTGGTGCCTGCCGGTGAAGGCGTTGTAGTCGGAAAGCCCGCGCATGGCGGAGATGAAGAGCTCGAACTGGTAGGACACGAAGGGGTACGTGTCCACGAAATCGTCCTCGTCCCTGTAGTTCACGTAACGCTTCGAGCCGTCGGCGAAGTCGAAGAGCACCGGGAAGTCGTCCTTGTACCTGTCGTACATTGCGCCCAGGGCGGAGAGGGCATCGCGGCTCTTGGCCAGAAGACGCTGCTTGATGACCTCCTTGGCGTCCTTGGACGTGAGCTGCATCTTGACCTTGAACCGCGCCTGGATCTTGGAGAAGTCGTTGGCGGACCTGTCGGTCATCTGGCCGATGGTGTCCTCCATGTTCTCCTGGCTGGTGACAACCACCCATGAAGCGCCGTCGCACACGGTGGCGAGTTCCTCTGCAACGGATTGCAGATTGGTCATCAGGTTTGAATCCTTGGCGATGTACTGGCCGGCCTCGTCGACGAAGAAGTTCAAGCGGAACCCGGGTCCGTGCGCGTCGATGTATTCTTTTACGCGCAGCGCGAAGGCGTGGATGTCGGGCTTGTAGGTCTGCTGGTAGTAGCTTACGACGTTGCCGTTGGTTCCGGGCTCGTTTCCGCACACCTCGTCGAAAGCCGCGGTGATCTTGGTGCCGTAAAGGAGCGCCGCCTTGCGGACGTCCTCCCACGGTTTTTCGGTTGCCGCCTCGATCCTCGCCTTGAATGCGTCCAGTAGTCCCTCCCGATCGAGGTCATATTCCATTTTGGCGATATGCTGCTGGTCGCCGTCAAAGTAGCCGCAATGGCGGTTGAATACCTTGATGAAGGCGGCAAGGAGACCTCCCGCCTCGGTGCGGCCCTGGTTGGGCGCGATGATGTCGATGTTGAAGAGGATCGACTCGCTCGGATGGCGGGTGCGGGCCACTTCCATGGCGCCCCGCAGCGCGGGGTCGTCCTCAAGCTTGGGCAGGATGTAGTCGATGGCCCGTTTGCCAGCGACCTCCTGGTCCTCCAGGATCACGGCGAGGATCTTCAGCAAGTGAGACTTGCCGCTGCCGAAGAAGCCCGCGATCCACGCTCCGTTGCCGGTGGCGTCGGGGTCGTTGTACTCGTCGAAGAAGCGGCCGAGATGCCCCGCGAGTTCGGGGGTGATGACGTACTCGTCAAGCTCGTTGGCGAGGTGCTCGACGCTGGAGGCCTTCACGACCGCGTCGATTGGCCTGTCGATTGGCTTTTCGTACATGTCCTCGTATCTCATGGGATTGCCTCCTAAAGGTCGAACACGCTCGTCGCACGGTAGTAGCCGCCGTTCGCGTCAGAGGGGATGTTCAGTATGTCAAGAGAGGTCGATCCGTCGGCGTTCTGGCGGTATTCGCCGGGAAACACCAGCACGATCGGTGTATCGATATCAATCTCGCCCAGCAGCGTGTGGGTGCGTACGTAGGGGAACGTCTCCCCGACGCCCGTGATGAATGCGATGTCGCACTCCGCCTCGCCGATGAGCCTCTCGACGGCGGGCTTGATGACGCTTGTGACGCTGATGGTGTCTTGCAGCATCATGATCAGCTCATCCCGCGTGGCGGCTTGCTCTGCCTCGCAAAGGGGTTCCCACATGCCCTGCGAATCCAGGTAGTCGAGGACGATGTCGTAGAGGTTCACCTGTACGGCGCGAACCCCCCTGTTGGGCAGGTCGTCGGCGCAGACGGCCGTCACGAGGTCCCGAGCATAGGACCTTTGGGACGGCGGATACGGCAGGATGTAGGTCGATTGCCGCATGGTGAAGCCCTTGCGGCCGAGCAGTGCGTCATCGGAGAGGCGCTCCACAATGAAGGAGCGCGCTTCAGGCGCTCCGATATGCTCGAACTTCCGGGTCACAATAGGACACCTGCCTTCGGGAATAGCTCGATGTCCCACGGTGCGCGCCCGCGAACGAGCGTCGCAAAGCGGGGCGAGGGATAGAGCGGGGTTATGTTGTAGGCGTCGTCGAGGAGGCGGCATTCGCGGAGCATCCCGAAAGCCCTGATCTCGAGCTGCTTGCGCGACTTGTCGGTAAGGCGTGCAAGCTCGGGGTGGTCCATCGACTCCTCGTCGACGAATGCCGTCCACGCCGTTCGCGGCACGTCGGGCACCATCTTGGAGAAGCGTGCGGCGACGACGTTGGTCGAGAACGCGCGCAGGACGGGATAGGTGCGGCAGATGACGACCCAAATCATGGCGAGCTGGTCGTCGTCGACGGCGTCGGCTAAGAATGCCATCTCGTCCGTGTCGAGCATCCTGAGGCGTTTGACGAGCTCGCTGCCCACGCGCTTGCGCGTGCTCTCCTTGTTGAGGCTGATGATGTTGTCCTCGACGATGCGCCGCCTGACCTCGGTCCAGTCAAAGCAGTCGACGTAGGCCCTGGCCACCTCCACGGTCTCGGGCCTGCGGGCGCCGATGCTCGTGAAAGAGAGGCTGTACTTCTGCTCGCTATCTGCCATTCGTGAGCTCCTTGATGAGGCTTTCGCGGACGTAGGCGCTCAGGCTCGTGCCCTTTAACGCGGCCGCCTCTTTAGCGGCATCTCGCAGCGTGTCAGGAATCCTGATGGTGATGGCGGTCTGGTCGCCACTCACCAGATACTCCCTTATGTCGGTGGAATTCGCGTCATTGCGGATCATATCGGCGTAGCCCATATCGTCCATCCTAATGCTTGCAATGTGCAATACATTGTAATTGTATGCCATAGTGCACCGCCGTGTTTCCAGAAGGACGAAAAACAGGAGAGGCGCGAACCACTTGATGAATATCGTTTCAACGGGGTATTTACAGCCGAAGAGCGCCTAGCGCCTTGACCCCGGTCGTTGCCTGCTCCTCGGCGTAGAGAATCTCGTTCTGCGCCTCCAGGATGCGCGCGGCGTCCCCGGTGCGCTCGGCGCACCTCTGGCTTATCGACCTCAGGGCCAGGACGCCTTTGACGTCGAGCGGGTCCAGCTGGTCGGCGTGCGCCATGGACTCGAGCAGCTGGTCCAGGCCCCTCGCCAACCTCCCGGCATCCGCCTGTGTTTCGTCAAGAGGATTTGAGCAAAAAGAGCATCGGAAATTGGGCAGCCCGAGCATCGGAGGCGCGCACGCTTTTTGAGCGGCTAGCCCTCCCGCATGAGGGCATGGCGGACGTAGTAGGACTCGCCGCGGAACTGGACGAGCCTCCCGTGGTGGACAATGCGGTCGATCACGGCGGCGGCCATCTGGTCGTCCCCGAACACCGACCCCCACCTGCTGAACTCCAGGTTCGTGGTGATCACCACCGACTGCGTCTCGTAGGCGTCGGCGAAGAATATCTGGCATGACGATAGGCCCTTTCGCGTTTCGGAGCACATTTTCACAATGGGTTAGTAACCGCGTATTGCCTGGCTGATCTTGCCGTAATCCCACTGGTGTGAACCGTACGGGTCACGGCATATTGCCGCCAAATGTGTGCCGATGTACCTAAGCGGCTGGGGGCATTTATCACGATTGACAACGCAGCTGTTGTAAAGAACGACGATCTTTAGCCCGTGGCCGGCGGCATACTCGCATTCATACTCAATGAAGCTGCGGTGGTCCACCGATCCGGACCTATGGCAGGCGCCATAAGGCGAGTAGCTTACGCAGTATCTGCAGCCGCCCTTGGTCAAGTCCCTGGTCTTGTCGCCCACGACGAGCACAAACGTCTTTGAGGCATCAAGGCGCTCTCTAAGAGATCTCTTGATGCTGCAAGGCAAGCTCGTGTCCCTTGCTTGGGTTAACTCATGGGCGTCAACGAACGAGAGCCCCCAGCATGAGCTCTCGTTCCAATGCTGTAGCGTGGAAATGAGATTGTCGTCCCCTGTCCAGTCGCCTGTAATCTATCCCATCGGACTTGGCATCGAGGTACATGCATACGCCTCTCGTGGTCGCGGCGATCTGGGCGGAGGTGTCCTGGGTGTCGAAATTCGATAGCGGCCGCTTTTCCGGCACCCGTGGCCCACGGGATGATGGTTTTCGCAAGGTGAACGGCTTTTCCACCAAGGTCCACCCTGGTCGTCAGGGCAAGCATATCTCCGGGCACAAGAACTGCGTCCTCGGGAAAAGCGTGCTTCATCCGTCGCTCTCTGAAATCCAGCTGCTCGTCGAGAGGTGCGCGGGTGCTGGGGAGTGGAAGTGCGGCAACAAGGAAGTCGTTGACTTCCATCGGGTCATCGGTACATGGGTGAGCGTCAATGATGGAAACAGATTTGAAACTACTCGCGGAATCATTCATTACAGTAAAGATGGATGTCAGGTCGTTCCAACCCGCCCTGGAAAGGAGCGCGACCGATGAATCTCAATGAGAAGAGAGAAAAGGCGATTGGCGAAATCGAGCGATTTAGCCTTGCCAACGAAACGACTCCGCTCGTTATCACCTTCGCAGAGGGTGACTCTTATGTTTGCTATTGCGACACGGGAGAGTGGGAAGACAACGGTGAATTGGGCCCGCGGAGACCTGCGCGAAACCCGCCTGGCTACAAGCAATGGTACGAGATTGGTTTGCTTGCCATAAAGACCATCGTGCCCGGCTCAAACAAGGAACCTCGCTACAGGCGCATCGACATCTCTCGCAAGCATATGTCGTGCCGCGTGACGGCGGGAGACACGGTGCTCTACGAGGAATAACCGTCTAATTGCATACCGTCTGATTGCACAAGCCAAAGGTCGCCCGTCCGACGCGCAACTCGTGGGACGGGCGTTCCTTTAGCCTTCCATGCGGTTGAGGTGCTCGGCGCTTGAGGATTATCACGCTCCTGCAAGCCGCCTGTCTCGTCTGCCCTTACCCACTAAGCCTGTATCTGCGTTTCGGGCTATTCCGCGTGCCGATGGCATCCAAGGTTCCATCGTCGAGGAGCTTTGATATGTACCCCCTGATTGTTTTAATGCCAATTCCCGAAGCCCTCGCGATTTCCGAGGCACTCGCGCTCTCGCGCTCAGAGAGGAATGCGAGAATGGCGTCCTCGACGTTGTTCTTCGAGTAGGCCTTGCCTTCTTGCTCGGTCATCTTGCGATGTCGCAAGACGATTTGGAATCCATCGAGCGAGCTGCGCGAAATGGGGTTGGGCATGAGGGCTTCCTCAAGCTCGCGGTTGATAGTCGGATACCCAGACCCCCTGTTCTCAACGACACGGCCAACCCGACCGTCATAATCGGCGTAGGGAACGTCTTCGAGGATGCGCGAAAGGAACTGGTTCCTTGATGCCGTGGCGCCGCTGGTGCCGAGTTTTTCTAGGGTCAAAATGCCGAAGAGACCTCCGGGATTGGAGATTTCGAGACGGTCTGGGTAAAGGTCGACGGTCACAGGTGTCCCCTGCCCTTCGACGGAGTAGTCCCTGTGCATGAGCGCGTTGGCCACCGCCTCGCGCACTGCAGGAAGTGGATAATCGGGTACGTTCTCGCGCAGGGCGCCCTTGACGATTGCCCCATGCTTCATGTTTCTGGAAACTGCTCTTACCGTCTCGACAACCATTGCAGGAATTGGACCATCAATATTCACGGTGTCAGAGAAACGCTGGCCGCCAGGCCCAGTTTCACCCTTGCGCGAGGTCGGATAAGACGTGAACACAACATTGAGCCGCGGATAGTACTTTTGCGGATACTCGGCAAAGGAAAGCAGGCCGGCAATCGTGGGGCGAGCGACGCCATTTTCGTCATAGTCGATGACCCGTCGATTGGCCATGAGCTCTTCATTGCTCATAGTCGCCGATCTGCCAAAAGATGTAGCGCGAACCCGAGCGAACCACCCTTCCAGAAGGCCGTTGTCAAAATCATCAGTCGTGGCCTCTTTTGCAACGGCAATATCGTTGCGAGCCGCCCTCAATTGGTTTTCGGTAAAGCGATCTATCTCATATAGAGACATCCTGTGGTCGCCATCACCCGTTCGAATATACGAGCCATTGATCTGCCCATACTTCTTCACATAGCAGGGTTTTTCCCTTACCGGTGCTTCGGACACGTTAACGACGACTACAGGCTTGCTCTCAAACTCAAGGACAAGAATCTCGACAGCTTGTGGGGGCTCGACGAGTTCGCGAGCGGCCTGCGCAGCACCCGCTTGGACCGACTTAGCGTCAATATCTACGGCATGAAAACCACCGCTCTCGCGTATGCCAAAGACTATGACGCCTCCAGAAGAGTTGGCGAACGCAGAAATAGATTCGGCAGTTTCCTTGGGGACGCCACCGCTGGCGCTCTTGAGCTCATATTCGGCAAGGTCAGTTCCCGCCATCCGCATTTTATTAACGGCGGAAACAAGTTCCTCCTCGTTTGTGATGTGCATGAGCGTCCCTTCCTCGCATTTCGCATGTCACTAGTATAAGGAACTGCTGCACTAGTACCACAGTAAATATCACTAGTAACGTAGTAAAAGTCACTAGTACCACAGTAAAAGTCACTAGTAACTTGAGTAGCTGCATCAGTACCGTGGTAGACATCAACAGCAGGGCTGCTCTTCCCCTATCAGCTCCATGCGATCGCGGCGCTCCGTCAAGAGCTCGCCCTCGTATGAGAAATACAATGGTCCCTGCAGGGCGTGGCCTAGGCCCGTGAGCTCCTCGGCGAGCGCGGAGAGCGATGTCGTTACTCCTTCATATTCCACATGTCGCTCGTCGACGACCGTTGCTCTCTTGGACGCGTCTCCCGCGAACACGACCTCGTCGCCTGGTTTTAGTCCGACCATCGAGAACTTGAACGGGGCGCGGCGCTGCTTGGTGCGCGCCTCCTCCGCCTCGTGCTCCTCGACGATCTGCTCGCCCGTCGGCGTGACCCTGTGCAGCCTGCCCTCCGTGCCGGAGATGCGGGCGATCGCCTCGAGGATGGAGTAGGCGTCCTCGGCGGACATTTCGAAAAACTCGCGCGACCTGCGCTGCCCGTTGAACGTTTCGATGGTGCGCAGGTCGGGGTTTAGCGTGTCTAGCAGCTCGTGGAGGGCCTTGTCGGTCAGGCGCTTGCCCGTCTCGTAGGTCGCGTAGGCGCGGAAGGCGTAGGGGAGCGCCTCGGAGCGGTTCAGCTCGCTGAGCCGGCGGTTGAGGTTCGAGGCGTACCCAATCTTCACGTACTGTGGGAAGGACGGGTTGGTCAGGATGTAGATGACTCCGGTCATGCGGCATCAGCGTCCTTGCGAGGAAGGTCGAGCAGGCGGTCACGGTAGTACTCGTACTGCTGACGGCGTGCCTCGATCTCGGCGGGGATGCCGTCGGTCAGCGATGTCGTGAGGGCGTCGAAGCGGTCGAGGATGTCGACGACCTTCCGCTGGGTGGCGAGGGACGGGATGGGGATCTCTATCGCTTGAATATCTTTCAAGCTCACGTGAGGTACAGCGCCTGCGGTTTTCTTTTTGTCGACCATGGCTTCGAGTGTTCCGCTGGCAATGATATGGAACACAAATCTTGGGTCAATTTCGCTGCATCTGACACGCGTCACCCGCTGCCCAAGTATAGCCGGCAAGTCGCTCTCCGTAATCACGCCAAAGCTCTTTCCAACGAGAGACCCATCCATTGCAATCAATATGTCTCCGCCATTAAGAATATATTTTTCAAGGCCATCGGAAGACTTCCAGCAAACTGTATTGTCGTCATCAAAAATCATTGACCCGCGTTTAACGTTGATGCCGCGTGCGACCTTAATACCGGACACTTTAAACTCTTTGCTTTTAAACGGAAAACCAGTGAGCGTGTCTGAGACATCCCCCAGCCTCTTCATCTCGACCGGCTTGCCGTCCAGCGACTCCAGGCTCTCCCGCGATAGCAAGCGGTCGCGGTAGTAGGCGTACTGCGCCTTACGCGCCTCCAGCTCCGCCTCCAGCTCCGCCTCCAGCTCGCTGAAGGAATCCAGGATCCGGACGATTTCGTGCTGAATCTCGATGGGCGGAACGGGGATTTCGAACTTTGCCATGCTGTCGCTGCCGACGCGCAGGACCTTTGTGCCAGTAATGGCTCGCTTCTTCTGCGCCTGGAAATGCTCGCTGAAGAAATAGTGGGCGACGTATTTCGGGTCGAGGGTGTGCGAATAGATGTAGGCGTCGCCGCTGACCGCGCACGGTTCTTCCCCGAGCCATGCGACGCACTTGCACACGTCCTCCTCGTTCTCACTCGTCGTGGCAATAACGAGGTCTCCGCGGCGTGCTTTTTTGCGGGTCTCATAGAGCGACTCCGCGATTTTGGACTTCGTCTCGTTCGCGCTCAGGCCGTAGTAGGTATAAAGCTGTCCGTAGTGGATGCAGGGCTTGCCCTCGTCAACGAAGTCACTCTTCTGGATACCGCTGCCGCGGGTAAAAGCCCCGAGTTCGCCCAAGGTCTTGTACTCTACTCCGTCGGGGCACAGCTCCGCAATCAGCTTTTCGATTTTGCTCATTGTCCAACCTCGTTTTTCTTGTGGCTTTGTGCATACGCCCTTGCCCGAGATACAAGCCTTGGATTCGTATAGAGGTCGTCGATTACGGAATCGAGCACTTCGACAACGATCTCCGCGAAGTCCTTACCTACCTCCCTCGTCGGCTCATGAACGGAAGCGTTGCCGCAAAGTCGTATCGCCGTCGCTGCTTCGGCGGTCCTTGACTTTAGCTTTCCGTCATCAGCAAGCGCCTGGACGCGCTGAAAGAGAGGTTTTCTTGAAGTGGGCTCGCCTTCCTGCTCGTTGACAATGCCTTCAAGCGTGGTTCGTGACAGCGTGACGGCGGCCCTGTACGCTCCGATCTGGAGGCATTTGTGGACTTCCGAGGCAACCGAGGCTAAGCCCTCTGGCACATCCGGATACTCTTTGCCGATAGGCTCAATCGGAAGCCATCGAATAGGCTCGTCGAGGTTTAGCGAGTCGGAGAGCCCTGCAGGTCGCCGCAATTCTGCAATGTTCGGATAACCGCAGTTGGCGCATGTGTAAACGTACAGGAGCCTGTCCGAGATCTTGCCGGAAGCGTTGCACTCTGGATCTGGGTAGCACTCCTCAATGACAGGCCCAAAAGCGTTGCATGAATAATCGTCACTGTATTTCGAGTGAAGCATTTGGGCCAACAGGTGACAATGCCAGCAAGTTGTGGAAGCCATGCCCCTACGCCTCCAGATCTGCCACGATGACGTCGATGGCCTCGCGCAGCTCCTGCTCGCGCGCTACGATGCCCGCGACGCGCTCGTTCAGCTCGTGGATGTCGACCTTCTCACGGGTGTCCTTCTTCTCCACCCACGTGGAGACGCTGAGGTTGTACTTGTTTTCTCTCCGCCAAGCTCGTCGATGCCCACGAGGTGCGAGACGTACTGCTCCTCGGCCCTCGTCTGGACAAGGGCGTTGATCTTCTCGATGTGCTCCGGCATGAGCTTGTTCTTGTTGCCCACATGCTCGAACATCTCGGAGGCGTTGATGAACAGCGTCTTGTCATCGGTCTTGGACTTGGAGAGTACGATGATGCAGGTCGCGATGGACACGCCGAAGAAGAGGTTCGCGGGAAGCTGGATGACCGCCTCGACGAAGTTGTTGTCCACGAGGTACTTGCGAATCTTCTGCTCCGCGCCGCCGCGGTAGAGGACTCCCGGGAACTCGACGATTGCAGCGCGTCCCTTTGAGCTGAGCCAGGAGAGCATGTGCATCGTGAAGGCGAGGTCGGCCTTGGACTTTGGAGCCAGCACGCCCGCGGGAGCGAAGCGCGGGTCGCTGATGAGCGTCGGGTCGCCGTCGCCGACCCACTTCGTGCTGTAGGGTGGGTTGGAGACGATGGCATCGAAGGGCTCGTCGTCCCAGTGCATCGGGTTCGTGAGTGTGTCACCGCGGGCGATGTCGAACTTATCGAAGTTCACATGGTGTAGGAACATGTTGATGCGGCACAGGTTGTACGTGGTGGGGTTGATCTCCTGGCCAAAGAAGCCCTGGTGCACGCTGTCGGTGCCCAGGATCTTGGCGAACTTGAGCAGAAGCGAGCCCGAGCCGCACGCTGGGTCATAGACCTTGTTGACGCTCGTCTTGTCTCCGATGACGATGCGGGCGAGGAGCTCGGAGACCTCCTGAGGCGTGAAGAACTCGCCGCCCGACTTGCCGGCGCCCGACGCGTACATGTTCATGAGGTACTCGTAGGCGTCGCCGAACAGGTCGATGCTCGCGTCGCGCACGTTGCCGAAATCCAGGTCGCGGATGCCGGAGATGATCTTGGCCAGGCGCTCGATGCGTTCCTTGAGCGTGGCGCCGAGCTTGTTGGACGTGACGTCGACGTCGTCGAAGAGGCCCTTGAAGTCCTTCTCGGAGGGCATGCCCACGCTGGAGCCCTCGATGGCCTTGAAGATCTCCGACACGTGGATATTGAGCTCGGAGTCTCCCTCGGGCGCCTTGGCGACGTTCTGGAAGAGCTGCGAAGGAAGGATGAAGTACCCCTTCTCCTCTGTGACGCCCTCGCGGGCACCCTCCGCCTCCTCGTCGGTAAGGTTGGCGTAGGAGAAGTCGGGGTTGCCCGCCTCGCGCTCGCCGGCGTCGATATACTCGGTAAGATCCTCAGAGATGAAGCGGTAGAAGAGGAAGCAGAGGATGTATGCCTTGAAGTCCCAGCCGTCAACGGCGCCGCGCACCTCGTCGGCTATTCCCCAGATCGCCTTGTGGAGCTCGGCGCGCTGGGCTTCCTTGTTGCTTGTGATCGACAATTCGAGCGCCCCTTTCGCGGTTTCGCATTGAACGACCCGCTGCTCACGGGTGTTTTTCGGTTTCCGTGTAGTTTAATCCCTTACGACGTCTCGAGCTGTGTCAGCCGTCCGAGCGCCTGTTTGAAGCTGTTGTTGGTGATCTTGAGGTCGTTGCCGGCCTGCATCTTGATGAGCGGCGGGTAGTCGTCGGGGCTGCTTTCGACGCGGCCGATGAAGCTTGAAGCCTCCTCCGCCCCCGGCGTCTTGTGCGGCATCGGGCCCGCGAGGATGGCCGCGTAGCCCATCGAGCCGCGGATCTTGCCGAAGTTGAAGTGCTTGAGGCGGGAATAGTCGAGCTGGAACTCGAACCGCTCCGGCTCGAAGCCCTTCTTCCTGGCAATGCTGCGGAGCTTGTCGACGTTCACGGCGCTCGCACCGATGACGATGACCTTGCCGAGGAGGCGCTCCTCGCGGGGGACGCCCGAGCCTGCGAGGAGGTCGGACATCCCGAGCGAGGCCAGGAGCTCCTCGAGGGTGTCCTCGCGGTTGGCCCTCGTGATGGCGGGAAGGAGCTCGAGGCCCATGCGCCCCATCATCTCGTCGCAGAGGTCGGAAAGTTCCTGGACGGTGAGATGCGCCAACGCTATCTCTCCTCGTCGAAGAGGTCGGTGATCTCTTGGCGGGCGCGGGAGAGGCGTAGCTTGAGCACCTTGATTTCGTCCGTCTTGGCGAGGTAGGCGTCGGCGACGGCCTTCTGACGTCCGGCGTCCTCGAGGGGCACCTTGATGGAGGACAGGGCTCGGATGGGCAGGTTCGGGATGGCGGTGCCGACCACCTCGCGGGCGAGCAGCTCCTTGCCGGTGGGGCCCGAGAGGAAGGCGGCCAGGTAGTGCGGGTCGATCTTCTCCCTGTCGACGCTCAGGACGTATAGGTTTCCGTTTGCGAGGACCTTTCGTCCTTCGGGCACCTCCGCGACCGCCACCTTGAACGGGGCGCCGGACTTGGAGATTAGGACGTCTCCGTCGTGGACGCAGTACTTCTCGAGCTTGGGGTCGAGGGAGGAGAGATTCGGGAGCTCGTTGTCGATGCTGCCGTCGGAGATGTTCTTCAGATTGAGGTAGCTGAGTCCGGTGTCCTCATCGCAGACGAGTGCGTCGAGCTCCGCCGCGCGGACGCTTGCCCCGCGCATGATCTTCGCGACGCTCCCGAGCGCCACGCCGTTGGGGACCTCGATCTCCTTCTCGAGGTAGCGCTTGGCGGAGAGGTCGAAGCCGCGAGCCTCGATCTCCTTGAGGGTCTTGAACGCGCTCTTCTCCGAGTCGGTGCCGAGGCGCTCGAGGATGGTGGCGATGGCCTCCTCGTCGATCGAGCAGCTTCGGCGGTCGTTCGTTCCCAGGTCGGACGCGTCGACGAAGCGGATTCCCTTGGAGCCGCCCGGGCAGAGCACGACGAGCGAGGTCTGAATCATGGTATAAGGTGCGAACACGCCCTTTGGCAGGGCGACCATGGCCTTGATGAAACCGTTCTTGGCGAAGTACTCGCGCACCGGCCTGTCCATGCCGTTGAAGCACGCCCCATTGGACATGACGGCGACGGCGGTGCCGCCCTCCCTGAGCGAGTCGACGAGCAGGCGGTTGAAAACCCAATCCGAGGAAAACGGGCGGTTGTAGCGCTCCTGCCCCCTGAGAACCTTCTCCATGTAGTGGGAGGTCCTTGCGAACATCCTGGTCTGCATGCCCCACGGGTAGTTTGAGAACGCCTTGTCCGCGGGGTCGTACTCAATGTCGTCCTCGCAGAAGCGGAACATGTCCTCGCAGGTGTAGGAGATATTCGATTTCGTGACATTTGAGCGCATCTTGGCGATTGCGAGGGCGGTGGGGTTGAGCTCGACGCCCGTGAGAGCTGCCTCCGGGCAACTCGCTGCGACAATCTCGAGGAAGTTTCCCTGCCCGCAACCGAGGTCGACGACCTTTTCGCCCGGCTTGACGTTGAGCACCGCGAGAGCGAGGCGTGCTATCCCCTCAGGGGTCGACGCCTCGCCACCGAAGACTCCTTGGGTGACGGGGCCGTTCCTGAGGTATTCGTCGATCGCCTCCTCATCGAAGGAAGAGACGACGTGGAGCAGCTCGTCGAGCGATGACGATGCAGACAGTTGGTCTAGGGAACGCCTGAGGAGCGCCGCGATATCGTCGTCCCCCCGAGATGCGGCTTCCATCGCCTTACGGGCATCCCCGGTTTTGCCGGCGTCCAGCGCGGTGCGGGCGAGGTAGATGAGCGGGTAGATTTCATCGGGCGTTGCCGCGCCGCGAAGGCGGTTCGAAATAGACCAGACGAGCTTTCGTATATGTGCGCCGTTGTAAGACAATTCGGCTCCTTTCAATTCTCTGGTTATCAATAACCGTTGAGTGAACTATAGCACACGCGGTTATTGATAACCAGAGAATTGTTCGCGCGAGGTTCTCAGTATTGCGAGTGATGGGCGAAGAAGACGTTTTCGACGCCGATGAAGCGCCCGCCCCGTTTCCGCTGGGGAAATCGAGGCGGGCGCCAGCTGATGAGCATGCTTCTCAATGGAAGGTATTCCACACGGGGCGGATTATATGAAAGGCTTGGGCGCGGGGCGGGGGAGCAGGGACGGGGCGACAAAAGAGGGAAGGAGGTTGAGTGCTCGTAGGGAAGACCGTGGAGCTTCGGGGCGGGGCCTGATGATGACCCTAAGCTGGGTTCTTCGCCCCAGGCGAATCCGTCTTTACAACGAAAGACGGATAATTGATGCTATCGAGTGGCGCGTGCTTGGCCCTCGCGTCGGCGAGGCCGGCGGCGAAGGCGCGCCTGACCTCATCGGCGTCGGAGGGGAAATCGCGGGCGTCGCCGAGGCACAGCTTGTCTCGCAAGCCGCTGACGGGCACGGGTGAAATAAACCAGTATTCGCCCGAAACAAGCGGGGTGCCCCAGTTCTCGATCAGGTACCGATCGTTTCGCGGAGCTTTGCCCAGCAGCGCGCGAACCAAGTCCTTGTTCCGTAGGAAAGTGAGGGGGTAACGGGCCTTCTCGATCTCGCCGAGATTGACCGCCATGTAGCGCTCGCCGAGCTCGGCGAGCCTATTGAGGGGGTAGCCCATCCCCACGAGGGTGTCCCACTCGCGGCGGGTCTCGTCGTTCTTTTTGCCCGGCTTGCCGTTAAAAGCGCTGCAGAAGCGTGCATAGGCGTCATCGACGTCCTCGGCATGCGTCCCTGCTGCGCGCGCCGCCGCGGGGGCGTCAGGACCGATGGCGACGGTCGGCGCCTTATGTGCCGGCGCCTTCCGTCCTGCGGCAGAGGAGGGCTTCGCCGGCAAGCCGATCGCGCGGGCGATTGCGGGAACAACCGGGGAATACACGGTGGGAAGGCGCTCCGTCGTCACCATCTCGCGACCATTGACGACCTTCACGCGTTCGACGCGCTGTGGCTCGGCGCGAAGAAGTCCGAGCCCAACGAGCCTGGATGCGCACTGTTGGACGGCGCCGCGCGTGACACCGATCCTCCCTGCAATCTCTGAGGCTTTCATATCGAGCTTGCGGCCGCCCTTGGCGGACCTGATTGCGATCCCGAGAACGAGGTTGTCGAGACCGGTCAGTTCCGGGACGAGGGCCTCGAAAACCGGCACCCAAGCCGCGCCGGCCTTTGAGTAGAGGTCGGCGACCACATAAGAATTCCAACAGTCATTCTCATCGTTGCTCCCGACCATATAGCTGTGCTCGTTCATTGTTCGCGCTCCTTTAGCTCTCGACTTTTGATGGCACAATAATCGCGGAGTACAGACCATCGTGGGAGGATGTCCCGAATGGTACGGTTGCATCACAATTTAGCCATTTCCGCAGCTTAAAGGCCTGTGGATTGCCGACATCGCCGGGCTCCGCCCGTCCCTGAACGCGAAGTGCTGCCCGAGGCCTGTCGCCGACCGTTGCGGAGGAAGTCCGGAGGCGCGGGGGGACCCGCCGGCCGCCGCTTTGGCGAACGCCTCGTTTGGGGTCGCCTGCGTTGAAGCGGGCGGCAGCCATTTCGCTCGAGGGCGTTCGGACGACTCACGCCCGACGTGCCCTTGCCGCGAGGTTTTGGTACGTGAGATGACGCCTGCAGTCCCCTTCTTCGCATCCGACTCTAAGGAGCTATTAGTTGCTTTTTAAGAAACTGTTTCGCGTGCGTGCGTACGCGCTCTTTCTATATAGAGCGAGACGGCGGCATGAAAACGCGAGGTCAAGGTTGATGCCAGGGCGACGCAACCCAGTGGTTTCGCTGAACCGAAGAGTGCAAGGGCTGGAGCTGTGCGATAGCAACCCTTTGCCGCTGCTGGTTGCAAGGGCTGCAAACGGGCGGATGCGAGGGGCTGTTGTTTTAGGCGCATAAGCCTTGATGCCGCGAGGGCGCATGGGGATGCCATCAGCGGGCGGCAACGTTCCCGTAGTAATGTGCCCGGGAATGATTGTGCTGGTGACCATCTCGCTGGATAGCAGCGTGACCTATGCGAGGGGCCTGACACGCGTGTTGGGGCTCACGCTGACAAGGGCAGTGGCCGAATCCGCAGTCCTTCTCTGGACGGTGGCCCCAGCGAGGGCTTAGCGCAACCGACCCGGCTGCGCCAGAAGCTCGCGGCCTCCCTCGAACTCTGCCAGCACGTCAAGCAGCAGCTCGGTGTCCCAGGGCTCCAGCTCGGCCTCGGCCGCCTGGCTGCCCGTGGGGGCCGCGTCCATAGCCGCAATCCTGCGGGCGAGCTCTAGGGCGTCCGCTCGTCCCGACTCTAAGAGCTCGGCGAGCGCCACTGTTCTCTTCGCTGGGGTGTCCAGGAGCTCCGCGGCGGAAATCCTCACGGACGCCTCTTCCGCCTCCGGGCACTCGCCCTCCTCCTCATCATCAAGGTACTCGTCTTCCCCTTCGGGGGCAGGGGGCCTGCGCAGTGTGTTTAACTCACGCAGGAGCCGGAGCAGAAGACGCCTCCCGGGCACCTTCTCCCATCGCTCGCGCCGCTTGCGATCGAGCCCCTCCCGCTGCCTCTGCTCGTGCTCCTCTTTGACCTCCATGTGGGAGCTCTCCCGCATGGACTCGCCCAGATGCCTCCTCGCCTCCTCGACGGTCATCTCCCCCTTGCTCGCCACGCGGGCGACGTCCCGGACCTCGACCGTCTCCCACCCCTTCTCGGGCGCGAGCGGGTCGGTGATGAATAAGAGGCGCATGGTTCCGAGCTTCAGGTGCGCGCCCTTCTCGCCCTCGTCGCCTACGGTGATCAGGACCGTCCTCCCGTCCTTGAGGGTCACGACGTCGCCGGCGTTGAATCGCGTCTCCAGCAGGAGCCGGCGCTCCTCGAGCGCTTCGGGCGTCGTCCTCCTGCGTATGGCCTCGGCGATCTCAGGCACCTTCATGTGCCAGTTGGTCGCCATGTTTCCCTCGATGCCCTCGGGCGCCCATGACCAATACTCGATGAGGTCGCGCGCGATTGACTCCGGGTTGTAGCCGGGCCTTCTCCTCGCGATGAATGCAAGCGCCTCCCACTCCTCGACCTCCTTCGGCGAGAACCGGGCCACGGCGTACTCGACCGCCACGGGGTCGACCTGAACCCAGCCGATGTCCATATCGTGGGCCGAGGCCCTGCCCATCCAGCCCCCGCCGCCGAGCGTGTATACGGCGCCGTGGCGCCCGATCCAGAACCCCTTCGGCGAGCGTCCCCTCAGGCTCTCGGGGGTGTTCTCTATGGAGCAGACCCCCTCAGCGGAAATAACTGCCTTGCAGTAGCGGAATCCGGGGCCGGGGTCCCTGACGATAGCGCTGAAGCGTCCCATTGAAGGATATGATCGGTGAAGGAACGCCTCTCTACCGTCCGCCAGGGTGCCGTAGCAGGGGATAAGCTTCTCGAGGTCCTCAAACCCGCCCGTAAACCTCATGACCCCCTCCCTCGGCTGCCGGTGTTTTAGCTGCTGTCGGTATTGTAGGCGAGGGCGCACCTGATCCGGGGAGCCTTATTGCGGAGGGGCTTCACTCATCGTTTAACGCCGTCCCCCGAAATTAACCGATCTTCTCGCGGTCGGCTTCCGAGAGAAACAGCTGTGCGAGCTCGTGCTGCCCGATGTAGTAGATCCTGTTGACGCGGCGCCCGAGCATGCCCTGCTTGCAGAGCTTGTAAATCGTGTTGCGGCTGACCCCGCCCATGCGGCGGCCTCGTCAACCGAGAGCGGGCGCGAGTAGCCGACGCGAGACTCCGCGACGGTTGGGGGGGATGGTGAGGTACTTGAGCTTCCGATTGCCCACGGCGGGTCCTTTCGACGCCTGGTTCTGCCGACAGCACAATGGTGCTCGTTGCCAAAGGCCCGGGTGGGGTATTCCCGAACGGGACGCCGGTGTGCTCGCAGCGTGGGGGCAGGCAAATAGGTGAGCTCGGGGGTAAAAGGTGAATCTAGCTGTAGAAGTCGCCGAGCCGGTCCATCGCGGCGCGCTTGGGGGCGGCGAGCGCGGTCGCGTAGACCTTCATCGTCATGCTCGGGTCCTTATGGCCGAGAATGCTCGCGAGGCTCATGACGTCGCATCCCTGAGCGATCGAAACGGTGGCGAACGTGTGCCGAAGGCCGTGGAAGATCACCGGGTCGCCCTGCGTCCCCACCCAGTTCATGGCCGCGCTGAGGGCGCTCCAGCGGAAACTGAGGACGTTCGGGGAAAGCCAAGCACCGGTCAGCGGGTTCCCGCAGATGAACAGGGAGGGAGACCACCTGCCGAACCCCCTGATCCGCTGTCTCTGGGCCTCGCGCGCGGAGGCGAGGGCGGCCGCCAGCGTCGAGGGCACGGGGATGTCTCGGAAGGCGCCTCGCCCGGAGGGGTCTTTCGGGTTGTCGCGCAGGACGAAGCCGCCGTTTTCGCCCTTCGCGAGCGTATGGCGGACAAGGAGCATCTGCCTGTCCTCATCCCAGTTCTGCCAACGCAGGGCGCAGATCTCGCCGCGCCGCATTCCCGTCATCAGCGCGATGATGCCTGCGAGCGCCAGGGGCTCGGGGAGCCTCGCGCGCAGCTGCGCCGCGACCTCGAGGGCGCTCGACTCCGTAAGGGAGTTGACCGGCTTCGGAAGGTCCTTGGGCGCCTTGAGCAGGCCTGTGGCGATGATGGGGGCGTCCCCGATCGCGGCGGCGTACTTGCAGACCATAGCCAGCACGCCGTGCTTTTTATTCCGCGAGGCGGAGCCGAGGCCGCGCTCGTCGCGCAGCCAAATCATCCAATCCTGCACGTCGGATGGCTTGAGCATGGAAATGGGCACTTCACCGATGCGTGCGAGGCGCAGATCGCGCACGGCGCGCATGTACTCCTCTCGGGTGGCAGGGGCTACCTCGGAGTGGCGGGTGATGAAGTCCTCGGCGTAATCCGCGGTCGGAGTTCCCGAGCCTACGGAGTCTTCGGCTTCCGCTTGCCTAATGAGCTCGTCGCGCCACTGGCGCAGCGCGGTGAGTGCCGCCGAACGGCCACGGGTGCTGTTCTTCGTACAGGCGATCTTGGTCGTCTTGGTAAGGCGCCTGCGCTCCCCGCCGCTCTCCTTGACGTCGATCGTGAGGCGCCAGTACTTCGCGCCGTGGGCGACGCCGCCGGCCGAGAAGGTTTTAGCCATCGTCTCTCCTTCGCGCTACAAATCCGCTACATGGCCGCTACATGTGTAGCGCGAAGTGATTTTGCTCGATTCGGTTGTTCGTAGTGAAAGTTAAAGAAATAAACTAGTTGGTACTGAAATACAGTGCAGCTTCACAATATGGTGAAAACCGATGGTATCGGTTGGTATTGGTAATTTAACTAGTCAGACAGCTTTCAAGGTGGATATCGCGGGTTCGAATCCCGCTGGGGGCACCACGTTTTCGCAGGTCAGGGGCTAGGGCCCCTGACCTTTTTTCGTTAAATGTAGCGGATTGCGGCGAATGTGTAGCGCCGCGTGCCAAGAAGTGCACTTCTTGGCTAATCCAAATCCGCGACCTGGCCCTCGCGGATCGACGTGTTCAGCCAATCGCTGTCGGGCCGGCTGATCAAGCGCGCGTTGTTGTAGGCCATGTTCATCGTCAGGATTGTCTGGCCCAAGTAGGCGCCCGACTCGACCAGCTCGACCACGAGCGCGACGTCGGGCCGCTCGTCGTCGGTGAGGTCGAGCGGCAGCAAGAGGCTCATCGAGTTCTTGGTCGGGTAGAAGGCGGGTACCGCGGTCTTGAAGTTCCACTCGACGCGCTTCTGCGCGAGCTCGATGGCGTCGTCGAGTCGGTTGACCAGGCGGCGCTTGGTCCGCGCGTCGGCCTCGATCTCGTCGCGCAGGTCCTGCAGCGCGACCGAGCGCGCGCCCGTGCCCTCGGCCCGCTCGACGCGGTCCAGCGCCTCGAGCGCGGCGTTGTTTCCGCGCAGCTCCTCCTCGAGGAACTCGTACGGCAGCCGCCCGATGTTGTCCAGCAGGATGTGGTCGGCGTCCCGCTGCAGCGGCCGCTGCCCGTCGAACAGCAGGTCCTCCTTGCGGCTGAAGTACGCCGCGCGCTGGGGGAGCGGGTTGAAGGTGCTCACGAGCTTCTTGCCCCATTGCCTGGAGCCGGCCTTGCAGAATTCCTCGAAGTGCCACGGCGCGGAGCCGAACGCGGTCGGCGAGAAGCACGCGTAGATCGCCTCGTAGGTCTTGTCCACGAGACCCGTGTTGAACGCGGCGATGCCCTTCTCGGCGTTTTCGAGGACCTTGCCCTCGTAATCGAGCCGGTAGAAGGTGTAGGTGAGGTAGCTGCCCAGGATGGGGTAGGCGTCCTCCTCGTAGTCGAAGCTCCACTGCTCGGGCAGGGCCATCTCGGCGAGCGAGGCGAGCATTTTGTTCCAGTCGCCGATGTGCGCCCATTTGCCAAAGAGCTCGCCGGGCTTCTCTTTTTGGCGGGCGCGGCTGTCGATGAAGAGAAGGACCCACGGCTTCGAGCCGGGGATTTGGGCGTCGCGGTCGCGCTTGATGGTGGCCTCGACCAGGGTCTCGCCGTCGTCTCGAATGCAGCTGAGCGGAAAGCTTACCTTGCCGTCGAAATAGCGCAGGGTCCGGGTGCTGAGGGCGTGGCCCCAGTCGCGGTTCAGCAGGGCCTTGAGATCGATGTTCGCCTTCGCGCAGGCGGCTAGCTTCTGGAGCTGCTTCTCGGGTGTCCACACGAGGTCGGTGAAGTCGCGGCCGGCTGCCGCCAGCTCCTCGATCACGTCCTCCGGCACCGGCGAGTCGAGGTAGTCCTCGGAGTCGCGCGCCGCCTCGAACGCCTCGGCGGGCAGCGGCGGCAGGGGCTCGGTCGCCTCCGGCAGCGAGCTGAACGGGTCCTTGTCGCGGCTTTTGCGCACGCTCTCGAGGCTGGGAATGAACGAGATGTACCACGGCCTGGTGTCGGCGCGCGTGCTGCGGCTGATGGAGACCTCGAGCGGAAGTCCGTTGGCCCTGAGGTTTCTGGTCGGGAATGTGACGGTTTTCTCGTTGAACATGCGGAGCGCGCGCACTTTGTAGGCGTACGCCCAGTCGCCGACGAGACGCTCGAGATAGTCGGCCTCGTCGTAGAGCTGCGCGATGACCTCCCGCAGCTTGTACGGCACGGTGACAAACCGGAGGAAGTCCGGGCTGAGCTCGGAGTAGATCTCCTGCGGCACGGGCTTGGTCTTGTAGGTATCGGTCCCAAGGGCCAGCTCGATGGTCCGGCGGTCTTCCTCGGTCAGCGGCGTGGGCTCCGCGTTCATGGCATCCTCGCTTTCGGGTGGGTTAATTGCTTCCATTATGGGCGCGCGTACCGGTCTGGGACAAAAGGGACGGGGGATTTCGTCCCAAATTATGGAGGTCCCTGCTCCCGTCGTCACAACTTGGGACGAAATCCCCCGTCCCTTTTGTCCCAGACCCTGCGGCCTGTCCGCGTGTTTCTCGCCAGTGTCGATTCGCGCGCCGGCAGGTTGCCCTCGCGTGACGCTGTGAAAACTCTTTGCGGGCGCCCTGCTTGGTGCGCGACGCCCGGCGTAAAACAAACGCGTGCCGCGCGGTCATCGCGGCAGCCGCCTACGAAGGGAGCATCAAAATGTACGAGGACATCATCACCGTGTCGACCGTAACGCTCCGACCCATGTGGGGCCAGAAGGAGCAGAACCTCAACCGGATCCTGGGTTACATGAAGGCGGCAAAAAAGAAGGGCTCTGACCTCGTGGTCTTCCCTGAGATGGCGCTTACCGCCTACGACGACGAGGCCGAAAAGCCGCTCGAGGAAAAGATGCAGTACAAGCTCGCCGAGACCGTCCCGGGCCCCTCGACCAACAAGGTCGCCGAGCTTGCCAAGGAGCTCGGCCTGTACGTGGTCATGGGCATGCCGATCAAGGACGCCCAGAAGCCCGGCACCATCTACAACGGCCTCGCGATCTTCACGCCCGAGGGCCTGGCCGGCGACTACCACAAGATGCACCTTCCGGCGCCCGAGCCCAACTGGGCAACGCGCGGCGACAAGCCATTCATCCTCGACACTCCGTGGGGCCCGATCGGCTGTGCCATCTGCTACGACACGTATTGCTTCCCCGAGCTGATGGATTACTACGTGGCAAAGGGCTGCCGCATGTACATCAACTCGACGGCGCTCGCGCACTGCCACGGCAAGTGCCTGGGCGACGACACGCTGCGCGCGCAGTGCATCCGCGAGGGCATCTTCATCGTGTCGTCCAACCTCGGCGGCCTCGACAAGGACAACTATTTTTGGGGCGGCAGCTCCATCCTGGGTCCGTCCGCGAAGACCTGGGAGCCGCATTACTACGCCGGCATGCCCTTTACCGCAGAGGGCGCCGACGAGGAGGCCATGTACACCGCAACGATCGACCTTTCGCTGGCCACGCGCTTCCTCTACAAGCACAACCCCGCGGTCAACGGCACCGATTGGCGCCCCGAGAAGTACGTCGGCATGTTCCAGGACGTGCTTGCTGACAAGAGCTTCGGTAAGTAGGGGAGAGGTCAGACGGACGCAGCGCCCTTCTTGCTGCAAAACTGATCAGTTTTTCTGGAAAGAAGTGCCAACTGGGGACAAAAGGGACGGGGGATTTTGTCCCAAAACGTGGAGAAGGGGAAAGGACTCTCCACAACTTGGGGCGAAATCCCCCGTCCCTTTTGTCCCAGGAGGGGTACCGTTCGGCGAGAAAAACATGCCGTTCGGCCGTTGTGCTAGAAACGAGGCCGGCGGAGTGCCAAAATCCGAACTCGAAAAAGAAATGAGGAAGGTTACCGAGTCCCTCGGACATGGGCCTAACCAAAGTCTTTCGGTGCCGCTATGCTTTTGTTGCGCGCGCACCGGGTCTTGGTTGGGCTTGATTTATGAAGGGACAAGCAACATGGGCTTCTTTTCTCGTTTAATGGGCGGCGGGCACGAGCAGGCGGATAAGGCACCCGAGTTTGAAATCCTCGCCCCTGTTTCCGGAGAACTTGTTCCCCTTGAGAAAACCGCAGACCCCGTTTTCAGCGGCCGAGCCATGGGCGACGGCGTTGCCGTTGATCCTGACGGCGAGACCGTCCTCGCCCCCGTTTCCGGCACGGTTGCCGCGCTTTTCCCGACCGGCCACGCCTTCGCCATCTCATCCGACAACAGCTCCGCCCAGGTCATGGTGCACATCGGCATCGACACCGTGAAGCTGAATGGCGAGGGCTTCCAGACGCTTGTTGCCCAGGGCGACCACGTTGATGCGGGCCAGCCGGTCGTCAAAATCGACCTTGCGGCCATCCGCGCCGCCGGCTTCGACCCCACGGTCTTCGTCGTCGTGTGCGAGCGCGCCGAGGGCTCCACGCTGCGCGAGCGCGCCGCCGGCCCCGTCGCCGCCAAAGAACCCGTCAGCTGGCTTTCCGAGTAAACCCACACGGTGAATGCCATGGTAATCAAGCGCGTTTTCAACAATAACGTCGCGATGGTCACTTCCGACGACGGCGCCGAGCTCATCGTGATCGGCAGGGGCCTGTGCTTTGGCCGCCGCGCCGGCGACCTCGTCGAGGCTTCCTCCGTCGAGAAGACCTACGCCCTGTGCGAGTCCACGGCCAACGACGCCCGCGCCCTCGACCGGCTGTCCAGCCTGCTCGAGTCCATTCCCGTGATTAACCTGGCGATTTCCGAGGATATCGTCGAGATGCTGCGCGAAGAGCTCGACGTGAACATCGACGACGCGATCCTCATCGCGCTCGCCGACCACATCACCCTCGCCCTCGACCGAGAGCGCAAGGGCGTCCCCTGCGAGAACCCGCTGCTCCTCGAGATCCAGCAGTTCTACCGCAAGGAGTACGGACTCGCCGGCCGCGCGCTCAAGATTATCAAGGATTACCTGGGCATTCAGATGAGCGACGAGGAGCGGGGCTTCATCACCCTGCACATCGTGAACGCCACCATGCCGCAGCGCGCCGACCGCCTCATCGTCTCGGTCCAGCTCGTCCGCGACGTCCTCGCCATCGTCTCCGACCGCTACCAGACAACCCTCGACGACACGTCGCTGCCCTACGAGCGCTTCGTCCGGCACCTGCAGTTCTTTGCGCAGCGTGCACTCGACCCTAAGGCTGGCCAAGTCAAGGACGACACGCTCTTCTTGATTGAGCGAAACAACTATCCAAAGGCCTTCTCGTGCTCAGAGGCTATAGCCGATCACTTGCTCGCCTCGTTTGGCGTGAGCGTGACCGATGCCGAGAAGAGCTATCTCGCATATCACATTGTTAACTTGCTTGGGGAACCCGGGCCCCGGGCATAGCGTGCCTGTTCATAGGTTTCAAAGGTGGGGCCGCCGGCCTCGCCGTGGGCACTTTTGGCTTTTGCGCAGGCTCTACCAAAGGAAAGAAGGAAGGGAGTAAACGCCATGACCACAGAAAAGAAAAAGCCCAACTTCAAAGGCGCCTTGGAGGTGTTCGCGAAGTCGATCGTCCAGCCGATGATGTACCTTTCGGTTGCCGGCATCCTGCTCATCGTGGGCATCATCCTTACCAACAAGACCATCTGCGCGATGATTCCCGCGCTCGGCTCCGGCCCGCTCCAGCTCGTGGGCGCCGTCGTCTACCAGTCCCTGATGTTCATCATCAACAACCTCTCGATCATCTTCTGCGTGGGCATCGCCGGCGCAATGGCAAAGAAGAACAAGGGCCACGCCTCTCTCATCGCCCTGATGTCCTTCTTCCTGTTCCTTGAGGCCAACAACATCGTGCTCAGCGCCACCGGCGCCCTCGCCGAGGCGGGCGGCATGCTCGGTCTCGTCGGCACCGGCCAGACCACCGTCATGGGCATCCAGGTGCTCGACACCGGCGTCTTCGGCGGCATCATCCTCGGCTGCATCACCGGCGCCGTCTTCAACAAGTTCTCCAACAAGCAGTTCCCCATCGCGCTTTCGATGTTCTCGGGCGTCCGCTTCCCGTTCCTGATCATGATCCTCATCTCCTGGGTCATGGGCGCGGGCTTCTGCATCGTCTGGTCTCCCGTCCAGGGCGCCATCTCGTCTCTTGCCGGCATCATCAAGGAGTCGGGCAACATCGGCCTGTTCATCTACGGCATGCTCAACAAGCTGCTCGTTCCCACCGGCCTGCACCACCTCGTCTACACCCCGTTCCAGTTCTCTGACGTGGGCGGCACCCTTGCCATGGGCGACCAGATCATCGCCGGCGCCTACCCCATCCGTGTCGCCGAGATGGCCATGACCGGCCAGCCCTTCTCCGACAGCACCTACTTCAACAGCTACACCTTCAACAACCTCTGGCCTTACATCGGCATCGGCCTTGCCTTCATCACCACCGCGTACAAGGAGAACAAGGAGAAGACCAAGGCGGTCATCATCCCGCTGATCATCACCGCCGTGCTCTCCTGCGTCACCGAGCCCATGGACTTCCTGTTTGTCTTCGCGGCCCCCGTGCTCTTCGTGATCCACTCCGTTCTCTCCGGCATCTTCGTGGTCCTGCTCAAGGTCCTCTCCGTGCCCGCCTCGACCGCCGGCGGCATCATCAACATCGTGGTCTCCAACCTGGTCCTCGGCGTGGACAAGACCAACTGGCCGGTGATGCTCGTCCTCGGAGTCGTCGACGCCGCCCTGTACTTCTTCCTCTTTACCGTGCTTATCAAGAAGCTCAACCTCCACACCCCCGGCCGCGAGGAGGCCTCCGATCTCGCCGAGTCCGTGGCTGAGGGCGAGGCTGCGGCTTCCGTCGCCGTCAAGCAGGGCGCCGTCTCTGCGGCACCCGCCGAAGGCGTGGACGCGGGCATCGCCGACCTGGTCGCCGGCCTCGGCGGCAAGGACAACATCGAGGAGCTCGAGAACTGCTTCACGCGCCTCCGCGTGAACGTCAAGGACCCGAGCCTCGTCGACGAGACCCTGATCAACCACGTGCCCAACAGCGGAATCAACCGCAGCGGCAATGACATTCAGATCATCTTCGGCATGAAGGTCGCCGAGATGCGCGACAAGGTCGAGAACGCAATCGAGAAGGAGCAGTAGGAAATGATCATCACTCTGTGCGGCGGCGGGTCCACCTTTACCCCCGGCATCGTCAAGTCCATCGCTCTTCGCAAGGACGAGCTCGAGGTTGACGAGATTCGCCTTTACGACATCAACGAAGAGCGCCAGCGCAAGATCGGCGTGCTGGTCGACTGGATCTTGCACGAGGACCTCGGCCTGGACATCAAGCTCACGGTGACCACCGACAAGGCGACCGCCTTCACCGACGCGAGCTTCGTGTTCGCCCAGATGCGCGTGGGCGGCTACGCGATGCGCGAGCAGGACGAGAAGATCCCGCTGCGCCACGGCTGCGTCGGCCAGGAGACCTGCGGCTGCGGCGGCCTTGCCTACGGCATGCGCACCATCTTCCCCATGGTCGAGCTCATCGACGACGTCGAGAAGTACGCAAAGAAGGACTACTGGATCCTCAACTACTCCAACCCCGCGGCCATCGTGTCCGAGGGCTGCCGCGTGCTGCGCCCGAATGCCCGCATCATCAACATCTGCGACATGCCCATCGCCATCATCGACGTGGTCTGCGCCGCGCTCGACATCGAAAAGAAGGACGTCGAGTACGACTACTTCGGCCTCAACCACTTCGGCTGGTTCACCTCGATTCGCCACAAGGGCGAGGAGGTCCTGCCGCAGCTGCGCGAGTACATCAAGGAGCACCAGATTCTGCTGCCCGACTCCTACCTCAAGGGCATGGGCTCGCTCATGGCAAAGAAGCCCGAGGAGACCGCCGACGAGCACCCCGAGCAGAACCGCCACACCAAGGGCAGCTGGTACTACGTCTGGAAGGGCGAGTACGAGATCATGGAGTGCTTCCCGGAGTACCTGCCCAACACCTACCTGAACTACTACCTGCAGCAGAAGGAGTTCGTCGAGCACTCCAACCCCGAGCGCACCCGCGCGAACGAGGTTGAGGAGACGCGCGAGAAGAACCTCTTCGACGGCATCGACCACTACGAGAAGACCGGCGAGATCGACGAGAGCACGTTCTACGCAGGCAGCCACGGCGACTGGATTGCCGATCTGGCCATCGCGCTGAAGAACGACACCAAGCAGCGCTTCCTGGTCATCTGCCAGAACAAGGGCGCCATCCCCAACATGCCCTACGACGCCATGGTCGAGCTGCCCGCCTACATCGGCAAGAACGGCCCCGAGGTCATCAGCCGCGACAACATCCCGCTGTTCCAGCAGGGCCTCATGATGCAGCAGCTGAACTCCGAGAAGCTCGTGGTCGAGGCCACCATCGAGGGGTCCTACGAGAAGGCGCTCAAGGCCTTCACGCTGAACAAGACCGTGCCGTCGATGAAGGTCGCCAAGGAGGTTCTCGACGACATGATCGAGGCCAACAAGGGCTTCTGGCCTGAGCTCAACTAAGAGCGAACCCGGGCCCCGCCTATGCAGTGAGAAGTGCACAGGCGGGGCCTTTGGGACAAAAGGGACGGGGGATTTCGTCCCAAATTGTGGAGGCCGGAGAAGGTCTCCTCGCAATTTGGGACGAAATCCCCCGTCCCTTTTGTCCCAGGGTTACCAGTCGAGGTCGTGCTTCTCGGCGTAGGCGCGGGCATCGGCCTCAAACCAGGCCTGTGCCTGGCACCAGGCGACGAAGTCGGGCGTGTCTGCGATGATGACCTCGGCCTCGTGGACCGCGGCCATCGCCTCCTCGAAGCTGCCGGGCGCGTAGTCGGGTCGGTCGGGGAGGTAGACCTCGACAAAGACGGGCCGCATCATCGCGTACGCCGCACCTTGATTGAGCTGGGCGAACCCGCGAAGCGACCTTCGTGCGGCGGGCGTGCGCTCGAGCTTGTACAGCAGAAGGCAGCGCGCGAGGCTGGTCCAGGCGTTGCCCTGGGTGAAGCGTGCCTCGAGCGCGTTCAAACCTTCCTCGTACTCGAGCCGTGCATACGCAAGCGCCGCGGTGTTTCGCGCGCCCAGCGGGTCGCCAGCCGATTCCGTGACCCCGAGGACGGAGTTCGCGGTCTCGAGCGCCATCTTCCAACAGGCGCAGTCGGCGCAGGTCCGCGAGATGGCGGCGCGCAGGCGAAGCCGCGCCCGGTCCCAGGGGTTGCCCCAGTCGAGCTGCGCAAACGCGGGCCCGTCCGCGCACTTCTCCTCAAGTTCGCAGAGTGCGTCAAGCAGCTTGTCTGGCCGCCCGACCGTGGCGAGCGTGAGCAGCAGCTGTGCGTCGAGGCAGTCGGCATCTAACGAAAGCGCGGCCTGACACGCGCCGCGCAGGCTATCGAAGCGCTTGTTGCGCGCGGCCATGTACTGGTCGTCGTCAAGGAGGTCGTCGTCGCGGGCGGACTCGTTGAACTTGCGCATGGCCTGGGCGAGCAGGGCGAAGGCCCGCTCGGCGTCGTCGTCGATGTAGGCCTCCGGGTTCTGGCGGACGGCGAGTAGCAGCTCCTCGTACGCGGCGTCAGACAACTGGCCGAGCTTTTGCCTGCGCCTAGAAGCGCACCGAAGAATCAGTTCCTCTTGGAAGTTCAAAACTGCTCGCCTCCCTGCTGGCCGAATTGAGCCTGGATTTGCTCCTCGAGCCTGCGGGCCTCATCGACGGCGGACGGGCGCAGGACGGCCGTGTTCTCGGCGATCCAGGTGCCGAGGATGCCGCGGCCCGTGGGGTCGTTGCCTTCTTGGAGCAGCACGACCGATTCGGAGAGCGCGACCACGAGCTCATCCTCGCTGTAGGGCTGTACGCTCAGGCGCGCGAACTCGCCGTCGGGAAGCTCGTTTTGGCGGATAAGCGCGACCGCGCCGGTGGGGTAGGCGCGCAGCAGGCGGGCCAGTGCCTCGCGCGCGACCACATGCTTGTGTTTCTTGAAGGCCAAGGCGATGCGGGCGAGGAGCATCCATGCGTCGTTCGCGCCACGGCCGGCGTAGATGGAGGGATAGGCGTGCTCGAGCTCGTCGAGCGCGGCTTCGTCCTCGAGCTTTGCGAGGCCGAGCGCGAGCGTGAAGCGCGCGTCGGAGATGTCGGTCGGGTCGAGCGCGATGAGCCGCCGGGCGAGCTCGACGCTTTGCCGGTTGCGCCCGCAAATGAGCGCAAGCTCGGCCATCGAGGCAATCCAGCGCAGGTAAGGGCGCATGGCGAGGTCTCCTGCCGCGACAGCGCGCTCGGGCTCGTCGTCGCTTGCGAGCGCTTCGTCGCGGGCTGCCTCGCAGGCCGCCTTCACGCCGGGCTCTTCTTCGCAGAGAAACTCATAGCGCGCCGTGATGCTGGGGATCTCGGTGGACGAGAGCATGCGCCGGGCGTCGAAACAGTCTGGGTCGAGCGCCGTCGCCTCGAGCAGCAGGCGCTTGCCCTGTACGACGAGCTCGCCGGCGTGCACCGCGTCGGCGAAGGGCAGCTGGTAGTCGATCAGGTCGGCTGCCTTCGAGACGAGGTGAAACGCGCGGTCGGAGTCAGTTTGGGGCAAAGAATCGCGATCGGTCGAGAAGCGCTGCCCGAACCCGGCGAACGCCTTCATGGCGATGCCCGAGTCCTCCCTGTCGAGCTGGCGAATGAAGCGCAGGCCAAGGCGCTGATAATCTTCCTTGCGTGCGTCGTGCGCCATGCTCGCCTCCCGGTGGATCGCCCTTCTTGCCAAACGATGATTTACCAATTCTACAATCGATAAATATTAGCAGGGTAAAGAACAATACCCTCTTCCAATCAGGCTAAAACCGTTTACGAGTTCGCAAGCGGTAGTCAGTTTCGAATAGGTAAACCGGTGATATGCTAAGCGCGTCTGAGCAGAGGGGATGTTCAAACATCGCTTAGACATGGTTCCTTTTTCTAGCCGATGAGCGGCGCCGCGTGCGCGCGGCGGCTCTGGAAATCCGGCACGGGGGTGCCGGCACGGAATTGGAGGAGTTATGGGACGTTTTACCAACCCGCGCGACCTGTACTTTGGTGAGGGCGCCCGCCACGAGGTCAAGAACTTCAAGGGCAAGAAGGCCATCATCGTCTCCGGCGGCAGCTCCATGCGTCGCGGCGGTTTCCTGCAGGACGTCGAGGCCGACCTTAAGGCAGCCGGCATGGAGGTCCAGCTCTTCGAGGGCGTCGAGTCCGATCCTTCCATCGAGACCGTCATGAAGGGCGCGGCCGCCATGCGCGACTTCGAGCCCGACTGGATCGTCGCCATTGGCGGCGGCTCCCCGATCGACGCCGCGAAGGCCATGTGGGTCTTCTACGAGTATCCCGAGGAGTCCTTCGAGAACATCATCCAGCCGTTCTCCTTCCCGGAGCTGCGCCAGAAGGCCAAGTTCTGCGCCATCTCCTCGACCTCCGGCACCGCTACCGAGGTCACCGCGTTCTCCGTCATCACCGACTACGCCAAGGGCATCAAGTACCCGCTGGCCGACTTCAACATCACGCCTGACGTGGCCATCGTCGACCCCGAGCTCACCTACACCATGCCCGCCAAGCTCTGCGCCCACACCGGCATGGACGCGCTGACCCACTGCATGGAGGCTTACGTCTCGACCTTCGCCTCCATGTTCACCGACGCCAACGCGCTGCACGGCATCCGCGAGATCGTTGAGTGGCTGCCCAAGTCCTACACCGGCGACCATGAGGCCCGTCAGCACATGCACGAGGCTCAGTGCATCGCCGGTATCGCCTTCTCCTCGGGCCTGCTCGGCATCGTTCACTCCATGGCTCACAAGACCGGTGCTGCCTTCGAGAACGGCCACATCATCCATGGTGCCGCTAACGCCATGTACCTGGGCAAGGTCATCCAGTGGAACTCCAAGGATCCCCGTGCTGCCGAGCGTTACGCCTACGTGGCCAAGGAGATCCTGCATCTTCCCGGCGAGACCAACGAGGAGCTCATCGCCGCGCTCGTCCAGAAGATTCGCGACCTCAACGACCAGCTCAACATTCCGCAGTCCATCAAGGATTACGCGAATGGTGGCGTGAAGGTCGACGCCGAGAACCCGCAGATGGTCTCCGAGGAGGAGTTCCTCGCGAAGCTCCCCGAGATCGCCGCGAACGCCGAGCAGGACGCCTGCACGCCGGAGAACCCGCGCGAGACCAAGGCCGCCGACTTCGAGAAGATCCTCAAGGCCTGCTACTACGACACCGACATCGACTTCTAAGTCGCCGTCGCGCATAGCCTGCAAAGAAGCGCGCTCCGCCCTCCCTCCTCGGAGAGCGGGGCGCGTTTTTGGGACAAAAGGGACGGGGGATTTCGTCCCAAATTATGGAGGCCGGAGAAGGCCTCTTCACAATTTGGGACGAAATCCCCCGTCCCTTTTGTCCCAGGCTAGCGGGCGTCGTGGGCGGCGATGTGGCGGGCGGCGAGCGCGGAGTCGGTCTCGACGTCCTCGTAGCCGTTGGCCACGTGCTGGGTGGCGTCTGAGCCCTTGCCCAGCAGCATGACGACGGCGCGCCGGCCGCACTTCTCGGCGAGGTCGAAGGCGTGGTCGATGGCGGCTGCGCGGTCGAGCACGGTCTCGTGCGGGAAGTCGGCGGGGAGTGCCTCCTCCATCTGTCGGCAGATGTCGGCGGGGTCCTCGGTCCACGGGTCGTCGGTGGTGAGGATGATGCGGTCGGCGTACTTGGCGGCGACCTCGGGCAGGTCGCGGCGGCGCTCGATCGCCTTGCCGCCCACGGCGCCGAAGACGGCGATCTTTTCGACGTCGGCGAACGTCCCCTTGATGGCGGAAAGAAGCGACTCGAACGCGAGGCGGTTGTGCGCGTAGTCGACCACGGCCGTCACGCGCCCGTCGGCGCTGCGATAGAACTCCATGCGTCCGGGGACGCGCGTGACGGCGAGGCCTGCCACGATCTCGTCGATGGACAGCCCGAGCTCCTCGGCGCAGATGGCGGCGCACAGGGCGTTGCTCACGCTGAAGTCGCCGGGGAAGGGCAGTGTGGCCGTGCGCTCCTCGTCGCCGAGGTGCAGCGTGAACGAGACGCCCAGCTCAGTCGCGTGCAGGTCGGAGGCCCAAGCGTAGGCTCCCTCGCGCTCCAGGCCGAAGGTGAGCACGCGTTCGGCGCAGCCCGCCTGAGCCGCCGCCAGGACGCGGTCGGCGCGGTCGGAGTCGAGGTTGACCACCGCGCAGCGGCACTGCCCGAAGATCTTCAGCTTGGAGGTGAAGTAATCCTCGAAGTCCTTGTGCTCGACGGGGCTGATGTGGTCGAGGCCGATGTTCAAAAAGCACCCGACGGCGAGGTCGACGCCGTAGGTGCGGTCGTACTTGAGCGCCTGGCTGGAGACCTCCATCACAAGGCCGCCGAGGCGCGCGTCTCGGGCGTTGGACAGGTGGCGCCACAGGTCGGGGCTCTCGGGAGTCGTGTTGCGAGAAGGGCCGTCCTCAACGCCGTCGTAGGTCTCGACGGTGCCGATGATGCCGCAGCGGCCGGTCCCGCGCGCATGGTCAAAGATCGATCGGAGCATGTAGGCGCAGGTCGTCTTGCCTTTGGTGCCGGTGATGCCGACGATGGGCAGGTCGCGGTCGGGGCGACCCGCGGCGACGGCGGAGGCGACGGCCATGGCGCGGCGCAGCTGGCTCGCGGGCACGGCGAGGGCGGGAAGGCCGGACTCGGCCGCCGCGAGCTCGCCGAGCTTGTCCGCGGCAGCCAGGTAGGCGACGGCGCCGGCCTCGCGTGCCGAGGCCAGAAACGCCGGCCGAAACGCCGCGCCCTTGCACACAAAGAGGTCGCCCGCGCGGACGGCGCGCGAGTCGCATGCGGTGCCCGTGACAGTGGGGTCCGCGTTCCCGTGGACCTCGCAGGCGATGTCATGCGTGCGCAGCTCGCCTGCCAGCTGCGATAAAGTTAAGGTATCCATGGGTCACAGTATAAAACCGCCTTGCGCCCGCGGCGGCAAAAGCCTGCTATGAATTGCGGGTGGGCGAGCCCGCCGCCCGCGCCGCGTATGATAGACTCATACGGTCTGGGCGATTGGCGCAGCGGCTAGCGCAGGTGCTTTACACGCACAAGGCCGGGAGTTCGAACCTCTCATCGCCCACCATACACAGCCGGCCCCGGCCCGCACGCGCGGTGCCGGGGTTTCTTTGTAAGGAGGCAAGAAGCCCATGACCTCGTCCGACGAGCATCGCGAGCGCAGCTTTGGCCGCTCCGTGGACCAGATGCGCCCCATCAAGCTCACCAACAACGTGATCAAGACCGCCGCCGGGTCGTGCCTCTCCGAGTTCGGCGACACGCGCGTCCTGTGCTGCGCGACCATCGAGGAGGGAGTGCCCAAGTGGCGCCGCGCGAGCCACGGCTGCGGTTGGGTCACCGCCGAGTACGCCATGCTCCCCGCGTCGACGGCGCGCAGGTCGAAGCGCGAGTACGGCGCGCGCAAGGGCCGCAGCATGGAGATCGAGCGCCTCATCGGCCGAAGCCTGCGCAGCGTCGTGCGCATGGAGAAGCTCGGCGAGGTCACCGTCACCATCGACTGCGACGTGATCCAGGCCGACGGCGGCACGCGCACGGCATCCATCACGGGCGCGTGGGTCGCGCTACACGATGCGCTCATGGGCCTCGTGCGCGGCAACAAGCTTAACCGCCTGCCCCTGACCGGCCAGGTCGCCGCGATCTCGGCCGGTATTGTGGACGGCAGGGCGCTTCTTGACCTCGACTACCCCGAGGACAGCCATGCCGACGTTGACCTGAACCTCGTGGGCACCGACGAGGGCGGCATCGTCGAGATTCAGGGCACAGGCGAGCACTCGACGCTCAGCCGCGCGCAGCTCGATGAGCTTCTGGACATGGGGCAGGCGGGCATCGAGCGACTGGTCGCCATCCAGAACGAAGTGACCGGATTCAGGAACTAGCGCCGGCGGCGGGGGCGATTCCCCTGCCGGCTTGAGGAGGAAAACATGGCAGACAGCAAGACCGTGGTGGTTGCCACCGGAAACGCGCACAAGGTCGTCGAGATCGAGGCGATCCTCTCGCGCGTGATGCCCGGGGTGCGCTTCGTGGCACTCGGCGAGCTCGGCGACTTCCCCGACCCCGAGGAGAACGGCGCCGACTTCTACGAGAACGCGCTCATCAAGGCCCGCGCCGCCCAGGAGGCCACGGGCCTCGAGCTGGCCGTTGCCGACGACTCCGGGCTGTGCGTCGACGCGCTCGGCGGCGCGCCCGGCATCTACTCCGCGCGCTGGGCGGGCGAGCACGGAAACGACGCCGCGAACAACGAAAAGCTCCTTGAGGAGCTCGCTGACGTGGCGGATGCCGACCGCGGCGCGCGCTTCCACTCCACCGTTGTGCTCGTGCGCGGCGAGGAGATCCTGCGCGGCGACGGAGGCTGCCCCGGCGTGATCGGCCACGAGCTGCGGGGGAGCAACGGCTTCGGCTACGACCCCCTGTTCTGGCCCGACGACGTCCCCGGCCGCACCATGGCCGAGCTTGCGCTTGACGAGAAGAACGCCATCTCGCACCGCGCCCGCGCGCTCGCGGACCTCGCGGCGAAGCTCAAATAGGGTGTTGGCCGCCGCCTGCCCGGGAAGGCGGCCGCTCGGCTGGTAGTTTAAAAATGAGCCAGTTAGCAGGCTGAATAACGACAATAATAGTTTTAACCGTGGACGGGCAGGGGCCTCGACGCGGCAGGTCTTCCTCTCATCGTTTCCGCGACCTCGCCCTGGTGGCCGCGCAGCAGAAGGAGCTAGCATGAAGATCATTCACGCCAAGGACTACGAGGACATGAGCCGCAAGGCCGCCAACATCATCTCGGCCCAGGTCATCCTCAAGCCCGACTGCGTCCTCGGCCTCGCCACCGGCAGCACGCCCATCGGCGCTTATCACCAGCTCATCAAGTGGTACGAGAAGGGCGACATCGACTTCTCGCAGGTTCGCACCTACAACCTCGACGAGTACCGCGGCCTCTCGCACGACGACGTGCAGAGCTACCACTACTTCATGCGCGACAATCTCTTCGATCACATCAACATCGACCAGGCCAACACCCACGTGCCCGACGGCTCGAACCTCGACGCTGCGGCCGCTTGCGGGGAGTACGACCGCATCGTCGCCGCTGCCGGCTATCCCGACCTGCAGCTCCTCGGTATCGGCAACAACGGCCACATCGGCTTCAACGAGCCTGACGATCACTTCAGCGCCGGTACACACTGCGTCGACCTCACCGAGAGCACCATCCAGGCCAACAGCCGCCTCTTCGAGAAGGAGGAGGACGTCCCGCGCCAGGCCTACACCATGGGCACGCAGACCATCATGTACGCCCGCATGATCCTCGTCGTGGCCAACGGCGAGAAGAAGGCCCAGGCTGTGCGCGACATGTGCTACGGCCCCGTCACGCCCTCCTGCCCGGCCTCTATCCTGCAGCTCCACACCAACTGCGTCCTGGTCGCCGACGAGGCCGCGCTTTCGCTCTGCCCTGCCGAGTAACTCGGCTCAATTTGCTACAAAGGGGCGCTGCCCTTTTGCTAAAGGCCCGGCACCGCTCCCCCACGGTGCCGGGCCGCTCTTTTTGCGCGTGGCCGCGCTATGGGTGGACGCGCCCTCGGTCCCGCCCTAGATCTTGAGGACCGTGAGCTCCTTGCTGTAGTGATTCAAGATCTCGCAGCCGTCCTCGGTCACGATGAGCAGGTCCTCCACGCGCACGCCGATGTCGCCCGGAAGGTAGATCCCCGGCTCGATCGAGAAGCACTGGCCTGCCCGCACGCCCTCGTGGTGAACGCTCGACACGTCGCCCGGCTCGTGGTCCTCGAGGCCGATCTGGTGGCCGAGGCGGTGGTTGAAGTTGGGGCCCCAGCCGGCGTCCTCGATGATGCGACGGGCGGTCAGGTCGATCTGGGCGAACTCGACGCCCGGGCGCACGATGGCCTCAGCCGCCTCGTTTGCGCGGCGCACGGTGTCGTACACACGGCGCTGGTGCTCGGTCGGCTCCGCGGTAAAGAAGGTCCGCGTCATGTCCGAGCAATACCAGTCCTTCTTGCAGCCCACATCAAAGAGCACGACGTCGCCGGGGACAAACGGCGTGTCGTCGGGCTCGTGGTGCGGGTCGGCGCCGTGGTCGCCGAAGCTCACGATGGGCAAGAAGGAATGGTCCTGCGCGCCGAGGCGGCGGTACTCGCCAAGTAGCCCGTCGGCTATCTGCCGCTCGGTCACGCCGGGGCGGATCTGGCCGGCGAGCCAGTCCATGGCCTGGTCGTTGACAGCGGAGGCGGCGCGCATGAGCTCCCGTTCGTGCGCGTCCTTGGTGGAGCGCGCGTCGTCGATGGCGTCCGAGGCGAGGGCAAAGCCGGTCGCGGCGCCGGCCTCCATGAGGGGCACGAGCCAGCGGGCGGCGAGCTTCTTGTCGACGCCGAGCGCCGCCGCGCGGTCGGTCACGTCGCGCACAAGGGCGATCGGGTCCTCGGTGTCGTCGAATGTGCGCACGTCGGCGCAGGCATCGCCCACCTCGGGAAAAAGTCGGTTGCTGAACATCACAGGCTCTTTGGCCTCGTCGCAGGGGACGTAGAGCGCAAGGAAGCGCTCGTAGGGCTCGGTGTAGTACCCGCAGAGCCACCAGATGGACAGGGGGTCCACCAGCAGCATCTGCGAAAGGCCGTGGCGCCGCAGGTTGGCGCGCACGTGCGCAAGGCGTTCATTGTTCATGAGTTGCTCCTCTCGGTTGCAGCCAGTGTAGCGCGCGGGGCCCCGACGGTCTCTGCCAATCGCCTAGCAGATGTTGTTGTCGTGTCAAAGGCCAGTTGAACTGGATGAACGCGTCGTCTAGGGGGTAAGATAGTCAACTGCTGTACATCGACACCCATCCGGAGGCTATTCAGATGGAAAACGAGATCCCGTCCGTCAACCGCGTCGACGACATCCGCGAGCGCCTGGCCGACCTCAAGGGCAAGCGCCTGAGGGTCAAGGCAAACATGGGGCGTTCCCGCATCGTTGAGCGTGCGGGCACCCTCGTCAACGTCCACCCCTCCCTCTTTATCGTGGAGGTCGAGGAGCGCCGCGGCCGTACTGCGCGCCAGTCCTTCCAGTATGTCGACGTCCTAACCGGCACCGTCGAGCTCTTCGACGCCGATTCCGGCGAGAAGCTCTTTGACTACGCCCCCGCTGAGGAGGAATAAGGCGAGGTATTCGCTATGGTCGGTCGCCAGGTCGTATTTGCGCCGTGCAAAATCAATCTTCACCTGGGCATCCATGCCCAGACCGATAGCCGCGGCTACCACTTCGTCGACTCGGTGATGATGCCCGTCGGCCTCTTCGATGAGGTCACGGTGGACGACGCGCCCACCTTTGCCGTGCATCATGAGCCGGCAATCGAGACCCCGCCCGAGAAAACCACCGTGTGGAAAGCGGCGACGCTGCTCGCCGAGGAGTTCGGCGCCGAGCTTAACCTGCGCATCGACGTAAAGACCCGCATCCCCGAGAAAGCCGGGCTCGGCGGATCGTCTGCCGACGCGGGTGCCGCACTGCGCGCCCTGTGCGAGCGCTGGGGCGTCGATGTTCACGACCCGCGCGTTGCCGACGTCGCCCGTCGCGTGGGCGCGGATGTGTCCTTCTTTCTAGACCCCGTGCCGTCGCTGTTCCTCGGCGCGGGCGACATGCTTGCCGAGACCTTCCCGGCGCTGCCGATGCCCGTCGTGCTGGTCAAGCCCGCGGGCGACGGCGTGTCCGCGGCGGCGGCTTACGCCGAGTACGACCGAGATCCGAGCGTGCCGCCCGCCTACGAGGCCATGTGCGCGGCGCTGCGGCGGGGGAGCGCCGAGGAGGTGCGCGGTCTTGTGCGCAACAACCTTGCCCCGGCGGCCAAGGCGCTGCAGCCCGCCTCCGAGGATGCGGAAAAATGGCTCGCCTCGCAGCCTGAGACGCGTGCGGCCATGGTCTCAGGCTCCGGTAGCTGCGTGTTTGCGCTGTGCGAGACCATCGAGGAAGCCCGCGCCGTTGCCGCCCGGGCGGTAGATGAGCAGGATTGGTGGTCATTCGCAACTTTGACAGTTGGAAAACCGGAAGAAGTCTGCTAACATACTCCCTTGCATCGGGTTGTGGCTCAGTTTGGTAGAGCACCGCGTTCGGGACGCGGGGGTCGCTGGTTCGAATCCAGTCAACCCGACCATTTAAAGAGAGGGGCCAGGTAACTTATTACCTGGCCTTTTTTCGTATTGTCGGAAAGAAGGGCGCCATGGCGACTGCGGACAATTACCAAGCGACGAACGAGGACTTCAAGCACCTGAACGACGGTCTTCCCGCGGATATGGCCCGGCTGATTGCCGCGGGCGCCTTCGATGACGCGTTGCGCCTTATCGAGGCCGAGCTCGACGCCGGGACGCGTCCCGAGCTCGCGGCATGCCTGCGGGCTGAGCGCGCCCGCATCCTGCGCACGCGCCGGGATTTCAGCGTTACGCGAGAGGGCATCATCGCCGAGATTCAAAAGGAGTGGCCCGAGTTCGGCGCAGGCGAGCTCGATTCCCTTATTGACCACGGCCGCATCGACTGGCGCTATGTGGACGGCGAGCAGCGTTTCCTCGCGAGCTGCATCGACTCGCTGCGCAACTATCCCGCCGAGGTGCCGGGCCTCGATTGCCCGCCGACCGACCGCGCCGAGCAGCATGCCGTGATCGACCAGATGCGTGCCCAGGGCTTCGCCGAGCGCCGCATCCGCATGCGCCTCGGTGTGGCCGCTGCCGACGCCGTCGAGGTGTCCCCGCAAAGCAAGGTGCGCGCCTGGCTTCCGCTGCCGACGGGCCCGCAAGTCGCCGACCTGCGAATCGTTGACTCGACGCCGGGCATCCGCGTGGCTCCCGAGAACGCGCCGCAGCGCACCGCGTATTGGGAGGCCGCGGGCGAGCGGGAGTTCTTCGTCGAGTTCGAGTATGCCGTCCGAGCGCCCTATGTCGACCTTTGGGCGGACGACCCCGCGCCTGCCGCGGGCGACCCGCGCTTTGCCCCCGCCCCCGCGCCCTGCGCGGCCGATCTCGCCGAGGATGCGCCGCACGTCGTGTTCACCCCGTACCTGCGTGCCCTTGCCCAGCGTCTCTTCCGCGGCATCCCCGAGGGCGACGCCCTTGGACGTGCCCGCGCCGCCTACGACTGGGTGACGAACAACGTCGACTATCGCTTCCAGCCCGCCTACGTGCTTCTCGACTCCATTGCGGACAGCTGCGCAAAGAGCCTGCGCGCGGACTGCGGCGTGTTTGCGCTCACCTTCATGGCGCTGTGCCGCCTGGGCGGCGTGCCCGCGCGCTGGCAGAGCGGCCTGTACGTGGCTCCCGACCACGTGGGCCCGCATGATTGGGCGATGTTCTACATCGAGGGCCTCGGCTGGCTGTGGGCCGACTGCTCCTTCGGCTCGTCTGCCCGCCGTGAGGGCAACGAGGCGCGCCGCAGATTCTACTTCGGCAATCTCGGCCCGTGGCGCATGCCGGCCAACAGCGCCTTCTTTGCGCCGCTCAAGCCCGCGAACGACGTCCTGCGCGACGACCCCTTCGACAACCAGACCGGCGAGATGGTCGTCGACGGCGTCGGCCTTTCGCGCTACGAGACGGTCGAGACCCGCGAGGCCACCATCACAGAGCCGTAACCTGCTGTTTCAGCCTGGCTGGACCGGCGGGCTGGCGGTGGCCGCCTGTAATGGGGTACGCTTGCCCAAAGTCGCCGATTGCAGGGGAGGGGGTCGAGAAAACCATGAGCGATGTTGGCAAGAAGAACCTTCCCATGGTGGTGCTCGCCTTCTTCTACCTCGCGTTTCTTGGTGTCGAGTACCTCTTTGACGAGAAGGTCGCGAATCTGGCAGGGGCCGGCTCGGTGGCGATGGCCGAGTCGGCCGTGGTCGGAGTCAGCGTCGTTGGCTTTCTCCTGTACCCGCTCGCGCTAAAGCTCGCCGCGCGTCGGATCAGGCCCTTGCTGCTTGCTGCCGGTGGGGCCTCCGCGGCGTGCTCCGTCGCGCTTGGGGTCGCGGAGCAGCTGACCGCCACCTACGTCGCCGGCGCGGCCGGGCTCCTGTGCCTCGGCTTCGTCGGCGCGGCCGCGCACGATGCGGTCTCCCGCGAGCGCGAGGATGCCGGGATAGCAAGTACCGTGGGCATTGCGTACACGGCGGCAATCATATTGCAGGTCGAACTTCAGGGGCTGACGGGAGCTGGGCTGATGCGCGCGGCGCTGCTCGCGGCGGCGTGCCTCGCCTCAGCCGCCCTTGCCACGGCCCGCGCCGCGGCCCCGAAGGCTCCGGGGACCGCGGCCCCAGATGACGCTCCCGCGACCCGCGCCCTGCCCGTCCTCGCGGCCATCGTCGCCCTCATGACGTGTATCTTCTCGACGCTCAACGTCTCCCTCACGGGCATGCACGCTGCCGGCCAGGTAGACCTCGGCTCCTGGCCAAGGCTCCTTCTGGCCGCGAGCGCCCTTGCGTCGGGCTTCGCGCTCGACAGACTCTCGCGCCGATATGCGCCGGTTGCGATGGCGCTTGTTTCCACGCTCTCGTGCTTTGCGATCTTCTCGGCCGTGAGCGGTGGGCCCGCCCTTTTGTGCGCCGCCGTCTTCTACCTGGGGTCGGGTGCGTTCGTGGTCTTCTTCACCTCGGCGTTCATGCTCGCCGGCTGCGCGTCGTCCCCCTCGGGCCTGTGGCCTTCCGTCGGGCGCGTGGTCAACAACGTGGTCTCGCTTGCCGTCGCGGCGCCCGCGCTTGCCCTCGTTTCGCGCGCAAACGGCCTCGCGGTCTCGGCGGTTGTGCTCGTGCTGCTGGCTGTCATCTATGCGCTGGTGTTCCTGTGGCTCGAGAAGGGCACGGGGCCAACGGTTTCCGGCGAGCCGCCGGCACCCGCCATGCCGTCCGCCCCTGACGCTCGGCCCGCCCACGTGCTCCTTGGCCCCGACCAGAAGCTCGCCGCCTTCTCCTCCGCCTTCGGCCTGACCGAACGCGAGGCCGAGGTCCTGGCCGCGCTGACCACGTCCGACTCGAGCATGCAGGACCTCGCCCGACAGCTTTACATGTCCAGGACCGCGCTCTACCGGCACATCTCGTCTATGTGCGGGCGCGTGGGCGTCGACAACCGCCAGGCGCTTCTTCTTTGCTACTTCTCCTGGCAGCCCGAGGACTTGGGCTAATCGAGCGTAAACCCCGCTCGCGATTTTGGGACATATGTAACCTTTACGCCCGACCTCGCCGACTGCGACGATGTGGCCATCCGGTACAGCGTCGGTCGGAGGTGCCCATGGCCAGGTCCAACGCGCAAAGGCTCATGATGGGGTGCGGCCTTGCGGCGCTCGGCGCCGCCGCGGTTTTCTGGGTTTTGGCGATGGCGGCGGCAAACACCGGGCCGAAGGGTCCCGAAGGCCCGCCCGCGCCCGCCGCCGCGGCGAGCGATTCCGCCGCGGGCGATCTTGCGCTTGATTTCTCCGCGGCCGATGTGGCGTCCCTCACCTACATATCCGAGGGCGAGATGCTGCAGAGGTACGAGTGCGCAGATCCCGAGGCCATCGGGAGGGTCGTGGACGCCCTCGCGCGGCTCGAGCTCGGCGAGCCCACGGAGCTATTTGCCCTGGATGCCGGCGACCGCCTGGTCTTCTTGTTGAACGACGGGTCGGAGCGAAGGTACTTCTTTGAGGCGGGCATCTATGTGGACGGCGACGTGCGAAGGCCGGTCGACTCCGGCGGCGGCGACCTCACGCAGGCCCTCAATTCCGTGCGCGAATCCTCGGTTGAGGGGGCGGAACAATGACGCTGGAATCTGGCAAGAAGGGCCGTAATAGCGGATCAAGGGAGGAATCATGAGTATCTCAACTGCAAGACGAAGGGCAGTCGCGGCGACGCTGGCGGCACTTCTTGCCGCCCCGCTCTTTGCGTGCGGCGCGCAGTCGACAACCACGGCGCCGAGCACGGACGCACCGGCGGCCGGCACCAGCGTGACCGATGCCGACGCGACCGACTCCGGCAAGAAGGACGACGCAAAGAACGATGGCGCGACTGGCTCGAGCGGCAACTCGCCGTCAAATACCGATGCGCCGGCCTTCGACGCCTGGTCCGACGACTGCGTCGACGACCACGGCAACGTCACCGTGAGCGCGCTTCTGGGCCTTAAGGGCTGGCAGCTCCAGACGCTTCTTGCGCAGCGGGGATTCTCCTGGAACGCCGAGCACGGGCGCTATGAGGACGGCGAGAGTCGCGTGTTTCTTGCCGAGCGGTATTTCAAGGACGGTAGCGACGAGACCCTGGGCGAGGATGAGATCGGCGAGCTCGATAAGGGTGCGGCAGGCTCCCCGGTGGCCTACTACCTTGCCGTGGCGGGATACCTCGATGGAGATGACGACGAGTCGATGGCGCTGCTCAAAGCCGTGAGCGGCGTTGGCGGCGTCTCGTGCGAGGATTATCGCTATCTCGACGGGGTCCTGTACGCGATCGTGTACAACGAGTCGATGAACCGCAACTTCGTGATGGCGGCGGCAAACGACGACGGGACCGTGAGTATCATGGTCTGCAACGAGGACGTGGCCCGCACGGGCGCCCTCACCGAGGGCGGGGGCGCGCCGACCGTCATGGACGTCTGGCACGAGTACTTCGGCTAGCGCCGTGCCGACCCGCGCGCTAAGAAAACCCGACGTCTGGGCATAGGTCGGCTTCCGGCGGTGCCGTGCGCTAATAATTCCAGACGTCTGGGCGCCGTGCCGTCCTTCTTGCTAAGAAAACCCGACCTCTGGGCGCGCCATTGCCCAGAGGTCGCCATTTTTTAACGCGGAAGGCGTTCCGACAAGGCAAGAACACCAGACGTCGCCATTTCTTAGCAAGAAGGGCCTGCTGCTGCCCAGACGTCGCCATTTCTTAGCGCGGCAGCTCACGCGCGCCGATTCCTGCAGGTGGAATTGTTGTCCCAACCGGTTTGTATGCTTGCGGCAACGAAAAGCAACGCAAAGGAGAGCGACCATGGGCGGATACGAGCCTTCAAAGCACCTGGACACCTTCAACATCGCCGGTTTCCAGCACTGGGACGGCGTGACCGTCATCTCCGAGCTCAAGGTGGGCCAGAAGCTCGAGCTTGAGCCCCAGCGCGACAACCCCCACGACGCGAACGCCATCGCCATCCGCTTCAACGGCACCATGCTCGGGTATGTTCCCCATGCAAAGAACGAGCTTATGGCCACGATGGCGTTCTTTGGGCACGCCGACGTCTTCGAGTGCCGCGTCCTCAAGGTCGACCCCGAGGCCGATCCCTGGGAGCAGGTCCTCGTGGGCATCTATATCACGGACGCGCGCTAAATCAGGGTCAGCGCGACGTAGGCCACAACCCCAGCCACGCAGCTCCAGAGCATCGAGCGCGTCTTTTGCGCAACGACGGCAACAGCGATTGCCGCCACGATGGGAAGAAGTGCCGGCCACGGCCCGGCCACGAGGGCGGTGGGGGAGAACAGATTATTCGCGATGAGCGCGGCGAAGGCGGCCGGCGGTATGAAGCCGAGCGCTTCGACCGCGCTGTTTGGCAGCTCTCGCCCGCGAAGGGCAAATATGGGGCCCACGCGGCACGCGAGGATGACCGTAAATATAGGCAGCCATACAGCAAGAAAATCCTGGGAACTCATTACGGTCACTTGACCTCACCGCCCTTCTTGCCGGCAGATTCGCCTTGGAGCTGATCACACAGCAAATAAATGAAGCTCGCGATTGCCGTCGGAACGTCGACGACCGCTCCGAGCGCGGCGCCCGCCGCAACGCTTGCCACTCAAGTCGCAATGGTGATCGCGTTGAGCGCGAGCGCATACCTGGAGGTCCAGTCGCGGTCTCCGCCGGCGAGCTTTGCGAGGGTGACGCCGTAGCCCTCCTCAATCAGCGTGAGCGTCATGGCGAGCGCGGTTCGCTTGCGAGCGCGCTGGAGGTAAGGAGCCAGAGACGCCGAGTCCCGGGCCAAGCCCGCACTTGGCGCCCAGGACACCACATGCCGCCCCGATCGGAATATACGAAAGGGCAATTGGCGCCGCCGCGGCAATGGCTCTGCGCAAAAGTACTCCCTGTTGCACGTTAGCTGTATATAAGCAGCCAATTGTCTGAATGCTGCGCAGAGCGGATTCTGACCGTTCGCGCTGACCCAAAGTCGGGAAATCAGCAACGGAAACCAGCTTTTCATGACTCTAAAAATAACGTTTGTGCACGTAACATCACGTTAACCTTTAACAATTTATAGGTATAAAAAGCGACCTTCGTCATTTTATGCAATAGCGCACCACAATCTACCTGCGGAATCGCTCAGTTAGACAAATCTACCTGCATGTATGCAGAAACCGTTTAATCAGCATCGAAGGAGTCGAAGTTATCCGAGGATAACAAATACCGTTCACGGCGCAATACGGGTCACTCACGTCACGCGAGAGGTTGTGAAGCTTTTGTCGATGGGTCCGGTACTCCAAAATCAGATGCAACAGGAAGTTCCGTTTCTGATGAAAGGAGATTTTGTATGGCAGAACAGGAGGCCAGCGCCGGAGGGATGAAGAAGGAGCTTACGCTCTTCAACTTCTTCACCATTGGCTTTGGCGCAATCATCGGCACCGGCTGGGTGCTGCTGGTAGGCGATTGGATGGTGCTCGGCGGCGGACCCGTTCCCGCAATGATTGCGTTCGCGATCGGCGCTGTTCTTCTCGTTCCTATCGGTATGGTTTTCGGTGAGCTCACGGCGGCTATCCCCATCTCGGGCGGCATCATCGAGTACGTTGAGCGTACGTTTGGCCGTAAGCTTGGCTTCATCACCGGTTGGATGCTTCTCCTTGGCAACGCCCCCCTGTGCCCCTGGGAGGCCATCGCAATCTCGAAGCTGCTCACCACCCGCTTCGCTGAGTTCCCGGTCCTCGCTTGGCTCCGCAGCGTCAAGCTCTACACCATCCTCGGCGCCGACGTCTACCTCTGGCCGACCGTCATCGCCCTCGGCTTCGCCGTGCTCGTCATCTTCCTTAACCTCAAGGGTGCTGGCGCCGCCGCTAAGCTCTCGAGCTTCCTTACCAAGGCGCTCCTCGCCGGCATGATCCTGGCCATGGTCATCAGCTTCATGACCGGCTCCCCGTCCAACGCTATGCCCGTCTTCTCTCAGGTGACCGACGCCGCTGGCGGCAACGCCACCACTGCGACGAGCCTTTTGGGCGGCGTCATCGCGGTCCTCGTTATGACCCCGTTCTTCTACGCCGGCTTCGACACCATTCCGCAGCAGGCGGAGGAGGCCTCCGATAACATCGACTGGAAGAAGTTCGGCCTCATCCCGGCCATCGCCCTTCTTGCCGCCGGCGTGTTCTACCTGATCTGCATCTACAGCTTCGGCACCATCATCGACTGGCACGAGTTCGTTCGTAGCTCCGTCCCCGCTCTGGCTGTTCTCGAGCGCGTCAACCTGTTCTTCTACATCGCGATGCTGATCATCGCCACGCTCGGCCCCCTTGGCCCGATGAACTCCTTCTTCGGCGCCTCCACCCGCCTCATGCTGGCCCTCGGCCGCAAGGGCATGCTCCCCGAGAGCTTCGCCGAGATCGATCCCAAATCCGGTGTTCCTAAGAAGGCCGTCATCGTCATGGGCGCCCTCACCCTCATCGGGCCCTTCCTTGGCAACAACATGCTGATCCCCCTGACCAGCGTTGCCTCCCTCGGCTTCGTCTTCGCCTGCACCATGGCCGGCCTGGCTTGCTGGAAGCTCCGCAAGACCGAGCCCGACCTGCCGCGCCCCTACACTGTCAACGGCGGCATGTTCGGCATCGGCGCTGCCATTCTCGCCGGCGCCCTCATCATCGCCCTCATGGTCGTCCCGATGTCCCCGGCTGCTCTCAAGCCGATCGAGTGGGCCATCACCATCGCTTGGATTGCCATCGGCTTCGTGATCCTTGGCGTCACCGGCAAGAAGCAGTCTGCCTAGCACCTGAGCACCACCTGCACCTCTGCGCTACCAAGCAAGTACCTCTGCACTTCAGCACTATGCGGGTTGCGACCCGTGAGTAATAAAGCAAGTAAGTTTGGTTGGTTTTTCGAATTGGAGGAAAAGAACTATGGCTAAGTACGCATTCGTAGGCGGCATCCTCGTCGACGGCACCGGCGCTGCTCCGGTCCAGGACTCCCTCGTCCTCGTTGACGACGACAAGATCACCTACGCCGGCCCCCGCACCGAGGTGCCCGCTGGCTACGAGGTCGAGGACTGCACCGGCAAGACCATCATGCCGGGCCTCATCGACACCCACCTGCACTTCTCCGGCAACCTCACCGACGACGACAACGACTGGGTCATCGAGTCCGTCGCCCAGAAGCAGGCTTGCGCCGTCAAGCAGTCCTACGACTGCCTCACCCACGGCCTGACCACCGTCTGCGAGATCGGCCGCAACGGTATCGCCATCCGTGACCTCGTCAACATGGGCGTCATGAAGGGCCCCCGCATCTACGCTACCGGTCTCGGCTTCTGCCGCACCGCTGGTCACGGCGACTCGCACCACCTGCCGCTGCAGGTCTCCAAGGACTCTCACCCCTGGGGCGACCAGGTCGACGGTCCGTGGGAGCTCCGTCACGCCGTCCGTCTGCGCCTTCGTGAGAACCCCGACGCCATCAAGATCTGGGCGACCGGTGGCGGCATCTGGCGCTGGGACTCTGGCTGCAAGCAGCTCATGAGCACCGAGGAGATCAAGGCCGTTGCTGACGAGTGCAAGATCACCGGCATTCCTCTGTGGTCTCACTCCTACAACTCCGTGAGCGCCGCTTACGACTCCGTCCGCTTCGGCGCCGAGCAGCTCATCCACGGCTTCGAGCTCGACGACAAGACCATGGAGCTCATGGCCGAGCAGGGCACCTTCTTCACCCCGACCATCGGCTTCCTGCCGACCTGGTACGCCACCTACCCGCCCGAGGAGACCGAGGCCAACGCTTGCTACCCCGGCGACACCGTCGTCGAGCGTGAGCTCCAGCGTACCTACGCCAACCTCCGTCGCGCCAATGAGATGGGCGTCACGCTCACCATCGGCTCCGACTCCTTCTCCTTCGTCACCCCGTACGGCTACGTCACCATCGACGAGATGTACGACTTCGTCGACAAGGCCGGCGTCACCATCCTGGACACCATCAAGGCCGCCACGCTCAACGGCGCCAAGATGGTCCACCACGAGGACGAGTTCGGCTCCCTCGAGGCTGGCAAGTTCGCCGACCTCCTTGTCGTCAAGGGCGACGTCGCTGCCGACATCCACAACCTCAAGCCCGAGAACATGGATGTCATCATGAAGGAGGGCGAGAAGGTCATTAAGGGCGGCCTCTAAGATCTACCGAGCCTTTCGGCTCAAGGCTTGCGCCCGCGAGACTTTCGCGACCAACTGAATAGTTCTGACCAGCCAGAACCTTCGGCAAAACAAGCGGACCCGTCCGAGAGCAAAACCCAATCGGGCTGGTGCTTGAGGGCGGGTCCGTTCCGTATGAAATTTAAGCAACATATACGCATTGTCAATCTACTGCAAGTAAGGAGATGCTCCATGCCCGCCCCCGATTCCGGAACGCCGTCTACGGAAGCGATTATTTCCACCGGGTCAAACTGCACCATAATGGTCCCGACAAAAACTAGGGGCCCCCTGAAAGGTTGTCGCGTGGATACAAATATCCGCAAGATTCAGGCGTTTTGCGTGGCGGCAAGGTTGGGGAGCATTTCCGCCGCGGCGCGCGAGCTCGGCTCCGCGCAGTCGACGCTAAGCAGGTCGATCTCGAGCCTCGAGGACGACTGGGGAATAAGGCTGTTTGAGCGCAAGGGTCCCGAGCTGCGACTCACCACCGACGGCAAGCGCCTCCTCGGGGAATCGCTCGAGCTCTGCGAGTCCTTCTCGAGGCTTGAACGCCGAGTGCACGGTGTGCGAGGGCTCGATGACGGCGTCCTCGGCATCGCGGCTCCCGCGAGCGTCGTGTCCATGCGCCTTCCCGGGCCTCTGGGCCGCTTTGTGTCCAATCACCCGGGCGTTGAGGTGAAGATCGCGGAGTGCACGTACGGCGAGGCAAGCCGGCTTTTGCTCGAGGGCCTCGTTGACCTCGCGTTTATTCCCAGCGAGCCCGAGGGCGGGGATTTTGTCTCGACCGTGTACGACAAGGACGAGATCGTTATCGTGGCGCCGTGCGGGCACTTCAAGACCGATAGCAAGACGATTTCGGTGAACGACCTGATAAACGAGCGCTTCATCGCCGATACCGAGACTGCCCCGCTGCTGCAGCGCGAGCTCACCAAGCTGCAGATTCACTGCGAGACCTCGGACATCACGGCGATTCTTGCCATGGTGGAGGCGGGGCTGGGGGTGAGCCTGCTGCCGAGCCTGGCGCTCGAGCGGGCCGGTTTCGACCTCGACGTGCGGCATCTCGAGCACCCCGCGTTCCGCTCTATCTACTTGGTGCGCAGGCGCACGGTGGACCTCTCGATCGCCGCGCGCGCGTTCCTCGAATACCTGTAACGCATAACCGGCGCCGGACCATATGCTCCGACGCCGGTTTTATTAATGCCCCGGCCAAAACCCGCGGCCGGATTCGCCGAGGCTTCCGCGGCGCTGCCTAGCGGGCGATAAAGACGTTGTTGCCGGGCTTTTGGGGCTCTTCTTCCCACTCGGGGACAACGTCGCAGCTATCGAACACGCGGCCGAACGACTCCTCGACCTCGCGAAGCGGCGCTGAGCGGCGGCCCTCCATGGGGCAACGGACGTCTGCGAGGTAGATCCCGCCGTCGGAGAGGTGCTCGCGGACCACGCGCGCGCCCTCGTTCGTCTCCATCGGGCCGAGCGGGCGCTTGCCGCCGAAGGCCTCGTTGACGATGACGTCGTAAGGCTTCGAGGCGGCCTTGAGGTGGGCCCAGGCGTCCGCAATCACGAGCGAGAAGCGCCCTTCTTGCTCGGCGCCGGTCTTTTGCAGGCATTCGTCGAGCCAGAACTGCTCGCGCGCGATCTTGGCCATCGCGGGGTCGATCTCGACGACCTCGACTTCGGCCTCGGGCGCGTAGGCGGCGAGGTACTTGGGCAGCGAGCAGCCGCCCCCGCCCATAATGAGCACGCGCAGGCGCTCGCCCTGGGCGTTTCTTGCCCCCCGCTCGGCCGCCAGGGCCTCGATGCGGCGGGCCATCTCGCGGTGATACTCGCAAGCCAGCTCGAAGCGCAAGCCTTCGGGCACGTAGCTCACGCTCTGGAAGGTTCCGTTTACGTTGATGAGCCGCACCGGGGTGCCGTCGGCGTTCTCGGAGTCGAAGATCAGCGTGAGGCCGAACATGGTCCGGCACATCTCGACGCCGCGGCGGCGCAGCAAGGCGGGCATCGCGGCGACGATTGCGGTGAGCACGGCAGTTATGCCGATGCTCCAGATAAAGACGGTCTTCATGTCCACAACAAACCTCCGAAGGCCTCGCGCCCGCCTGCGAGCGCTATGAAGTATCATCTAAGATTGCGTTTTCGCTCATTCGGGCCGTGCCCGCGCGTCAACGTCCGTTATACTAGCCCATACAAATGCGTACCCTACGCGGCGCACATCGATTCAAACGGAGGAACATCTTATGATTCTCGGCATAGGTCCCATGGAGCTCATCATCATCCTGATCGTCGTCCTGGTCATCTTCGGGCCCAAGAACCTCCCGAAGATCGGCTCCGCTCTGGGCAAGACCGTCAAGAACGTCCGTGAGGGCATGGAGGGCGACGAGGATCCCAAGGCCGAGGCCAAGGCCGAGCCCGCTGCCTCCGACGACGAGGCCGTCGAGGTCGTTGCTGACGACGACGATGCCGACGCCCCCGCCGACGACGCCAAGTTCTGCGGCAACTGCGGCGCCAAGAACCCCGCCGGCAACGCCTTCTGCAGCAAGTGCGGCGAGAAGCTCAACTAGCGCACAGCGCCTTGCACCACCAAAGCATCATCCTCGAGTAGAGAGCACAACATGGCAGACACCAAGAACATCGTCCTGACCCCCGAAGGCCGCCAGAAGCTCGTCGACGAGCTCGAGTACCGCGAGGGCGCCAAGCACGACGAGATCGTCGAGCGCATCAAGGAAGCTCGCGGCTTCGGCGACCTCTCCGAGAACTCCGAGTACGACGCCGCCAAGGAGGAGCAGTCTCACAACGAGTCCCGCATCAACGAGATTCGCCAAATCCTGGCCACGGCCACCATCGCCGCCGCCGGCTCCGCGCGCGACCTGACCGTCTCCATCGGCACCATCGTCGAGCTCGAGGATTCGAAGGGCAAGAAGACCAACTTCACCATCGTCGGCACCACCGAGACCAACTCCCTGGACCACAAGATCTCGAACGAGTCCCCCGTCGGCGCGGCCCTCATCGGCCACAAGAAGGGCGATCAGGTCGAGGTCGTCGCCCCCTCCGGCAAGTCCCGCACGTACACCATCACGGGGATTACCCGCTAAGCGTACCTGCGAGAGTTACGAGAGCGCCGCCCCGCGACTGCATACACGCAGCTGCGGGGATTTTTTATAAAGAAACCCGAAAGGATCCCAAGCACATGGCCGCCAACTCCGAAAACACCTCTGCACCCGCTACCAACGACGAGCGCGCCCAGCGCCGCCTGCGCCGCCAGGCCCTCATCGACGCCGGCGTCAACCCGTATCCTGTTCACTCGACCGTGACGGCCCACGCCGCCGAGCTCGAGGAGCGCTACGCCGAGCTTGCCGACGGCGAGTGCACCGAGGACGTCTACTCGCTCGCGGGCCGTATCCGCGCCTTCCGCAAGCAGGGCAAGATCGCCTTCATCGTCCTCGAGGACGTCTCGGGCTCCATCCAGCTGTTCTGCCGCGTGAACGACCTGCCCGAGGAGGACTGGGCGCTTCTTTCCAGCCTCGACCTCGGCGACATCGTTGGCGCGACGGGCACCGTCATCCGCACTAAGCGCGGCCAGCTCTCCCTTGCCCCGACGCACCTGGAGATTCTCTCCAAGTCCCTGCGCCCGCTGCCCGAGAAGTTCCACGGCCTGACCGACCGTGAGGTCCGCTACCGCCAGCGCTACGTCGACCTCATCATGAACGCCGACGTCCGCGACACCTTCCGTAAGCGCAGCCAGATCATCAGCCTGATCCGCCGCTACATGGAGGCCGACGGCTACATGGAGGTCGAGACCCCCATGATGCACGCCATCCTCGGCGGCGCCAATGCCAAGCCCTTCGTCACCCACTTCAACGCCCTTGACCGCGACTTCTACCTGCGCATCGCCACCGAGCTTCCGCTCAAGCGCTGCATCGTCGGCGGCCTCGAGCGCGTCTTCGAGATCGGGCGCCAGTTCCGCAACGAGGGCATGGACCTCACGCACAACCCCGAGTTCACCTCGATGGAGGCCTACTGCGCCTACTCCGACCTCGAGGGCATGAAGGCCCTGACCGAGGGCCTGTTCAAGACCATCGCGCGCGAGGTCTGCGGCTGCGAGGAGGGCCACGAGGTCATCGAGTACCAGGGCCAGGCCGTCGACATGTCCGGCACCTGGGAGGCCATCCCGCTGTCCGAGGTCGCGTCTCGCGCCGTGGGCGAGCACGTGGACATGGACACCCCGATCGAGCGCCTTCGCGAGCTCTGCGAGAAGCACGATATCGAGTGGCAGGAGAACTGGGGCGCGGGCAAGCTCGTCTTTGAGCTCTACGACGAGCTCGGCGAGGCCACGCTCGTCAACCCGACCTTCGTCTGCGACTACCCCGAGGAGGTCAGCCCGCTTTCCAAGCGCAAGGACGAGGACCCGCGCCTGACCGAGCGCTTCGAGCTCGTCATCTGCGGCCACGAGTACGCCAACGCGTTTACCGAGCTCAACGACCCCGTCGACCAGGCGGGCCGCTTTGCCGAGCAGGTTGCCGCCAAGGGCTTCGGCGACGACGAGGCCATGGGCTACGACTACGACTACGTGCGCGCGCTCGAGTACGGCATGCCGCCGGCGGGCGGCATCGGCTACGGCATCGACCGCATGATCATGCTGTTCTGCGATGCACCCGCCATCCGTGACGTGCTTCTCTTCCCGCAGATGAAGCCCGAGGTCATCACCCGCGCCGACATCGCGTCGCAGCTGCCCGAGAGCACCGACAACGCCGCCGCGTCCGTCGACGCGCTCGCCGACGACGCCGAGAACGGCGCCGCCAACGAGGCGGCCGCTGCTCACGCCGAGGCTCCCGCGCTCGAGACCGGCCTTACGCGCGACGCCGCCTTCGACCTGCTTAAGCAGTACAACGAGGATCCGTTCCACATCGCCCACGGCGAGGCCCTCGAGGGCCTCATGCGCTACTACGCCGCTAAGTACGATCCCGAAAACGTCGAGTTCTGGGGCCAGGTCGGCCTTCTTCACGACCTCGACTGGGAGAAGTTCCAGGACGCCGTGCAGCACACCGTCAAGGGTGCCGAGCTCATCGAGGCCGCTGGCGGCACCAAGGAGCTCTCCCGCGCCATCCAGACCCACAACTCCGACAACAACCCGGACCTGCCGGCCCCCAGTTCAAAGATGGAGTGCGTGCTCTTCGCGTGCGACGAGCTCTCCGGCCTGATCCAGGCCGCCGTCCTTATGCGCCCGAGCAAGTCCGTCATGGACTTCGAGGTCAAGAGCCTGAAGAAGAAGTTCAAGGACAAGAAGTTCGCGGCCGGCTGCGACCGCGACGTCATCCGTCGCGGCGCTGAGCTCAACGGCATGGAGCTCGACGAGCTCTTTGCGAGCGTCATCGACGCCATGAAGGCAATTCAGCCCACCTGCGACGGCGTGAACTAGGGGAGCGGCGGGCGCCGAGCCCTTGCCGCGTTGCGGCCCCCTATGGATTTCAACGAGCCCGCGCCCCCCTCTCAAAGCGTCTTGGACGCTGCGAGAGGGCGCGCGGGCTCGTTCTTTGGCCGGGTGGCTTCGACAAGAGCCGCTTAGCTGATGATCGGCGGCGCTGACGGCATCGAGGGGTCCACGCGCAGGATTTTCTTTACTCCGGCTATGGAAAGAAGCGCGACCTGGGTATCGGTGGCGCCGGTGTCCGTAATCAGCAGGTCGATCTCGTCTGCAGAGCCGAACTGAAAGCTCGAGGTAACCCCAAGCTTGGAGGAGTCGGCCAAGATCACGTGGTACTTGGACCGCTCGAGCATCATCGCGTTGACCGCGGGCTCGGGGGCGGTTGCCGACGTGAGGCCGTACTCTGCCGAAAGCCCGGTGCAGCCGAGGAAACACTTCGCTGCCGTTACCCTTTCGATGGCGTTGATGGCGCCGACGCCCGTAAGCGAGGTGCGCGGCGGGCGAATCTCGCCGCCGGTGAGCATGAGCGAGACGTTTGGCCGGATGCTGTCCAAAAGAACGGCCTTGCCCATATTCGTCATGCAGGTGACGTCTTCGGCCTCGATGTGGTCGAGTATGGCGATTGCCGTTGCGCTGGTGTTGATGAGGATGAGGTCGCCGTCGTCCACGTAGCGGGCGGCAAGCCGCGAGATAGCCGTAATAGCGCGGATCTGGCGGGAGCCCGAGGGGCGACCCATGGGGTTTAGCAGCCTTGCCGTGCCGTACTCGCGCGAGAGCACCTTGCGCTCTTCCAAATAATCGAGGTCGCGGCGAATGGTGAGGGGAGAGACGCCAAAGCGCTCGGCGAGGTCCGCGACGCTTGCTTTGCCGTCCTTCTCGAGGATGGCAACGATCTGGTCTCGTCGGTTATTGACGTAGGCCTTGCTCCTCTTCATGGGCGGCTCCTAAAAATAGCGGATATCGCTTTATCAATTATAGGGCCTTGTTGCTGGCGAACTGATCGACGTGCTCGAGGCCTATACCCTCAAGGAGGATGGGGTTACCTCCACGGGGGACAACGGGCAGTTCTCGGCCGACCGAATCGAGGTCGATTTAAAGCTGCGCGTCAAACCACGAAAAACGCTCGAACAATTCAAATAGTTCGCAGGTAATCGTAGTATTGCGACCGTTCGCGGGAAAAGTCCATTACTTAAAAAGACGTTACGGCCCCATGCCTTTGCGGGTGGTATCTTCGAAGGCAGACAAGGGGACGGCGTAGGACCGTCCCGCAGGTTGCATTCCAAACGAAGGGGGAAACATGAAGTTCTTCATCGACACCGCCGACATCGACGAGATCAAGGAGGCCATGAGCTGGGGTTGCCTGGCCGGCGTGACCACCAACCCGTCGCTGTACGCCCGCACCGGCGGCAAGCTCGCCGACTTCGAGGACCACATGGTCAAGATCGCCGAGATCTGTGAGGGTCTGCCCGTCTCCGCCGAGTCGCAGTCCAAGACCGTCGAGGGCATGATCGAGGACGGCCGTCGCCTCTCCGCCCTCGCGCCCAACATCGTCGTTAAGCTCCCCATCTGTGCCGAGTCGCTGGCCGCCACCCACACGCTGGCCGCCGAGGGCGTCCGCGTCAACATGACGCTCATCTTCAGCGCCCCGCAGGCACTTCTTGCCGCCAACGCGGGCGCTCGCTACGTGAGCCCGTTCGTCGGCCGCTTCGATGACATCGGCGAGGACGGCATCTCCGAGCTCGCCAACGTCGTGACCGCCATCGGCAACTACGACTGGGCAGGCAAGAACGTCGACGACCAGGTCGAGATCATCACCGCCTCCGTGCGCACCCCGAGCCACGTGACCCAGGCCGCCCTCATGGGCGCCGACATCGCCACCGTCCCGTTCGGCGCGCTCAAGAAGTGCCTCAAGCACCCCCTGACCGACCAGGGCATGGCCTCCTTCGACGCCGACTGGGCCAAGGTCGTCGCCGCCCAGTAACGACGCCGGGTGGATGCCGACAGAAACCGACAGCTGTAGTTTAGTGTCGAAGTAAAGGAATTTACTTGAATCTGCCGCGGCGGCGTTTCGGCGCCGTCGCGGTGCTAAGTTTGAAAGCGCTTCAACCACACCGAGCTCAAGGAGGCACTATGACCGACCAGGAGCTGGCTCGCGTCGCGAACGAGGTCCGTCGCGGCATCGTCACCGGCGTTCACGCCGCCAAGGCGGGCCACCCCGGCGGGTCGCTGTCCATCGCGGACATCCTGACCTACCTGTACTTCGAGGACATGAACGTCGACCCGGCCGATCCCCGCAAGGCCGACCGCGACCGCCTCGTCCTCTCCAAGGGCCACGCAGCCCCCGCGCTCTACTCCGTCCTCGCGAGCCGCGGGTTCTTCCCCGTCGAGGAGCTCAAGACGCTGCGCCACATCGGCAGCCGCCTGCAGGGCCACCCGAACATGAACGACACCCCGGGCGTCGACATGTCCACCGGCTCGCTCGGCCAGGGCATCAGCGCCGCCGTGGGCATGGCGCTCGCCGCCAAGCACTGGCACGAGGATTACCGCACCTACGCCATCCTCGGCGACGGCGAGATCCAGGAGGGCCAGGTCTGGGAGGCCGCGATGTTCGCGGGCAACCAGCGCCTCGACAACCTTTGCCTCGTCGTGGACCACAACCGCCTGCAGATCGACGGCTCGAACGAGGAGGTCAACTCCCCGATGCCCATCGCCGACAAGTTCCGCGCGTTCAAGTTCAACGTGATCGAGGTCGCCGACGGCAACGACATGGCCCAGGTCCGCGAGGCCTTCCAGGCCGCTCGCGCCCACAAGGGCGAGCCCACCTGCATCGTGGCCGAGACCCTCAAGGGCAAGGGCGTCTCGTTCATGGAGGACCAGGTCGGCTGGCACGGCAAGGCCCCCAACGACGAGCAGTACGCGCAGGCGATGGCCGAGCTCGAGGCCGCCGGGAAGGAGCTCTAATGGCAGATATCAAGAAGGTCGCGACCCGCGCCAGCTACGGCGAGGAGCTTGTGGCACTCGGCGCCGAGCGCGACGACTTCGTGGTCCTGGACGCGGACCTCGCCGCGGCCACCCAGACCGGCAAGTTCAAGGCCGCCTACCCCGAGCGCTTCTACGACGTCGGCATCGCCGAGGCCAACATGGTCGGCATCGCCGCGGGCATCGCCACCACGGGCAAGAAGGTCTTCTGCTCCACGTTCGCCATGTTCGCCGCCGGTCGCGCGTTCGAGCAGGTCCGCAACTCCATCGGCTACCCGCACCTCAACGTGAACATCTGCGCCACGCACGCCGGCATCTCGGTCGGCGAGGACGGCGCGACCCACCAGTGCAACGAGGACATCGCCCTCATGCGCTCCATCCCCGGCGTGACCGTCGTCGTCCCCGCCGACGATACCGAGGCCCGCGCGGCCGTGCGCGCCGCCCTCGACTTCGACGGCCCCGTCTACATGCGCCTCGGCCGCCTTGCCGTGCCCGTGTTCAACGATCCCGACACCTATGAGTTCGAGCTGGGCAAGGGCATCGTCGTGCGCGAGGGCTCCGACGTGACCATCGTGGCCTGCGGCCTTATGGTTGCCGCCGCGCTCGAGGCCGCCGAGTCCCTCGCCGCCAAGGGCGTGGACGCCGAGGTCATCAACATCCACACCGTGAAGCCGCTCGACGAGGAGCTCGTCCGCGCCTCCGCCCACAAGACCGGCCGCGTCGTCACCTGCGAGGAGCACTCCGTCATCGGCGGTCTCGGCGACGCCGTGCTCGCGGCCCTGGCCGCCGACCCGGTGCCCGTGCGCAAGGTCGGCGTCAACGACGTCTTCGGCGAGTCCGGTCCCGCCGTCGACCTGCTGGCCAAGTACGGCCTCGACGCCGCCGGCGTCGAGCGCCAGGTCCTGGACTTCCTGGGCAAGTAAGGCATTCTGCCGGCCCCGCCGGTCAAGCCGTTCTGGAATGGCGAGCGCCCTTCTCGCCAGGCCAGAGCGGCTGAGATGGCAGACCTTTCACGCAGCCTCCCCGCGCGTTCCGTGTGTGGGGAGGTTCTGCTTTATCGAGCGTACTTTTGCGACGAAATAGGCGGGAGCTGGGGTTTTGCTAAACTAGGGAACGCATCTGTCCGCTGTGAGCAAAAGGAAAAGGAGCTTTCGTGGCCAATCACTTTCGCAGCACTGAGCGACAGGAGTCGGACGGCGAAGACACGATCTTCGAGCCCGAGCCGACTATGGCAGCCGTAGCGCCGCAGGTCATCGATGACGCCGAGGTCGACGCCATCCTGCACCCCGGGTCCGTCCCGACGCCCGCCGCGCCCGCGGTCGACGTTCTCGACGCAGCCGCGGACGAGGACCTCGCCGTGCATGCCGTCACCGCATCCGAGCCTGCTGACCCCACCAGCCAGCCGGGCTTCACGAGCGTCTTTGCGCCCCTCGCGGGCAACGACTCTCCCGCGGTTTCGCGCACCGGTACGCCGACCGTGTCGTTCAAAAACGTGTCACTCATCTACCCGGCCCAGCCCAACAAGCCCGCTCTCGACGACGTCAGCCTCGATGTGTACCCCGGCGAGTTCGTATTTGTCGTAGGCCACTCGGGATCCGGCAAGTCCTCGCTTCTGCGCCTTATCACGCGCGAGCTTAAGGCCACCCACGGTCAGGTGATCGTCGGCGGCCAGGACCTGACCAAGATGCGCAACAAGAAGGTCCCGTACCTCCGCCGCCAGATCGGCACCGTCTACCAGGACTTCAAGCTCCTGCCGAACAAGACGGTCTACGAGAACGTCGCCTTCGCCCTCGAGTGCATCGGCAAGCCCCGCTCGGTCATCAAGGCCCAGGTCCCCGAGGTGCTTCGCCTCGTCGGCCTCGCCGAGCGCATGGACCACTTCCCCGACCAGCTTTCCGGCGGCGAGCAGCAGCGCGTCTCCGTTGCCCGCGCCATGGTCAACCGCCCGC
>ERZ506425.76-NODE-76-length-78731-cov-8.53244_pt1 | contig 78731 bp, 59 predicted proteins | sample MGYA00513667_ERZ506425 | MGnify/ENA metagenome assembly ERZ506425
GCTTCTTGAGGCCGAGGGCCTCGGGCAAAGGCTCGAGGGCGGCGTCGATGGCCTCGGGCGCCCAGCCGTCGGCGGGCAGCGCCGCGAGCGCCTCGCGGGCGGCGTCGAGCACGGCGCCCATGCCCTCCTTGGCAAGGCCCTTTGCCACGGACTTCTCGTCGAACTCGAGGGTCTCGGCGTTGGCAAAGACGGGCGCCGCCACGGTGACGACGTCTGCCGAGAACTTGGTGCGGGGCTTCACGATGGCGGCCAGCGCGTCGATCCAGGCCTCGTCGTACTCGACGCCGCCGGGGATGAGGCCCGCCTCGTGGAGCTCGGGCACCATGATCTTGTCGGCGAAGTCGGCGTCGCTCATCGAGCGGATGTACTCCGCCTGGATCCAGTCGAGCTTCTTGGGGTCGAAGGTCGCCGGGTTCTTGGACACGTGGTCGAGGCTGAACTGGGAGGCCAGGACGTCGCGCGGGACGATGGTCGTGTCGCCGTCGAGCGACCAGCCAAGAAGGGCCAGGTAGTTGACGAAGGCGTCAGAGAGGTAGCCGGCGTCGCGATACTCCTCGACGTTGGTCGCGCCGTGGCGCTTGGAGAGCTTCTTGCCGTCGGCGCCCAGGATCATCGAGATGTGGGCGAAGGTGGGCACGGGCGCGCCGAGCGCCTCGTAGACCATGACCTGGCGCGGGGTGTTGGACAGGTGGTCGTCGCCGCGGATGACGTGGGTGATGCCCATCATGGCGTCGTCGACGACGGTCGCGAAGTTGTAGGTGGGTGTGCCGTCGGAGCGGAAGATGACGAAGTCGTCGAGCTCGCGGGCGTTGAAGGTCACGTCTCCGTGGACCGCGTCGTGGACCACGACGTCGCCGCGGTCGAGCGGCACCTTGATGCGCAGGACGTAGGGCTCGCCGGCCTCGATGCGGCGCTTGGCCTCGGCGGGGTCGATGTCACGGCAGCGGCGCTGGTAGCCCTGGAAGGGGTCCTTGCGGTCCTGGGCGGCCTTCTTGTCGGCGGCGAGCTGCTCGGGCGTGCAGAAGCAGGGGTAGGCGCGGCCCTCGTCCCAGAGCTTCTGGGCGGCCTGGCGGTAGAGGTCGAGGCGCTCGGTCTGCTTGTAGGGGCCGAAGTCGCCGCCGACCTCGGGGCCCTCGTCCCAGTCGAGGCCGAGCCAACGCATGGCGCGCAGGATAATCTGCGTGTTCTCATCGGTGGAGCGGGTGGGGTCGGTATCGTCGATGCGAAGGATGAAGACGCCGTCGTTCGCGCGGGCAAAAGCCCAGTTGTAGATGGCCGTGCGGGCGCCGCCGACGTGGAGCTTGCCGGTCGGGGAGGGGGCAAAACGGACGCGGACTTGCTGGTCTGACATGGGATCTCCTCAGGTCAGGTGGTGGTGATTCACATACGTCATAAGTATACGGCCAGAAGGGCGCGACGACCGCCTGCATGACGGCTCCCGCTAAGAAAACCTGACTTCTGGGCGCGCCGCCGCGGGCCGGGGCCTTGCGCGCTAAGAAAACCTCACGTCTGGGCGAGCTGGCGTGCCCGAGAGTCCCTCGCGCTAAGAAAACCTCACGTCTGGGCGCGCCGCTGCCCTCCTTGCTAAGAAACCCGCACGTCTGGGCGGAGTCGTCGCCAGACGTGCGGGTTTCTTAGCTTGGGGGCGTCCCAGGCGCGATGAAATCACCAGACGTCGCGATTTCTTAGCCCGGGCGCCGCTAGCCCTCCTGGACGCGGCGGAGGAACGCGACGGCGTTGCGGTAGCAGATCTTCTCGGTAATCGTGCGGCCGAAGCGGGAAACGAGCAGTTCCTGGAAGGCCGGCATCCTGTCGGCGCCGTCGAGGAACTCGGGCACGGTCGAGCCGTCGAGGTCGCCGCCGAGCGCCACGGCGTCCTCGCCGCCGATGTCGAGCCAGTGCTCGACGTGGGCCGCGAGCTGCTCGAACGTGACGCCGGCGGCCTCCTTGCCGGCCCACGCCCCCTCGACGATGAAGCCCGCGCAGTAGTTGAGGCCGGCGACGCCGCCCGTGGCCATGATGGCGCGGAACTGATCGTCGGTGAGGTTTCTCGGGTGGCCGCAGACGGCGCGCGAGTTCGAGTGGCTTGCGCACAGGGGACGCGTGGCGCGGGCGAGGACGTCGGCGAGCGACTCGTCGTTCAGGTGGCTGACGTCGAGCGCCACGCGGGAGCGCTCCATCCTCGACATCGCTTCGGCGCCGATGGCGGAGAGCCCCTCGTGAGAGTCGTTGCCGCTGGCCAGCGGGCCGGCGGCATTCCAGGAGAGCGACGCCATGACGAGGCCGTTGGCAGCCAGCGACTCGACGAGCGCGGGATCGGCGGCAAAGAGGCGCGCGTTCTCGATCGTGCGGATGGCGCACACGCCGCCCGCCTCGAGGGTGCCCTCGACATCGTCAGCGGTGCGAGCGCACCTGACCGTCGGGTTTCTTGCCAGTTGATCGTGCATGTAGTCGTTGACGTGCGCCTCGAAGACGATTGCCTGCTCGGGCGTGAGGCCGTCGGGGATGTAGCACGCGAAGCACTGGGCCCAAGGCGTGGAGCCGATCTTCTCGAGCGAGACGTGGCCGTGGTTATGGGCGAGCTCGCGGCAGCCCTCGGGGTCGGCGAGGTCGGCGAGGTTGTAGAAGTCGTGGTTGAGCGTGGCGCGAATGTCGGCGGGGAGGGTCTGCCAGGCGATGCGGTCGGCGGTGTCGCAGTGAAGGTCGATCACGGGAATGGATTCGCTCATGTTTTCTCCTTAGGTCGCGTGGGCACTATGGTAGACCCTCGCGGCGGGCACGGGCGGCTCGGCTGCTGTCTGCGGGCGGGTGCGGCGCGCGGGAATGGGGGAGCGTCGAGAAACCGGGCGGGTTCGGTGCGCGGGAATCAGGGAGCGTCGGCAATCAGACGGCGGTCGCGCGCCAGAAAGCGGGAGCGTCGGTAAGCTGTCCGCGTTGCTGCGCGGGAATGGGGGAGCGTCGGTAGCCTAGGCACCCGTCCTGCGCCAGAATCCGACGGCGTCAGTACTGACGCTCGGCGATTCCCGCGCAGAGCCGGGTTGCGCGCATGGACAACGCCGCCCCCAATTACTGACGCTCCCAGATTCTGGCGCAGCCGACGCCCCGATTTACCGACACTCCCGGATTTCCGCACGGCGCCCCGCCGGCGTCCGTGGAAAGAAGAGCTACCTCAAGTCGCCCCTGCTCGTCCATGCCTGCATGTCGACGGCGCGCAGCCTTGCCCAAAACTCCTCGCGCGCGTCCCGCTCGGACGCGGCCCGTGCCCTTGTCATCCGCCGCCGGGGCAGGCCGGCGACGTCGCGGACGCTCGCCATGAGGTCGTCCATGTAATCGATGCTGTCGAACTGCTCGCTGAAGATCTCGAAGGGGACGTACCCCGCGGCAAGAAGCTCGTTTCGCCTCAGCGCGTCGTTCTTTATCGCCAGCGCCGAGCTGTGCCATTCGGCGCCCATATAGTCGAGGCACGCGCCCCGAACCCCCGCGGCGGCGCCCTTGCCCGTGGCGCTCACCAAGAGGTCCGGCTTGCGGATCCTCGTCGTCGGCGCATCGCCGCCGAGCTCGGCGAGCTCGACCGGGTCGTTGAGCGACGCGCTCGAGATCCCGTAGCCGCCGCGCGCGAACTTGCCGGATGCGCGCAGGTAGAGTTGCGCCTCGGGCGGCGATGCCGCCCTGGCGGGCGCCATGCCCACAAGGCGCTCGAGCTTTGCGGACCACATGGGCCTCCCCATCGCGGAGAGGAAATACCCGAAGGCCTCGGGGGACGCCATGGGGCGGTCCCTTTGTACGAGGCCCTTCCGCGCGCCGTTTGCCACACTGAAGAGTCCTATGAGCTCGGAGAGGAGCATGAGCATCTCTTCTTCGCTGAGGTTGGGCGCCATAAGCAGGGGAAGCAAAAGGGGAGAGACGCACCTCACACCGGGCGCCACCTGTACGAGGGAACCGGCGGGCAGGCGACTCGACAGAACGTGGGGCCGGGCTCCGTCGCAAGCATGGGCTCCGCGCTTGTCCGAGACGAGCAAGCCGAGCTCACCCTCGATGCCGTTGAGCTGCCCGAGGGTTTCCCGGGCCTCGTTCAGCTCGGAAGCCGAGGGAAGGCGATCGGGGATGTCCGTTGGACAGAGCTCCGCCGTGGCCAGGCGACGAGTGAAGTAAGGCTGGCGAATGACCTGGAGCGCAGCCATATGCGAGATCACGATATCCATGGCCCGACTTTAGGCAATCCGCGCAAAGAATCAATTGAAAAACATGAAAAAGTTAATTTCCTCTTGCGGAATGCCGACGGAATGCTGGCGGCAGACTGGCGGTGTCTGGGCAGGTTGGAAAGAAGCGCGAGCTCACGGGCGCGGGGTTGCCGCTGCGAGGCCGGCGCGAAAAACGGGGAGCGTCGGCATGTGTGTGGGTTTCTTGCCGGCGCCCGGTGCAAAGAAGCGCGGGAATGGGGGCGTCGGCAGTCCGGGCGCCGTGCCGCGCGGAAATCTGGGGGTGTCGGTAATCCGGACGGTGCGCTGCGCCGGAATGGGGGAGCGTCGGCAGTCCGGGCCTAGAACTACGCCGGAATGAGGGAGCGTCGGTACCGACGGTCGGCGATTCCCGCGCAGGAGGACGGCGGGATCACCGACGGTCGGTCTTTCTGGCGCAGGGGACAGCCCAGACACGCGAAAAGCCTGGCCGGGATACCGACGGTCGGCGATTCCCGCGCAGGCGAGCTCGCGGATTACCGACGCTCCCGGTTTCTGGCGCAAGGGATGAGCGCGGCTTGGCAAGAAGGACCCCGGCCACGAAAAAGCCCCGGCCAAACGACCGGGGCTTCCTGCGCTACATCAGCTTCGTGGACTCGAGCTTCTCCTCGACCCACTCGTTGAACCGCATGACCGGCTTCCTGAGCACGAGGCCCAGCAGGAGCGCCGGCACGAGGTAGGCCGCGAGCGTGCCGAGCTCGACCCAGAAGTCGCCGTTGTAGATGCCGAACATCGCCGCGCGCATGGCGTTCTCGGAGTGGACGAAGGGCAGGAACGGGTAGGCCGCCTGGAAGAAGCCCTTGGGCAACATCTGCACCGGGAAGGTGCCGCCCGAGCCCGCGACCTGGATGACCATGAGCACGACGGCGATAGCCTTGCCCACGTCGCCGAAGCTCGCCGTGAGCGCGTAGATGATGTTCACGAACACGAGCGACGCCATGAGCCCCGCGAGCACGAAGAGCACGGGGTGGGCGCACTGGACGCCGAGGAAGAACAGGTCTCCGAGCAGGATCAACAGCGACTGCGCGAATCCGACGACCACGAAGAACACGAGGCGTCCGAGGTAGGAGTGGCGCGGCTTGGCGCCCGTCTCGCTGACGGCCTCCTCGCTCGGGTTGCACTTGACGAGCGCGGCGAGCACGACGCCGCCGATCCAGATGGCCAGCGTGGTGTAGAACGGCGCCATCGCGCTGCCGTTGTTCTCGATGGGGTAGATCGCCTGGCGGTCGACGCTCACGGGCTCCGAGATGAAGTCGCCGAGGGCGGCCGAGCCGCTGGAAAGAATGGCGCGGATCGTGTCCATGTCGCCGGAGGCCAGCGCATCGCTGAGCGAGCCGTTGAGCTCGCCGAGCTTGGCAGCCGCCGCGTCGAGCGAGTCGGCCGCGGTCATGATGCCGTCCTTGGCGCTCGCAAGGTCGCCGGCGGCGATGGCGGCGGTGCCGTTCACGGAGTCGAGCGTGGCCTGGATGGAGGAGCCGATGGCGTCGGCGTCGCTCGCGGCGGCGTCGATCTTCGACGCGAGCGAGGTCAGGCTGTTCTTGAGGTCTCCCTCGAAGTCGCCCTTGACCTGCCCGATCCCATTCTTAGCGGAGTCGATGAGGTCCTCGAGCTGCTTCTTTGACGCGGCGGCGTCGGTGGCGGCACCGTCGATGTCGCCCGCGGTCTTGCGCAGGCCGTCCGAGAGGTCCTGCAAAGAAGCGCGGAGGTTCGTCACGCTGCTGTTCAGCCCGTCGATGGTCACGTAGGCGGTGTAGACGTCGTCGCGCGAGACGCCGACCTGGCCGGTGAAGCCGGGGTCGGCCCCGTTGTCCCACGACTCGTACCAGGTGTGGGCCAGCGTGTCGGAGTCGCCGAGCGCCGCGAGCAGCTTGTCGAGCTCGGCAATCTGGCCGTCGACGGTGGCCGCGGCGGACTCGAGCGCCTCCTTCGAGGAGCCCGCAGCCGATCCCGCCTGGTCAAAGGCGGCGTCGATGGACTTCCTCACGTCGTCCATGCTCGCCTGGCTGCGCTCGAGCGCGGAGTTCACGGAGTCGGTCGCGCCGTTGACGGCGTCGCCGAGCGTGCGGACGTTGCCCGCGGTGTCGCGCAGCGCGTCGCCCACGCCGGCCGTCGCGGAAACGGAGTCGCTCGCGCCCGACGTGCCGTTGCCCAGAAGCGCCGTCGTCGAGTCGAGGATGCTCGCGAAGCTGCGGGTGTTCGCAGCCGTGTCGGTAAGGCCCGCCTGGGCGTCACCCACGGCGCCGTTGAGCTTGTCGGTGAACTCGACGAGCTTGTCGTCGTCGAGGTAGCTGGTCAGCTCGTCGAGCACGCCCGCGCCCACGTTGGTCACGGACTCGGCGAAGGACTGGTCGATGTCCTGCTGGACGGCGGTCGAGGCCTTGTTGGTCACGATCTGCGCGATGGCGTTGGCCTTCTCGTTCTGGTAGAAGAGCACCTTGGGCTTGGTCGGCGAGCTGGAGAGCACGCTCATCATGTTGGTCGTGAAGTCTGCGGGGAACACGATCGCCGCGTAGTATTCGCCGCTTTGGACGCCCTCGATGGCCTGCCCCTCGGTCGTCACCGTGTAGCCGATGGAAGTCGACTCGGTGAGCGAGGAGGTCATGCGCTCGCCCATGTTGAGCGTGACGGGGATGAGGTCTCCCGTGTAGCCGGCGTCGGAGTTGGCGACGGCCACCTTGAGGTTCTTGGTGTTGCCGTAGGGGTCCCAGCTGCCGGCGATGTTGAACCAGGCGTAGAAGCTCGGCACGACGACCATGCCGACGACCACGACGAGGCTGATGACGTTGGCGAAGACGTGCTTGGCGTCCCTCTTTATGAATGCAAAGAAGCGCTGCATCACTCATCGCCTCCCTTCTGGTTGGGGGCGGGCATGGCGGCGGTCTTCTGGGCGTTGGCCGTGTTGGCGTCGGCCTTGGCGGTCGCGTCGGCGCCGCCCTGCGCGCCGGCCGCCCCGGCGAGGCGGGCGCTTTTCTCCAGGCGCATCTTCTCGATGGGCGCGAAGGCGAGCAGCTCGGCCTTGAGCTCGTCGTCGAGCATCTCGTAGAGCTCCTCTTTGCTCATGTTCGAGAGGTTCGTCTTGTCGATCACGCGCTCGTGCAGGTACTCGCACACGATCAGGAACGTACAGATGATCACGAGCGAGAGGATCCACAGCACGAGCATGGCGAACTTCGCCTCGGTGGCGAACATGAGGGCAAGAAGAACGAGCGGCACCGCGATGAGAGCGGCGAATCCGCGGCGCACGAGCACCGGGTAGCGCAGCTCGAAGCTGGCGGCGCTGGCCAGGAAGGTCTCGCGGTAGTTGTCGGAGTCCATGATGGCCTTGACGATGGTGGCCAGGCGGAACTGGGTCTTCATGCCGGTGCGCTCGGTGATCATCATGTCGGTCTCGCCGAGCTTGCGGTCAAAGAGGTTGTTGATGTTCAAAAGGTGCCTGCGGGCCGCCACGCCGATGAGCAGCGCGGGGATGAGGTAGACAAGAAGCACGAGCAGGTTCCACACGTAGTAGTTGCCGTAGAAGCCCGCGATTGCCTCGCGCATGGCGTTGATGCCGTAGGTGAAGGGCAGCCAGGGGTTGAGCGCCTGGAAGAAGCCCGGCTGCATCTGGATCGGATAGAGGCCCGAGGCGCCGGGGATCTGCAGCACGACGATGAGGACGCCGAGCGCCTTGCCGATGTGCTTGAAGGCGACCGAGAGCGCGTAGATGAAGAAGACGTACACGAAGCTCTCGACCATGCCGGCAAAGACGAACGCAGCCGGCGAGACGCACTGGATGCCGAGCGCGATGTCGCCCACGCAGCAGATGACGGCCTGGACCTGGCCGATGAGGTTGAGCAGCAGCCAACGGCCAAAGAAGCCCTGCCAGGGCTTGAAGTCGCCGATGCCCTCGCGGTCGACCTCGAGCTTGTAGATGGCCACGAGGACGAAGCCGCCGACCCACAGGGCGAGGTTCGTGTAGAAGGGCGTCACGCCGCTGCCGTAGTTCTCCACGGGGTAGATGGGCATGTTGACGAGCTCGGCGGGGGAGCCGAGGAAGTCGCCGACGTCCTCGGCGTCGAGGTTGAGGATGTCCTTGATGCCGTCGAAGTTCTCGGCGGACTCGACGGCCGCGACGTCGGCCGAGATGGACGAGATCTTATTGGAGGCGCCGCGCACGGAATCGGCGGTCGTCGACAGCGCGGTCGCGCTCTGGCCGAGGATACCGTCGAGCTCGGACAGGGCGCTGTCGGCCTGCGCGAGCATGGCGGGCAGCGACGAGGCGGTGCCCACGAGCTTGCCGCCGGTGTTCGAGAAGCCGTCGAGCGCTTCGTTGAGCTGCGGCATCGTCGTTGTTGCGAGGTCCTTCTGCAGGTCGGTGAGGGCGCCGGTGGTCTCGCTGATGGCGTTGCTCACGGAGTTGGAGAGCCCGGTGACGGTGCCCGTCGCCGACTTCAAGCCGTCGGAGATCTGCTGGAGCTTGTCGAGCGCCTGCTTCTGCGAGTCGGAGAGCTCGGCGGTTACCGCGAGGCTCGCGTCGATCTTGGTCGTGAGCTGCGTGGCGATCTCGTTGCCCGCAGCCGACACGGTGATGGTGCGGACGCGCTCGAGGCCGGTCTGGACGTTTGCGGTGGCGCCGTCGAGGGCGCGGATCTGGGCGATGGCGGCGTCGATGCGGCCCTGGGCCCAGCCCACGTCGCCGGCGATGAGGCCGATGTTGTAATTGGCGGTGGAGCTCACGGAGTTGATGGTGGAGGCGCCGGTCGACAGGGCGGCTCCGAGCTGCGCGGCCAGGGTGGTCGCCTTGGTGCGCGTGTCCGCGAGGGTGTCGAGGCTGGCGGAGAGGCCGTTGCCGAGGTTGGTGCTCTTCTCGCTGACCAGCGAGAGCGTGTCGCGCGCGGTGGCGACGGTGCCGCGGGCGCTCGCGATGGAGGCCTGCGCCCCGTCGATGCCCTCCGCGAGGTCGCCGAGCTTGGCGGAGGCGTCGGAGAGGTCGCCCGCGGCGGTGTCACGGGCCCCGTCGAGCCCTTCGGCTGCGGCGCCGACGAAGCCGCCGAGCTTCTCGGTCACGGTCTTGCCCACGACGTTGACGAACTCGTTGGAGATCTGGTCCTCAAGGGTGGACGAGCCGGTGTCGGTGACCTTGGGCGCGATGGCGTTGGCCTTCTCGTTCACGTAATAGGCGATGTGGGCCTTCTCGACGTCGCCGTCGAGCACGTCGGCGAGGCTTTCGGTGAAGTCCTCGGGGATGACGAAGGCGGCGTAGTACTTGCCGGACTCGACGCCCTGCCTGGCCTCGTCCTCGTCGTCGACGAAGGTCCAGCCGAGCTGGTCGTTTTCCTCGAGGCGCTCGCGGATCATGTCGCCGGCGTTGGTGTAGCCGAGGTCCTTGATGTCCGCGCCCTTATCCTCGATGGTCACGGCGATGGGCACCGTGGAGGTGTTCTCGTAGGGGTCCCAGTTCGCCAGGATGTTGAACCACGCGTAGAGCGAGGGGATGATGGCCACGCCGATCGTGACCACGATGGCTACCGGGTTTTTGAGCAACCGCTTGAGGTCGCGGACAAAAATCTGCCATACCTTGCGCACAAGTGCCTCTTTCCGCTTTTTTGAACCACGTTCCCGCACGTGGCGGCACGGGATGCCTATTCGACCAAGATTTGAATGTAGCCATTCTGAACGTGATTTAAAACAGTCTGTGTTCAACTTTTTTGAAATTCGCTCAAAAATCTTAGATTCACAAGTCACCAGATGTTAGAATCGCGCGCAGAAGGAGTGATTGTTATGGGTATTCTCAACGACCGCAACGTCGCGGCCGATATAGAGAAGGGCGTTCGCCGGGTGCGCGCGGCCCGCGAGGGAGTGGCGCATGCCGCCCAGGACCGCCTGCGTGCCGAGACCAAGACGCGCAAGTCTGCGGCCACTCGCGAGAAGATCATGGCCGCCGCGACCGAGCTTATGGCCGAGCACAACGGCACCGACTTCCAGATGAGCGAGGTCAGCGCGCGTTGCCATATGTCCAAGGGCTCTCTTTACTACTACTTCGCCGATAAGGACGCGCTCGTCGAGGCCATTTTCGACCGCGAGGTCGACGAGCTCGTGAGCAACATCGAGTCGGTGGTCGCCAACGCGCCCTCGTCGCTGGCGTCCATCAGGGGCCTGGCGGACGTGCTCGCGTCGAGCATGCTGCCCCAAAGCCCGCTGGCGCTCGCCGTCACGCGCGAGCTTCTGGGGTCAAAGAAGGCCGTGCTGCCCTCCGTCGAGTCGCGGCTCGCCCGGATCGTCGGCATCTTCGAGGCGCAGATCGACCGGGCCAAGGTTGAGGGCCTCGCGCGTCCCGACATCGACTCACGCCTGTGCGCCGTCTCCATCGCCGGCGCCTTCACCTTTGGGATCTTCGAGGGCCCGATCAACAGGGACGCCGACGAGTCCGCGCACTTCTCGGACCAGTTGGTCGACCTTTTGATCTGCGGCATGGGCACGCAACAGGCGATCGATAACTTCAAGGCTGGGAAGGCCGAGCGCACCTTTGCGGGGGCCGCGGAATAGCCTACGTCCTTCTTGGGTATTTGTTGCGTTTAGCTGCCGGGTGCCTGACCTGCCCGGCTAAGATAAGTGACTGCTGAAGAAAGGAAGCGCACGCATGTCACAGAAGAACTACTACTTTACCTCCGAGAGCGTTACCGAAGGGCACCCCGACAAGATCTGCGATCAGGTGAGCGATGCCATTCTGGACGCTATTCTGGCCAAGGAGGCTGAGCTCGAGGCCGACGGCTACGTCGCGCCCGACGGCGTCCCCGCCAAGCTCGAGAACGTCCGCTGCGCCTGCGAGACTTTTGTGACCACCGGCACCGTCGTCGTCGCCGGCGAGGTCCGCACCGAGGCCTACGTCGACGTCCAGAAGATCGTCCGAGACACCATCCGCCGCATCGGCTACGACCGCGCGAAGTACGGCTTCGACTGCGAGACCTGCGGCGTCCTGAACATCATCCACGAGCAGAGCGCCGACATCGCCGCCGGCGTCGACGAGTCCTTCGATACCCAGGCCGGCCGCACGACCGACCCCATCGACGCGGTGGGCGCCGGCGACCAGGGCATGATGTTCGGCTATGCCTGCGACGAGACCCCGGTCCTCATGCCCATGCCGCACTACCTCGCGAGCCGCATGGCCGAGCGCCTGGCTGCGGTGCGCCGCGACGGCACCGTGGACTACCTGCGCCCCGACGGAAAGACCCAGGTCACCGTTCGCTACGAGGACGACAAGCCCGTCGAGGTCACGGCCGTCGTCGTCTCGACTCAGCACTCCGACGCCATCACCAACATGGACGTGATCAAGGCAGACATGGTCGACCACGTGATCGCGCCCGTGCTCGACGCCGCCGACATCAAGTGGGCCAACGCCGACATCTACGTCAACCCGACCGGCCGCTTCGTCGTCGGCGGCCCCATGGGCGACACTGGCCTCACCGGTCGCAAGATCATCGTCGACACCTACGGCGGCATGGGCCGCCACGGCGGCGGCGCCTTCTCGGGCAAGGACTGCACCAAGGTCGACCGCTCTGCAGCCTACGCCGCGCGCTGGGTCGCCAAGAACGTCGTCGCCGCCGGGCTCGCGCACAAGTGCGAGATCGAGCTCGCCTACGCGATCGGCGTCTCGCACCCGCTGTCCATCATGGTCGACACCTTCGGCACCGGTGAGGTGGACGACCGCGTGATCGAGGCCGCCGTCGAGCGCGTGTTCGACCTGCGTCCGGGCGCCATCATCCGCGACCTCGACCTGCGCCGTCCGATCTTCGAGAAGACGGCCGCCTACGGCCACTTCGGCCGCGAGCTGCCCGAGTTCACCTGGGAGCGCCGCGACCGCGTCGACGAGCTCCGCGCCGCCGTCGCCGACCTCACGAAGTAAACCTGCCTGTCGGGCCTGCCATGCCGGCAGGCCCTTCCATTTCCTCCCGAAAGGACCCTCACCTCTTGAAGCGCCTTTATCTCCTGCGCCATGGCCAGACCGAGTACAACGTAAAGAAGCTCGTCCAGGGCCGATGCAACTCTCCGTTGACGGAGCTCGGCTTGGAGCAGGCGCACATGGCGGGGGCGCGGCTTCGCGAGCACGGCGTCGCGCCGGACGCGATCGTGTCGTCGCCTTTGGGCCGCGCGATGCAGACGGCCGAGGTCGTGGCCTGCGAGCTCGGCTTCGCTGGGGAGGTGCGCCCCGAGCCTGGCATCATCGAGCGCGCGTACGGCAGCTTCGAGGAGGGGCCGCAGGGCGCGGTGCCCAGCGACGTGTGGGACCCGGGTGAGGCGCTCGTTGCCTTCGGCGGGGAGGGGAACGCCGAGCTGGCCGCTCGCATGGTCGCGGCGCTGGCGAGTGACGTGTCGGAGCCCGGTGTGGAAACCTTGCTCGCCGTCTCGCACGGAAGCGCCTCGCTTCAGTTCATCCGCGCGACCCTGCCGGAGGGCGCCGATCGCCCGCGGAAGCTCCCCAACTGCGCGGTCATGGTCTTCGATTTCGATGAGGCGACGCGCCGTTTCGAGTTCCGCGGCCTCCACGACCCCGCCGAATAACGCGAAGTGAGCAAAAGTCGGTGTCTGGTCGTTTTGCAGGCACAAGGTTAACGTTTCCCACTCGCGCTTTGCGCGGTTTTCGCGCTCGTCGCGCGGCGGCAACCTAGGCGACGCGCGCCCGGCGTATGGTATGGGGTCGACGCGTTCCCCACAGAGAGATTCCCATGCCTGACGCACGCACCCTGCTCATCCTTTGCCCGCTCGTCTTCATCGGCAGCTTCGTCGACGCCATCGGCGGCGGGGGAGGGCTCGTCACCTTACCCGCCTACCTTTTTGTGGGCCTTCCCGCCCACCTCGCCATCGGCACGAACAAGATGTCCTCGATGGTGGGCACGAGCTTCTCGACCCTGCGCTACATCCGCAGCGGCTTCGTCGACTGGAAGCTCGCGGCCCCCTGCGTCGCGTGCGCCCTCGGGATGTCGTTTGTCGGCGCGCGCCTCTCGATGGCGCTGCCCGAGGAGGTGTTCCGCTGGGTGCTCATCTGCGCGCTCCCCGCGGTCGCCTTCGTCTCGCTGCGAAAGAAATCCCTGCGCCAGGAGTCCGAGCCGATGCCGCGCCGCTGCCGAGCCGCCATCATGTGCGCGGTCGCCCTCGCGTGCGGACTGTACGACGGGTTCTACGGCCCGGGCACGGGAACGTTTTTGATCCTCGGTTACTCGACGATTGCCAAGCTCGGCGTGCGCGACTGCGCGGGGCAGACCAAGTGCGCGAACCTCGCGAGCAACATCGCGGGCTTCGTGTCGTTCGTGCTTTCGGGCCAGACCTGGCTTCTGCTCGGCGCCATCGCGTCGGTGTTCTCGATCGCCGGCCACTACATCGGCGCCGGCATGGTCGTGCGCGACGGCTCGCGCGTCGTGCGCCCCATCATCATCTGCGTGCTCGCGATCCTCTTTGCAAAGACGCTCGGCGAGGCGTTCGGCCTCGTCGCGTAGCCGCGTTTTTGCGGTGTCGGTGCGCTGCTAAGAAGACCTGACGTCTGGGCGTTGGGACGACCTTCTCGCTAAGAAAACGCGACGTCTGGGCGCGCCAATACCCAGACGTCGCTCGTTCTTAGCGTTAGGAGCCGCTTGGGCCCTTTGACGAACCTAGACGTCTGCATTTCTTAGAAAGAAGGGCCCCAGCCGCCCAGACGTCGGCGTTTTTTAACGCGTCGAGCCACTCGGACCTGCGAGCGGCGTTTTCAGTCCGTGAGCGGCGTTCGCTTATGGGTCTCTCGTGTAGGAGGGTATGTTCCCGCAAGCTTCCGGTTTTTCATGCGCCTCGGCTGACCTCGAATCCGCCCCGACCTCGGTAGCCTTCCGTCAGCGTCCCGCAAGCATCCCGGCAGCATTCCCAGACCATGCGCCGGGTACTATTGCGGCACTATGACTTACGTTATCTCGCATACCACCGCACTTGAGGCCATGAGGCTTGCCGACGCCCCGCGGCTGCTCGCGGCCGCCGAGCCGATGTACATCCCGGACGCTAAGGCGCCGACCAAGTCCGAGGCCGATCGTTGGCTCGGGTCTCGCTCCATCGGCCGCTTGCTTTCCCGGCCGGTCCACCTCCTGGTCGCCGACCGCGGCGGCAGCAGGGACAACGAGACGTTTCGCTCCCATGTCCTTTGCGGCGACCTTCCCGCCGGCTCGTTTTTGCGGGTGGGCGTGGACCTCGCCGTTCCGTGCCCCGAGCTCCTCGTCCTTCAGATGGCGAGGCTCGCGACGCCGCTCGAGCTCGTGCTCCTGATCGAGGAGCTCTGCGGGACCTACGCCGTGCAGCCCGCCGATCCGTCGGGAATGCTGCAGCGTAAGGAGCCGCTCACCTCCAGGGCGCGCATCCTTGAGTTCGTCGACAAGCTCAACCGCCCGCCCGCGGCGGCGAAGGTCAGGGAGGCCTGCTCGCTCGCGTTCGACGCGTCCGGCTCGCCGATGGAGTCCCGCCTCGCCCTGCGCATCGCGTGGCCCCGGCGCAAGGGCGGCTACAACGTGCCGATTCTCTCGATGAACGAAGACCTCGAGGTGGCGCGCATCTGGCGCGGCCTCGAGGAGTCGCATGTGCGCAGGCCCGACATCCTGTTCTCGCTGCCGCACGACGGAGCGCCCGGATACTGCCTCGACTATCACGGTGGGGTCCACGGTCGGGACGGGCGCGCCGAGGCCGATGCCGTGCGCGCGAACGAGCTGCTCGCGTTCGGGTTGCAGCCGTTCGCGATCTGGCATGCGCAGTACGAGGGCACGGCGTATCTCGATAGGCTCGTCGACGGCGTCCTGCGCGGAAAGCTCGGGCTGCCGGCGCACCGGGTGACCGCGGCCCGGCGCGCGCTTGAGCTGGCGCGGCGAGAGGCGCTTTTGGCAGAGCTCGACGCGATCGACGGGTTGAGCTGGGGTGTCTCGGAGAAGAGGCTCTCTGTGGTGAAGGCGAGGGAGAGCGTCGAGGAGGCGCAGGACCGGCTCGCCATCGATGAGGCGCGGAGGCGGCGGGCGGCTGGGCGCGGCGGCTTCGCGCGCTAAGAAAACGCGACGTCTGGGGCTGACGGTGGCTTTCCTGCTAAGAAACTCCGACGTCTGGGCGCTGGGACGTCCTTCTTGCTAAGAAACGCCGACGTCTGGGCATGACAGTCCCCAGACGTCGGCGTTTTTTAACGGAATGAGTGGTCTTGCCGTGCCCGAGCGCCTAGACGTCGCCGTTTCTTAGCGCGGCGAGGCGACGAGGTGGCGCCGCGGCCTAGACGTCACCGTTTCTTAGCGCGACGCGGCCGGCGGTGCCGAGGCGCAGCCCAGACGTCGCGTTAATTTAGCAAGAAGCCCTCGCGGCAAGAAGCCCGCCCACGCCCTCCGCTAAACTAGGAAGGCTGACCATTCATCCGCTCGAACCCAAGGGAGGGGGCTGTCCATGCCGTACGCGAGCGTCGTGCTCGACATACCCACGCGCGCTCTCGACGGCGCGTTCGACTATGCGGTTCCCGCCGCGCTCGCGGCCGAGGTCGCCATCGGGGCTACGGTGCTCGTTCCCCTGGGGTCTCGCGAGGTCGTCGGCTACGTCATGGCGACGGCCGACGACGCGCCGGCCGGCATCGACCCCGCGAAGATCAAGCCCGTCTCCCAGGTCCTGGCCCCGCCCGCCTTCGACGCGGCAGGCGCCGAGGTCGCGCGCTGGATGGCGCGCGAGTACGCCTGCCCGCTGCCCGACGCCGTGCGCCCCTTCCTCGCCCCCGGCCAGAAGGTCAAGGTGACCCGCGACGCCCCCGGCGAGCCCTGGCGCCTCGTCTCGGAGTCCACAGGCGCCGTCGACGAGCGCTGGGCCGGGCTCGCCCCCGCCGCGGCCGACTTCGTCCCCGCAAAGAACGCCGCCCGCCAGCGCGCCGTGCTCGAGGCCCTCGCCGCCGGCCCTCAGCGCGTGGCGGAGCTCTCGGCCACCATCCCCGGGGCCGCCGCCGCCATCACCGCGCTCGCCCGTCGCGGCGTCGTGCTCGTGGAGCGCCGCCGCCAGGTGCGCGGTTCGGCCGAGGAAACGTCGCTCTCGTCGGCCGCCGCCCCGCGCCCGCAGGCCCTCACCGAGGGCCAGCGCGCCGCCCTTGCCGCCATCGACGCCGCACGCGAGGCCGGGCGCGGCGACGTCGTGCTCGTCGACGGCGTGACCGGCTCCGGAAAGACCGAGGTCTACCTCGACGCTATCGAGCGCTCGCTTGCGGCCGGCCGCGGGGCCCTCGTCCTCGTGCCCGAGATCAGCCTCACCGCGCAGACCGTGGGCCGCTTCCGCAGCCGCTTCGGCGACGACGTCGCGGTCCTGCACTCGCGCCTCAGTGCCGGCGAGCGCTTCGACCAGTGGGACCTCGTGCGCCAGGGCCAGGCCCGCGTGGTCGTCGGCGCCCGCTCGGCGCTCTTTGCCCCTCTTGCCGATCCCGGCCTCATCATCATCGACGAGGAGCACGAGGGCTCCTACAAGCAGGACAAGTCCCCGCGCTACCATGCCCGCGAGGTCGCCGCCCGCATGGCGCGCGAGCGGGGCTGCGCGCTCGTGCTCGGCTCGGCCACCCCCTCGCTCGAGGCGCTCGGCCGCTGCCGCGCCGGCGCCTGGGGCGGCGTCTCCTGGACCCGTGTGAGCATGCCCGAGCGCCCCGGCGGCGCCCGCCTGCCCAAGGTCCGCGTGGTCGACATGGCCGAGCAGTTCCGCGGCGGCGGCCGCTCGGTCTTCTCGGCGCCCCTGGCCGAGGCCCTTCGCGGCGTGGCGGAGCGCGGCGAGAAGGCCGTCCTTCTCCTCAACCGACGCGGCTTCGCGAACTTCCTCATGTGCCGCGAGTGCGGCTGCGTCCCCGAGTGCCCGCACTGTAGCTGTGCCTTGACCTATCACGAGCGCGGCCACTACCTCGCCTGCCACACCTGCGGCCGCACCTGGCCCGTGCGCGCCTACCCAGACCCGTCGACGTCCTGCCCCAACTGCGGCAGCCGCTACCTGGGCGCCTACGGCGTGGGCACCCAGCGCGTCGAGGACGAGCTGCGCATGACGCTGCCCGAGGGCGTCGAGGTCATCCGCATGGACGCCGACACCACGCGCGCCAAGGGCGCCCACCAGAAGCTCCTCGAGCAGTTCGACGCCGCCGACTGCGCGGTGCTCGTGGGCACGCAGATGATCGCCAAGGGCCTCGACTTCCCCGAGGTCACGCTCGTGGGCGTGATCAACGCCGACACCATGCTCAAGCTGCCCGACTTCCGCGCCGCCGAGAGGACCTACGACCTCCTCGAGCAGGTCGCCGGTCGCGCCGGGCGCGGCGAGGCCCCCGGCCAGGTCATCGTCCAGACCTACTGGGCGAGCCACCCGGCCATGCGCGCCGTGGAGGCCCACGAGCGCGCGCTCTTCCTCGAGGCAGAGCTCGCCGAGCGCGAAGAGGCCGGCTACCCGCCCTTCTCGCGTTTGGGCAATGTGGTGCTGTGGGGCAAGTCCGAGGCCGCCTGCCGCTCCGCGAGCGCGGCGCTCGCCGACGCCGTGCGCGCCCGCGTGGAGGGCCAGGGCGGCTGGGAGGTCCTCGGCCCCACGGACTGCGTCAAGGCCCGCGCCAAGGACTACTTCCGCCGCCATGTTATGGTCAAGTCCCCCGTGGACGCCGACCTCGGCGGCGTGCTCGGTGCGGCCGCGGCCTCCCTCGGGCCGCTCAAGGGTATTAACATGTCAGTGGACGTCGACGCCTACGACATGATGTAGTGGACGGAGCGGACGCGGCATCAGGCCCCGTCCGCCGCAGCAAGGAAGACCATGGCGCGGGCCCGCCCGCCGCCATACGCGAAAGGAGAGACCCGCATGGGCCTTATGGACGATATCGTGCTCGCCCCCGACGAGCGCCTCGAGACCGAGTGTGCCCCGATTGAGAACATCGACCGCGACGTGAAGAAGCTCGCCGACCGCATGCTCAAGACCATGTACGAGGCCGACGGCTGCGGCCTGGCCGCCCCGCAGGTCGGCGTCCTCAAGCAGATCGTCGTCATCGACTGCGACTACGCGGGCGCAGGTACAAAGAAGAACCCCTACGTCCTCATCAACCCCAAGGTGGTTACGGCCGACGGCGACCCGCGCGACTTCAAGGAGGGCTGCCTCAGCTTCCCGGGCATCAACGTTACGGTCACGCGCCCCTCGCACGTGGTCGTCCACGCCTACGACCTCAACGGCGACCTCATGCAGTACGAGGCAGAGGGAAACTTGATGGCCGTGTGCCTCCAGCACGAGATCGACCACCTGCACGGCAAGACCATGGTCGACCACCTCGCGCCAATCAAGCGCGCCGAGGCCATGCGCGAGTACGACGAGGCCATCGCCGCGGGCGCCCGCCCCGGCGAGACCGAGGTCGCTGAGTAGGGAGAAGAGCATGCGCGTCGTCTTTATGGGAACGCCCGAGTTCGCCGTCCCGTCGCTTACCGCGCTGGCCGAGGCCGGCCACGAGATCCCGCTCGTCTTCACGCGCCCGGACGCCGTCCGCGGCCGCGGAAAGAAGCTCGTCCCCTCGCCCGTCAAGCAGAAGGCCGCGGAGCTCGGCATCCCCGTCTTCGAGACCTCGCGCATGACGGCGGAGGCCAAGGAGGCCCTGCGTGCGGCCGCCCCCGACGTGATCTGCGTCGTGGCCTACGGCTGCATCCTGCCTGACGACGTGCTCGAGGCGGCGCCGCTGGGCGCCGTGAACGTGCACGCGTCGCTGCTCCCGCGCTGGCGCGGCGCGGCCCCGATCCAGCGCTCGATCCTGGCCGGCGAGGTGCAGACGGGCGTATCCATCATGCGCGTTGCCCACGAGCTCGACGCCGGCGCCTGGTGCGCCCAGGCGCACGTCGAGATCGGCGAGAAGGGCTGCGAGCAGGTGACCTCCGAGCTCGCCGAGGCGGGCGCCGCGGCCCTCGTGGAGTCGCTGCCGCGCCTGGCCGACGGCACCGTCGAGTGGCACGAGCAGGACGAGGCCGGCGTCACCTTCGCGGCCAAGGTCCGCAAGGACGAGATGCGCCTCGACCCGGCAGACGCCGTCGCCGTCAACGCCCGACGCGTGCAGGCCTCCGGTGACACGGCGCCCGCCCGCGCGAGCGTGGCCGGCAAGGGCGTGCGCGTCATGTCCGCCTGCGTCGCGGAGGGTCAGGCGCTCGCGCCCGGCCAGGTCGCCGCCCAAAAGAAGCGTGTGCTTCTGGGCTGCGCCGACGGCGCGCTCGAGGTGCTTTCCGTCAAGCCCGACGGAAAGAAAGAGATGCCCGCCGCGTCCTGGGCCGCCGGCCTTCGCGGCGACCTTACCTGGGAGCGTATCTAGTGCCCGGCAAGAAGCCCAACAACGGGTCCCATCGCCAGCCCGGCCAGAAGCCCGCCGTGCCCGCGTCCAAGCTCGCGCCTGCCCGTCGAGCGGCCCTGAGGCTCTTCTCCGAGTGCCGCCGCCGTGAGGCCCGCGCCCGCGACCTTCTGCGCGAGGCGCCCGCGATGGCGGAGCTCGACCCGCGCGACCGCGCGCTCGCCACCCGCCTCGTATTGGGCACCATCGCCGCCCGCGGCGAGGTCGACCGCGTGGTCACGAGCCATCTGCGCGCCCGCTCGGCGCTCGAGCCGCTCGTTCGCGACGCCCTGCGCATCGCCGCCTTCGAGATCCTCTACCTGGACACACCGACGCAGGTCGCCGTGAGCCAGGGCGTCGAGCTCGTGCGGTGCGCGAGCCGCCGCGCCGCGGGTCTCGGCAACGCCGTCCTGCGCCGCGTGGCAGACGAGGACGCGCCCGCCCTCGAAGCCGCCCGCGCCCGCGTGGGGGCCGGCGACTTCACGGCCGCTGACCTGCAGCGCATAGGCGGCCTGCCCGAGTGGCTCGCCGAGCGCGCCATGGCCGACCTGGGGCCCGAGGTGGCGGCCGCCTACGCCGCGGGCGCCCTTGAGCCCGCCTGCGCGAGCGTGGCCGCGAACACCGCCAAGCACGGCTTCGACGAGTGCCGCGCGCTTCTTGCCGAGGCCGGCTGCGAGCCCGAGCCCGGTCCCGTGGCCGGGTCGTTTATCCTCGGCAGACCCTCGGCGCTCGCGCCGTCAGGGCTTGTGGGATCATGCGACGTGCTTCCCTGTGACCTCGCGGCGCAAGATGTCGTGGCGTCGCTCGGCGTCCGGGCGGGGGAGCGCGTGCTCGAGGTCGGACAGGGGCGGGGCACGAAGTCCGTCCTCATGGCCGCCGCCGGCGCGCGCCTGACCTCTGTCGAGGTGGACGCAAAGAAGTGCGCCCTCGCCGCCGCGCGCATGGAGGCGGCCGGCGTGGACGGTCGGGTGGAGTGCGTCTGCGACGACGGCCGCGAGCTCGCGCGCGTGGACGGCGCCTTCGGCCTCGTGTTCGTCGACGCGCCGTGCTCCGGCGCGGGCACGCTCTCGCGCCACCCCGAGATCGCCTGGTCGCTCAAGGAGGATGACCTCGCGGGCCTCGCTGAGCTCCAGCTCCAGATCCTTCGCCGCGCCGCGACCTGCGTGGCCGACGGAGGGCGCCTCGCGTACTCCACCTGCTCGATCATCCGCCAGGAGGACGAGGACGTGGTCGACGCCTTCCTCGCGAGCCCCGAGGGCGCGCGCTTCTGCCTCGTCTCCGCCCGCCGCACCGATATCTCTCACACGGACACGCACTTCTTGGCGCTGCTCGAGCGGGCGTAAGGATGGACATAGGCGCCGCCGATGCCTCAGACACGCGGTCCCGCATGCGTAACCAATAGGCTTTATCTGCGGATTGCCCGTTGGCCCGACGGCACAAGCGCCGACGGGCTAACATATAACAGTTATCCCGCAATCGAAAGGCCTCTCCGCATGCGCAAGCTCATCGAGCAGTTCCTCAAGTTCGGCGTCGTCGGCGTCATTGCTTTTGCGATTGACTACGGCGTCCTCATGCTTCTCTCGCAGGGGCTAGGCTGGGACCCGGTGGTTTCTGCCGCAATATCGTTCCTGGTCAGTCTCGTGTTCAACTACCTCGCGTCAATGAAGTACGTCTTTGCACGCCGCGATGACATGAGCCGTAAGCGCGAGTTTGTCACGTTTTGTGCTCTTTCGGCGGTCGGTCTCGGAATCAACGAGCTGATCATTGCCGGCGGCACGGCGCTTCTTGGGACAAGCGCGCTTGCCGTTACCGGTTCAAAGATTGTTGCGACCGCAGTCGTCATGGTTTGGAACTTCGTCAGTCGTAAAAAATGGCTAGAGGCTAAGGTTCCTGAAGTTGATTAGATTTTGGCCAACTGCCGCCCAGTCAGTTTCGTACACGCAACTAGATTAAAAAAAGGATTTACTCATGGAAGAAGAGAAAAGCTTTGATCTTGCCATCAATCTCGACGACCTCAAGCTGATTGACACGTTCTTCCATGTCAATCAGCCTAAGTCGACCAATCTTCAGAGTAAGCTTGCGGTCTCGGTGCCACGACGCCAGCGCGAGCAAGACGATGTCAACGGCCGTCATCGTCTTCACGCGCTCGTGAGCGTTCAGTTCCTTCTTTTTAACGACGCTGCGCCGGAGGAACTCACTCCCGACAACGTTGCCGAAGCCGTTATTTCATTCGGCGCTGCGATGGACATTACGGTTAGCTGCGCTTATATGGGTAAGGCAATCCCCGGAGCCAAGCATTCGACGGCTTCGAAGCAGGACATTGAGCTCGCGCGCAACAAACGCATGGAGGACAACATGCTGCTCGAAGCGTTGCGTTGCGGCTATGCTTTTGCCTCGTCGCGCATGCTTGAGGTGTCGAGCCTTTCGCCCCTCGGCGCGATTCCGATGCCTCTTGTCGATGCGGATGCATTGCTCAGGGATATCGACCAGAATCAGTAGGAAGTACGCCAGGGACCCGAAGGAAGGCCGATTATGAAAGGCATCATCCTCGCCGGAGGATCCGGCACTCGCCTCTACCCGCTCACCCGCGTGACGAGCAAGCAGCTGCTGCCCGTCTACGACAAGCCGATGATCTACTACCCGCTCTCCACCCTCATGCTGGCGGGCATCCGCGACATCCTGGTCATCTCCACCCCGCATGACCTGCCCAACTTCCAGCGCCTGCTGGGCGACGGCTCCGACTACGGCGTGAGCCTCGCCTACGCCGAGCAGCCCGTCCCCAACGGCCTCGCCCAGGCCTTCGTCATCGGCGCCGAGTTCGCCGGCGGCGAGCCCTGCGCGCTCGTCCTGGGGGACAACATCTTCTACGGCAACGGCCTCTCGCGCCGTCTGCGCCGCGCCGTCGCGCGCGCCGAGGCGGGGGAGGGCGCGACGGTATTCGGCTACCGCGTCGACGACCCCGAGCGCTTCGGTGTCGTCGAGTTCGACGCCGACTACAACGCTGTCTCCATCGAGGAGAAGCCCGCCTGCCCGAAGTCCAACTACGCCGTCACCGGCCTGTACTTCTACCCGGGCGACGTCTGCGGGCGCGCGGCCAAGGTCGAGCCCTCCGCCCGCGGCGAGTACGAGATCACCGACCTCAACCGCATGTACCTCGAGAGCGGCGAGCTCTCGGTCGAGACCCTCGGCCGCGGCTACGCCTGGCTCGACACCGGCACGATGGAGTCGCTCTTCGAGGCCTCCGAGTTCGTCCGCACGGTCGAGCGCGCCCAGGACCTCCCCGTGAGCGTCCCGGAGGAGATCGCCTACGAGAACGGCTGGGTCGACCGCGAGACCCTGCTCGCCTGCGCCGAGCGCTACGGCAAGTCCGACTACGGTAAGCACCTTCGTATCGTAGCGGAGGGCGGAATAGTTCCAAGTAGTAAGGATGAGCTGTAGTCATCGTTGTTTTACCAGGGCGTATTCATTTTTAAACGGTGTCTTGTGGAACGGCCTTTATCTGCTCGCTGACACTGGGTCGACGGCTTTGGGAGTAGTCATGGAAAAGAAAAAATCGCTGATCAGTGCGATTCGATCGATGTTCAAGAGGACAACCACCACTGCTGCGGCGGTCGGCGTTTCATGTGCTCTCGCCGCCTGCTCGCAGGCGGGGCCTACGGGAGGCCCCTCGTCCGATCCTGCGCCCGACTCGTCTTCAGTACCCGCAGCCTCTTCTTTCCGTGTTTCCTCTGTTGTCGTCTCATATGAGACCGGGGGCCAAAAGACTGGAGAGTCCACCTATTCGTTCAAGCGCGACGAGTCGGGCAATATCGTTAGTGTCGAGCTTAGTGGACCGACAGCCGGAAGCTGCGAGTACCAAGTGGACGAAAGCGGCCGCGTTGTGTCTTCTATCGTCAAGCGCCAGGGGTGCGACGACGATAACGTGACTTATACGTATGACGCCTCTGGGCGCCTCGTCAAAGAGGTCCACGATACTGTTTCTACCTATGTGATCAACTACGAGTACGATGAACAGGGTCGTTTGGCCCGCAAGTCTTGCAACAATCAAGATGGTCCGTACGACAGTGAGTACTCCTATGACGACCAGGGCCGTTTGATTTCCGAAAAGACCACGACCGTTGCTCCCTCCTCCACGCTTACCGAGTATACCTACGACGTAGACGGCAACGTGATTTCGGCGCATACCACCTATACAAACTTCGACGGGAGTATGAGCGATGCCGGCTCCGTCATCTATTCCTATGAGAACGGGAAACTCATTTCCGTCTCTTACGACAGTGCGCAAGGAATGGTTCCGATCACGTACAAGTACGGTGATGACGGGAACCTTCTTGTGGCGGCCGCTGGAGAAGAGATGGGGAATTACGACGCTGCTGATTTCACTTATGACGAAAATGGCCTGCTCATCGATGTTGAGGAGAATCTCAAGTTCGAGGGTTCTTCAGACGTCAGGGTGGTGAGAACTTCAATAACCTACGAAAAGGTTTCCGTTGCTGAGGACGCCGACGTGAACGATATCTCTGTGGATGTCTATCGCGGGCCGCAGCGGGCTATGGATGTTATCGACATGGTTACGATGACGCAGCACGTCCAGGGTGCGATTGACCCCACGCCCTTTGCCTCTGAGTCATCTTTCATCCTTAAATAGAGAGGTCACCGATGGGTAGAAGAAATACACTTAAGTCATTTCTTGTCCTGACGCTTTGCGTTCTTCTTGCTACTTCGGCGCTTGTTCCGGCCGCTTTTGCAAAAGACGAGAGCGAGTCTTGGGACGATGATGGCGTCGCTGCCCGCCCGGTTGAGGGTGAGGACCTTGGCGAGTCAGAAGACGAAGACCGCTACGCTATCGATGGCCAAATGGAGGCTGATGGCGATTTTGACGTAGAGTCAGATGCCCAGCCAGCCGCTGGCGATTCCGATAGCGAAACGCCTCCCAACCCGCGCCACATGTGGAGCCCTCAGAACATGGCTGGTGAGGACGCCATTATGCTGATGAGCACTTACGGCACAAACTGGAGCGGAAAGAACTTCTATAACGGGTACGGCAACCTGTGGTGCGCTAATGGCAAGAAGGTCATTGACGTTTCCTTCTGGAACAGCACTATTGACTGGACAAAAGTAAAGAACGGCGACGTTGATGGCGCAGTTCTGAGAATTGGCTACGGAGAGGGCGTCGAGGACACCCGTTTTGCCCAGAACCTCGCGGGCGTCCGCAGCGTGGGCATGCCTTACGGCGTGTATCTGTACAGTTATGCCTATGATGCGGACTTTGCCCGCAAGGAGGCGAACGGTACGGCTGACTTGCTTGACAAGTACGGCTGCAAGGATCTCTCGCTGCCTATTTTCTATGACATCGAGGCTTTCGAATGGTCTGCGCATGCGACCCCGACGACGCCCGCCCAATACGAGCCGATTATCCGCACGTATATCGATACGATGGCTGCCCGAGGATACAAGAACGTCCAAGTGTACTCCTACCGCTCTTACATGCAGAATCAGCTTAAGTCGGACTACATCTGGTCGAAGACTTCATGGATTGCCGAATATGGGTCGAGTCTCAATATCACTAATGATAAATACAGCGGGGATTACGGCTGGCAGTACACAAGCTCCGGTAGCGTAAATGGCATTAACGGCGATGTCGATCTGAGCGCCTTTACGGGCTTTAGCGCTGGCGGCTTCAATGTAACAAATCTAGATAAAGTATCCATTCCTGATGGAGAGTACTATATCAACTCGACGCTTGCACCAGCCTCCGGCGTCGATCTGCGTGGGGGCGGGACCGCGAACGGCACCGTGACCCAGCTCTACCGGGGAGATGGCGTTGCGGCTCAGAAGTTCGTATTTGCCCGTCAGTCAGACGGCAGCTATGTAATTAAAAACGCGGCGTCGGGTCGGGTGCTCGATGTCTCCGGTGGGCAGGCGGGCAATTCGGCAAAAGTCCAGCTGTGGGATGAAAATGGAAGCACCGCTCAGCGTTGGATCGTCCGTGACTCTGGCTCGGGGTACTACCTGCAGTCCGCGCTCGGCAATTGGGTTCTCGATATCAACGGTGGGTCAAGCGCCAACGGCACCGCAATCACACTCTACACTCCAAACGGCACCGACGCTCAGAAGTTCATGCTCGCCTCTACCGACGAGAGCGGCATTATCGAGGGGCTTCCGGTGTCTGTGACCCTTGCGGACAACGACGGGTTTGGACTCGACGTCACCGGCGGCTCTCTCGATGATGGAGCCGCGGCCCAGCTTTACGCAAAGAACGGTACCGACGCGCAGCTCTTTGTATTCAAACGCACGGGCAACGGCGTCTATTCGATTCAAAACGTTAAGTCTGGAAAGATGCTTGACGTCTGGAGCGGCAGCGTTTCGAATTCAGCCAAAGTCGATCAATACCAGGACAACGGGACCGCCGCTCAACGCTGGTGTGTGCGAAGCTACGGCAATAAGGGCGTCTCGCTCGTGAGTTTCAAGTCAGGGAAGGCGTTGGACGTTCGCTCCGGGGTAATCGCTTCGGGAACGCCCCTGCAGATCTACTCCGCCAACGGAACAGCCGCTCAGAGGTGGAGGCTTACTCGGTCGCTCTCAACCTCTGAGCGTGCTTCTCAGGCTGCCAAGGACCATAAGGGCACGGTTTCGCCGGGGTCTTACTACGTGAAGAGCGCAAAGGATGCCTCCAAGGTTCTCGATGCTGCTGGTGCCGGGCTCTCTTGCGGTACGAACGTCTGGCTATACCAGAAGAACAACACCGCAGCCCAGCAATGGGCGGTCTCGGAAGACGCCGACGGCTACCTTACCTTCATTAACGAGAACTCCGGCCTGGCGCTTGACGTCTCGGGTGGCGTCGCCAACAACGGTGCGAACGTCCAGCTTTATTCCCCCAACGGAACTAAAGCCCAGAAATGGATTGCGCAGAAAGCGGACGACGGCTCCGTTTCGATTGTCTCCGCAGCGAATCCGGACTTCTCCCTGGACCTATCGGCGGGACAAACCGCGAACCAGACGAACGTCCAGCTCTATGCTTCGAATGGCACTGCGGCGCAGAAGTATGTTCTCGAGGAGGCCGCCAGGCCTGTGCCTGATGGCACGTACGTTATCCTGAGCGCAAAGAACCGGAATACGGCGCTTGACGTTCAATGGGGCTCGATGAGTGACGGTGCGAACGTGTGGCTTTACGACGTGAACAACACCGTTGCCCAACAATGGAGAGTGACGAATAACGCAGACGGCACGTTGATGCTTGTGAACGCCAAGTCGAATAAGGCGTTGGATATCTGTTACGGTGGCACCGCGAGTGGGACCAATGTCTGGCAGTATGCGTCAAACGGCACCACTGCTCAAAGGTGGATTCCTATCAGTAATGCAGACGGGAGCATTACGCTTCGCTCGGCATCCAATCCAAAGCTAGCCCTCGATGTCAGCGCGGGACAGGCCGTCAGCGGCTCTAATATCCAGGTCTATGCTCTCAACGGCACTGCTGCTCAGAACTTTATGTTCAAAGCGGTGAACTAGATATGATGCAATCGCCCATCCAAGAGGTTGTCTGTTCGGAGATGGCGGAGCTTGATTGCCGTCTGTACGTCAAGCGAGACGATCTGATCCCATATGCTTTTGGGGGGAACAAGGTTCGTATCGCCGCTGAGTTCATGAACGATATGAAAGCGCGCGACTGCAGCGCCCTCATCATGTACGGGGATCTACGAAGCAACTTGTGCCGTGTGCTTGCATTTATGTGCCGACGTGACAACGTGCCCTGCCTTATGGTCGCGACGAGCGAGAATGCCGATGACACAGCCCCCTCTTTCAACGAGGACATCGTGCGCCGGCTTGGAGTTGAGGTCCTTGTTTGCGAGAAAGTCGGGATTGCCGCGGCGGTCGACAGGGCTTTCGCGCTTCTCCGTGCCCGTGGTCTTAATCCGTACTACATCTACGGTGACCGTACGGGCTCTGGCAATGAAGGAACAGCGGCAAATGCCTATGCGAAGGCATATCGGGAGATCTGCGCTCAGGAGCGCGAGCTCGGCCTTTCCTTCGACCGCTTGATGGTGCCCTACGGTACCGGTTGCACCCTTGGCGGATTAATCTGCGGCTCCCTTGCAGAGGGAGATAAGCGGAAGATCACGGGCATCTCAATTTCGTCTAGAACGCCGGAGCGGGCCATGGGCATCCTGCGGGATACCGTTACCGGTTGGTATGCTAAGAGGGGAATTTCTGCGCCGGCTGAATTCGAGGACGCACTCGATTTGCGGTGCAATTACAACTGCGGCGGTTATGGCTCTCGAGATGCCCGGGTCGACGATCTTATTGAGCATATGCTGCTTGAAAATGCGCTTCCGCTCGATCCGACGTACACGGGAAAGGCGCTGCGCGGCGCAATTGACTGTCTTAAGGACGATAACGCAAGGCATCAGAACATTCTTTTCCTTCATACGGGCGGCACGCCGCTCTTCTATGATTACCTCCGCTCGACCGCCCGCTAGCCACCAGGAGTAAGATCCTTATGTCCAAGCTCGTCTCTGTCGTAATTCCTTGCTATAACTCAGAGCACTCGATTGCCGAGGTAGTCGAACTAACCATGGCCGAGTTCGCTAAAATGCCTGAGTTTGAATGCGAATTCGTCCTTGTTAACGACAATTCATCCGATGGGACGTTCGGGGAGATTCGCCGCTTGGGTTCCCTGTACAAGAACGTCTACGGCGTAAGCCTTATGCGAAATTTCGGCCAACATAACGGCCTTATGTGTGCCATGAACTACACAAATGGTGACTACGTGCTCGGCATGGACGATGACATGCAGACGCACCCATCTCAAATTCCTACGATTCTGCATAAGATGGAGGAGGGCTTCGACCTTGTATACGGCGTTTATCGCCAGAGCACGAACGGATCTATAAAGAACTTCACGAGTTGGCTCAATAAGAAAACAAGCCGAATCCTGCTTGGGCGTCCCAAAAACATCCAGTCTTCCAACTTCTGGTGTATTACCCGTCAGGTTCGTGATGAGGTTATCAAATACAAAAATTACAGCCCCTACGTCGATGGCATTTTTTATCGTGTGACCCACAATATCGGCAACGTTACCATCGAGCATCACGAGCGTGAGTATGGTCAGTCGGGATATACGCTCAAAAAGCTCATCAAACAGTGGATGGCTTATTTCAATTTCTCGGTCATTCCCCTGCGTATCGCTTCGGTTATCGGTGTTGTTTCGGCGCTCATTGGCTTTGTTATGGCGATCGTAACTGTGATTCGCAAGCTTATGGACCCTACTATGATGATGGGCTGGGCTTCTACGATCTCCTTAATGGTCTTTTTCTTTGGTCTTGTGCTAATGGTCCTTGGAATCATCGGCGAGTATGTTGGGGATTTGGTGCTAGCCGTTAACGGAACGCCCCAGTTTATCGTTCGGGATAAGGTGAACCTGTAGTGGCTCATGGGAACGCAAAGACGCTTCTGGGTCTCCACTTGCTGCTCGCGATCTACTCTCTGTGCAGCATTTGCGGCAAGCTTGCGTCTGGTTTTGCTTTTTTGAGCTGGCAGTTCATTCTTTGCTATGGCGGAATGATTGCGGTCTTGGGCGTCTACGCCATTGGATGGCAACAGATAATCAAGCGCATGCCGCTCACTTCGGCGTATGCGAATAAAGCCGTTACTATTGTTTGGGGCATCATTTGGGGTGCGTTGCTGTTCCATGAGGCGGTGACGCCGATGAAGCTGCTCGGCTCCGCTATCGTGCTTACCGGCGTTGTGCTCTTCTCGTTGGCAGACGGGGAGGGCGAATAATGGACACGACGGTGCTGCTCTATGCGGGAATCAACCTATTTGGTGTGTTCATTTCCGCTATTTCCCAAGTCATGCTCAAGAAATCGGCAATGCAAGATCACGACAGCGCCATTAAGGAGTACTTGAACCCTCTTGTGGTGTTTGCTTACGTGATGTTTGTGGGCTCGACCTTGCTCTCCGTAATCGCATACAAGGGCATCCCCCTTTCTATGGGGCCAATCCTTGAGGCGACGGGCTACATCTATGTGACGATTTTTGGCGTGACGATCTTCCATGAGAAGATGAACAAAAAGAAGGTTCTGGCGCTAGCCCTTATCATCGGGGGCATCGCTGTCTACTCGCTGGGCGTCTAGAAACTCAATTGAATGAATGAACGCGACCGTGGATTGCCTATGCCTTGGCAATCCATGGTCATCGATTTTAAGCCTTGAAGAACAGCTTACATTCCCTGCTCATATCTGCTAAAAAACCCGTACGCGTTTCGGAAGAACATCTTGTTGACCACGTCCCGCCCAAAACGCTCGGCGAGCCTGATGTTCAAGTCGGGCATCTGCGAGCACGACTCGATCCACTCGGGGACGTCGCTTCCGTCGTAGTCGGTACCGATCGCGATGACGTCCTCGCCCCCGAGTGCAAGCCAGTGGTCTACGTGCGCGCAGAGCTCGTCGAAGGTCACTTCGCCGCTCGACGGGGCCGGACGCTCGGTGATGTAGCTGCGGTAGAGGTTCAGTCCCGCAAGGCCGCCCATATCCACGAGGGCGCGGAACATGTCATCGGTGAGGTTGCGTGGGACGTTGCAAACGGCCCGCGAGTTGGAGTGTGAGGCGACAAAGGGGCGCTTGTGGATGGAAAGCAGGTCGTTGAAACCCTCGTCGTTGAGGTGGGACACGTCGACAACGATGTCTCCCTCCTCGAATTTACTTACTACTTGCTTGCCCATGGCGGTCAGGCCGTCGGTCGTCGAGGGGCTGCTTCCCAGCGAGTTCTTTCCGCCCCAGGTAAGTGATGACATTACAATGCCGTCAGAGATCATCTCGTCGACAACGCCGAGATCATCGCCGATCATGCTCGCGTTCTCGATCGAAAGAAGCGCGGCGACCTTGCCGCTGCGGACCGCCTCCATGGCGACCTGCATTGCGGTCTTGCCGCCTCCGGGGCGGGCCAAGACCGCGATGTCGGAGTTATTCTGCTCGATGTCGTACGCGAAGCGGTTACGGGCCTTGCGGTAATAGGCGAGCGCGGCTGCGGGCTCGTCGGTGTCCATCCAGATGCCGAAGCACTGGAAATAGGAGAGCTGCTGCATCCTCGTGAGGTCCAGAGCGCCTTTGTTCTGACGCAAATCCCCGGCTTCAGATGAGGGATCGAAACCGACGTTCACGAGGAAGTTTTGCCAGCATTCGCTATCCTGCATTTCTCGTCTGCCGAGGGTGTCGCTGTGGAGGTCGAAGACCGCGAGTTTGCCGTCTACCAGGCCCTCATCGTCTGAAGTAGCGTTGTTGGACGATTCTGGCACCTCCTCGGCATCTGTTCGTTGACTGGTGCTCCCTGCTTGCTCATTAGGTTGTTGATTGAGCTGTTGAGCAGTGTTGCCGGTTTGCGCGCAGCCGGAAAGGCCAAGCGCCATCACTCCAGTGCCTGTAAGAAACGCACGACGAGATATGCTGCTATTAGAAGTGAGGTGCATGGGAATCACTCCTCGCGGTTAGATGCAAAAGCCTATAACAACGCCGTGGTTATTTGTCGGGATGTCGTCTCCGCTTACGGCTCCGTTTGCCGACACCTTTAGACAGTCGTACGTCAGGTGCGGGTTTGCACTGCGGACCCACCAGTCGCACGAAGAGCCGTTGTAGGCGCGTTCGAGGACCCCGTTTGTACCGTAGGTGGAAACATTGCATTGGGCAAAGAGCTCGTATTGGGTTCCCTCAGCCTCGGTCACGGCGTTGCACCACGTGTACTGGGCTGTTCCGTGCGTAGCGTTCCAAGCCTCGTTGCCGTCCTTGATGCCAGAAATCTCAACGAAGGAGGGAATCCACAGAGCATCTTTTGTGGTGGTCACGACTTCGGCTCCCATAGTCCCAGAGTTGGTACCGCCGCGGTTGTTTGTGTACTTCTTTGCGGGAGTGATCTGGCCTGTGAGGTCCGATGGCATAAGGTCGTAGAACTCGGTTGAGATGGACTTGCGAATGATCGAGCCTTCCCAACCGCCTCTGTTGTCGTCGGTGTAGTTCCAGGGGCAGAGTCCCAGCGCCTGGTCGAACAAGAACGTGAGGCCGATCTTGTTTCCGCTGGCGTCGACATCATGGTAAATCCCCACAATTCGGGCGCTGCACTTCTTGCCGTTAACGAGGGTTATGGTCTTGCTGCCCATCTGGGTGAGATCGCCGGACGCGTCGCAGAGGTTGTACTTTGCGGCAATCGCGACGGCATCCGATTTGGACCCCGCTGCGGTGATCTTGCCGGAGATCTCCTTCAACTCAGCCCAGGAATACTCGTCGACGGATGATTTGACGTCGTCCCTCTCTTTTGTTTCCTCGGATTCGATGGGCTCGGTGTGTTTATCATCGCTTACGATAACTTTGACCTTGCTTTCGTTGGGCTTCCTTTCGTCGTTTGGGGAGACACTGGACTGTTCTTGCTGTGCCGGTACAAGTCCAAACCAGTTGGTCTTCATGCCGGCGATGGCAACTCCGCCGCAGGCCAGGACTATAGCGGCGGCGATTCCGGCGATGGCCGCGGGATGCAGGCTGCGCTGCTTCTTTGGCGCTCCGTTCTCGGTCGTATCAAATGGTGCCCCGCACTGCTCGCAGAACATAGATCCCGGCTCGTAAGGGGCACCGCATTTCAGGCAGAAAGGCGACCTGGACTTTGTTCCGGGCCACTGCTTGGTTTCCGTAGATCGCTCGATTGCGATAGTGCTGCCCGTGTCGATGTCGCTACTGTCGTTGGTCTCGGCACTAAGGTCGGAACCGTCGAGGCGTGCACCGCATCGCTCGCAAAACACCCCTCCGGGCTCGTTCGGGGCGCCGCAGGAGGTGCAATAGACCTTCGGGGCTTCCCGCTGAGCCTCGACGGGGTCAAAGAACTTCGCAAGCTTGTGGCCGCAGTTCGTGCAGAAATCGGCATCGTCTTCGTTTCGAGCCCCGCAGAAATCGCAGAACATGGAGTTTCCTCTCGTTTGGGTACATACAAGATCGTAACCCCATACTCAGGGCTGTTTGTTGCACAGCTGTCGGCGCTTCGTTGGCTGTTTGGACTCGTGCGGTTGGGCAGCACATGATCGACGGGTCTGTCCAGCCCATAGCCGAGCGCAGCCCCTTTACCAGTATGGATGTCGGCTCGGGAGAGTATATCCCCGCGGCGCTCCTGAGGCTCTCGCCTTGGTATACGACTGGCGAGGGGGACAACGCCTGGTTCGATTTCGAATCCTATTTCAAGGATCGCGGAACGAACGCAATTGCCGAAAACGGGGGCGCTGCTTTCGGGGCAACACGCGATGGCCGAAGGACCGTGGTCGCTTAATCAAATCTGGGAGAGGGAGAAAAGCTGGAGATGCCGCTTCTTTACTATGTCGGTTACAGCGCGGTAGATCTGGACACGGGTGTCTCGCTGGAGGTGTCCGAGAGCAACAACGGCTTGGTTAACGTGCAGACAGCGGCCTCATCCGGTGCAATCGCGGTTGAATACACCGGCACGTCTATTCAATATGTCACTCTTGCCATTTCTGCCATCACCCTTGTTGTGCTCACGGTGACCAGTTTCTTGAGGAGAAAATAAACAATGAAAGAGTCGCTCTGCATTGTGGTCCCCTGTTACAACGAGGGGGGAGTCACTGGGCTTTTTCTTTGAGGCAATGGAGGCCCTCGAGGGCCAGCTCCCCGTCAAGGTTTCTTATGTCCTCGTTGGCGACGAGTCCAAAGACGACACGCTTTCTGTGATGTGCAGGGCGAATGCCGGGCGACCTGGCGTTGTGCATTACATTTCGTTTTCCAGGTATTTCGGAAAAGAGGCGGCACTTGCAGCCGGGATGCGCAGGACGGTCGACGATGGCTACGACCTCGTCTCAGTTATGGATGCCGATCTCCAAAATTCGCCCTCGCTGCTTCCCCAGATGATCGAACAGGTCGTCGTGCACGGCCACGACGTTGCCGTGGCGTATCGAACCACTCGTGCCGGGGAGTCGCCTATTCGCAGCTGGTTTGCGTATCGTTTCTACATCATGATGAACAAGATTTCCGATGTGGAGATGAAGGACGGCGCCAGAGACTTCCGAGTCATGACGAATAGGGCGGCGAAGGCGGTCGTTGACCTTCGTGAGCGTAATCGATTCTCTAAGGGTCTCTTTTCTTGGGTCGGCTTCGACACCGTTTGGATTCCTTGCGAAAACATCGAGAGGGCGCACGGGCAGACCGGCTGGAGCTTCTTGTCACTCGTTCGTTACGCTATCGAGGGAATCGTCGCGTTCTCCACGGTTCCGCTCGAGATCATCTCGGTAGCGGGTTTGGTCGCGTTTTTTGCCCTGGCGTTCCTGCTCTTTGTGATCATCCGTGCACTGCTGTTCGGCGATCCCGTTGCCGGCTGGCCCTCTCTTATGGCGGCTGTCACGCTGTTTGGTGGGGTTAATCTCTTAGGAGTTGGCACCGTGGGCCTCTACATCTCAAAGATCTACTCCGAGACCAAGAGCCGGCCTTTGTACATTATCGAGGAGGAGAAGTAAGTGATTCCCGGCGCGACCAGCTGCCGAGTCTCCATGCTAAAAACCCGCACGTCTGGGTCCCTGATACCCCTTTGCGCTAAGAAGCGCCGACGTCTGGGCGCTTCTTCCTGATTTGCGTTAAAGAATCGCCACCTCTGAGCGTCCCGAAGCCCAGAGGTGGCGATTTCTTAGCAGTCAGCTTGGCGAGAAGCCCAGACGTCGCAGATTCCTAGCGCTGCCCGCCCTAGTGCGCGATGCCGTTTCTGGCGCGCTTCTGCTCGGGCGTGAGCGCGTCGACCTTCGCGATGCACTCTCGATAGTACGCGCCGGCCACGGGGTCTGCCATAAGAGGCTTGTGGAGCTGCACGTACTCGATGCCGGGGTGGGAGTTGATCTCCATGAGCTTGGGCCCCTTATCGGTGAGTCCGAGGTCGAAGCCCAGGTAGGAAAGCGGCACGAGGCGAAGCGCAAGCTGCTTCAGACGCTCCTCGATCTGGGGCCAGTCCTCGACCATGCCCTCGGCGAGCACGCCGCTGTCAGGGTGGCGGGGGCTGGGAACGTTGCGGTTGGCGTAGACAATCACGCCGTCGCCGAACTCACCGGTGTTGATGTCGAAGCGCACGTTGTAGGCGCCGATGTCGCCGGCGGTGGGCGGCGCGTAGTTGGCCGTGGCGCCGGACTTGTCGGAGCCCATGCCGAAGCGCAGGTACGAGCTGATCATCGTGGGATTCGTGCCCGTGGTGTTTGTCATCACGAGGCGCAGGGTGTGGATAAGCGGGTCGATGGCGGCCATCTGGGCGCTCGGGCGGATGAACTCGGTGAAGATGTAGTTGGGGTGGCCCTCCACGAACGCGCGGACGCCTTCGGCGTCGCTCGGCCTGCCGTCGATGAGGTAACCTCCGTCCTTGTACGCGAGCATGTGGAAGCCCGCCGCCAATGCCCCGTTGCATGGCTTGCAGGCAAACTCGCCTTTCTCACACAGGACCTCAAGCAAACCATCGATTCCGGTGCGCATGCCGCTCGAGAACAGGGGCAACAAGCGGTCCTTGGCAGTGTAATAGTAATACTCGGGCAGCAGGGACTCGAACTCGGTACCGGCGAGCATGTAACCCAGCGTGAGCTTGTCGTTGATCCAGATACGCTGCCAGTCGTTGAGCGGCCAGATGCGGTCGATATCGTAGTCCGAGAGGTAGTCGCTTACGTTTTGCTCGTTCAGGCCGTAGGTGCAGGCGGACTGGGCGTAGAAGCCGTGCGCGTGAGCCCACTCGAGGTAATCCGGGTCGAACAGGCCGCTGTTTCTCTCGGTCTCGAGCGCCTCGAGGTACTCGGCGGCCATCCTGCGGGAAAAGCCGTCGGCAAGCAGCGCTTCCATAGAGTTTTCGATCATTTATGCTCCCCATCTCGGAAGGTGACGTCCAATGCGCTTTATCATACAGTCTGTTTGTGTTGTCCGCTCTTAAGCATTGGGTCAGCGGTATCTGCTGGCGGATTGGACGTGCGTGCATATAAAGGACATGAAGAAGGCGACCATCAGCTCGCTGTTCTGGAAGCTGTTCGAGCTCGGCGGCTCCTCGGTTATCACCCTTCTGGTTCAGATCGTCATGGCGCGCCTACTCGCGCCCGACGAGTTCGGCATGCTCGCCATCATGCTCGTGTTCGTGAATATAGGCAACGTCATCGTGCAATCTGGCCTGAACACGGCAATTATCCAGTCGCCCGATGCCACGGAGCGCGACTACTCCACCGTGTTCTGGATGAGCCTCACCATGTCGGTGGTGCTCTATGGCGTCTCATTCGTGCTCGCGCCCGCTGTGGCTGCGTTCTACGACGCCCCGGCCATCGTCGCTCCGCTTCGCGTGCTCGTGCTCATCCTCATCGTCAATGCGTACAACGCGGTGCAGGAGGCAATAGTCGCCCGCTCGATGGACTTCCGCAAGACCGCCCGCGCCACCGTGACGGCAGGCGTGGTTTCCGGCGCCGCCGGCATCGCCTCGGCGCTCGCCGGCGCGGGAATCTGGGCGCTCGTGATCCAACAGCTGCTCTTCCAGGTGGTCAAGTGCATCGTCCTCGCGTTCGAGATCGACTGGAAACCGCGGCTCGTGTTCGAGCGCGATCGCGCCGTCGTGCTTTTCCGCTTCGGCTGGAAGCTGCTCGCCTCCGGCGTGCTTGACCAGGGTTACCAGAGCCTGGCCGACCTCATCATTGGCAAACAGTTCACAAAGACCGACCTCGGGTATGTCTCGCAGGGCAAGAAGTACCCGCAGGCCCTGGGCTCGCTCCTTGACGGGGCAATCCAGCCGGTCATGCTGAGCGCCGCGTCGCGCGTGCAGGACGACAAATCCATGGTCAAGCGCCTCGCGCGGCGCGGCCTCAAGACGAGCACCTTTCTGGTGTTTCCCGCCATGGCGCTCTTTGCGCTCACGGCACGTCCCATCGTCTTGCTGCTGCTCGGCGAGAAATGGCTGCCAAGCGTGTGGATCCTCCAAGCGTACTGCTTTATCTACGCGCTTCTTCCCATCCACACCACCAACCTGCAGGTGCTCAACGGCATGGGCCGCTCGGACCTCTTTCTTAAGCTCGAGGTGGTCAAAAACGTCGTGGGCTTCGTCATCCTGTGCGCTGCCGCCTTCGCCTTCGACACTATCCAGGCCATCGTCCTGGGTTATATGCTCACGGGCGTGCTCTGCACCTTCATCAATGCCTTCCCGAACAAGCGCGTGATCGGCTACGCTTTCTCCGAGCAGGTTCGCGACATTCTGCCGGCATTCCTGCTCTCCCTCGCTGCGGCGGCCGTCGCCGCGCCCGTGGCCGCCCTCGGCCTTCCTGACATCGCCACCATCTTGTTTCAGGCCGTCGTTATGGCCGCGGCGTACCTGCTCATAGCTAGGCTTCTGCGCGTGGAGGAGCTCACTTACATACTCAATACCCTCAAAGAGATGAGGTCCGGAAAGGTGGGCAAATGACCCTCTCGAACAAGAAACTCGCAATCATCGGCGCCGGTCGCAACGCCATGATCTTGGCGGAGCGTTGCCGTGAGCTCGGCATCGAGTCCCACTGCTTCGCTTGGGAGAAGGGCGCGATGGCCAAGGACGCCGTCGACGTCTTCCACGACGTCTCGGTGACCGAGGTCGAAGCCATTGCGCAAACGTGCCGCGAGCTTGGCATTGGCGGCGTGGTGGCTACCTCCGAGTTCACCATCCTGCCCACGGCCAAGATCGCAGAGGCCTGCGGCTACGTCGGCAATCCCGTCGAGGTCGCGGCGAAGATCACAAACAAGTACCGCAACCGCGAGGCCACGGCGGGCGTGGAGGGGCTCAACCACCCGCGCTACTGGCGTGTCACCGACCCCTCCCAGATTGACGAGCTCGACATAGAATTCCCCATCATCGTCAAGCCGACCTCCGAGGGCGGAAAGAGGGGCATCTGCGTCGCGCGCGACGCAGATGAGCTTCGCGCCGCCGTGGCGTACTCCGAAAGCGAGCCCAACCGCAGCAACGCCTTTATCGTCGAGGAGTTCCTTGAGGGTGGCTGCGAGTACTCCGTCGAGAGCCTGAGCTACGAGGGCAGAAACTACATCGTCCAGGTGACGCAGAAGGAGAGCTCCGGCGCCCCGCACTGCGTCGAGCTCGGGCACCACCAGCCCGCCGACCTCACGCCGCAGATGCGCGCCCGTGTGGAGGACGTGCTCGACCGCGCGCTCACGGCGGTGGGCATCGTCAACGGCGCTTGCCACACCGAGATAAAGATCATCGACGGCAAGATCTACCTCATCGAGTTCAACGCACGGCCCGGCGGCGACCACATCGCTTGCACCCTGACCGAGCTTTCCACTGATTATCCGTATATGACAGGCGTGATCCAGATCGCGCTGGGCGAGTTCGAGGGCATCGCCCCCGGGCAGCTCAAGCCCTACTACGCTGGCATCGAGTTCGTTACCCAGCAGACCGCCTACCTCAAGGACATCTTCGACTCCTGCGAGGACGAGCCCTGGTACTACGAGAAGTTCCAGGCTACTCCCGACCTGCGGCCGCTCACGCATAATGACGGCTACAACACGAACTACTTCATCTACTACTCGCGCGAGGGGCGCCCCGACTTCGGCTCCGTCCGTTAGGCTGCTAGTATGGATGGGTCAGCAACGCAGACATCGTCGATTCGCAAAGAGGCAAGCATGCACACCGCTCTTGTTACGGCCATAGGATCATTCTCGGCGGACGTCGTCATCCGCCGTCTCCATGAGCTTGGGGTCCGCGTGGTCGGCTGCGACATCTACCCGTGCGAGTGGGTAGCGGACTCTATGAACGTCGATGTCTTCTACCGCGCGCCCTACGCGACCGATGCGACCGCCTACGACGCCTTCGTTCGCGACGTGTGCTCCCGTGAGCAGGTTGACCTCATCATCCCGCTTACCGATGTGGAGGTCGACTTCTACAACGGAGCCTTCCGCGACGCGGCGCCCTCAGGGGTCGCTGTATGCATCTCGCCGCGCCGGACGGTCGGGCTGTGCCGCGACAAGGATGCCATGGCGCGCTTCCTCGAGGGGTCTTCCTCGGGTGTTCGCGGCATCCCCACGCGCTGGCTTACCGAGGCCGCCGACGAGCCTTTCAAGGCCCCTGTGGTCGTCAAGCCCATCGACGGCCGCAGCAGCCAGGGACTCACGCGCTGTCGCGATGTAGCCGCCTGGGACGCGGCGCGCCGCCCCGCCGATCCCGAGCGCTACATCGTGCAGCCGCTCATCGAGGGTCCGGTCGTGACGGTCGACGTCGTGCGCGCTGCCGACGGCTCCGTGTGCGCCGCCGTGCCTCGCGAGGAGCTCCTGCGCACCCTCAACGGTGCCGGCACCTCGGTGCATGTGTACCGTGACGAGACGCTCGAGGCCTCCTGCCGCGCCCTCGCGGATGAGCTCGGCGTCGTCGGCTGCGTCAATTTCGAGTTTATTCGCTCGGGGGACGGCGACTACCGCTTCCTCGAGTGCAACCCGCGCTTCTCGGGCGGGGTGGAGTTCAGCTGCATCGCCGGCTACGACTGCGTAGGCAACCACCTGCGCGCCTACCTCGGTGAGCCGCTTGACGCGCAGGAGGCCTTCCCGGGCTGCTGGATTGCGCGCAAGTATGAGGAGTTCGTCACCAAGGTCGACGAGCTTTAGTTTTCCTGGAGGGACTTATGGCAGACAAGAAAATCCTGGTCACCCGCTCGTCCATGCCTACGCTCGACGAGTACGTGGCGGAGATCGCGCCCCTGTGGGAGAGCCACTGGCTCACCAACATGGGCGTGAAGCACCAACAGCTCGAGGCAGACCTCAAGCGCTACCTCGGTATCGACGAGATCGCGCTGTTCACCAACGGCCACAACGCGCTCGAGTGCGTGCTCGAGGCCATGGACCTTTCCGGTAAGGTCATCACCACGCCCTTTACCTTCGCCTCCACCACGCACGCCATAGTCCGCAAGGGCCTCACGCCCGTCTTTGCTGACATCAAGCCCGACGATTACACCCTCGACCCCGCAAAGATCGAGGAGCTCATCGACGACGAGACCTGTGCCATCGTGCCCGTGCACGTCTACGGCAACCTCTGCGACGTCGACGCCATCTGGGACATCGCAAAGAAGCACGGCCTCAAGGTAATCTACGACGCCGCTCACGCGTTCGGCGTGCGCCGCGATGGCGTGAGCGCGGCCGCCTTCGGCGACGCCTCGATGTTCAGCTTCCATGCCACCAAGGTGTTCAACACCATCGAGGGCGGCGCCGTGTGCTTCCGCGATGGCAACCTCAAGGAGCTTCTCGACCAGTGGAAGAACTTCGGCATCACCGGCCTCGAGGAGGTCGAGTATGTCGGCGGCAACGCAAAGATGAACGAGTTCTGCGCCGCCATGGGTATCTGCAACCTCCGCCACGTCGACGACGAGATCGCTAAGCGCCGCGTCGTCGCCGAGCGCTACTGGGAGCGCCTGGAGGACATCGAGGGCCTCAAGGTGTGCCGACCCGCCGCCGGTATCAAGGCGAACTACGCCTACATGCCCGTTGTGTTCGAGGACGACTGCGGAACCACGCGTGACGAGGTGTTCGCGAAGCTTCGCGAACACAGCATCTTCTCCCGCAAGTACTTCTTCCCGTTGGTGAGCGACTACGCTTGCTACCAAGGTCGCTTCGACTCGTCAAAGACCCCCGTGGCCAAGCACGTGGCCGACCGCGTCTTGACCCTGCCCATGGCCGCTGACCTCGCGCTTGAGGACGTCGACCGTATCTGCGACATCGTCGCCGACTGCGCGAAATAGTGTCTAGCGCCTTAAACAGGAAAGGTTTTCCATGCCTGAGATCTTCGAGCCCAAGAACATCATCGTCACCGGCGGTTGCGGCTTCATCGGCAGCAACTTCGTGCACTACGTTGTCAACAACCACCCCGAGGTCCACGTCACGGTCCTCGACAAGCTGACCTACGCCGGCAACCCCGAGAACATCGCTGGCCTGCCCGCCGACCGCGTCGAGCTCGTGGTGGGCGACATCTGCGACGCCGGGCTGCTCGACCGCATCGTCCCCGGCCACGACGCGATCGTGCACTACGCCGCCGAGTCCCACAACGACAACTCCATCGCCGACCCGGGGCCCTTCCTGCGCACCAACGTCGAGGGCACCTTCCGGCTGCTCGAGGCCGTCCGCAAGTACGGCGTCCGCTACCACCACGTGAGCACCGACGAGGTCTACGGCGACCTCGCGCTCGACGACCCGGCGCGCTTCACCGAGGAGACCCCGTACCGCCCGTCCTCCCCGTACAGCTCCACCAAGGCGAGCTCCGACATGCTCGTGCGCGCCTGGACCCGCACCTACGGCCTCGCGACCACGATCTCCAACTGCTCGAACAACTACGGCCCGTTCCAGCACGTCGAGAAGTTCATCCCGCGTCAGATCACCAACATCATCGACGGCCAGCGCCCCAAGCTCTACGGCGATGGGCGGAATGTCCGCGACTGGATCCACACCGAGGACCACTCGAGCGCCGTGTGGACCATCCTCACGAAGGGCCGCATGGGCGAGACCTACCTCATCGGCGCCGACGGCGAGAGGAACAACATCGACGTCCTGCGCGCGATCCTCGTGGCCATGGGCAGGGACGCCGACGACTTCGACTGGGTGCGCGACCGCCCCGGCCACGACCGCCGCTACGCCATCGACTCCACGAAGCTGCGCCGCGAGCTCGGCTGGGAGCCCAGGCACACCGACTTCGCCGAGGGCCTTAAGGCCACCATCGACTGGTACGTGGCCAACGAGGCGTGGTGGCGCCCCGCCAAGGCCGCGACCGAGGCTAAGTACGCCAAGCAGGGTCAGTAGGGGGAAACGTGTCCGAGTTCGAGTTCGAGAAGGACCTTGAGATCCGCGAGACCCCCATAGAGGGACTCCTTGTTGCCGAGTTGCCTGTGCACGGGGACTCCCGCGGCTGGTTCAAGGAGAATTGGCAGCGGGCAAAGATGTGCGCGCTCGGCGCCCCCGATCTTACGTGGGTGCAGAACAACATTTCCTTCAACGCAGAGCGGGGCGTCACGCGCGGCGTCCATGCCGAGCCGTGGGACAAGTGGATAAGCGTTGCCACAGGCCGTATCTTTGGCGCATGGGTCGACCTGAGGGAGGGGAGCGCTACGTACGGCGCGATCTACTGCTGTGAGGTCGACCCTTCGCGTGCGGTGTTCACGCCGCGCGGCGTTGGAAACTCCTTCCAAGCCCTCGAGGACGGGACTGCCTACACCTACCTGGTCAACGCCCACTGGTCCGCCGAGCTGAAGAAGACCTACACCTTCGTGAACCTCGCCGACCCCGCGCTGGGCATCGAGTGGCCCATTCCGCTCGAGCAGGCGACGCTCTCCGAGGCTGACAAGCATCACCCGATGCTCGCAGATGTCATTCCCATGGCGCCTAAGCGGACGCTCGTCACCGGCTGCAACGGCCAGCTCGGCCGCGCCGTGCGGGCGCTCGCCGAGGAGCGCAAAGTCGCCAAGGACTTCGACTTCCGCGATATCGACACCTTTGACATGAGCGATCCCGAGGCCTACGGCAAGCTTGACTGGTCCCTCTACGGCACCGTGATCAATTGCGGCGCCTACACGGCAGTCGATGCCGCCGAGACCCCGGAGGGCCGCCGCATCGCCTGGGCAGCCAACGCGACCGGCCCGGCGCTTCTCGCCCGCACCTGCGCGGAGCACGGAATCACGCTCGTCCACATCAGCTCCGACTACGTGTTCGACGGCACCCGCGAGCTCCACGACGAGGGCGAGGCGATGAGCCCGCTTTCGGTCTACGGCCAGTCCAAGGCTGCCGGCGACATCGCCGTGGCGGGCTGCCCGCGCCATTACATCATGCGCAGTTCCTGGGTCATTGGAGACGGAAAGAACTTCGCCAAGACCATGTGCGCGCTCTCCGACAAGGTCGCTGCCGGCGACCTCGAGCGCGTCACCGTCGTGGACGACCAGCTCGGCCGCCTCACCTTCACGCACGATATGGCCGCCGCCATCTTCCATGTGCTCGACGCTCGCGCCCCCTACGGGACCTACGACTGCACCGGCTCCGGCGCCGTCAGGTCCTGGGCCGACATCGCCCGCGCGTGCTTCGAGGCGAAGAACGGCAACGGGGACAAGGTCGTCCCCGTCTCGACCGCCGACTACTACGCGAGCGCCGAGGGCCCGATCGCGCCCCGGCCGCACTTCTCGGCCCTCGACCTCTCCAAGCTCGAGGGCGTCGGGTTCCACATGCCCGACTGGGAGAAGGGACTCGCGGATTACTTAGCTACGATTGTGTAATTGCGCGCCAGCTGAAGGCTGGCTGGTAAAATTGCTTCAGGCTATCGCAATGGAACCGTTATTGGAGGTTTACGTATGGCTCAGTTCGAGAGAGGCTGGTGGCGTCCTGCGGCGGTAATTTCGTCCGCCGCGTTCGTTGCTGTGCTTTCATCTGCCCCCGTCAATGCTCTCGCCGATGAAGTCTCTGCAACCGATGGTACCCCGAAGGCTGCCGTCGAACAGGTCGTTTTGAATGATCAGGTAGCGCCGACTTCCGTGACTGGCGAGGTGCAGGCCAAGGTGGAGTCCGGCGTCCCCGGGAGTGAGGGAAGCGCGCCTGCTCAGTCTGCTGAATCTGCTGCGCCCAAGACCGATGAGGGGCCTTCTTCGGTTCCTTCTACTAACGAAGAGCCGAAGGCGGATTCTCCTAAGACTGAAGAATCTAAGGCCGAGGAGCCCAAGGTCGAAGAAGCTGCTCCCGAGTTGCCTAAGGCGGAAGACTCCGTGATAGGCGAGGATTCGAAAACTGATTCTCCTACTGCGGTGAAGGCCGACTCGAATAAGACCATTGCTGACGGAACCTACGCGATCGGCTCTGGAAATAAGGTCAGTGCCGTCGCTGACGCTCAGAACGGTGGTCGTGCGAACGGGACGAATGTCCAGCTGTACGAAAGCAACATGACCGGCTCCCAGAAATGGGACGTCAAGTATCATGAGGCCGACGGCGGCTACTATACCATCGGTCTTTCGGGCACCAACCTTGTCCTCGATGTTCAGTGGGGCGTTGCAAAGAACGGCTCAAACGTCTGGCTTTACGAGAACAACGGTTCAAAGGCTCAGCGCTGGTCCATCGTAAAGAACTCCCAGGGTCTCTGGTCTGTGCTCTCACAACTTGGAAATTTCTACCTTGATGCTCAGTGGGGTGGCGTGTCTAACGGAACCAACCTGCAGATTTATCAGGGCAACGGAACGGCCTCGCAGTCTTACTATTTCCTGCAGTATAATCCCGCCGCTCCCAAGGGCGATAACCGTCCGGTTGGCGATGGCATTTATGTCGTCGGCTCCGATAAGGCCAACGGTAGCAAGGTCTTGGATATCAACAGCGGCTCGATGAGCAATGGCGGCAACGTTCAGCTCTATCAGGCCAATGGGACTGCGGCTCAGCGTTTTTATTTTGAGTATGACGGTGCCGGCTACTACACCATTACGAATATGGGCAGCGGCAAGGTGCTGGACCTGAGCGGTGCGGGGATTATGCCGGGCACGAACGTTCAGCAGTATGTCTCGAACAAGACTGATGCCCAGAAGTGGGCTGTTCGCAAGGACGGCAACTTCTTCTACCTTGTGAACAAGGCGACGGGTCTTGCCCTTGATTCTCAGTGGGCGGGAACTTCCAACGGGACTAATGTCTGGGGCTACCTCTTTGATAAGAGCTCTGCCCAGCGTTGGCGTCTGACCAAGGATGGCGACTTCATCAAGACCGGCTCTGACGGCACCGGCATCTATCAGATCATTGCCTTCAACAACACGGACCGAGTCTTCGACATCAAGAATGGTTCGTCGTCTGACGGCGGGCAGCTTCAGCTCTGGGACTCGAACGATTCCCTGGCTCAACGCTTCGAGATTCATGCTCTTGGCAACAATGAGTATCGTATTCGCACCGCGGCTTCTGGTGGTTGGCTGACCATCGAAAACGGCAAGATTGTCCAGAGCGGTAATTCCAAGACCGAGGCTTCTTCTTCCAATACGTGGAAAGCTGTCTGGAAGGGTGGCTACTTCTCGCTGGTGAGTGCTGCCGGTTTTGCTTTTGACCTTACCAACGGTTCCTTGTCCTCAGGTACGCTTGTCCAGGCCTTTGAGGCCAATGGCACCGCTGCTCAGCACTTCCTCTTCCGTGCTGCGGATTTGATTAAGAACGGGTATTACACGATAGCATCTGGTCTTGGAAATAATAAGACGCTCGATGTGAAAAACGGCTCTTTTGCTAATGGGTCAAATGCTCAGATTTGGTCTTCTAACGATTCAAATGCTCAGAAATTCAAGATTACCAAGAGCGGCAATTATTATGTGGTGACTTCCGGCTCTTCGAGCTATGCCTTGGATGCTCAAAATGGTGGCACGTCTAACGGTACCAATGTCCAGATATACGCTACGAACGGCACCTCGGCTCAAAGCTGGACGCTGAAGATTGCCGACGGCGGCGGTGTTGTATTTATTAATACTAAGTCGGGACGAGCCCTGGATGTTGCTGGCGACAAGGCGAGCGATGGCGCCAATGTCCAGCTCTACGACATTGACGGATCTAAGGGTCAGACGTGGAAGCTGGCATCCACCACTATCTCCGATGGATGGACCAAGGTTGGGAACACCTGGTACTTCGGTGGAAACGCCTTCACGACGTCTTGTCACAGCGCGTGGGAGAAGATTAAGGACCTCTCGGGCGCAGCCCGCGCCTCTTCGTATGGCGTTCAGCCGTATATCATCACTATTGACAACACGGCATGTCGTGTTCAGGTCTTCCAGGGCAAACAGGGCGACTGGCGTCCTATTTACGACTGGGCTGCCGGCGTCGGCGACGCTAACACGTATGACCACGGTACGTTCCTCACGAACGACCCCAACATCGGCGGCAAGGGTCTTGATATGTTCATTGGCTACAATTGGGATGGCACTCAGATTCACAACCCGTCGATTCCCTCGGACGGCCTTGTCGCATTCACCTCTTTCTTTGGTGCCCAAGGTTTTCACTCTACCTGCGGTAACCATAACGACCCTTCGCAGACCGGTAAGCATATTTCGCACGGCTGCGTTCGCCTGCTTGAGGCCAACGCTTGGTGGATTTATAACAACGCACCTCTTGGAACGCTTGTGTATAGCTTCTAAGTCAAGATGATTGATCCTCGAAATGCTCAGGGTATCTAAATGCCCTGAGCATTTCGCATGCTTACGGGATGCATGTTTACTTGAAGTAAACTAAGAATCGGCTATGCATTGCTGACATCGGAGATTTTATGGTTTGGTCTGAATTTAAATACTTGGGAATCGTAGGTGCCCTCGCCCTTATTGCAGCGTTATTTGCGTATAAACGTTATCCGAAGCTGTCCACTGCTTCATACAGGCGCACTAAGGATGAACTGATCTTTATTGCCATCATTTCCATTATTGGCCTTGCAACGATTTATTGGCGTTTGTATACCCAAAGGGTTGGTTTTTGCTTTGGACCCGGGGATACCGGCACTGATACGATTGAGCAGTATGTTCCTTTCTATACAAATCTCATAGAGAATATCCGCAACGGCAGTTTCGATATCTGGAGCTTTGAGTATGGTCTCGGTGTTAACCTGCCCTCGTATCAGACGTGGTTGTACGACCCGTTCAATCTATTGCTAATTCCGTTTGCATTATTGCTCGGCGCGGGACGCCTGAGCTTGGCTCTCGTGCTTACGCAGTCAGCGCGAATATTGATTTCTGCATTCCTCTTTGATCACTTGCTCACGCGTTACTCCGAGTCTCCTCTTGCCCGTGCCGCCGCCTCGATTCTCTACGCTTTTTCTAGCTATCTGTTGCTATTGGGCCAGAACTTTTTTCTCGGCAGCATGCTTCCTATGCTCACGCTGGTTGTGCTGTGCTACGAGCTCTACCTTGAGAGTCAGTCGGTTTCCGCATTTCTTCGCGTAACCGTATCCATAACCGTGACTTTGCTGTGGTCCGCGTACATCTCTTTCATGGTTCTGCTATTTGCTGCCATATACCTTTTGCTTCGCATTCTTGCGACAAAGAAAGGCGACACCGCGACTGGAATAGCGATTACGATTCTCAAGATGGTGCTTCCCGTTGTTTGTGGCGTCCTCTTAAGTGGCGTCTTGCTCATTCCTTATGCGCATTTTCTTCTTCAGGAGACCTCAAGGACTTCGAGTGACGTTACCATGACGGATAAGGTTGTCGGTAGCCTCGGGTTTGTGAACATCGACTGGGTTCCCGCGATTCTTTCTCGACTTCTTGGGGGAAGCCTTCTGAATAACGGTTCAAACACCACTGCTGCCATAGTCTCGGATATGGGTGAAGTCGGGTATACCGGCAGCTTCCCGTATGAGTTCATCCAGCTTGGCTTCTCATGTGGCGTGCTTTTGCTGCTGTCCCAGTTCTTCCACTGGGCTGTGACAGAGCTCGACCTTCGCGGCAAGGTACTCGTGGGCGTTTCTACCGTGCTCGTGCTATTGTTCTGCTTCGGTCAGTTTCTTCCCACGCTGTTTACCGCGATGGTTCGGTTCCAATACCGCAGTTCCGGCGTCCTTGGTATCCCCATTTGCATTGCCCTTGCTTTGGCGCTGGAAAAGCGCGTCCTTCCTGGTAAAGTTGCCATCGTTCCGCTCGCCGGGTCCTTTGTCGTTTCGATTGCGGTTCTTGCGTGGTCTCTGCTTCATGCCGCCAGCGGCAGGCTTCCTTCCGCTGTGTTCGGGATCATGCTTGTGTCGTCATTTGCCTGTATAGTGGTCGCATTGAGGATAAAAGAGGTCGAACGAGCTCTCAACGTTGCGTTCCTTGGCATAATCGTCGCCTCCGCTTTCTTTGACGGCTTTTACTGCACGAATAATCGCAACCTGCTCCCAATTGAGAGCTTCCCGCACTCATTTGCTGCTCCTGCCGATGCTAACACCGAAGCTGCATTGGATTATGTCCGCGGTCTTGATGATGATATGTACCGCGTGGACAAGACATACTGTGACCATTTCTTGGCGAGCGATAGCTGGATTGAGCACTATGACGGAGCGTCGGCCTATAACAGCACGCTTGATGCCGACTTGCTTGATTTTTATGATCAGCTTTGGCCTGAGGCGGAATGTTCCTGGGCTTACTACACACAAATGTTCTTCAACGATCCGGCACCTGACGTCAATGCCCTTAACCTGATCGGCTTGCGTTATGTCTTCTCCTATGACGAGCAGCCTCACGATTGGGCTGAGTTTGTGCAGAAGGTCGGCCCCGTGAACGTATATCGCGTTCGTGGGAGCGAAGGCTTCGCAAGCGTTCGCGGGAATGTGGTAAGCGAGTCCAAAGCCGATGCTATGGCCGATGCGGAATCTCGTCGCCAGGCGCTTAAAGACGCGGTGATTGTTCCCGATGAGGTCGCTGAGCGGGTCTCGGGCCTTGGGGCCTCAAGCTCGTCGGTGTCCATGAGGAAGTTGAGCGAGCACGAGCTTGTCGGAGATTTCGACCTCGACAATGAGGGCGTCGTTTGTGTTCCTGTGCCGTACACGGGCACTTGGGAGGTGGCTATCGACGGCCAATCAACGGAGACGTTCCGAGCCGACTACGGTTTCGTTGGATTTCTTGCTCCCGTCGGCTCTCATTCCATAACAGTGATTTATCACACTGAAGGTCAGAATCTCGGGCTTGCGCTTTCGTTTGCTGGGATTGCGATTACGGCACTGTGCTGTGTGCTTCTCGGCCGTCAAGGCAAAAAACTTCGTGAGCTTGGGGAGAACTAAATGTGGCTTGAGCTTGGTTTGGGTTTTTTGGTCGCTCTAGCGTTCCTGTGGATTCCCGGTTATTTCATTGTTCGCGCGTTTTGCGTCCAGAGAGAGATGGCGTTTGCCGCCGCACCCGTTGTTTCGGTCGCGCTCTATTCTGTTCTATCGATTATCTATGGTTATGTGCATGTTCCCTGCGGATGGCTCACCCTTCCTCTACCCATGCTCGCTCTTGGCATTGTCGGCAATCTAATTGCACGCCCAGCCGCCCACGAGAGTACGCTGTCATTTCAAGGAAAATCGAACGCGGGCCTCGGCAATAAGGGCTTGCCGAGCCAAGTGACGGCGATTCAGTTGGGTATGGTCCTTGCCATCGCGACCGCCATCGCGACCTCGTTTGCCGTGTACGTAACGTCGCTCGGCAGCCCAGACAACTTCATCCAGTATTACGACAATGCATTTCACCTTAGCCGTATCCAGTCTTTTGTGAACACGCAGAACTTTTCGTCTTTGCGCGGCTCGTTCTATCCCTCGGCATGGCATATGGTCGGTGCTTTGGTCCAGACGACGATCGGGACCACGGCGCCTGTTGCTCAGCATATTGCGAACCTGGCCTTTATCGTCGGGGTGTATCCATCTGGTGTGATCGCGCTTATGGCGACGCTCTTTCCGAACAGGCCTCGGTTGGTCTGGCTTTCGGGTATTTTTTGCCTTTCCGTCGCCTTCTGGCCTTGGCGCATCATGCTCTTTGGCCCGCTGTATCCCAACTTGGCGACCTTCTGCATGATGCCGCTCGTGGCTGCGGTGTTCATCTCCTTTTTCGATCCGCAAATGGGAAAGACGCTCAGGTTGAAAATCGCCATGTTTGTGCTTGGGGGCATCGCTCTTGCCCTTGCACAGCCTAACGGGGTTTTTGCTACCGGCATGTTCCTGATTCCGTTCTGTATGCACCAGATGCGCTTATTCGTGAAATCCCAACTTAGAGAAAAGCCACATTCCACCGCCGTTTCGATTCTCGCTGAGCTTGGACTCGCCCTGTTCTTCCTCGTACTGTGGGTCGGGCTCTCCCAGGTTTCCGCGTTGCATGACATCGTCTACTATCCGCGCGACCCGATGCTCCGATTTGGGACCGCTGTTCATTGGGCTCTCAACTTCTCGTATGTTTTGTGGCGCCCACAGTTCGCCATGGAAATCGCTTTGGTGCTTGGATCAATCGCGCTGATGAAGGATGACGAGCACCGCTGGTTGATTCTCTCGTACCTCGTAGCGGTATTTCTTTACGTCGTTGCTGTCAGCGTTTGGAATGATATCAAGTACGTTATCTGTGGATTCTTTTACAGCGATTACCATCGTTTGGCTGCGGTTGCCTCAATCTTTGCCGTACCGTTGATTTGCCTGGGCATCGATTCCGTCATAGATGCTTGTCAAGCCTATGCGACGTGTGCGGGCCGGCGGAAAAACAGGCCTCTCCGTGATTCCCTCAGGATAGGGTCTTATGCTGCCGTGGTGGTTGTTGCCTGCGTTATGGTCTTCAACTATGTTGCGCTTGGCTTCGTCGATTGGTACTGGCGATGCTACGGGTTTGATGCCGTGCAATACGAGATGCGAGACGCCTACCGCAACGACTCGAATCATACGCTTGATCTTGGAGAACGGGCATTTCTTAAAAAGGTCAAGGATGTTGTCGGCAACGAAGCGGTGGCAAACATGAGCTATGACGGCAGCGCCTTTGCTTATGCTACCGACGACATCGATGTGGTGTTCAGTCTCTTTGGCCTTGACCCTGATGAAGATTCGGTCATCATTCGTCATGGCCTGAATCGGGTGGCGATCGACTCGGAGGTCGAGACCGCCGCTCGGCGTCAGGGGTTAAAGTATGTTCTCCAACTCGATAAGGGTTCCGTCAACGGCTCTTTGAGCAAAGATGCCAGCGTCAATTTGATGACGTATCACAAAAAGGAATGGAATGGCATTATGCAAGTCGATGAGCACACCCCTGGGTTTGACCTTGTGTTGGCAGAGGGGGATATGCGACTCTATCGCATCACCGCATTGGACTAAAGGACATCATTTCCCAGTATGAAAACGGCCGCGTTTCCATGGCGACAATCGCCTGGAAACGCGGCCGTTGGCATGTCTGCGAGAATGCAGTCTAAAGCTTGCAGTACACCGAATAAGCAAGCTTGTGTAATGGTTTCGCATACGTGTAAAGAAAGAGGTTTACACGGGAGGGGAAGCTTTCGCTGGCAAGACGTTTGGGCCAGCGCTTCTTGAGCGTACGGTAGTCTCGCAAGTCTTTGTACAATGCGAAGTCCATGCCGTCGATGCCGGCAACAATCTCGCTGTGCAGCTGCCCCTCGGTCATCTTGTCGACGAACTCAAGCGTCTGAACCCGCTCGTCGTGTTTGACGCGAACCTGCTGAAGATAATCGTCGCTGTCCATCATCGTCCTGTTAATGGAGCCTTTGGCAAAGAGCCTGTAGGCGCTCATCTCTTCAGCGATATAGTACATGCCGTCGCCGTGGGTGCAGAAGTACAGCACCATCATGTGGTCGGCATCGTCAGGCAACTGCGCGAGGTCAGAGTGCACATAATCCCACATGGCGTCCATGCGGATAAAGTGACTGTTGAAGGCGAAGCACTGAACGGTCTTCGCCACATCAGCAAAGTCCACGCGACGGCTCTCGTCGTAGAAATGCATGAGCGTGAGACGCTTCTTTGTTGCTGCGTTTACGCTTGCTGTTGCATGGGCGCAAGAGGTGAAACCCGGGTTAGCCTCCATGACGTCGAACTGCTTCTGGAGCTTAAGCGGGTCCGTCCAGTAATCATCGCCTTCGCACATGGCCATATACTTGCCGCGCGCCTCGGGCATGAGGAACTCACTCCATACCTTTGCTCCGTACTGCCACTGATTCTCGTCATGGGTGATTACTCGGATAATGTCTGGATAACGTCGCTGGTAATCCAAGCAGATATCGGTCGTTCCATCGGTTGAACAGTCATCGTTGATTAAAATCTCGAAAGGGAAGCTTGTTTTTTGCATTAGAAAGCTATCGATGGCGTCCCCGATATAGTCCTTCTGGTTGAAAGTCGCGCACATGACGCTGACGAGAGGAGTTTCGGACATAGTTTGCTCCTTAGGATCATTGGCTACCACTTGATGTCTTTGCCCGTGTGAGCTAGGAAGAACCGATATGCTGCGAGGAAAGGTCTCATAAGGTGGGCCTTGTACACAGCGTGGGACAAGAAGAGCTTGGCGTACGCCCCCTTGTGGACAGCGGCGTAACCGAACTTGATATAGGTATTATTGCGCCAGGTGGGGAAGCTCTCGTCGAGGTACGCCGTCGTCTGCGCGATCGCGGAGCCGAGATCGAGGCCCTCCACCGACGAGAGCCTAAAGCTCATGGAGACGCCGAGGTGCAGGAAAGCGACGGCGTCGAGCTCCTCTTGAAGCGCTTGCGAGGCCCCATCGGCGACGAAATCCGACTTGACCTCGAGCATAGCCTTTTTCACGCTCTCCACCTGCGCGGGTGTCACGGTATTGATCATCGACCCCTTGCGGACCATGTAATAGTGCGGGGCGGTTCCGGTGAAGGCGAGCTTGCCATCGCAGGCAAGGTAGGCGAGCTGCGTCAACGTGACGTCCTCGAGGATGAGCGGCGGCGCATCCAGGCGGTGCATGCGCATGAGCAGGTCGCGTCGATAGCACTTGTTCCATGCGGCGGGGTTGATCTCGACTAGGCGGCCGGGCTCCTCGTGGGGCAGGAAGGTGGGCTTGGCGGTGTTCATTTCGGTCGAGATGCAGTCGCCCGATTCCTCGTCGATGCGGTTGAAGCCGCAGACCACGATGTCCGCATCCTCGCGAACGGCGGTCCCGTAGAGATCGGAGGCGAAGGTGGGGGCAACGTAGTCGTCGCTATCGAGATAGGCCACGTAATCGCCCGCCGCGACCTCGGTGCCCGACCAACGCGCGTTCCACAGGCCCCCGTTTTTCTTGTCTACCACGCGAACGAGGTCGGGATGGGCTTTCTCGTAGAAGCGCAGCAGGGCAAGCGTACCGTCAGGGGAGCCGTCGTTCACGGCGATGATCTCGATGCCGTCGAGGTCCTGAGCCAACAGGGAGTCGAGGCATCGCGGGAGCAGGTTTTCGGTCTTGTAACAGGGGACAACGATGCTGAGCTTGATGGGGCTCTGTGGGGCCATGCATATCCTCTCGGCGTAACTTCCTTTGACCTTCTATACTAACCCCTGTGTAACGACGGGCGGACGAGAGGCATATGCGTTGACTGAACAGCCGAAGATCGCGGTGGTAATGAGCACCTACAACGGGGCCGGGCATTTACGGGAGCAGGTCGACAGCGTGCTTTCGCAGAAGGGCGTGGACTTGCGACTCTTTGTTCGCGACGACGGCTCCCGCGACGAAACCGTAGCAATCCTTGAGGATTATGCCGCTGCCGGATCGCTCGAGCTCATTCCCGGCGGGAACCTGGGCGTGGTGGGGTCGTTTCTTGCCGGCCTGGCGGCGGTCCCAAAAGGCTATGACTACGTGGCGCTTTGCGACCAGGACGACGTATGGCATAACGACAAGCTCGCCCGTGCGGTCAAGGTCCTATCCTCCAAGGACGTCTCCGTTCCGCAGGTTTACGTCGCAGAATACATGTTCTGCGACGCCCAGATGAACCCCCAGGGCAGGTCGCGCCTCAACCGAAACGGCGTGGACTACGCGAAGATGCTTTATGAGAACATGACGTCAGGCAACACCATGGTCATCAACCGCGCACTGCTCGAGCTTGTGGTCTCTGCGGGGCGCGAGGGTGTCTACTGCCACGACTGGTGGATCTCGCTCGTGGGGTCTGCGCTGGGAGAGCTCACCTACGACGACTTCTCGTGCCTCGAGTACCGGCGTACTGGCTCTAACGCTAGCCCGACGGGAAACAGAGGGCTCGCGCTGCTTCGCTACCGAGTGAGGACCTTCTTTGCGGGGGAGGGGCTCGAGAGGATCACCGAGCAGCTCCGCAAACTCGACGAGTGCTTCGGCGACGCGATGGACGCGCAAAAGAGGGAACTACTCCACCGTTTTCTTCACGGTGGTCGCTTGGCGAAGGCCTTAGCCCCTGTGAGGCTTCGCCAGAAGCTTCCCGAGGAGCTGGCGCTGCGGTTGCTGTTCCTGCTCGGGAGACTCTAGCTGCCTGTGGGCCGGAGCACTTCTTTCTAACTCCCATACGGCGGACGCATCTGGGCTAAAAACAGGCCGTATGCGTCCGTCGTATGGGAGTTAGTTTCTCTGGTATTCGGGTCGCCTGGCCTACTTATGGCTGTCAAGCTTGGAAAGGGCTATTTCCTGTGCGAGCTCGTTGACCTTTGTCCTTAGGCGGCTTATCTCCGCCGAGTTCGTGAACGCCTTCCAGAGCAGCAGCGAGATTATCACGAGGTAGACGAAGTTGCTTGCGCTCATAAAGCCCAGAGCATGGGCGAGATTGATTGCTATGTCGGGGAAAATCGCTATCACTACGAAGACGACGGCGACGACAACCCAGAACACGGCATCCTCAACGAGGATTTTCTGTTTCTTAACTTGCTTTCCGACCACGAAGAGGGCGGCGACGGCTCCGATGACGAGCAATGCTCGAAGATAGAACGGCAGCATATGACCTACCTAAGGAATCGGGACATGACGATGGAGAGGCACGTGCGACTCATGTACTTAATCACGTTGCTCAGATTGAGGTAGCTCTCGCCGCCCTGCCGCTCGCGCATCTTGGCCTGAATTTCAACTACGGGGCCGTACTTGCGAGCCACAAGAGCCACCATATCGGGCTCCGGCGCACAGTCAAAGCCAGTGGCAAAGAGCTTTATCATGCGGCGGCTGTACATGCGCATGCCGCTTGTGGGGTCGGTGATGGTTGCGCCGCAGGTGAACTTGATGAGCGTGGTGATGAGCTTTGAGCCGACCCCTCGCGCACCTGAAGGCTTTTGTTTGCCGTCGAGGAATCGCGAAGCGATTACGATGTCGGCGCCCGTTTCTTGCAGCTTCTGAGCCATTACGGGGATATAGGAGGGAAGGTGCTGGCCGTCCGCGTCGAACTGGATGACGGCGTCGTAGCCGTTTCGCAGGGCATACTTCATTCCGGTGCGGAATGCGGAGGCGAGCCCGGTGTTTACGGGGAGGTTGATGCCATTTAAGCCTTTGCGGGATATGATTCCCGCGGTGTCGTCCTTGGAGCCGTCGTTTACAACAAGGTAGTCAACGTCGGGACACTGGGCCCTGAGGTCGGCGATCGTGTTCGCGAGGCACTCCTCCTCGTTGAAAGCCGGCACTACGGCAAGTACTCTCATGAACCCTGCTCCTTGGATGTTTTGCGCACAGTTATTTGAGTTTAACACTTGGCCTTTGGCTTCTTTGCTGCTTCCGTTGTATTTGGAGCCGTACAATAGAAAACCAATTCATACGAAGGCGTTTGCCCGAAGGCCTAGGAGAGGTTCATGGCTATTTCGTTCAATGTTCCGCCCTTTGTGGGCTCCGAGATGGAGTACGTGCGGGAGGCTTGCGAGGTTAATCACAAAATCTCGGGCGACGGCCCGTTCTGCATGCGCTGCCATGAATGGCTCGAGGACCGTTTCTGCGCCCAGAAGGCATTGCTGACCACCTCCGGTACGACGGCGCTCGAGATGGCGGCCCTGCTGTGCGACCTTAAGCCGGGCGATGAGGTGATTCTGCCGAGTTTCACCTTCTCGTCCACCGCCACGTCCTTTGTGCTGGCGGGCGCCACGCTTGTTTTCGTGGATATACGCCCCGACACGAAGAACATCGACGAGAAGAAAATCGAGGCTGCAATCACAGAACACACGCGCGTTATCTGCGCTATGCACTATGCCGGCGTTGCCTGCGAGATGGACACGATTATGGACATCGCCAAACGGCACTGCCTTATTGTGGTCGAGGACGCCGCACAAGGCGTTATGAGCACGTACAAAGGGGCCGCCTTGGGCACCATCGGTACCTTTGGCTGCTACTCGTTCCACGAGACCAAGAACTACTCGATGGGGGAGGGCGGCGCCATCGTGATCAACGAAGGCAAGTACAACGAGCGCGCCGAGATTATCCGCGAGAAGGGCACGAATCGCCAACGCTTCCTGCGCGGCCAGGTGGACAAGTACACCTGGGAGGAGTATGGATCGAGTTACCTTCCGAGCGACATGAACGCGGCTTACCTTTGGGCCCAGCTCGAGCGCGCTGATCAGATCAATCAAAACCGCCTTGCTTCTTGGAACGCGTATTACGAGGGCCTTCACCCGCTCCAGGACGCAGGAAAGCTCGAGCTGCCCGTGATTCCCGAGGGGTGCGAGCACAACGCCCATATGTTCTATCTCATGACCGGAAGCCTTGAGGAGCGCACGGAGCTGATTGCCCACCTCAAGCGTCGCGGCGTGCTCGCCGTTTTCCATTATGTGCCGCTGCATTCGTCGCCTGCCGGTTTGCGTTACGGCCGCTTCGACGGCAAGGATGAGCACACGACCGACATTTCCAACCGACTCGTGCGCCTACCCATGTACTATGGCCTTGCGCCTGAGGACCTGCAGCAGGTTGTCCGTGCCGTATACGAGTTCTACGGCATGTAGGCGGGGTGGCTTCTGGCATGGTTTCTAAGGACCCGTCGGCTACTGCGTTCACCAAGAACCACACGAGAATTGTCAAAGGCATCGCCGTCCTCATGTTGCTGTTCCACCACCTGTTCAACGACTATCCTGAGTATGAGGGGCATTACATCAACTACTGGCCCTTCACGGGAGATCAGGTCACGAACATCGCCTTGGCATGCCGTGCTTGCGTGGCGGTGTTTGTGTTCATCACCGGCTACGGCCTGGCCGCGAGCTACGCAAAGACGTTCAGCGGCGGGCGCAAGGAGACCCCAAGGGAGCTCACCAAGTTCTCGCTGACCCGCTGGTGGAACCTCATGACGCGCTACTGGTTTATCGTGGTGCTCGCATGGGTGTCCGGGCAGTTCCTCGGGCGGAGGCCGTGGGATGTGTATGGGCCTGGCTTTATGTCCACGGCATCCCGTGCTGTCCTCGACTTCCTCGGCATCTCCGAGTCGTTCCAGAGCGGCTGGTTCAACCCGACGTGGTGGTACATGTCGCTCGCTATCCTGATGATCTTCCTCGCACCGCTTGCGAACTACATCTCCCGGCGCGTTGGCTCCCTGACTTTGCTCGCGGTATTCTGGCTGATACTCGGTGGCTTCAAATTCACTGCGACCGTTGCGCTTTCGCTTCCGAGCTTCTTCTTCGGTATCGTATGTTTCGAATATAGGCTCTTTGATAAGTGGAATGACCTTTGGGGCGACCGACGCTGGGGCATAGCCATGAAGGCTATTTTGCTCATCGCCGCGATGGCTGTCTGCTTCGCTGCCTTCCTCAACTACAACTTCCTCGGTGTGCTGGAGGTCTCGCTCGCCTGGCTCATCTGCGCAAGCGTTATGACGTTTATTTCCAGGCTTCCGGGGCTTTGTGCGGTGCTCGGCGTGTTTGGGAAGCATTCCGACAACCTGTTCTTTACCCACACACTGCTGTATTCGTACTTCTTCCTCGATTTCTACTACTCTTTCCAGATACCGGCGGTCATCCTTGTGGTCCTTGCGGCAACCACATTGCTCCTTTCCATCGCGATCGAGGCGGCAAAGAGTTATAGCGGTTATAGCCGTCGAATGGATGAGCTTGGGGCTCATGTTGTTGATTTGCTCGCTGCTCCGGTACATAAGGAGGAAGCGCAATGAGAGTCTTCCTCGCTGGGCCTGTGAGTTTTGCAAAAGAACATAAGGTGATTTGAGCTGCGTTCCAATACTCGGGCGCACTAAAAAATGACTACACGGCGATGGGCTGGCTCCAGAACTCCTCTGGGGTCAGCCCATATAGCTCATTTAACGTCTCCTTGTGCTCCAGCGGCGCCCGTGGTATGAGACCAAGCTCAGTTATCGTTGCCACGCCTCCGACGAGCGCTGACGCGACCTATTTCGAAAGATGTTGATTTATGCGCCTATGTACTCTGCTTCCAGCTTTTTTTGTGCGCTGACGATTGCCATGGCTACCGTATGCGAATCAGGCCCAGAGCACACAATTTGGCCGATGCGGCTCGTCCCGTTCTCGAAGGCGGGCAGGCGCTCTCCGGCGGCATAGTCAACGGATGCTTCGATTGAGACTTCGTACCGGTCCTTAACGGATCTAAGCGTGTCTTCAATCGCCGCGCATTGCGCTATAGCCTCGGAATCCGATAGCAGGAGGCGACCTTCTGAGGCTCCGCATACGGGTTCGGCGGGGAAGGTCGGTTCCTGGCCGAGCGCTGCGTCGATCATCGCCTCGTAGTAGTCGAACCCGTAATAAGCCCCGATGACTTCAGGAATGCAGGTTGCTCCTGCGCGGACACCTGCCTCTATGACCCAGGCACGGTTTTCGGTGTCCAGGATCACGTCCATATTGAAAAAGCATCTCCGCATTCCAACGGCGGTGGCGGTGCGCTGCGCCTGCTCCGCAAGGTCTGTTTCCGTCCGGCAATACTGGATGAAGTCTGCATCCATTCTGTGGCCTACGGGAACGTCGGTGTGGCCGTTGCTGCGAACGACCTTGTCATGATAGGCGAGGAATGATACCTGTCCATCGGTGTTCACGTAACCGTCCAGGCCGACCTCGTGGCCCTCTATGAAGTCTTCGATTACGGCGTAACCACAAAGCGATGCATCGACGGCGTCGTGGAAGGCGTCCAGAACTTCATCGGGCGAGGTCGCTATCGAGATGCCGCGGCTGCCGGAGCGGTCGGGACATTTGACCATGAGCGGATGAGAGTTCGCGTGAGGATGCAGGGACGTCCATGCGTTGAGTGCATCGCTTTCGCTTGCTGCCTTCACGTGCTTTGCGGAACGAACACCTCCTTCTTCGAATGCCTGCTTCATATCGGCTTTGTTTGTGGCTCGGACGGCCATGGCATGCGTGGGGCCTACGAGACCAAGTGCATCGACTGTGGCGCCGAGAGAGCGGAGGGCAACGTCGGTGCCGGTCGTTATGACAGCTTCAGCATCTTTATTTCGGGCTGCTTCGACGATACCTCGCTCATCAGTCGTGTTTACGGGCAAGAACTCGTCGGCGTGGCTGATGCCGGGGTAGTCGCCTGGAATGCTGGCCACGACGGCGCGCATACCCCTTGCTTGAATGCGCTTGATGAGCGGCACCTGGTATATTCCTGCGCCAAGAACCAGTACGTTCGAAGCCAAGGTAACTCCTCGATAAATCGATTGCGAATCAGCAAAGTACCTCGCCAAGTATAGCAACCGCGTCTGCTTGTTCGCTTATTACCGTCTGCTAGCAAAATGGGACATAAAGGCGCTGAAACACATCTAAATTGCCAGGAGCTGAGGGAAGGTGAACGGCATCTCCTGGGGTCAGTCAGTTTTGGCTGCACACTCGAAGGGTTCGTGCGACTTTTTTCGATTTCTCTGCATACTCGGGCGTTTCGTGCGACGCAAAGACCTGGCTAGAAGGTGTTTTGCGAGCTTTTTCAGAAACCTTACCTGGGGAAATGCTGCCCTTGAGTTGCTTAAGGGCCGAAATAACGTCGCACGAGAGGCCCGAGTGTGCATGCCTATGACTCGAGTGCGCGCTTCTGGCGGACTTGCACAACTTGGATAAAACTGCTTCTGAGGGTTCTGCGGCCCCTGACGTGTCTTCTGGTTCCGCAGAGCCCGTTGGTTTAGATACGTCTTCAACTTGGCCATCGAAGACTCCTGAATCGAGCGGTGAAACTAGCTCAGAAGCGCCATCCCAGGATTCTGCAAGCGCATCTGCTTCTACAGGCTCGTCTGATGGCGGTGAGCAAGCGAATCCTGTAAAGAGCCCTGATTCGACGAAGGCTCCTTCCGCTGTCGATGAAGAGCCGGACATGATTGAATTCGGCACGTATGTTATTGCGAGCAAAAAAGACCCGCATAAAATGCTTGACATGGCGAGCGCGTCGACTTCGAACGGCGGCAACGCTCAGCTCTATGACAGCAATGGCACCGACGCCCAGTGCTGGCGGATCCGCTCGGCGGGTGACGGCTGGTATACCCTTATGTCTTGCAACTCTGCCCTGCGCCTCGATATCGCCAACGGCTCTGGATCCAGCGGGGCCAATGTTCAGCAATGGTCTGACAACGGCTCCAAAGCCCAGAGATGGCGCTTCTCTATGGGCGAGAAGGGCGTGCAAATCGTTTCCGCTCTTGGTACGGTGCTTGATGTGTGGGTGCTAGCTCGGAGAGCGGCACGAACGTTGTTGCCTACAAGTACAACGGTACCGCTGCCCAGGCCTGGCGCTTCGTTGCGGCTGCGACCCCGTCAAAGATTGGCTATCAGAACGACTCGAGGTTCTTCCAGGTGAGTTCTTGGAACGTGTGGGTTCCGGGCTCCGGAACCTTTGGCTATGCGGCGCCTTCGCGTATCGCGATTGATGCTACGCGCGAGGATTGCATCGAGACGATGATCCAGAGAGCCATGGAATGCCTCGGCACGCCGTATCGTTGGGACTATTCCTGCGCTCCGGGCGTTGGCATCGACCGCGTGGGCCTTGTGATGCAAGCGCTCTATGCGGCGGGAATGAACCTCGGCTACTTTACCCCTTACGATCACTATTACACTCCTGGCCACGACCACTACGCGAACGATATGTGGTACACGGACAAGTTCATGCACGTGGGCTGGGGCGATTGTCAGCGAGGCGATCTCATCTGCTGGCCAGGACACATCGCGATTTATCTGGGCAACGATCAGATCATCGAGGCTGTGCCCTCTGCCGTGGGCGTGCGTATCGCGAGCGTCTACGTCTGGAGCGGCCAGAAGAGCATCCGTGGCGTGCTGAGACCGTTCAATTAAGGTATATGGAGCGGATTTTGTGCCCTCGGCCCCTCCATTCTTCGCGGAGAATGGAGGGGCTGCTTCTATAAAGGAGGAACAAAGAATGTCTTTTGCTCACCGAATCGCGGCGGGATTGGCCGCGTTGCTTTTAGCTTGCCCGGGCGTTGCGTATGCCACTACCTTGGCAGAAGATGCCGAGACGAACCTTGGCGTTGCCTACGATCGGTCGGATGCCTATGAGCTGTCGGATGATCAGGCTTTCGACGTGGACGGTTCAGAGGTCTCGGCGTATTCGTTGGACGGTTTCGTTCGCTCTACCACAATCAAGCCTCTCGATCTCTCCGAAGAAATGCGCTATTTCTGCAAGTACGAGAGTTTGCAGAACTACGATCAGGGACTCTCGTATGGCGATGGCTATCATGCGATGGGCTATTACCAGTTCGATAACCGTTATGGCCTCGGTGACTTTCTAAAGGCCGTTTACAACTACAACCCCTCGAAGTACCGGGCGCTCAAGCAAATAGGGGATTGGTACGGCTGGGATACCACCGGCGACAACGGCAGCGTCACGAACGTGAAGTCTCCCGGTGGCGATTGGACTATGGCAGACGACCTCAACTGGTCCTGGCATCAGGCATATGCCGCTGATTCCACCGAGTTCTCTCGGCTGCAGAATTTCTGGGCCTACTCCCAGTACTATGAGCCTGCGTCTAACTGGCTCTATAGCAAGTATGGCATCGACCTCGACAATTACCCCGATTGCGCCCGTGGCATGGTGTGGGGTATGTGCAACCTCTTCGGCTCGGGCGGTTGGCGCCGCTGGGCAAATGACGCTGACTTATACCAGGGGATGACCGGAACGCAGTTCGTGAGCTCTCTGGCGAATGCTTTGGTCGCCGGTATCGAGAACGGTACCTATAGCTACACTTACGGCACTTCCTACGTGAACCGTTACAAGAGCGAGCTTAAGGATTGTCTGGGTTATCTTGGGACGTCCGTATCAAGTTTAGCCGCTGCGAATAAGCTCGCGATTCCCGACGGCACTTACACGATTCGCCTCGGCTCTGCTCGAGGCATGGCCCTTGACGTGTCCTATGGATCTGCCGCAGACGGCGCTAACGTGTGGGCATACGAGGCAAATGGCTCCGATGCCCAGCTCTGGGAAGTGACCAATGACGCCGACGGCTATATCACTTTGCGCAACGTGGGCTCCGGTAAGGTGCTCGACGTGAGCAGCGCCCTGCGTCGAAATGGGGTGAACGTGCAGCAGTGGACGGGCAACGGGTCTGACGCGCAGAAGTGGGTGGCCGTAAAGCAGTCTGACGGCAATGTGGTGCTTTTTTCCAAGCTCGGCCAAGGACTTGTCCTGGACATGGTCGCTGGAGGAACTTTGAACGGAACAAACGCGGATATCTATGCTGCGAACGGTACGAATGCGCAGAGGTTCTATTTCCGGTCTGCTGCAGGAGATGAGGCTTTGAAGCACGAGGCCGACTTGCCCGACGGCACCTACAGCTTCTCAAGCGCGTTGAGCTTCACGAAGGTTCTGGACGTATCCGGTGCGTCAGGAGCCGATGGGGCAAACGTCCAGCTGTATTCCACCAATGGGACCTCGGCTCAGTCTTGGCGCGTGACCCACGATGTGGATGGTTACGTCATCCTGAGCAACGTTGGCTCTGGCAAGGTTCTCGACGTTGCCAACGGAGGGGCCTCCTCAGGCGCGAATGTGTGGCAGTACGGCTCGAACGGCACCGATGCCCAACGATGGATAGCCATCAAGAATGACGATGGCTCCTATACCTTCAAGAGCGCTTTGAACGGTGCGTACGTCCTCGATATCTCTGGGGCATCAATGGCCGACGGCGCGAACCTGCAGCTCTGGGAATCGAACGGATCGGCTGCGCAGAGATTCTATGCGACCGATGTCTCGTCGAGCTCCGTGGTCGATGCCTATGCCAAGAGGAACGCGGGAGTTCTGAGCGATGGAACGTACAGCCTTGTGACGTCGCTCGATCGGTCGAAGGCCCTCGACGTGCAATGGGGCTCGAAGGCTGATGCGGCCAACGTGTGGCTTTACGCAAAGAACGGTTCGAATGCCCAGACCTGGCGCGTGTCACACGATTCTGAGGGCTATGTCACGCTGGCCAACGTGGGCTCCGGCAAGGTTCTCGACGTCTCTGGTGGCGTGGCAGAGAACGGTCGCAACGTTCAGCAATACGCCTCGAACGACACCAAAGCCCAGAAGTGGATTGCAGTTCAGGAGAACGGCGGCGTAGCGTTTCATTCCGCTCTTGACCCGTCTTATGTCCTGGATATCGCCGCTGCCTCAACCGCCGACGGAACGAACGTACAGCTTTACCAAGCTAACGGCTCCAAGGCTCAGCTGTTTAAGCTTTAGACGGAACGCATCGAGACCGTCTCTAGAGCAACGCCTCTCCTCCAAGCCGGGGGAGGGGCGTTGCGTTTGGAACTTTCTGGTTACCGCTTATTTCGGAGCCTCAATGCCGAGATCTGGCATACCTTTCACGATTGCCGCCACCGACCTGTCCTCAAGATAGGCATCGTTTAAGCTGCTTTTCTGATAAGCAAGATACGAGTGAGCGGTTTTCTCGATTAACTCGTGCGTGAAGAACTGCTCCCAGCTAAAGAATCGCTCGGAATCTATATAGTTCGCAGGCCTCTCAAGCATCTTTCGCGTCTCGTTGTCTTCGAATAGCCCTGACCTAAGAACGAGCCACTCGAAGGATTCGGGCAAGAACAGCTCGATGTCTTTGAATCTCCCAAGCGCATGTACGGCCTCCATCTCGGGGCCAAAAGCAGCGCCGTCTGCGATTATCAAGATTTTCGATGCATCACTATGCAGAGCGGCAGAATACACATTGCTTTTTCCACGAGCGCTTATGCAAGGAATTCCGTTTTTGAGGCATAGCGTACTGAAAAACTCATATCCCGAATTGGTATCCTCGACGATTACGAGTTCCGGTCGTTCTCCCTCAAAGGTCGAGTGGGAGTAAATGCGATATGTTGAAGTATATATTCGTGAGTAGACCGGATATTTTGTCGTAGACCTATTGGAGTTTTTGAGCCCGTATATCTCGTCAACACTATAGGGGAGTTGACGAAGCGATTCTCGTGCAACGAGCACGTAGTAGTTATCGCTCGCTTTCGCCATGCTTGCAAACTCGTAGGAGCGCATGAAGGCACTGTCCTCATCGATGAAAATGATGCACGAAGAATATCCGGTGAGATCACGAGCCCAGTCCTTGCCCGACAAAACATGACAGGGGACATCGCAGCGAACGGTGACACCGCTGCTTGAACCGAGTTCGTCATAAGCGGCCACAAGGTCGAGGAGAGTAGTTTTGCCTGTTGCGCTGTTACCTTTGAGAATCGTCAAGTTTCGGCGAATCGTCAGCTTGAATTGAACACGGTTGTTTGAGGCTACAACCAGGAATTCGCCGCGCATCAGTTGCTCTCCCTCAGGCAGTTCAAGGCAATGGGCACGAGCTCGTTCATCGAGTGCACGATGTCGCCAGTATTTGAAATTCGAGCGGTAAACTTGCCGTTGCCGAAGTCCATAAGATGATGAAGATTGATTGTTACGTCCCGCTTGGACGCTATTCGCAAAATCCAATATGCGCAATTATCGCCGCAGTTAGATGCATTGAAGACTACGTTAGGCTGGAAAAGCATCAGCAAGAGCGTTTTGGTTCCACTTGATAGTTTCTCAGGAGGGATAATCCCGAGCACCTTGGTCTGAATCGCATTGGGGCCTAGAACAATGCCCTTGTCGACCGATTTGATGATTCTTTGGGCGAGCTGGTCGCTGAACCATTCAGGAGAATATGAATTATTAAAATAAATCGAAGTGTTGTAGACAACGCTGTCTAAATCTCCGTAATGAATGGTCAACAAGGGAACACCTTTTCCTAGTAGCTGATGACATTAGTATAAAGGTATGTTCCTGAGGGAGTGTATTTATCGGGGGTCTCGATGGACATGCAATTCTGCGCGGTTTGTCGGCGTGCATGATGTGTTTTAATTGCTAGAGCGATTAATGGAATGTAATCCGTATTAGGTTATTTCAAATATAGATAAGTGCTGCAGTAAGGGAGTTATGATGACCGACCTAAAGATAGCCAACGTGCTGTTATCCGATGAGCCCCAGTTCTTGGGCTCTCCAAACATGTTGTGCCGATCCACTAGGCCGTGGCGTCGTTCTGATGAAGAGGGGGCTTGGCTTCTTGAAGGTCCGGGCACCCATGATTTCATGACTTTCTTTAATGCGCTCTCAATTCAGAAATGGCGCAAGTATACCGTTGCCGCCGATTTCAAACTTCACCTGGAGATTAAGGGCGCTGCCTTTTCCTTTGTCCAGACTCGAGCCGATTCTTTCAGCTATTATTCTGAGCCCATCGAGGGAACCGATCTCGCGGTTGAATCTTCTGATACTTGGAAGTCAATTGACGTTGATCTTGCTGCCGGCGATTTGGATGTAATTACCTCATTCACGTTGGTAACGGCGGGGGATGTTTTGATCCGAAACTCCTATTATTCTGCCGTTGTTGATGAATCGCAGGTCCGTGACGTTGAGCTTGCCCTTTGCACAACCACGTTCAAAAAAGAAGACTACATTACCCGCAATATTAGCCTCGTAAAGGATCAGATTCTAGGGTCTGGCGATGCGATCGCCAAGCATTTCAAGATGCATGTGGTCGACAACGGGCGTACGCTCGATGCTGCTGCGTTGACTTCCGATGGCATCGAGATTCATCCGAACGACAACGCTGGCGGTGCTGGCGGTTTTGCACGTGGCATGATTGAGGCTATGGAGCAGACCCCTAAGGCTACCCATGTTCTCCTCATGGACGACGACGTTCTCGTTTCCACTGAAAGCATCAAGAGGACTTTCAATCTTCTTTCCATCGTGAATAATGAGTATTCCGAAGCCTTCATCTCTGGCGCCATGATGAACATGGATGAGCCCAATGTTCGATGGGAAGAGCTTGGCTTTATGGGCTTTGATGGCTCTTGTCACGCCATGAAAGGCTTCGCTCGTATGGACATCTTGCATGACGTTGTCATGAATGAATCTTTTGATGTGCCCAGCTACATGCCGAAATGCGAAGATCAAAGCCAGCAGTACGCCGCATGGTGGTACTGCGTGATTCCGATGACGCAAATAGAGAAGAATGGCTTGCCACTTCCTATTTTTGTTCGCTACGACGACGTTGAATACAGTTTGCGCTGTAAGCCAAAGTTTATCAGCATGAATTCCGTATGCATTTGGCACATGCCTTTCTATATGCGTTACAACGCTGCTCAGGAATGCTATCAAACAACAAGAAACTCTCTAATTAACAGTTTTACAACGGATATGGCGCCGCTTAGCCAATTTGAGAAGAAAATAGATACGGCGTTTCGCATGGAGCTTGCCCGATTTAACTATAAAGATGCGGCTTTAATTTTGCAGGGTTTCGAAGATTTCCTGAAGGGGCCTGACTGGATAATGCAACCGGTTGCCCAGAGGGCCTTTATGGAAGCGAATAAAAAATCCGGTAAGTATACCCCGCTTTCCACTCTTTCCGATGAGGCTAAAGAGCTGGGTATTGATTTGAAGGAGCTTACTTCGTGGAAAATAAATCGAGACTTGCCGGCTAACCGTCTTGTTAAAACAGAAATTCTACGAACCTGCAATGGGCAGCGAGGCATCGGCTTCATTACTTCTAAGGGTAAAATTGCTGTTGGGGATGTTTTTGGGTTTCCGGTTGGACAGCTTACTGGTGCTGATGCTCTCTTGATTATTGACATTCCTAACAATAGGGGAGCTATTAGATATCGAGATCACAATACCTTCGCAGTTTTATGGGATCGCTACATTTCGGATATGAAGCAATATAGGCATTCAAAGGAACTTCTAAAGAAGTCATATGTAAAGGCTAGAGAAGAGATGACCTCTGTTCATTTTTGGAAGGGCTATTTGAATATCAAGTAGTACATAGATAGTTTAATGATCTCTATAAATAGTACTATCACATTATAAATGATAGTACTATTTAAGAAGGAGCGTTCTATTTGATCATGACCAATCTGACAGATTATTTGATAAGAAAAAGGACCCAGATTTTTGATTCAGCTGCATTTATTGCGGCGACCGTCATCTCACTTGCTTCATGCGTTGGTTCCTTCTTTTTGGAATCAAACCGGCCGGAATTTTCAACAATATCCACTCTGTCAGATTTTGCAATGAAAGTAACCATCTCCCTAATTATTTTATATATAGTTCTAAAGTGCTTATTTAATCACTTCGATTACTCGAAAGACTCTGTAAATTTCGAATCTGATTTCAGGAGAGTTGATCGTGACTGTGTAATAAAAACTGCGCTCATATTTCTACTTGTTTGGAGCACTTGGATTTTGGCCCATTGGCCAGGAACCATGAGGGATGATTCGATTCCGCAAATGTTTCAGGCACTCGGTTATTATCATTTTTACACCCAACATCCAATCATGGACACCCTGTTCTTTGGGATTTTTTGGAAGCTCGGACTGCTGTTTTCTGATTTAAAGCTTGGGTTATTTCTCTATATCGTTGTTCAAGCAATCCTAACCTCGTTTGTATTTGCCCTTATTGTTTCTTATTTACGTATGGCGGGGATTTCCGGTAACTTAATACTTTGTACTGTTTTTTTCTACGCTTTTTCGAGAGCTGTTTATCAGCCTATTGATACGATGTCAAAAGATGCTTTTAACGGATATTTATTTGCACTTGTTGTTTTGTTACAGGTCGACATCGTTCGTACTAATGGGGTTTGGCTGAATCAAAGGCGCTGCCTAATGTTTTACGCATGTGCCGTGTTCTTGTGCATCGCATCCAAAAGAACCATGATGTATGTGTTGGTACCAAGTGCTATTTTTATATCTATTTACCTTCGCTCAAGTAATAGGCACTGTATAAAACTTATTCTGTATTCTATTCTTCCTGCTTTAGTGTTTTTATTTGTATGGAATCCGGTATCTATAGCGATATTAGATGCGGATTCAAATCCTACCTATGAAATGTACTCAATTCCTGAGCAGGAAGTTACAGCTTGCATTATCGCTAATCCGGAAGTTTTGAATCTGGATGAGTATGAGGAGTTAAATCAATATATGGATTCCGAACGTGCCATTCAAGTCTATAATCCAACTCGATCGGATGAAGTAAGCGGTACAGTTCGTCGGAATCCCAACAAGTTCGCTTTGCTGAAAACATGGGGAAAAGTTCTTGTTAGAGACCCTAAAACGTGCCTGAAATCATTTCTTTTAATGTCTGGCAGATGGTTTTCTCTTGCTTCATCAATTGATTATGGCCACAACATGGAAGAAGAGCTTTTAAATCCTTCTCGAATGCAGTCCTGGAGTTCTTTTTTTGACGGCGATGTCAAGAAGACGGAGGAGGTATTGCAGGGGTTGAGAGGCGGCTCAGATATTCCTTTGATTCTTTCAGAGTCCGTTGAATTTTTAGATGGAATTCAAAGAGGATTGGCTCCAATATGCAGCTATGGGCTTTTTGCTTTTGCAATTCCTAGCTCGATTTTAATTTATGGTATTTCAAGACGTGAAAAAAAGGTTGTAATGCTATCAATAATTCCGTTTTTATTGCTTATTTCTTTTATCGTTGGGCCGATTGCCCTTTATTGGTACTCAATACCGTCTGTGTACATTGCACCACTTATTTTGAGTATGCCGTTACTTGTTTGTGATGCTAGCGGAGAATCAAAAAATATCGAATAAAGAAGTACAACAAGAAGCATTGCGATTGTTTTTTGCAAGAGCGTATCCAATGATTCTTTCTTTTCGGAGTGAATTGGTTTGCTGGAGGGGACAAGTCGCTTCGGTTTTGGAGTTTGCAAACATCTTGTCACTAACTTTGAGGCGTACAAAACAGTACCTAGAGTCATCTATCTATGGTATACAAAGTTATAAACCTCTGTTTAAACTCGAAGGTGGGTTATAGGATCATGAGCCGGACTATTGCAGCACTTGTGCCGTGCTATAACGAAGCAGTAACCATTGCAAAGGTTTGCGATGACTTCAAGAAGTTTCTGCCTGAGGCGACCGTCTATGTGTACGATAACAACTCTTCGGATAACACGGCCGAGATTGCTCGGGAACATGGCGCGGTAGTGAAGCTTGAGCCTCGCCAGGGAAAAGGTAATGTTGTTCGTCAGATGCTTCGCGATATCAATGCTGACTGTTACGTGATGGTAGATGGAGATGACACGTATCCCATCGAGCAGGTTCGAGACGTTATCGCGCCGATTCTCAACGACGAAGCCGATCACGTGGTGGGAGATCGTCTATCCAATGGAACCTACGCAGCTGAGAACAAGCGCGCTGGTCATGGATTTGGCAATGACTTGGTCCGTTGGCTTATCAAGGTTCTCTATGGCTTTGAGTACATGGATGTGATGACTGGTTACCGGGCATTCAACCGCGAGTTTGCAAAGACTCTCCCCGTGCTTTCCCCGGGATTCGAGATCGAGACTGAACTTTCTATCCATGCCGTGGACAAGAACTGGCGCATCGCCCAGGTTCCCATCGATTACCGCGACCGCCCGGAGGGCTCCGAGTCCAAGCTGGACACCGTCTCGGACGGCGTCAAGGTTTTGAGGATGATCTTTTCGCTGTTCAAGGACTATAAGCCGCTCGGGTTCTTCTCGCTTATCGCGCTCGTCTTCTTCGTCATCGGGCTTTGCTTTGGTATTCCCGTGATTGCGGAGTTTGCCTCGACGGGGCTTGTTCCTAAGCTTCCTACTGCTATCGTTGCCGTGGCGTTCTGCGGCCTTGCTGCCCTCATGCTCGTGTGCGGCCTCATCCTTGATACCGTGGTCAAGGGACATCGCCGCGACTGGGAGCTCAAGGTCATGGATATGTATCAAAACAAATAGAATGTGCAATTAAAATCTATTGTTCTATTAATATCTCGTCCCTTCGGGACGGGATATTTCCATTTACCTAATATTTCTTAAGTATTTCTGAAGCAATGATAGGCTTATTTCTTGATGCATCCCCTTAGAGTGAAAGGGAAGAAAGATGAAAGTGCCGATTAATACTGGCGGTGCTAGGGCCGTTCTCTTGGGTGCAACCCTGGCTATTTCTTTGACAGCATTTCCAATTTCTCAAGCTTTTGCAACTAATGAAAACGATATTAGTCTAGAAGATGCTGTTGAAGACGCTTCAGCTTCCGAGGAGTTGCCAGAAGATGAAGCTGCTGTCCATTCCGATTCATCTACGGTAGACGAATCGGAATGGGAGGTGACTCTTACTCCAAAGAGGAATTCGACTTTTATAGATGTCGCTAATGGCTCATTTGATGATTTGTATAATAAGGGCGTTGCTGATGAGGTAAAGATCACGGGGTCTTTTTATTATAAAGGCAAGCTTACTCGTGAGACTTCTCAGAGCTTCTCATTGGGCGATTACGACGAATCGGCTTTCGTGTTCGACGCTCAGAACTACGGTAAAGTCTCAGTTGCGGTTGAATACAGTCTCCATGGATCGCCCGTTAAGTTTCTTGATGCTGTGGATGTTGCTGTAACCGCTGATACCTATAACATCAGCCCGGTAAGCGCTACACTTCCTGTCACCTTCTTCTCCCTGAATCTTTGGGGCGAGAACTGCATTAGGTCGACGGGCCCCGTAATCGCAATGTTGGAACGCGCTAATTCCTATGACTGGAATAACCTTCCTCAGCCGACGGGCGATCTCTATGGTATGTATGGGCTACCATATCTCACGCAGGACGAAATTAGCTATCAACCTGGAGATTTCGATAAAGCGTCGGATCTTTTCCGTAAACACACTGACATCGTGGCTGATTATGTCCATGATCTTATGGAACTTGACCCTAGTTCTCATATCAACCTTTACTGTGTTGATTATTATGCTGGGCTGATTCAGAGGGTCATCTACGCTAATAAAATCCCCGACAGTCAGTACAAGATTGTCTTGATGTCTGACGGCTCTTATTCTTATAACGAGTTTACGTCTTCGTATAATTCGAAGGACAACTCTGCCAAGAACTCGCAGCTGATTTCTGCTTGGAATACCGCTAAAGCCGACGCATATAAGAACGGTACCGTTGATTCAGACTTCTTAAACTGGGATTACGCTAACGACTTCCTTTGGGCTCTTGTCGATACTGAGCCTAACGCGCAATGGTGGGTCGCAAGAAAAGATTTGATTCAAAGTCAGGGTGATGACAACTCGTTCGGTAAACAGGTCCAGAGCAATGACAAAGTTGTTCAGGTCAATATTTCCAACCTGCTAAAGACGAACATACAGCCGAGCGAGCAGAACACCGCTGAGTTTAAGGCCCTCTATAACTTCAACGACGGTTACTTCAAGGCTGCCGAAGAGAACGGCAAGGACGTCATGATGTTCCTCGGAACCCGAGTGACGAGCGAGCAGTCGTTCTCCGAGTACGCTCGCTTTGCGCAGCTGTATTACGGCGATTCGTACGAGTACTACTACAAGGGCCACCCCGGAACGCCTTCATCTCTGTATCCAAACAAAGTCAAGCAGCTCGAGGACCTCGGCATTACCGACGTCGATTCCTCCGTTGCCGCTGAGTTGATTCTGTTCTTCAATCCCGATATCTACCTTTCCGGCTATCAGTCGAGCACGTATGCCAGCGTTCCGTCCGGCATGGCCAAGGGCATGTTCGAGATGACAAAGGCTCAGGGCCTTGCTCAACCGCAGTACAGCGATATGGACTACTGGTCTTCGCGGATCACTGATGCGACCGATGCCACGATCAAGGCACTTTCTGTTTCGGGGCACTCGAACTTCTTGGTCGAGTTTTCCGATGATGTTTCCTCCGCAAAGGGGTACGACATCGCCATCTGGGATGCTACCGATTCGATTGCGAAGTTCTATAAAAAGGAAGGGACATCTTACAGACTCGTCGATCAGTCGAAGAGCGACTACCAAAAGCCTGCCGTCGAGGCGGGGGAGTATGTCATTAAATCTGCTCTTTCCCAAAGGTCCGTTCTCGACGTCGCTGGTGGTTCTCAGAGCAACTGTGCCAATGTCCAGCTTTACTCCTATAACGGGTCTGCTGCCCAGAAGTGGTCGGTGACCTTCGACGACGACGGCTACGCGACGATCAAGAACGTGGGCAGCGGTAAGGTCCTCGACGCTCAATATGGCAACTCCAACAGCGGCACGAACGTGTGGCAATACACCGGTTCCGATGCCAACAAAGCCCAGAAATGGCGCATCACTGCAAATGACGATGGAACCGTGAGCATCGTCTCTGCGCTGTCCTCGACGTCGGCGATTGACGTTAGCAACGGCTCCTCTGCCAACGGTTCGAATGTCCAGCTTTGGAACTCCAACGGAAGTCGTGCACAGAAGTTCACCTTTGTGGCCACGTCCCCGAAGGTCTCCGCAGATGGACAGGCGGATATTGCCGACGGTTACTACACCTTCACGACCGCGACCGACCTGAAGCACAAGCTCGATGTCCAGGCATGGTCGAAGAGTGATGGTGCTCGGATTCAGCTTTGGGACTCGACCGACGGAGAGAACCAGACGTTCAAGATCAAGAAACAGGACGATGGATTCTACTCGATCACGAGCGCCTGGTCCGGTAAGTCCCTTGATGTTGATTCCGGCTGCGTTATGCCCGGGACGAAGATTCAGCAGTGGGCTTTCTCTGGGAACAACAGCAACCAGAAGTGGGCGATTTACGCCAACGAGGGTGGATCTTACACTTTGAGGAACGTCGCTTCCGGTCTGTACCTCACGCTCGACGGCAACCGTGCCGGAAACGGCACTGTCGTGGTTGGTTCGTTGGCGAATGGGCTTGAGAACCAGCGCTGGCTTATCGCCCAGACCAAGGAGCCGTATAAGAGCATGGACGATTGGGCGAAGGACAACAGCTCGGTTCTCGAAGACGGTGTTTACGTCGTCCAGAGCGGCCTGAGAGACGAGCTTGTGCTTGATGTTGCCGGCGGATCAAAGAACAACGCCGCGAACGTGCAGCTCTATGATGTCAACCTCTCCAATGCTCAGAAATGGCAAGTCTCGCACGACGAGAACGGCTACGTGACCTTCTCGAACGTTGGCAGCGGCAAGGTGCTTGATGTTTCCGGCGGGACGTCCGCCGCCGGCGCAAACGTGCAGCAGTATGAGTCCAACGGGTCGAAGGCTCAGAAGTGGATCGTTATCGAGGGCGAGGACGGTCGAAAGACCATTGTTTCGGCGCTGTCTGCATCGCTCGGGCTTGATATTGCCGGTGCGAACTCCAACCGCGGCGCGAACGTTCAGCTCTATACTCGCAACGTCACCAATGCGCAGTCGTTCAGCTTCTATAAACTTGTGTAGTGCAAGATGCCTACAATCCAAAAACAACAAGTCTAACGAATTATTGATGTAGTCCGACGAGGTGACACGTTTGCCTCGCCGGACTATTTATAACGGAGGCTTCGACGGGCGTGCGGCATACAATCGTCGTTGGCTTTGCTGCTGCGGCTCTTGTGATCGGCCTAGGAATGATGCCTGCGCCGATGCTTGCCGAAGAGAGCCTCTGCGGCTGAAAGCTCACCTTGATTGGACTGAGTGCAACTGATCGCGTCGAGAATGTTGGTGTAAGGGTGTCACCCTTACACCAACATTCTCGACACTACCATTCAAAGAGGGGTAAAGTAGTCTCACGTCAGCGTCTTTCGAAGGATTTTGTTTGTCTGGCAAAGAACATAAACCATTGCTTAGCGCTATTGTCCCTTGCTATAACGAGCAGGATAATGTCGAGCTCTTTTACACGACGTTTGCCGGGGAGTTTGATGAATCCGAGTTTGATTACCAGCTCGTGTTCGTCGACGACGGAAGCAAAGACCAGACACTTACCCGATTGCGGGGCATTGCGGAGTCTCATCCCCATGTGCGGGTAATCTCCTTTTCTCGCAACTTTGGCAAGGAATCAGCTGTTTGGGCGGGCCTCAACAATGCGGATGGCGATTACGTCGCCATCATCGACGCCGACCTTCAGCAGCAGCCGCAAGACCTGCTCAATATGGCGCGAATTCTGGAGCGGGATGACAGTTACGAGGTCGTGGCCGCATACCAGGAGGAGCGCCGGGAGAACCCGGCCATTGCCTTCTTTAAGGGCTGCTTTTACAAGGTCATGGATTCCATGACGGCGACGCCTATTATCGGTAACGCGAGCGATTTCCGGGTGTTTCGTCGAGTTGTTGCGGACGCCATTCTTTCGCTTCCTGAGTACTACCGTTTCTCCAAGGGAATCTTTTCCTGGGTCGGATTCAACACGTATGCGTATCCGTACGTCCCGAGTGAACGCAACTCCGGCGAATCGAAATGGAACTTCATCAAACTGCTCAAATATGCGATTGAGGGGCTTGTGTCGTTCTCGACCTCCCCGTTGCGCTGGGCGACGTATTTGGGTTCGACGACGTCGCTGATCGCGTTCGTCTACCTTGTAGTCGTTCTTATACAGAAGCTGTGCTTCGGTGTGGACATCCCAGGCTATCCGACGCTTGTGTGCCTGATTCTCTTGCTGGGGGGTATCCAGCTCCTCGTGCTCGGCATCTTCGGCGAGTACATGGGGCGCATGTACGTCCAGGGGAAGAACAGGCCCCTGTATATCGAGGCTCGCCGATACGAGTCGGACGACCAAAAGAAGAATGCAAGTTTGAACTCCACTGGGGAATAACGTGAAATTAACCAAAGAGGATGTTGTCCGAATAGCAAAATACCTGTTTGTGGGCGGGTCTTCCGCTCTGCTTGAGCTTGTTTTGTTTCAGGTTCTGTACGCGGTGTGCGGCTGGCAGATTGCTGTTTCCAATGTCTGTGCGGTAGTTGTCGCAACGGCATACAATTTCCTGCTCAACCGCTCTTGGGCGTTCGGACAAAGCGGCAACCCCACACGCAGCGTCATTCTGTATCTGCTTTTGTTCGCTTTCAATACGACGTTTTCGACCACGGCAATCTCTGTGCTTGTGGCGCACGGGGCACCGTCTGTTGCGGCAAAGCTGTTTACGCAGGTTTGCATTGTTTTGTGGAACTACGTTCTTTACCGTAAGGTTATTTTTAAGTAGTCGATTCCGGGTTGCTGCGATTGCTGTCCGTCGAAAGGTATCAGCATGACTAATTGTTGCGCGCATATGAAGACGGACGGGTTCCGTAGGTATGTTCCCCTTGCATTCACGATTATCGTTGCCCTGCAGGTCATCGTCTTGATTTGCGCCGCCTCGCTCAAGGTCGATCTTCATATCGATGAGGTCTACAGCTATGTGATCTCGAACAGCGCCGAGGCCGATAGGTTCTCGAATGTGCCTGGGCTTCAGAACCAGTGGGTTTCCGGCTCCGATTTCGATAAGGTCACCACTGTCCAGGACGGCGATCAGCTCGATTTTGCGGCAGCGTACAACAACACCTCGACGGACTGCCACCCTCCGATGTATTACTGGACCCTGCATGCGGTCTGCTCGCTGTTTCCCGGCTTGTTCTCCAAGTGGACGGGCATAGGGCTGAACATCGTCCTGTTCATTGCGTGTCAGGTGCTTATGTACCTGATATCCAAAAAACTGATTCGCAATGATCTGCTGACGCTGGTCCCTTCCTTGTTGTACGGATTTACGGCGCTTTGCGTGGGCAACGTCGAGTTCATCAGGATGTATGTCCTTCTTGCCGCCCTGTGCATGCTCTACGTCTATCAGAGCCTTTTGATCGTGGAGAGGGGAGTGAGACCGTCAACCGTGCTGCCGTGTTGTGTAACCGTGTTTGTGGGCGCAATGACGCAGTATTACTTCCTCTTTTTTGTGTTCTGGATGGCGTTGATTTACGGAATATGGCTTCTTTCTCACAAACGCGTGAGGGATGCCCTTATTTACGGCTTGTTCCATATTGTCGCGGTTGCTGGGATGCTGCTCGTCTTCCCCTTTGCGATCACGCAGGCGACAGGGTCCTCCACAAACAATGTCGGTAACGAGGTCTCGCAGTCCATGTTTGACCTCGGGCTGTGGAAGCACCAGATTGTCTCGCTCTTTAAGGAGACGTTGCACGGTATTTCCTATGCTCCCCACGTTTGGAAGGCTGCGGCCGTCGTCGCCTTTGCGCTCGTTCTGGTTTCCTTGGTAGCTGCCGTTGCAGGAAAAAAGCGCGGAGGCAGTTCTGACGCAGATTCAGCCGTCAACGCTAAGAACGGGCTCGCGGCTGCCTGGCTTTTTGCCGCTTTCGTGCTCACGTTCCTCACGGTTTCCAAGGTCGGCGGGAATTACGTGTACGTTCGCTACATCTACTTCGTCGTGCCTGTTGTCTTTATTTGTTTCGGCGCTGGGATAGATTCGGGCTCGCGCTCCTTGCCTCAGCTCGTACCGGTTACGCTGGCCATCGGGGTTGTGTTTGGCTTGGTTTCTGGCGGGTATACGGCGCTGAAGGGCGACGAGTCCTTTACCTTTGCCGACTCGGCGGCAAAGGTTGACGCGGCAAAAGAGTATAAGGATGTCCCGCTGGTAGTTTTGCTTGCGAATTCTCCGACGACAGTCCTTACGAGCAACTACGCGCTGATCCGAACCTTCGATTCCGTGTATGCGGCGCCCGCGCAGAATGTGCTTGATGGGGATGCCGTGCAGTCGGCCCTTGATGAATCCGGCAAGTGCATTGTGTTTATCCCGACCGTTTCTGGTTGGACCGATGGCCTTGACGTGGGCCAGACGCTTGAGACGCTCAAGTCCACGACGGGTTGCGATGACCCGCAGTATCTATTCGACTTCTACTTTGGTGGGTACTATCTTCTGTCGAATTAAGCCACTTGTTGCATAGATGGATTTTACGGGCCGGATAAGGCGAGCTTTCGCCTTATCCGGCGTTTGGTTTCCCGCAGTTTTAGATCTCCATTGAATATGCCCCCGCATATGGGTACACGTTAGGCAAGGGTGGCGAAGGCTCGTTGAACGAAGGGAGTCGTTATGGCTGACGTCAAGTTCTACAAGTGCGCGCATTGCGGGAACGTCGTGGCGGTCCTGGTCGACGGGGGAGTGACGCCTGTCTGCTGCGGGGTGCCCATGGGGCTTCTGCAGGCCGGCACGACCGACGGTGCGCACGAAAAGCACGTGCCCGCGGTCGAGCGCGAGGGCGACGAGCTGCGCGTGCGCGTGGGCTCGGTCGAGCACCCGATGCTGCCGGAGCACTACATCCAGTTCATCGCCGTCGCGTGCCAGAAGCGCCTGCAGGTGGCGCACCTAAAGCCCGGCGAGGCCCCGGAGGCCGTCTTCCATGTGCCTGCCGGCGCAGCGGTAACGGTCTACGAGCTCTGCAACATTCACGGGCTTTGGAGCGCAGGGGCGTAGCCGGCGTTCTCAAAGTGGCCTAGGCAAAAGCGCGGCCGGGAGGATGTGCCCTCCCGGCCGCGCTTCTTCTTTGCGAATCGACGCTCTGATCGCTTCTTACTTGGTGATCCAGAACTTGAGGAGGGGGAAGCTCACGACGACGGCGAGCAGGGTGTTGACCACAGAGGCGATGGTGCTCGCGAGCGCGGCGTCCATGCCGAAGGTGCCCTGGCAGAAGCTCGTCACGTAGCCGGGCAGGACTAGGTTGACGACCACGATGAGCACGGCGAGGATCGCGTACTTCCACGCGGCGTCGCCGTAGCCGCCCTCGGACTTGAAGACCCACTTCATCTGGACGAAGAAGTTGACGACCTGCGCCATGACCTCAGCCACGAGGAAGGTAAGGAAGCCGCCGAGGCCGTTGGAGCCCGGGTCGGTGTAGTTGAAGATGAGGAACTGGAACGGCTGCGTGAGCTGCATCGTGTTGATGAAGAGCGCCGCGCCGCCGGCCGCGCACACGAGGCGCGTGATGGTCGAGATGTTGGACAGCACGTTGAACTTGATGAACTCCCAGATCGCCTGGTGCTCCTCGGTCCATGTTTTGAAGCTCATAATCGGGTTTCCTTTCTAGCGGCTACTTGGACGTGGCGTTCTGGACAAGGTTGACGACGAACTCGACGATAAAGCGGATGATGCCGATGATCCAGAAGCCGCGGATCTCCATGACGAGGGCGTCAACCATGCGCATGTTGACCATGCCGTTGGCCATCTTTGCGAGCGCGCGCAGCGGCATGTTCCAGATGAAGAGGACGTTGAGGTTGGGCTGGCCGGACTTGTCGGCGCTCGTCTTCATGGCCCTGAGGACGGCCCACACGAGCCAGAAAATCGGGGAGCGGCCGTGGTTGAGGTCGCGGAAGCACATGTTGCGGCTGATGGTCGGTCCCTCGTCGGGCACGGCGTGGCCAAGCAGCGCCTCGAAGGAGGCGTCGCTCACGCACAGGACGTCGGCGGATTCGTAGGCGGACACATCGCGGCCCTCATAGGGGTTGGGGGCGCCGGTGCCCCCGACGTCGACCGTGGCCGCAAGGCGAATGTCGCGGCTGCTCGCGCCGACGCGCAGCTCGTAGGAGCCGGGCTCGACCTCCCAGGAGTTGGTGCGGGTGTTGAAGTAACGGAATGCCTTGTCGTCGAGGGCGATGGTCACGGTCTTGGACTCGCCGGGGGCGAGCTCGACGCGCGCAAAGCCCTTGAGCTCCTGCTCGGCGCGGAAGATCTGGCTGCCGGGCTTGGAGACGTAGAGCTGCGCCACCTCGGTGCCGGCGACGGAGCCGGTGTTGGTCACGGTGAACGTGGCGCCCTCGGCGGTCGCCTTCATGTCTGAGTAGGCGAAGGTGGTGTACGAGAGGCCGTAGCCGAAGGGGAAGGCGACTTCCTTGCCGGCGGTGTCGAAGTAGCGGTAGCCGACGTAGATGCCCTCGCGGTACTGGGCCTGCTTCTCGTCGGAGGGGTAGGCGGCAGACGAGGGGACGTCCTCCCACCTGACGGGCCAGGTCTCGGTGAGCTTGCCGGAAGGGCAGGCCTTGCCAGTGACCACGTCGAGCGCGGCGCCCGCGCCGGCCTGGCCGCCGAGCGCGCAGTAGAGGACGGCCGGGGCCTTCTCCATCCAGGCGGACTCGACGCAGGAGCCGGCGGAAAGAAGCACGACGACGTTGCGGTTCTTCTGCACGACTGCCTCGAGGAGCTCGACCTGGTTCTGGTTCATGCGCATGTTCGGGCGCTCGGCGCCTTCGGACTCCGCGATCTCGTCGAGCGCGAGGGCCAGGATGACGACGTCGGCCTTGCCGGCGAGGTCGAGGGCGGCGTCGCGCTTGGAGTCGTTCTTTCCGCCGTGGCGCTCGAAGCCGGGCTCGTAGCCCACGAGCGCAAGGCCGCTTCCGTCGATCGTGTCGAGCAGGGAGTCGACCTTCGTGGAGTTGACGGCGGAGCTGCCGGCGCCCTGGTAGCGTGGGGTCTTGGCGAAGTCGCCGATGAGGGCGACCTTGGTGGCGGCGGGAAGCGGCAGCAGGGGAGAGGCGCCCTCGGCGGGCGCGTCGTTCTTGAGCAGGACGCAACCCTCCGCCGCGGCCTGGCGCGCGAGCGCGTGGTGGGCGTCGACGTCGAAGGACGAGGCGGCGTCCTCGACCGCCTTGCGCGTGGAGAGGACGAGCTCGGTGGCCTCGTCGGCGCGCTCGTCGATGTCGGACTCGGAGATGCGCCCCTCGCGGA
>ERZ506425.78-NODE-78-length-76883-cov-10.2845_pt1 | contig 76883 bp, 86 predicted proteins | sample MGYA00513667_ERZ506425 | MGnify/ENA metagenome assembly ERZ506425
ACTTTAGACAATCATCAATTCAAGGTGTAATGAAACGTATTAAAGCAAAAGGTGCAGAAGTTATTATTTATGAACCAACTTTAAAAGATGGTGAAACATTCTTTGGTAGTAAGGTAGTAAATAACTTAGAAGAATTTAAAAAACAATCGCAAGCAATCATAGCTAATAGATATGATTGTTGTTTAGATGATGTAGAAGATAAAGTTTATACAAGGGATTTATTTAGGAGAGATTAATGATAATTTTAATTACTAAAACGGAGGTGAAATAATGCAATTAAATACTATACCATATCAAAGTATTCTAGATTTATTATGCAACAAACTAGAATTAAATGAACAAGTAATTTTAGATATTATAGATTCAGGTTATTATATGTTCCAACAAGATCATCAAATACTATATATTGATGATTTATATGAATGCTATTTCAATATTGTAAAAAGAAATTTTACAGGAAATATTGATAAAGTACCATTCTATAGTATATCTAGAAGACTAAAAGATGCTGATAATGATGGATTAAGTTTGTTGGAATTATTAACAGAAGAAAATAGTTTTTCGAACTATTTAAAGGAATATGGATTAACATTTAAATTTGATAAAGAAATAGAAATGTATGTTAATGGTAACAAGGTTGATATTCCTGATGAAGGCAAATATAAACCCTATCTAAAAAATAGATTCTCATATGATTATGCATTTAAAGGTTATGCTTTTGATGATCAATTAATGAATAATGAGATATTAGAAAGAGTTAAGTATGGTCCAGAGTTCTTTGGACATCTTTTTAATTACGTAGATAACGATGATGAAATCATTGATAATTATCTAGAACAAAGTAAATTGTACAAATTTGAGTACTTAGTACCTATTGAAGATATTTACTTTGAAAATTATGAGGAACTAACTAATGAAGAAAAACAATATCACATCTTAGCGATGATGATGTTAAGATTGTATTTCTATAAATATGATAAAGATTTTGTAGAAACTGATGAAATGAATCCACTAATGGTAGTGGCTAATTATAAGTCCCTTTCTAGCAAATATCTTGTAAATAAAACTGAGTTAGATGATGAGGCACTAGGCTATTAGTCTAGTGCTTTTTTATTCTATATAATATCTGAAAATTATGAAATGATCCATTTTATATAATTGGAAGTTTTTACTTTTTTAGCAAAAACTATTATTGGTTTGAATATTCATCTTTGTTGTTTGATTGAACGTCTAATAAAAAAAGAAGAGATAGTTTCACATATTAATATTGTTGATTTTGAAAAAAATAATCAAGAATTTATCAATGGAGTTAGAATTAGCTTTAAAGCGATTGCTAATCAGTATAATATAACAATACCAATTAGTGAAATTGCTTATATTTATGATTACGTTTTAAATAATTATAAAACAGATATGTCAATTGATGAGATTTAAAAAGAGTAAAGGGGTGTTTTATTATGGCATTAGTACAAGTAAATTTTATTTCTCAAAGTTTAAAAAGAACAGTTTCAATGAATGTAATATTACCGGTTGATAAATTTCTTTTTAAAGGAAATTGTCAACCAGTTAAAGAATATAAAACTTTATATTTATTACATGGTTTATTAGGAAATTATACTGACTGGGTAACACGAACAAGAATACAAGAATGGGCAGAAGCAAAGAACTTAGTTGTAGTCATGCCATCTGGTGATAATTCTTTTTATGTGGATCAAGAAGTAAAGAACAATGACTTCGGTATATTTATTGGAACTGAACTTATTGAAGTTACTAGAAGGATGTTTCATTTATCTAATCGTCGGGATGATACTTTTATTGCCGGACTTTCAATGGGTGGATTTGGTGCTCTAAGAAATGGGTTGAAATATTATCAAAATTTTGGATATATTGCAGCTTTATCAAGTGCTCTAAATATTTTCGAATTACCAGTTCATGATGAATCAAGATGTGTAATGGGTGAAGATAGTTGTTTTGGTGATATTGATGAAGCATATCTGAGTGATAAGAATCCAAAAGTTTGTTTGGAAAATTTAATTCAGGCAAAAAAAGAAGACAATACTATTGTTTTTCCTAAAATATATATGGCTTGTGGATGTGATGATGAACTAATTGGAGTAAATCGAAAATTTAAAGGCTATTTAGAAAATGCTGGTTTTGATTTAGTTTATAAAGAGGATGTAGGAAGTCATAATTGGGATTTTTGGAATAAATATATTCAAGATGTATTAGAATGGTTACCTTTGGATCCTTATGAAGAAGGAATTAACAGCGGTAATGTTAAATAGGCATGTTTTTTTATTAGAATTATATATTTATAATTAAAAGCTATATTTACTTGGTAATAAAGAACGATAATTGTGACAGGATAAATTATAACTAAAATGGTAAATAAGGAATAAATATTTCAATTACCAGAAATATGTTTTGATATGAATAGTATAAAACCCATTATAATATTGACTTTATAATGGGTTTTATTAATTTAGATTACAATCGAATAAATTTTTTGTCAGCAGAAGTTATGTTTTCTTCATTAGAAGTATAGCGTTCTACCTTCATATGAAGATCATATTTATTTCTTAATTCTGTAATTTGCTCCATCATTATAGTAGCATGATGAGCATCAATTGATTTTTGATCTTTCCAACTATCAATTAAAAGTATGGTTTCTGGATCATTCATGGAAAAGAAATACTCATATCTTTCATTTCCTTTTTCTGCTTTAATAGCATCAACAATACCGCTGGTCACCATTTCTTCTGCAAATTTTCTAGCATTTCCGTTTATTCCAGTGTAATAAATGTTTACTGTGATAGACATATTAATTATCTCCTTATGTATAAAGATTATCTTATTTAATTATAGCATATTTTAAAATAATCTATCATATTTTTAAAAGCGCTTCTTATTTGTAAAAATAGTTATTCTTATCTAACGAAATAGAACGTATTATTCGAATACTTGATGGACAAGGGGTATAATAAGGGCAAGAAAAGGAGGTGCTCTTAAATGAACACAAAACAATTAGAGCGTATGCAATATGGAAAAGGTTTTATCGCAGCGTTAGATCAAAGTGGTGGAAGTACACCAAAGGCATTAAAATCATATGGTATTGATGAATCAGCGTATAGTAATGATAAAGAAATGTTTGATTTAATTCATCAAATGCGTAGTCGTATTATTACTAGTAAGGCTTTTACCTCTAAGCATATATTAGGTGCTATTTTGTTTGAAAAGACAATGGATTCTCAAATTGAGGGTGTAGATACTGCTGAATATTTATGGTTAAAGAAGGAAATCGTGCCATTTTTGAAAATTGACAAAGGATTAGAAGTAGAAAAAGATGGTGTTCAGTTAATGAAGCCAATTTCTGAACTAGAAGCAATATTAAACAAGGCAAGAGATAAATATATCTTTGGTACAAAAATGCGTAGTGTAATTTTGGAAGCCGATCCAGCAGGTATCAAGAAAATTGTTGATCAGCAGTTTGAATTAGGATTACAAATTGCTAAAACTGGGCTTGTACCTATTTTAGAGCCAGAGGTATCTATTTTAAGTACCTCAAAAAAAGAGTCTGAAGAATTGTTATTGAAAGAAATTAATGAGCATCTAACTTTATTAGACAATGATGTTAAATTTATATTTAAACTGTCCATTCCAACCATACCTGATTTTTACGCGGAACTTATGAAAGATTCCCATGTAGTTAGGGTTGTTGCTCTATCTGGCGGTTATGATAGAGAGCAGGCAAATGGGTTATTAAGGGAAAATCACGGGCTTATTGCGAGTTTTTCTAGAGTATTATTATCTGATTTATCAATAAATCAGACTAGTGTTGAGTTCGATACTTGTTTGGAGAATGTGATTCTTCAAATATATAGGGCATCTATTGTATAATGATGTTAAGCTTATCTATCATGTAATTAAATGACAAATAATCAAGATAAGTTATAAAATATTTTTAATTAAAGGGAAGATTTAAAATAATTGATTATATCAATGAAATTAAATCTTCTTTTATTATTTATTAGTTATAAAATAGTTTGTAAATTCCTTAATATATTTTTCTTTTAGATTTTTGTGATAAGTTATTCCATATTCTATTGTCATTTGATTATCCATAAATGGTAAAGCGACAATTCTTTTAATATGTGTTGGAATATATATTTCTGGTAAAATAGCTACACCGTAATTACATTTAGCGAAAAGAATAGCAGCCTGGTCATTTTTACATAAAAGATGAAAATGATTTTTTCATGGAGAGCAATAAATTCTTGTAATTTATCTCAGTATTAAAATGGGATAAAGCGGGGATGCAAAGTAATAAGTGGTGTATCATATAAATCTATAAAACATATTTCTTTTTCTTTAGCAAACGGGGAATTTTCAGCTATGATTGCATAACTGGAAATGTTTTTTATTTTTTTAAATATATAATCGTGAGCCTCAGCAATCATCTCTTTTGTACTGATTAAAATGTCTAATTGTTTATTATCAAATAGAGATTTTAGAATAAAATAATCCTGAATAATAATCTGGGGATAAACAGTTGGAAATTCTTCTCTTAATTTTATTAATGGTATTTCTAATATCTCAAGTTCTACTTGACTAGAACAGCCAATTCGTAATATCGAAAGTTTTTGACTGGCTAGTTTTTTAACTTTTTTCTCAACCATATATATTTTTTGGAGAATATCTTTTGCTTCACTATAGAATAATGAGCCTGGCTCAGTTGATTTTACCATTTTGGAAGTTCTGATAAATAATGACGTATTTAATTCTTCTAAATTTATGATATGATGGGCAACTGCTGGAGCAGTAATATATAATTCTTCAGCAACCTTTGTAAAATTCAATTTATCTGCTATTCGCACAAAACATTCTAATTGTTGAGTATTCATGAAATATTCTTCCTGACTTGTAAATATAGTATTTTTGGCAAATGGGGTGTAGTCTTAATCTTTTGTGTTACTTTAGGAGTTATTTGTGGCATGTTATCAGGAAGTTTTTGTGCGATAGCTTCAGCTGGATTTGCTCAAAATCTAAGACAGAATATGTATTATAAAATTCATGAATATTCTTTTGCAAATATTGATAAGTTTTCTACTTCAAGTTTGGTAACAAGATTAGCGACTGATGTAACTAACGTTCAAAATGCACATATGATGACTATTCGTGTGGCAGTGCGAGCACCATCATGCTGGCATTTTCACTAGCTGTTTCATTAATGATAAATAGGGATTTATCATTAATATTTTTAATTGCAGTTCCAGTTTTAGAGGCAGGTCTTTATTTTATTGTTAGTCGTTCACATCCATATTTTGAAAAGGTATTTCATATCTATGATGAATTGAATAGTGTAGTACAGGAAAATTTGGCAGGAATTCGGGTAGTTAAATCATTTATATGCCTATAATGCAGTTTATGGCTGTTTGTTGTTTCTTTGCTGGTTTGGAGCAAAAATTATTATTCTTATAAATGCATCAACGATGAACACAGGGGACTTATCAAGTATGATTGCCTATGCAATGAATATTTTGAATTGTCTGATGATGTTATTACAAGTATTGGTAATAATCAATATGGCAAGAGCATCATGTGAACGAATCATTGAAGTTTCAGATGAAGAAAGTTCTTTAAAAAATGGAAGGGAACCTATCTATGAGATGCAAAATGGGGCAAGTTTATCTCGAAGACAAAGGCAATTGCTTTCTATCGCTTGTGCGGCTGTTGCAAATTTACCAGTTATGATCTTAGATGAAGCAACTTCTTCGATTGATATTAGGACAGAAGTGCTTGTTCAGCAAGGAATGGATAATTTAATGAGAGGTAGAACAACCTATGTAATTGTCATTGATTATCAACGGTTTGTAATTCTAAAACTATTATTGTTTTGAATTCTGGGAAAATTATTGAATGGGGGAGTCATGATGAACTCATTTCAAAGCATGATGTTTATTATAGTCTCTATACTGATGCTTTTGAACTAGAGTAATATGTTATGTCAAAAGTGCTTATGAAAATCCTATTTTTGTATAGGTATCTTTGAAAGAAATAGTAAGTATGTGTTCTGATAGATTATAAAAAGTTAAATATTCATATAAAAAAGGTGGATTTAAAAGGTCTATAATCCACCTGATTTCAATAATATATTTTTATAAATTATAATTGGCGTCCCCTGCAGGAATCGAACCTGCACCTAAACCTTAGGAGTATGGCATGTCAACTGATTCAACATACTGTACCATAACTTCCAATTCGCAAAAAACCTTGAAACCACGGGCTTTTTCGGACGTTCCTACTACGCAAAAGTGCTACCGCATACCACGCGGTTTTTGCTAATTCTGAACCGTCCAATTAGCAAGCTATTAGCAAATCCCTTGGGCTGGCCGGGGAACCATTCTCCCTGTTTAAGTTCATAGACTGCCGTCATTATATCTTTGGAATGGCACTGTGTCAAGCACGGAAATCTACTTGAACAGTCTGAAAATATATTTTAATAGTCTATCCCTAACGCCATAGGCATTCAAAATCCTATGGCGTTTTATTATACCCATTTTTACAAAGAAAGGAGCCACACATGGAACTGAACGAAATGGAAAAAAAGATGCTCTTTCAGGTCGAAGGAGACTGTCAGGCAAAGATTCTGAATGAGCTTTACATGACCGTGCGCTACTCAAACAATTCCGAACTGCGGGAGACAGCGGAAAGCCTTATGGCAAAGGTGCGTGTCCTGTCGGATCGTGAGTGCATGGATTTGGTGCGGGACATTCAGAAAAATTACCGGCTGCCCCACCCGCCCCGAACCATTGGGGAAAGGATCGCCGAGGCCAGGCAGCAGTCCGGCGCAGAGAAATTAAAGGGACATGACATTATGGGGCTGGAACGGTTTGACCCGGAGGTAAAGCACATGATCGTCTTTGATGTGCTGTCCTATGATTCCCCTGTTGGGGATAAGGGCGATAAGATGCGCCTGTTTCTTACGGAGGCCGGCTATCAGAAATTCTTAGCGAGCCAGGAACGGGGCGAAGTCAAACTGAAAAACCATGCGAAGGTCTCAGGCGGACATCTCCATTATGACCGCAGGGACCGCGCTTTGTAACGGAATAACCGAAGAAAGGAGGCTGTGAAATGGCTGTATTCCGTGTAGAGAAAACGAAGGACTTTACGGTTATGAGCAATCACCACTTGCGCAATACGGAACTGTCCTTAAAGGCGAAGGGGCTTCTTTCCCTTATGCTGTCGCTGCCGGAAGATTGGGATTATACCACAAAGGGGCTGGCCCACATTTGCAGGGATGGCGTGGATTCCATTACCACCGCCCTGAAGGAGCTGGAACGGCACGGGTATCTCACCAGGCAGCGCCTCCGCTATGAAAACGGACAGCTCGGCGATATTGAGTACACGATACATGAAAAGCCTGTAACCGGCGTAAAACAAGGTGTTTCACCTAAACGGGAAAATCCAAGACAGGTAAATCCAAGACAGGCAAAACCTGAACAGGCGGAACCTGAACAGGAAAATCCCGCACAATTAAATACTAATCCACAAAGAACTAAAAAATCAAAAACGGATATATCAAGGACACATCAATCAATCTATCCGGCAGGGCGTCAAGATGGGATTGATAGGATGGATATGGCAGAGGCATACCGTGAAATTATCAAAGAGAATGTTGAGTATGACTTTCTGGTTCCCCGCTATGGGAGGAAACGCATGGACGAGACTGTGGAGCTTATGCTGGAAACGGTGCTGTCAAGACGGCCATATATCCGCATTGCCGGAGATGACTTCCCACGGGAGGTTGTCAGGAGCCGGTTCTTAAAGATCAATTCCGGCCACTTGGAGTATGTTTTTGACTGTATCGACAAGAACGTTACGAAGGTCAACAATATCAAGGCTTATCTGCTGGCGGCGCTGTATAACGCCCCGGCAACGATGGATAGCTATTACCGTGCGGAGGTCAACCATGACCTGTACGGCTGTTAGGCGCTTTCGGGCGTCTTTTTTCATATCATCACAGGAAGGAGGCGAAGCACGATGAAACGAAAATCTGTGCCGGCACCATGCCCGGTGTAACCAAAGAGCAGATTCAGACGGCACGGGAGGCAGACCTGTTCGCCTATCTGCAATCCCATGAGCCCGGCGTGCTCAAACGGGACGGTCCCAATTACCGGCACAAGGAGCATGACAGCCTGGTCTATGTGACCGGGAAACGGTACTGGTACTGGAACAGCCGGGGCCGGAGTATCAACGCCCTGGATTACCTGATCCAGATTCGGGGCTATGGTCTGGTGGATGCGGTTCAAACACTGGCAGGCGGAGAAATCCGGCAGATGCCGGCTTACCAAAGCGCGTCAACAAAGCAGGCGCGGAAAGAGCCGGAAAAGAAACCGTTTACGCTGCCTTGGGCCAGACGGTGCGCTACCGCCGCAGTCTCGTATTTACAGCGGCGCGGGATCAGCTCGAATGTGATCAGCCGGTGTTTTCGGAACGGGCTTTTCTATGAAGCCCGGTATCATGGCGAACCGGTCTGTGTGTTTGTCGGTAAGGACAACGCGGGGAAAGCGAAGTTTGCCTGTATGCGCAGTATCACCGGCAATCTCAGAAAGGATGTTTACGGCAGCGACAAAGAATTTAGCTTCTGCTACCCGCCGCGGAATCCGGGCAGCCGCCATGTGGCCGTTTTTGAGGCCCCCATTGATGCCCTTTCCCATGCCACGCTGCAAGAGCTTGAAGGCTGGAAATGGGATGGCTACCGCTTATCCCTGGGAGGCACTTCCCATGTGGCGCTGACCGCATTTCTGGAACGCCACCCGGAAATAAAGCGTGTCACGCTTTACATGGACAATGATTTTGGCGGCCTTACCAATGCCCGGAAAATCAAAGCCATGCTCCATGAGGATCAGCGTTTTAAGCATATCCGGGTAGGCATCAACCCGCCCCGCGTCGGAAAGGACTATAACGAAAAGCTGCTATATACCAGGGAACAGATCAGGGACCGCCAACTACAATGCCGCCAGAAACAGGCGGCAGTTTCAATTTAAGGGGGATTTTGGTATGAATGAAGCACAGCAGATTTGCTTTACGGACAGCGCGGGAAGGGCGCTGTTTTCGATTCCTGATAATGGCCTTCTCTGTCTGCACTATGGGAATGGAGACCGGCATTTTTCTCTTTGCCGGCGTCTGGATCAGACCCATGCGGAGATTGACGGCGTGAGATATTCCCTTCGGGAATTTTCCCGGAGGATGGAACACAACAAAATCAGTTTTGCCCCGGCTTAACAGCGGGGTCAGAATAACAGGAGGTTTTCACTATGACGAAAACAGAAAATACCGCTTTGCAGATGATCGCCGAGGCCGCCCGGTGCCCGGAATATGGCCCCGATATGGTTAAGGCTCTGATGAAAAAATTGGATATGAACGAAAAGGGCTTTGCGCTTCTGATGAACGTTACGCCCTCCACTGTCCGGCTCTGGACCAGCGGCGCCGTTCAGCCCAGCGGTACGGCAAAACGCCTGATGCAGATTTATGAGACCGGGCCGGAAATTGTGAGCAAGATTGCCGGCGTACAACACCCGGCAGATGGGAGGAACTTGATTGAACAATGAACCGCTTCCGCAGATTCATTTGATCCGCGACACGGACCTTATTACATTTGCTTATGAGCTCCATATCTTTGCGGGCGACTTCCTGCGGGAATCAGAATTTAATATCCATTCCCTGGTGACAAATACCAGGGTGGATTCGGTTGCCATTATGGGGAAAAACCACATGTGGCTGTCGGATGCCCTGCACGCCTACTGTTCCACGGCAGACCTCCACCAGATGATCTTTACAACGGAATATATCGGGGCAAGGGCTTTCCTGTTCCACACGGACCGGAAAGAGGATGGCCGCCTGTACGGTGATGTTATGATGCTGGACTTAGATACGCTGCGCCAGGACGTGAAAAGAAATACCCTCTCCCCTTATGGTGTTGACGTATATCGCCCAAATGGACGCATGGAAACAGTCAGCCTTGAAAAATGGCACTCTATGGAGCTCTACGAAAAAGACGCCTTGAAAAGCTGGGGGTTCTGCTACAGGCCGGAGCAGGTCACAGAATGGCAGCACCACTATTCCGGCATGTTCAGCCAGTGGAAGGAGCAGGCGTTTTCCTACATGGCTCAGGATTTGGAGGAACTTCTGAACATCGGCTATATGGAGGCGGCACAGAATCCCGATACAGACATGTACCGCATACCGCTGGGGACGGCCCGGCAGATGCTTCTTTATGATGAAGCGCCGGTTTACCGGCTTCTCCCTTCCGGCCCGGAAAAGATACCCCCTATTGCGGCGGTCCGGGCAGGCTTATGGTATGAGAATTATCGGGAATTTGCCGTTACCCCGGAGGATTTGGGTGCGGTAGATGCCCTGGTACGCAGGGAAACGGACCGGCTCGCAGGAAACCGCCCGAAACTTCATCAATCAGAGAAAAACCGTTCCACGCCGGAACGGTAAATTTTTGCACAGACTGGAGGTGATAACGTTTGGCAGAAAATTTACAGCATGAGGATTTTGGGGAAAAGATCGGAGGCGCGAAAAAAGACCTCTGGAAAGACCGCGGCCTATATGTGGATGACCTGGGCGGCATGAATGAGCGGGAGGCAGAGAAATTCGTCAAGAAGGATAATGTCTGGAGGAAACCGGACTATCAGGCCATGCTTGACGATGGCGTTCCCCTCGGTGTTGTCTACTTCATCAAAAAAGCGCGGGACAGCCTGGGGGCTTCTCCCCAGTACCGGTACAGTGACAAGACCCCGGAGCTTAAGCGTGCCAGACAGGAGGAATATATTGAGACCGTCCGGCAGCTACAGGCCGTGATTGAGGATGTGCGCACACTGGATGACGCCATGCAAGCCTATGACCGCTTTCTGATACAGAATGGATATGTGGAGCAGGTGCAGGGCTGGGCCAGCGGAACCCATTACCGCGCTACGAAGAAAGCTCTGGATAACCCGGTCATTACCAATAAGCTGGTGCAGACCTTACATATCCGCTCGGCTTCCCACTTTGACCGGGATTTTACGCAGAAGGCGCAGCAGGAACAGTTTGGCGTTTCCAAAGACCAGAAGGTGCCAAAGGGCTACGCGATCCACTTCAATGACGGAAAAAACACCTATTCCAGAAATAACGACTGGAAACCCGGCACTTATTATGTGACGAAGGGCTATTCCATTTTGCAGACAAACTTTGAATCCCGTGAGGCAGCCCTGAAATGGGTACAGGATTTTGCCCGGCAGCGGAGCAAAGGCGGGAAGGTCCGGTTTACCCCTCCGCAGCTTGCGCATGTGAGAAGGACCGGGCCGGACTACCGGAGCGGCCAGAAGATCACCGGGCAGCATTATCTTGATACTTTCGGCTTCCGGGGCGGCGAGTTTGGAAACTGGATGAACCAGAATGACCGGCAGGCGTCCCTGAACATGGGGTTTGAAGCACTGAAAGACCTGGCGGCTGCTTTACAGATCAGCGACCAGGATATTGCCTTTGGTGGCACGCTTGCTATCGCTTTCGGTGCCAGAGGCAGCGGCAACGCCGCGGCCCATTATGAACCGCTCCGCAAGGTCATCAACCTTACGAAGATGCACGGTGCCGGTTCCCTGGCGCATGAATGGTGGCACGGCTTTGACGATTATCTGGGGGCAAAGATGGGCGCAAAAGGGATGCTCTCAGAGCAGCCCCGCCTTTACCCATTGTTTCAAAAGCTCGTTAATACCATGAAGTACAAACCGGAGACGCCGGAACAGGCGACAAAACGCACCGAGGCACAGAATAGCCGGACAAAGAAAAACGCGGCAAGCTGGCTGGATTCGGCGGTGCTTGGCTCCTTGAAACGGCATGGGGATGAAAGAACACTGGAACAGTATGCAGCATTAAAGGACGCATTTCTGTCCGGGGAAGTCGGTTCCGTGGATAAGATCAGCGCCTTAAAGAAATCCGTCAGCGGCCATGTGATCCCAAAAAGTGAGCGTGACCGTCTGGAAATGTTTGAGCGGATGCTTCACGGGATGCAGGAGCAGGAAACCCCGCAGATCGGGCGGACAGAGACCGACTACTACCGCAATTCTGTGCGGATGGGAAAGGAATGTGAAAAAGACGGCGGTTATTGGGACAGCAACACAGAAATGACAGCCAGGGCTTTTGCTTGTTATATCAAGGATAAGCTGCCCTATGCCTCTGATTATCTGGCCGGTCATGCGGATTGCGCGGTGGCTCTTGTTATGAATAAATCCGGGGAAACAGAGGTTTTGAAAGCCTATCCCCAGGGTGAGGAACGCAGAGCGATCAACGCGGTGTTTGACGAGATCGTGGCGAATTTGAAATTACAGCACACCCTTACCCATGCGGAAACAACGCTGCCTCTTGCGGTGCAGGCTGTACCGTTGGCTGAAAATGAGCAAATTTCGATCTTTACGATGGAACGCCCTTCGGTGATCGGACAGCTTGCGGCGGCAAGGCCGGCAGAAAAAAGTACGCCGGCGCAGGCGGCTCCCAAGAAATCCCACGCGCCGGAAATTTAAGGAGGTGAAACATTGGAAGAAAACAAGGATTATGAGGTTTATCGTTTCGACTATCTGACAGAAGGCAGCGAACTTAAGCTGGACCACAGCGTCTATTGCAAGGATGTGGATATTTCTTCTCTGATTACGCAGAGCGCGGATGCACTGGAGGCATTGCGTCAGGACAGTATGGACGGCGAGCAGAAATCTCTTGCAATCGTGCAGGCGGCGGCAAAACAATGGGAACAGCAGGCGGCAGAGACGCAGAAATTGAACCGTGCGCTGGAATATCTGCGGACCCCGGAGGTTGCGCATACCGGAAATGAATGGCGAAAAACCGGTAACTGGCGGGATGCCGAGGAAATCAGCAACCGTGTCTATAAGATGACTTGCAGCGTTTGGGAAGATACCAAATATGACCGGGAAACGAAACAAAGTGTTCCGGTTGCCTGGTATGTGACCTGGGATGTGTATGTGAATTCCCCGAAGCAGGGATATGGCGAGAAAATTGCTGGGCAGAACCAGAAGCGTTACACCGACAAGGCCGCCGCTATGAAATATCTGGAGGGGCGCAAGAAAGCCTACTCCCACCTGTTTACAGAAATCTCCCCGCAGATTCCGAAAGAATATGAACGCCACTTTACCGTCAATGGTGCCCTCCTTCCCGGTTATACCGTGGAGGGTCAGGAGCCGGTCAAGGCAGAGCACACCGCCGCCGAGGTTTCGGAGGGCGGTATTTCTTTGCCCGAAAAGACGGGAAAGCCTTCCGTGCTGGGGAAACTGGCGGCAGCAAAATCCCAGGAGAAAGCACCCGCTGCTCCTGCGGCAACAAAAAAGAAGGAGGATATGCAGTTATGAACGTGTTAATGGTGGAGCCTGGAAAAGTCCCCTATGCGGTGGATATTGGCGAAGGTCTGGAGGCATTGCAGGCCGCTGTCGGCGGGGACATTCAGGCTGTTTACCCTTACGATGACCCGGTTGCCCTGATCTGTAACGAAGAAGGCAAATATGTGGGGCTTCCCCTGAACCGTGCTCTCCGTGATGATGAGGGCAATATCTATGACATTATTGCAGGGAATTTCTTTCTCTGTGGACTTGGTGAAGAAAATTTCGCTGACCTTCCCGCAGACCTTATGGAGAAATACCGGCAGCAGTTTGAGCACCCGGAGCAGTTTGTCCGCATTGCCGGGAAAATCCTGGCGGTCAGGCAGCCGGTCCCTTCCTCTGAAGAACAGGAGGCACAGCGGGCGCAAATGGCCGCACAGGAGGCGCAGCGGGAAGAAATGCGGCTGGACGATTCCACGGACCTGGCCTTTGACCTGGATGTGTTCCTGCGGCAGTACAGTGGCGCTTATGCGGATATGCACCCCGATTTCTATGAGGAAAAAGAGCGCATGGCGGACGAACTCCTTTCCGGGCAGACCGGAAAGATACGCATGAGGATGGCAACCGTCATTCAGGAGGAATATCTGGACGGCGAGGCCGGGTCGCTGCTGGATCGCATTGCCGCCTATGAAAAGGAATACGGGATCAGCGCCTACTCCATTTACCAGCTTGATTTATCGGACAGCACCGACGACCTGCGCTTTATGTCTCTTGGCTGGCTGGAAAAGAAAGGGCTCCCGGTTGACAGGGATAATTACCAAATGGTCTATGCGGCAGAACTTTCGCCCGGCGAAACACTGGAAGATATTTATACCCGCTTTAACATCGACCACCCGGAGGATTTTAAGGGCCATTCCCTTTCTGTCTCTGATGTGGTAGTGCTCCACGAAAAGGGCAGCGACACCGCCTACTATGTAGACAGCATTGGATTTAAGGAGCTGCCAAATTTCTTTGGCGGCACCCGGCAGCCGGAGGCAAAGCGGGATGTGTCGCTGCGGGAGCAGCTTGACGACGCAAAGAAACAGGCGGCAAAAGCGGAACCTAAGACGCCGGAGAAAAAGAAAGAACCGGAAAGGAGCTGATGGCTTATGCTGATGGCAGAACAGGAACCCTATGCCTTAATGGTGCAGCCGGACGATATGCTGATTAGTCCCCGTGAGGTGGGTGATAACTTCGGGACAATGGTATGCTTCCACTCCCGCTATGCTCTGGGCGATCACCACAACTATGTTGACAAGGACGATTTTCTGCGGGAAATGTACTTAAACACCGTTGGCAACAATGAGCGCGGCATGGAACGCTATGAGCGCATGGTAAACATGGTCTGGAGCCGGAAAATGACCGACGACCACCCCGATCCCCGCGCCGTGGATGATGCCATGCTCCGGGTGATCTCTGAAAAATACATTGTGATGCCCCTGTACCTTCTGGATCACAGCGGCCTTGCCATGCAGACGACCAGCTTTCACGATCCCTGGGACAGCGGGCAGGTAGGCTGGGTGTATGTTTCCAAAGAGGATGCGCTGAAAGAATTCGGCGGGGAGAAAATGACCGGCTCCCTCCGAAAGAAAGCCGAGGATTTGCTGCGGGGCGAGGTTGCCGAGTATGACGCCTATCTCCGGGGTGAGTGCTATGGTTTTGAGCTGTATAAAAACGGTGAGCTTTCGGATAGCTGCTGGGGATTCATCGGCAGTCTGGAAGATGCCTGTAAAGCAATGGCGGATTATCTGCCGGACGAGTGCAAAGGCATGACGGAGCACCTTTCGGAAGTGAAAGAACCGGCTTCCATGATTAAGACGCTCCTTCGGCACGCCCGTATTCAGATCGAACAGGCGGCGAAGGCCCATGAACACGCCCCGCGCCAGCAGGTGCTAAGCGAGGCACGGTAATGAACAGACTACATTTTTCCAGGAAGGAGGATGCAGGTGCAGGAAGATATTGAACAAAGAACCATGTCGGTCACGGTCCAGGCAGCAAAGCTGTCCGGGCGGGTGCTGAAAGCGGCCATTGCCGTAGCGCTTCAAAAGATGGAGCAGAACCGCAACACCCCGAAAGTTGGCCGTAACAGCATGAAGCGGCTGACCGCCAGGGACCCCGGCGCCAATACCATTGAAGTGACCGGGCGTATTCGCTCTTTTGAACGGATCGCCAAAAAGCATGAGGTCCGTTATCACATTGAAAAGGACCCAGGCACAGACCCGCCCAAATGGACGGTGTATTTCAAAGCGAACCAGGCGGATGCCCTGACCGCGGCGTTTAAGGAGTATACAAGAAAAGACCTTGCCCGCAGCACCAGGCCGTCGCTGCTTTCCCAGCTTGCCAAATTCAAAGAGCTGGCACAGGCGCTTGGCCGTGACAAGGTAAAGAATAAGGAGCATGGAGGGCCGGAGCGTTGAAGATAGATACCGACACCCTGAAAAAACAGGTGATCCTCCACCTGCCTTACTTTCTGTTCCTTTTGGTATTCGCGAAGCTGGGCCAGGCGGTGCGGCTGGCTCCCGGAGCGGATGCTTCACAAAAGCTGCTGGGGTTAAGTGAAGGCTTCACTTATGCCTTTCAGACCATGTGGCCCGGTGCGGCACTGGACTGGCTGGTGGGTCTCTGCGGTGCGGCCATTGTGCGGCTGGCGGTATATCTCAAAGGAAAGGACGCAAAAAAGTACCGCAAAAACGTGGAATACGGTTCTGCCCGCTGGGGCAGCAAAACGGATATTGCACCGTTTATGGACCCAAAGCCAGAAAACAACATCATTCTGACGCAGACCGAGGGGCTTATGATGTCCGGCAGGCCAAAAAATCCGGCCAATGCCCGGAATAAAAATGTGATGGTGGTAGGTGGTTCCGGCTCCGGCAAAACAAGATTTTTTATCAAGCCCAATCTCATGCAGATGCACAGCTCCTATGTCGTTACCGACCCAAAGGGCACAGTCTTAATTGAGGTTGGAAAGCTGTTAAGCCGAGGTACGCCGAAGCTGGATAAGGACGGAAAGCCGGTTCGGGGCAAAAATGGGAAGATTGTGTATGAGCCTTATAAAATCAAGGTATTCAACACCATCAATTTTTCAAAGAGTATGCACTATAACCCTTTTGCGTACATTCATAATGAAAAAGACATCCTGAAACTGGTAACGGTGCTGATTGCAAATACCAAAGGGGAAGGAAAATCGGGAGACGACTTCTGGGTCAAGGCCGAAACGCTGCTTTATACGGCGCTGATCGGCTACATCTATTATGAAGCTCCCTCCAATGAGCAGAATTTTTCCACGCTGGTAGAAATGATAAACGCTATGGAGGTTCGGGAGGATGACGAAACTTTCAAGAATGCGGTTGACCTGCTCTTTGATGCTCTGGAACAGAAGGACCCGGACCACTTCGCTCTCCGGCAGTATAAAAAATATAAGCTGGCGGCGGGCAAGACGGCTAAGTCGATCTTAATTAGCTGCGGCGCCAGACTTGCCCCCTTCGACATCAAGGAAGTCCGGGAGATCACCATGTATGACGAGTTGGAGCTTGACCTGGTGGGCGACAGGAAAACGGCGCTGTTCTTTATCATCAGTGATACGGATGCGACCTTTAATTTTCTTGTCAGTATGGCTTATACCCAATTATTTAACCTGCTCTGTGAGCGGGCGGATGATAAGTTCGGCGGCAGACTCCCGATCCATGTGCGGTGCCTGATCGACGAGGCGGCCAATATCGGCCAAATCCCGAACCTGGAAAAGCTGATGGCAACGATCCGTTCAAGAGAAATTTCCGCCTGCCTGGTATTGCAGGCACAGAGCCAGCTCAAAGCACTTTACAAGGACAACATGGACACAATCATTGGGAACTGTGATTCTTCTCTTTTTTTAGGCGGTAAGGAGGAAACCACCTTGAAAAGCTGGAACTCCCTGCTGGGGAAAGAGACCATTGATATGTATAACACCAGCGTTACGAAGGGTACCCAGGAATCCCACGGGCAGAACTTCCAAAAGCTGGGGAAAGATTTAATGTCCGTTGACGAGCTTGCGGTGATGGATGGCGGCAAATGCCTCCTGCAGATCAGGGGCGTGCGTCCCTTCCTGTCCCGGAAGTACGATATTACCAAACACCCGAATTACAAATATCTTTCGGATTTTGACGAAAAGAACGCCTTTGACATAGAGAAATACCTGTCTACAAGGCTGCCTGTATGTCCCGGAGAGCTGTACCCCAACTATGAGATTACGCCGGAAGAACTGGCAGCACAGACAACCGCGTAAAATTCCGCTGTATTATTTCCTTATTATATGGTGGGCTTTTATATACCCTTTGGAAAGGAGGTGCCTATTGCGGATTCGCGATTCTCCCTGACAACTGAATATTCCCCGCAGGTCTTACCCTGCCCCTTATGCCGCCGTCATGTTTTGTAGGTTTTCTATTTAAGCATGGCGGCGGATTTTTTCGTTTCAGGCCCAATGCGGCCATAACAATAAATTTTATAAATATTAAGGAGGACTAATTTTATGGCATTTTTCGCAAGTGCGATTGACACTTTGAAAATTCTCGTGATTGCTCTGGGCGCGGGTCTCGGCGCATGGGGTGTCATCAACCTTCTGGAAGGATATGGAAATGACAATCGTGCGACACGTTCGTAAGTGAAAAGCTTGCGCACAAAGTCGAAGGGCAATTGTAGCCCGAAACTTTGGAGAACTGATATTCCGATGGGTGAAATGAGGGGGTAACGTCCCGAAGCGCCACCCTAATACTCCGAATGGCGGGGAGCATGCAACGGCTCTCTCCAAAAGTTTATAGAGCTCGGTGAAGTCGGCAGAGAGCAACCGTAAGACTGGTTTTCAGACCAGACACGAAAGCTGTCCAGAGGTGGATGGTGTTGCCTATATGCCGGGGGTCGGATATCCATGGTGAGAATGTATGAAAATACTGACGAAATTCTGAATGTACGAGTCTAAACGTTGATACTGTCGAAAGGCAGTACACCTTTCATGGTGGTATCTGTGGGCGAGTAAAATTGGTTGTTATGAAAGTCCATGCATCGTTACAGGCGGTGCGGTTATGCATGACCAGATACAGGCTTAGAGGAAGAACCTAAAGATATCCAATGATAGGAATATCGGAACGTGGAAAGCTGGGAACACGGAGGCGGTTGCAAGCCAGTGATGTGGTGGATGGGAATACCTTCGCGAGAGGGCAATAACCATTCTTTATTCCAGTGAGAGTAGTGGCACAGTACCTGTGAAGCCGTGAATAAGTAAGCGGTGGAGGGATAGCCACAAGTCGAATTCAGCAAAGAAAATGAAAACACAACAAACACAGCTTCGAGTATGACAAAGAAAATCCAAACCGAAGGGAGAGGATGCCTGTGTTGACTTCGGGGCAGCAAGAAAGGAAAAGTAAACAGAGAAAAATCCGCAACTTAGAGTATTACGACATGGAAGGTACTTTTGACAGGCTGTATGCAGAAAGTAAGAAAGATAAAACCTTCAACCATCTGATGGAAATCATCGAGAGTGAAGAAAACATCAAGCTTGCATACAGAACGATAAAGAAGAATACAGGAAGTGATACTTCGGGAGTGGATAAAAGGACGATAGCCGACCTTGCAAAGTTAAGCGAGGAAGAATACGTCCGTCTCATACGGAAACAATTCAGTAATTATCATCCACGACCCGTAAGGCGAGTGGAGATACCAAAGCCCAATGGAAAGACCAGACCTCTGGGAATTCCAACTATCGTAGATCGGATCGTACAGCAATGTATTTTGCAGGTCATGGAGCCGATATGTGAAGCAAAATTCAGTGAGAACTCCAACGGGTTCCGCCCGAACCGTTCCGCTGAGACTGCTATTGCGCAATGTATGAGGCTGATACAGGTACAGCATCTGTACCATGTGGTTGACCTCGATATTAAAGGCTTCTTTGATAATATCAGCCATACAAAGCTGATTCGTCAGATATGGGCATTGGGAATCCGGGACAAAAAGCTGTTATGCATTATAAAAGAGATGCTGAAAGCACCTGTTGTTCTGCCAAATGGGGAGAAAACATATCCCACACGGGGTACCCCGCAAGGCGGTATTTTGTCGCCATTGCTTGCAAACATCGTATTGAATGAACTGGATTGGTGGATTGCTTCCCAGTGGGAGCAGATGCCAACAAAGACAAAATTCAAAACAAGGAGCAATGCGCAGGGAACAGAGATTAAGAGCCACGCCTACAGGGCTCTGCGCCGGAGCAGACTAAAAGAGATGCATGCAGTTCGGTACGCAGATGATTTTAAAATTTTCTGCGCAACACATGAGGATGCTGTCAGAGCATACAAGGCAACAGAGTTATGGCTAAAGGACAGGCTGGGGCTGGAAATCAGCCCTGACAAATCCAAAGTAGTAAATCTCAAAAGACAGTATTCTGATTTTCTCGGGTTCAAGCTGAAAGTCCGTAAAAAGGGTAAGAAATATGTAGTTCGGTCTCATATGAGCGATAAAGCATACAAAAAGGCTCATGAAAAAGTCTCGGAAGAAGTAAAGAAACTGGCTCATTCGTCAGATGATAATGCTCAGTTCATGCAGCTTCAGAAATACAACTCTGTAGTTGCCGGACTTCATGAATACTATTGTATTTCTACAGAAGTATCTCATGACTTCAGCAGACTTGCCTTCAGCATCAACAAACAGCTCAGAAACAGACTGAAAGGCGACTTATCTAAAAAGGGACAACTCAGAAATGGGTTCATCAAAGAAAAATATGGAGCAAGCAGACAGATGAGGTTCCTTCATGGACGTCCGGTGGTTCCACTGGGATATGTCCAGTCAAAGAATGCCCAGCATAAAAGGAAATCCATCAATAAATATACGGTCAAAGGTCGGGAACAGATTCATAAGAATCTTGCAATCGACACAGCGACAATGTTATGGCTGATGAGAAATCCTGTAAAGGGCAGAACCATTGAATATGCGGATAACCGTATTTCTTTGTATGCGGCACAGTATGGTAAATGTGCAGTGACAGGAATTCCGATGAATTCCCACGATATTCATTGCCACCATAAAGTGCCGGTTAGCAATGGCGGTTCGGATGAATACGCAAATCTTATTCTTGTCAGCAAAGCGGTTCATATCCTTATCCATGCTTCTTCAGAACCTACGATTGAGAAGTACCTGAAATCCTTAAATCTTGACAATAAACAAATAGAAAAGCTTAACAAACTTCGTACTATGGCAGAAATGCCACCTATTATTCTTTGAATTTAATGCTGTAACGAAGTGTGTAAGTTGTGTTTAAAAGCCCTGGACGGCTGAATTCGATGGAGCGCCGTGTGCGGTGAAAGTCGCATGCACGGTGTGGAGCGGGGGAAAATCCGGAGATAACTTCAAAGGATTACCTATCGCTATCTGGGGCAAAATCACAGGGAATGAAACAGCTTATGGCGGGCGGCGGTATCGCCCTGGTGGGTGCCACGCTGATTCCGCTCCTGTCCGGCCTGTTCGGTTAATAGCCGATGGGCAGTCTGTTTGACTGGATAACAGACTGGATCAAAGAGGGCCTGATCGAAGCAATCACCGGGCAGTACACCAGTATTTTTGAATCGGTAAACAATCAGGTTGCGGATGTGGCCGGGCAGGTCGGACAGACCCCGCAGGGCTGGAATGGCGGCGTGTTCAGTATGATCCAGAATCTTTCTGAAACCGTTGTCATTCCCATTGCGGGCATTATTCTGACCTTTGTGCTGGTATATGAGCTGATTCAGATGATTTTGGAGAAGAACAACATGCACGATTTTGATACGTTCAACATCTTCAAGTGGATTTTCAAGACCTTTGTAGCCACCTACCTGCTCACCAACTGCTTTACGATTGTCATGGCGGTGTTTGATGTCGCCCAACATGTGGTATCGCAGAGCGCCGGCGTAATAAACGGAAATCTGGATGTCACAGCGGCTTTGGCTGACCTGGAAACGCAGCTTGAAGCAATGGGGATGTGGGAGCTGATTGGTCTGTGGCTGGAAACCAATATCATCAACCTGTGCATGTGGGTACTGTCCATCGTGATCTTCGTCATTGTGTATGGCCGTATGATTGAGATATATCTTACGGTCAGTCTGGCACCCATACCGTTTTCCACAATGGCAAACCGTGAATGGGGACAGATGGGGACGAACTACCTTCGTTCCCTGTTTGCTCTGGGATTTCAGGGGTTCTTAATCCTGGTATGCGTCGCAATCTACGCGGTGCTGGTCCAGTCAATCCCCTCATCCGGCGATATTCACGGTGCGATCTGGGGCACGGCGGGATATACCGTCCTGCTGGCCTTCGCCCTCTTTAAGACGGGCTCGTTATCAAAAAGTATTTTTAACTCGCATTAGCGGGTAACAACTACATTTTAACAAGGAGGAACTTTCATTATGAGTAAAACCAACACTGAACCCATGCAGCCGGAAACTCAGGTGTCCGAAGGCTTGAAGCTGGATGTAACCGTGCGCCCGATTGCCCCGATGGGGAACCTCTTGGCCTTTGCCAACGTGACGATTGGCGACTGCTTCAAGATCGACGGCTTCCGTATCTGCTCCGGCGAAAACGGTCTGTATGTCAACATGCCTTCCACTCAGGATAAGCAGGGAAAATGGAGGGATGTCTGCTGGCCGGTGACGGCGGATTTCCGCAGGCAGCTCAACGATGCCCTGATTGAAGGGTACGGCCAGGCGATTGAAAATTTGCAGGCTACCCTTGAAGCGACCAGGGGCGCGGCGGAAAAGCCTTCCCTGACCGGTGCCCTGAAAGAAAATACCGGGAAAGTCAAGACGCAGCCGGCAAAGCCCGCACCTGCCAAGAGTGAGCAGGTCCGCTGATGCCGGAGGCCGGAAAATATGGCATTGTGTACGCGGACCCGCCTTGGCGCTATGACATGAAGCGCGGCAAAGGCGTGGCGGAAAACCATTACCCCACTATGAGCATTGAAGAAATATGCGCACTGCCGGTTGCAGACCTTGCGGCCAAAGACAGTGCGCTTTTTCTATGGGCCACCTTCCCGCAGCTCAATGAGGCGTTCCGGGTGATTGAGGCATGGGGCTTCCAGTATAAGACCCTGGCGTTTCTGTGGCTGAAGCAGAACCGGAAAGCCGATAGCTGGTTTTATGGGATGGGTTTCTGGACCCGCTCTAACGCGGAGGTGTGCCTGCTGGCAACGCGCGGGCACCCGAAACGCCAGTGCGCGGGAATCCATCAGTTTGTGGTCTCACGCATTGAGCAGCACAGCAAGAAGCCCGATGAAGTGCGGGACAAGATCGTAAAACTCATGGGCGATCAGCCCAGGGTGGAGCTTTTTGCCAGGCAGCAGACGCCCGGCTGGGATGTGTGGGGCAATGAAGTGGATTGCAGTATCACGATGCCGCAGCGTGTATAAGACATTCTGTAGATCGGAGGTGACAATGAAATGCCTTATGTACCCGTACCCAAAGACTTAACCAAAGTCAAGACCAAAGTTGCCGCTGGCCTGACAAAGCGCCAGCTTATTTGTTTCAGTCTGGCCGCGTTGGTGGGGCTGCCGGTATATTTCTTTACCCGCGGCACCATTGGCAATTCGGCGGCGGTGCTTCTTATGATCGCCCTGATGATGCCCTTTTTCTTCTTTGCCATGTATGAGAAGGACGGGCAGCCGGCGGAAAAGCTGCTGAGGAACCGGCTCCGCTATAAGCTCTGGCCGAAGAACCGCCCTTACCGGACGGAAAATCTCTATAAATCTATATCCAAAAAGGAGGTATCACAGATTGCCAAAAACCAAACAGCAGGAGGCGCAGGAAAAACGTCTGCAAAGAAACGTAAAGCAGGCCAAAAAAAACCGCGCCGAAGCAAGAAAGGCAGGAAGTAAAACTGCCTCTCCTGCTGGGCCGAAGAAAAAGCCCGGCTTTTTTTCCGGGCTGAAAGCGGACGCCCCGCAGACGGTCCAGCAGAGTATTCCCTATAAGGAAATGTACCGGGACGGTATCTGCCGTGTAAGCGGCAATTATTACACCAAGACGGTGCAGTTCTTTGATATTAACTACCAGCTTGCGCAGGCGGATGACAAAGCGCAGATTTTTGAGGGCTACTGCGATTTTCTCAATTACTTTGACGCCTCGATCCATGTGCAGCTTACCTTCATCAACCAGCGGGCCAATATGCAGGATTTTGTTCGGAGCATAGATATTCCTACCCGCGGCGACGAGTATGACGGAATCCGCAGGGAGTACGCGGATATGCTCAAGAACCAGCTCCAAAAAGGCAATAACGGCCTTACCAAGCGGAAGTATATCACTTTCGGGATTGAGGCGGAGGACCTTCGCACGGCGAAAATGCGTCTGGAACGGATCGAAACGGATGTGCTGGGGAACTTCAAGGCCCTAGGCGCGCAGGCAAGGCCCCTGAACGGGCTGGAACGCCTGGAGCTTTTGCACAGCCAGCTCCACCCGGACGGTCAGGAAAAGTTTCATTTTAACTGGTCGGATTTGCCGAAAACCGGGCTTTCCACAAAGGACTTTATCACCCCTTCCGGCCTCTCCTTCTCTCAGGACGGTAAGACCTTCCGGGTGGGCGACCATTCCGGCGCGGTGTCCTTCTTGCAGATTTTGGCCCCGGAGCTGACGGACCGGCTGCTTGCCGACCTTCTGGATTTGAATGATGCCGTAACGGTGAACCTTCATATCCAGTCTATCGACCAGGCCCAGGCGATCAAGAACATCAAACGCAAGATGTCTGATTTGCAGAAAATGACGATTGAGGAACAGAAAAAAGCGGTCCGCTCCGGCTATGACATGGACATCATACCTACCGACCTTGCCACTTATGGCGAAGAAGCAAAAAATCTCTTGCAGGATTTGCAGAGCAGGAATGAAAGGATGTTCCTTGTGACGGTGCTGGTGGAGAATATCGCCCCGAAGCGCCAAAAGCTGTTTAACGATATTTTCGCCGCTTCTGGTGTGGCGCAGAAATACAACTGTGCCCTGAAACGTCTGGACTTCCAGCAGGAGCAGGGCCTTATGTCCTCCTTATGCCTGGGACAGAACCAGATCGAGATTGAGCGTGGGCTTACCACCAGCAGCACGGCTATTTTCGTGCCGTTTACCACCTGCGAGCTGTTCCAGGAGGGCGAGGCTTTGTATTACGGTCTCAATGCCCTTAGCAATAATCTGATTATGGCGAACCGCAAAAACCTGAAAAATCCCAACGGTCTGTTCCTGGGGACGCCCGGCAGCGGCAAGTCTTTCTCTGCCAAGCGTGAGATCGTCAATGTGTTTCTTCTGACGGAGGACGACGTTATCATAGCAGACCCGGAAAATGAGTATGGGCCTTTGGTAAAGCAGTTTGGAGCCCAGGGGCAGGTCATAGACATTTCCCCTAACTCCACCAATTACATCAATCCGATGGACATTAACCTGGACTATTCGGACGATGAAAACCCGATCACCCTGAAAAGTGATTTTATTCTGTCTTTGTGTGACCTTATCATCGGCGGCAAGGAAGGGCTTTCTCCCATTGAAAAGACGATCATTGACCGCTGCACAAGGCTTGTGTACCGGGACTATTTGCAGGACCCGCGCCCGGAAAACATGCCGATCCTGGGGGACCTGTACGACCTCCTTCGCAAACAGAGCGAGCCGGAGGCACAGAATATCGCCACGGCGCTGGAAATCTACGTCAACGGTTCCTTAAATGTATTTAACCACCGTTCTAACATTGACATGAATAAACACCGGGTACTGTGCTTCCAGTTAAAGTCTTTGGGTAAGGCCCTGAAAGAGATCGGTCTTTTAATCATGCAGGATGCAGTCTGGAACCGTGTTACGGCCAACCGCTCCAAACATAAGACGACCTGGTTCTATATAGATGAATTTCACCTTCTCCTGAAAGGCCAGACAGGGAGTTTTAGCGTCGAAATTTGGAAAAGGTTTAGAAAATGGGGAGGGATTCCGAGCGGCTTAACTCAGAATGTGAAGGACCTGCTGGCTTCCAGGGAGATCGAGAACATTTTTGAGAACTCAGATTTTATCTACATGCTCAACCAGGCTCAGGGAGATCGGCAGATTTTGGCGAAGCAGTTAGGCATTTCGCCCCACCAGCTTTCCTATGTGACCCATTCCGGCCCCGGCGAGGGCCTTTTGTTTTTCGGCAACGTGATTATTCCATTTGTCGATCACTTCCCGAAGGACACCCTTTTGTATTCGGTCCTTACCACAAGGCCGGATGAAGTGGCAGGCGCATGAGCGCCGGCAGACCAACAAAGATAATTCAGACTGGAGGTGATGGATATGTCCCGTGATAAAGAATTCAGACGGCCCAAAGATGATGCGGCACGGCAACCGGCGAGGAAAACAGAAAATGATGTCCGGGCCGGCGAGGTGCGCAGCCAGGATTTTGATCTGCGTCGTGCCCGTGACGCTCCTTTGCAGGAAGATAACCGCCATAAAGGGCGGAACCTGTATCAAGAAGCTTCGGAGGACAGCACAATTCCGGCAGCGGATTCCAGTGAGGATTATCCTGCTTCCCGGCAGGCGTCCGGGGATTCTGTTCAGGACAGCCGCGGCGCTCCACAGCAGAACGGATCGGATTTTTCCGGGCGTGACAGCTTACACGAAAGCAGGCAGCAGGATTCCGGCAGGTTTCAACGCCAGGATGCAGATTTTTCCCGTCATGGCAGCCAGCAGTTGTCCGGTTCCGGCAGTTCGGAGGCTTTCTCTGCTTCGGAGACCGGCAGTACAAATGCCGGGGAAACACCGGGCAGACGCCGGATGCACCAGCACGGCAACAAATATCAGCAGCGTTTCCAGGAGGCGGCAAAGGCCGAGGAACCCCAGGAAAAACAGCCGGGAGCAGCCGAAGGGGAACCAAAACGGCCTTCCAAGCTGGAATTTACCGCTGACGAGCTGCCGCCGGAGGCGGCGGATAAAAAGCTGACCCAGGCGAGGCGCAGGGCCGAGCGAGTGGAAAAAAAGCTGAAGGATGCCGAGGCGCGTCTGCCTTCCCGGAAAAAGCTGCGGATGGAGACGACTTCCGATCCGGAGACCGGCAAAGCAAAAAAACGGCTGAAATTTGAGCAGGAAGTAAAATCCCAGCGGGTCCATGTAAAGGGCTCCCTTCCAATGCGCCCGGTAAAGGCAGCAGCAAATACGGCAGTCGGTTACGCGCATAAGAAAATCTATCAGGCGGAGGAAGAAAATGTTGGCGTGAAAGCCGCCCACCGCACCGAGCTTGTGGGTGAGGCCGGGGCGCGCACCCTGTATCACCGCCATAAAACAGCGCCTTACCGCCGGGTGACAAAGCTGCAGCAGAAATCAGCGAGGGCTAACGCGCAGCTTGCCTACCGGCAGACCCTTTCGGATCACCCGGAGTTAAAGAAAAACCTCCTTGCCCGGATGTGGCAGAAGCAAAAACTGAAACGCCGGTATGCCAAAGCCGCAAGGGAGGCACAGAAAACTGGAAAGCGGGCAAAGGACGCAGCCGTTACGACAGAGAAAATTGCTGCCTCGGTAGTAAACGCTGTCAAGCGCCACCCGGTTATCTGCGGCATTCTCGTCCTGTTGCTTTTGGTGGTCTTTCTCATTACTTCGCTGTTTTCCTCGTTTTCCAATATCGGGATCGGGGGCTTGGGAAGTATCGCCGCCTCTACCTATCTGGCGGAGGACCAGGACATCAACAACGCGGAGCTTATCTATACCGAGTGGGAAACAGACCTGCAAATGGAAATAGACCGTGTGGAAACAGACCGGCCCGGTTATGACGAGTACCGCTATAACATCGGCGCTATCGAGCATGACCCCTATATCCTGATGGGCTATCTCACTTCTGCCTATCAGAATTTTACCTATGAGCAGATCGAAGGCGTCCTGGGGCAGCTTTTCAATGAGCAGTATTCCCTTACCTTTACGGAGAAAACGGAGATCCGCTACCGGACAGAGACCCATGTTGACCCGGACACCGGCGAGGAAACCGAGGAAGAAGTACCTTATGAGTGGCACATCTTAAATGTAAAGCTCACGGCCACGCCGCTTGCAAACCTGGTGGTGCAGCGCATGAGCGCCGAGCAGAAAGAAATCTGTGAGATTCTATTGCAGACCAGAGGCAATCGGCAGTATGTGAAAAATGTCTTTGGGACAAACTGGCTGCCCTATGTCACCAGCTACTACGGCTACCGGGTACACCCCATCAGCGGAGAAAAGAACTACCATACCGGCGTTGACATCGGCATGGCCCAGGGCACGGAAATCTTAGCCGGCCATGACGGAACAGTCACGCTGGCAGGAAACGCGGGCGGCTACGGCCTGTGTGTCGCCATTGAAGGCGAGGCTTACGAGGGGCATACCCTTACCACCAAATACGGTCACTGTTCACAGATTCTTGTGTCTGTGGGCCAGGAAGTAAAAGCCGGGGATGTGATCGCAAAGGTCGGCAGCACCGGCAATTCCACCGGGCCGCACCTGCACCTGGAGGTATTGGTGGACGGGCAGTATTTGAACCCGCTGTATTTTGCAGATACCGGCGACACCAGCAGTACCGGTCTGCCAGACATTGGCGCGGGCGGTGGCGGCAGCTACTTTGATTACGATATTCCACCGGAGGCCCTTGCGGATGAACAGTTCGCAGCCATGATCGCGGAGGCGGAGAAATACTTAGGCTATCCGTATGTGTGGGGCGGCGCAAGCCCTTCCACTTCCTTTGACTGTTCGGGCTTCGTTTCCTGGGTAGTCAACCATACCGGCTGGAACTTCGGGCGGCTTACCGCGGACGGGCTTCTGGGCGTGTGTACGCCTGTATCGAGCGCGGACGCAAGGCCCGGCGACCTGATTTTCTTCCAGGGAACCTATAACACCAGCGGCGCAAGCCATGTGGGAATCTATGTGGGTAACGGAATGATGATCCACTGTGGGGACCCGATCTCTTACGCAAATATCAATACAAGTTACTGGCAGAGCCACTTCTACACCTTTGGCCGTCTGCCTTAACAGAATGGAGGTAACAAATTGAACCCTAAAATTGAAAAACTGGCAAAAGACATTGAAAAGACCAAGGCGAAGATTGCGGAGCAGCAGGCCAGGCTCCGGGATTTGGAGAAACAGAAAACGGAGCTGGAGAACACTGACTTTGTGGCGGTGGCCCGCAGCTACCACCTGACGCCCCAGGAATTGGCCGAATTCTTAAAAACGCGGCAGATGGCGTCCGCACAGGAACCTTTGCCGCAGGAACAGGAGGAAGTGCATGAGGACTAAACGAATCTCTCTCCTTGTGGCGCTTGTCTTTCTCATAGGCGCCATGACCTTACCCATGACGGCTTTTGCCACCAAGGGCAAGGACACCACGCCGCCCACGCTTACGGCGGTGCTGGATGGGGAAACCGTAAAGATCGAGAGCAGCGACGACAATTCCGGCGTGGAGGCGGTCTATATCGACAAGACCCGTGTAAATTCCCTTGTGGACGGAAAAGCCTCTGTCTCGCTGAAGGATTATGCCGGCACGGATGAAAAAGTGAGCGTTTATGCGGTGGATTATGCCGGGAACCGTTCTGATACCGTGAAGTTTGACAATCCCTATTATAAGGAACCGGCGCCCACGGAAAAACCGGCTGCACCCACGCAGCAGAGCCAGGGCAGCACACCGGTAACGAAACCAGCGCAGACCCAGGCGGCTTCTTCCGGCAGTACGGGCACTGGCACCCAAAGCGGCAATTCCGGCAGTTCCAACATGGGAACAGTTTCGGGAGGCACAAGCTCCCAGGGCGGCAGCTCCGGCAATACAGGAAATTCCAATGGTAGTCCTTCCGACACACCGGAGCCCACCACTTCCTCCGTCCCGGATGGCGCTTTTACCCCGGAGGGGACCGGGACCGTGCTGGACAGCGCCACCGGCGAGGATGGGGATAAACAGTTTTACACCATTACCACCGAGGCCGGGAATGTATTCTATCTTATCATCGACGGCAAGCGTGACGACAACAACGTATATTTCCTGAATGGCGTTACCGAGGCGGACCTGATGGCCCTGGCGGAAAAGGGCGACGGCAGCGTGAGCGTGATCCCGGCTGCGGATGTCTGCACCTGTACGGAGAAATGTGAGGCCGGAAAAGTCAATACCGGCTGCTCGGTCTGCAAGAATGACTTAAACGGCTGCATCGGGAAAGAAAAGCCGGCAGAGCCGGAGGAACCGGCTGAACCGGAACAGCCGAAGAAAGATACCGGCAGCGTCGGCACGATCATCTTTATCATCGTTGCCCTGCTTGCAGTCGGAGGCGTCGGCTACTATGTGAAGATCGTGCGCCCGAAGCAGCAGGCGGAGGACGAGGACGAATTTGACGAGGACGACGGCTACGGGGAGGGCTTTGACCCGGACGAGGCTTACGGCGAGTCGGAATATCTCTCCGAGGATGACTTTGAGGATAGCACCCATGAGGACGGCGAGTAATGCGCCGTCCTTACCTATTTTATGAAAGTGAGGTCTTTCTATCGTGAATATGAAAACAAACACACACCGCCGCGGCCTGCACAGGATCGTGGCATTTTTACTCTGTGCGGTATGCGTCTTTGGGTTAATCCCCACACAGGCGTTTGCCATGTCGCCAGGTCAAAAGGCGAGCTCATGGATGGGTGATTATTATGTCGGTTCTGACGGAAACGGATATTATTCTCCAGCTCCGACCATCTTCATGGTCTATCATGCAGACGGAACCACGGAATTTTTATCCAGTTCCGGCGGCCATCGATACAAGCACTATATGATGACAGATTCGGACGGTGTAACCCATTCTGTCTACTGCGTGGAGAGTGGGATTCCCTATGAGGCTTCTGATAATGGCTATACTTCCGAAAGCGGAAAAAACAGCACTTATTTGAAGCTGCTTCCTTCTGCCGCCCGACGCGGAATTACCCTGACAACAATTTACGGTTGGAAACCCGGCGCAACTCTGCCGGTTTCCGGAATTAACGCAGATGACTACAAAATGGCGACTCAGGTTATTTTGTGGGAGTACCAGCAACAGCTCCGTACCGACCCGTACAGCCGCCACGGAAATGGGCAGGCACCGGCAAATCAGTTTTACAATATAATCGCTGGGCGCCCGGCAGAGAAAGCCTACAACTGGATTCTCTCGCAAGTTGCTTCCCATTCCACGGTTCCCTCCTTCACCTCCACTAAAAAAAGCGAAACGCCGGAGCTGGAACTGAAATGGGACACAGAAAAGAAGATTTATACCCTGACGGTTACGGACACCAATAACCTGAAGATCGACTTGGAAATGCTTTCCGGCAGCGGCGTGACCGTGAGCAGGAACGGCAACCAGTACACCTTCACCAGCAAAAACATGATTATGGACCCGGTGAGCTTTGAGTTCAGAAAAGATATTCCGGTTGCCAATGACATGCTGATCTGGGGCAGGCCGGGCTATCAGACCATGATGACCGGCGCCAGTGATCCGGTTTCCTTCTTTGTAAAGATCAAAACGGAGACTTACGGCACCGGAAAAATCGTCAAGACCAGCGAGGACGGCATTGTGTCCGGCATCTCCTTCCATATTTCCGGCACGGATATTTTGGGAAATAAAGTAAACGAAACTGTCACCACCGGAGAAAACGGACAGATCAAGGAAAAACTGTTGCCGGGTACCTATCTGGTGAAAGAGCTGCCAGTGGACCGATACGTGACCCCTTCGGCGCAGTACGTCACCATTGAGAGCGGCCAGACTTCTTCCGTCCATTTCAGCAATATCCTGAAGAAATTCCGGGTGCATGTGGTAAAGAGCGACGCGGACACCGGAACCGCCCAGGGCGACGCTACCCTTGCCGGGGCGACCTATGGGATTTATTGTGGCGGCGAGCTGGTAGATACCTATACCACCGGGCCAGACGGCAGCTTTATGACCCGCTACTATGTCTGTGGTGATAGCTGGACGATACGGGAAATTGATCCCAGCACCGGCTATCTCCTGAATGATACGGTCTATGAGGTGGGTGCTTCCCCGATGCTGTACGAAGTGGAACTGAACACCACGGAGAACCAGGTCACGGAAACCGTGATCTATGGCAATATCCAGCTTGTAAAGCATACGGACGATCTGGACCCGGATGTGTCCGAAGATGAAAATACGGGGGAACCGAATGAGGGTGTGATCGAGCGCCCGGAGGCTGGCGCTGTCTTTGAAATCTACCTGAAGGCAGCGGGCAGCTATGACGCGGCAAAGGAAAGCGAGCGCGACCTGCTCACCACGGACAGCGACGGCTTTGCTTCCTCCAAAATGCTCCCTTACGGCCATTATACGGTCCGCCAGACAGCCGGCGAGGAAGGCAAGGCGTTCATTCCTGATTTTACCGTCTTTATTTCCGCAAACGGCCAGACCTACAGCTATATCCTGAATAACCGCACCATTACCGCAAGGCTCAAAGTGGAGAAATGCGACGCCGAAACCGGGAACATTATTCCGATGACCGGCACGGGTTTCCAGATCAAAGACCTTTCCACCGGGGAATTTGTCACCCAGGAAATCTTCTACCCGAACCCGGAGACCCTTGATACCTTCTATGTTTCGGACGAAGGCTGGCTCATGCTGCCGGAACCTCTGCATACTGGGGATTATGAACTTTATGAGGTGGCGGCGCCTTACGGTTATGTCCTTTCCAGTGAGCCCGTACCGTTCACCATTGACGGCAGCGAGGCGGTTGTGACCGTCACGCAGTACAACATGCCCCAAAAGGGACAGCTTACCATCACTAAGACCGGTGAGGTATTCGCTTCCGTCCAGGAGAACGAAGGTCTGTATCAGCCGGTGTATGAAGTCATGGGGCTGCCCGGCGCGGTCTATGATGTGATTGCCGACGAGGATATTTATACCGGCGACGGTACGCTGCGTGCGGCAAAAGATACGGTTGTGGAAACCCTTACCACCGGGGATGACGGAACGGCACAGAGCGGGCTTTTGTACCTGGGCCGCTACCGCCTGGAGGAACGGCAGGCGCCGGCTGGCATGGTCGTAAACACCTCGCCGGAATATGCGGAACTGACCTATGCGGGCGAGACCGTGGAAATCACGCAGACCGCCGTGGGGCTGTATAATGAGCGCCAGATGGTGGATATCGCCCTGTTCAAAGCCCTGGAAACAGACGAGCTTTTCGGGCTTGGCATGAATGAGGAATACAAGGATATTTCCTTTGGCCTGTATGCTTCCGCTGACCTGACGGCGGCAGATGGCAGCGTGATCCCGGCAGGCGGGCTTCTGGAAGTGGTCTCCGTTTCCGCAAATGAGGCGGGCGGCTATGACGCTTGCTTTGCCTCTGACCTTCCGTTTGGCAGCTATTATGTGCAGGAGCGTACCACAAACAGCGCCTATGTGCTTTCCGATACCAAATATCCGGTAGTCTTTGAGTATGCGGGCCAGGAGGCGGCGTTGGTACAGATTCTTGTCAATGAGGGCGAGGCTGTTCCCAACGACTTGCTCCGTGGGCGCATTGACGGTGTGAAATATGGCGAGAGCACAGAGGTTGGAGAGGATGTGAAGCTGGCCGGCGCAGTGATGGGCCTGTTCTGGCCTGATACCGAGGAATTTACCGAAGAAAACGCGCTGCTTACCGTAACCACCGGCGAGGACGGCAGCTTTGCCTTTGAGAATATCCCTTACGGCCACTGGATTGTAAAGGAAATCTCTGCTCCCGCGCTCTATACGGTTAGCCCGGAGGAACACCATATTTATATCGGTGTGGACGGCCAGACAATCGCCATCCGTGTGGATGACACCCTGATCCGCGGACGGGTACAGCTCCATAAGACCGAAGCAGTAGATGAACCTTCTTCTGTGGAGAACGACAAGGAGAATACTTTCCTGCGCTTCCTCTCCGGCGCGGTATTTGAACTGTACGAGGACACCAACGGGAATAAAGAGCTGGATGCCGAAGATACGCTGATCGGCACCCTGAAAGAAACAGATGCCGGATTCCACACGGCGGAGGATCTTCTGGCTAAGGGCTATTTCCTAAAGGAAAAGAAAGCGCCGGAGGGCTACCAACCTGACGAAAAGGCATATTACTTTGCAATCACCGAGGACGGCCAGACCGTTGTGATCGAAAACGGCGAAGCAGGCCGGGGCTTTACCAATGAAGCATACCGCGGCAATCTGAAAATCACCAAAGATTCCAGTGACGGACGCAAGGACGGTTTTGCCATTGAGGTCAAGAGCGCGGACGGCTCCTACTGTGAGACCTTCACCACCCCGAAATCTGGCATTATTGAGGTCAAGGGGCTACGGGTCGGTATTTACACGGTAACGGAAATCTCAAACCGGGCAAGCAAGGACTATATCATTCCTGATGCGGCCACGGTGGAAATTAAGGCAGATCAGACAGCTACGGTCCAGTTTTTCAATGAAAAGCCGGAGAAACCAGAAACACCAGAAAATCCAACCACTCCGACAAATCCGTCTAATCCTTCTTCTCCAACTACGCCGGGTAAAGCGGTTCCTCAGACCGGGGATGATAATTTCATTTTCCTGTACGGTGGCCTTCTGGCGCTGGCTCTGATTGGCGGCGGGGTGTTCGCGGTGCTTTATTTCAAAAAGAGGAAATACAGCAAAACTTCTCTGAAAACAAAAGCCATTGGCATTACGGTGATTTCCCTTTGCGCAATCCTGGCTCTTGGCAGCGGTTTTTTTATGGTTCGTGACCTGAACCAATATACTGAGAGCGCTGGAATCTATGACGAGCTGGCGGAGAATGTGAAGTTGCCGGAGCAGAACGAAGCGCCGGAGGAAACGGAGGGCGAAGCTGAAACTGACAGGGAGGATTCCAATGTGGTCCTCCCTTCCGTAGACTTTGACGCGCTCCGGGAGAACGGGCCGGACATCATCGGCTGGCTTAACCTTCCCGATACGGTAATCAATTACCCGGTAACGCAGACGGACGACAACGAGTATTACCTGCACCACCTGTATGACGGCACCTACAATAAGGTGGGATGCCTGTTCGCGGATTATGAGAACAAGGCAGATTTTTCTGACCGGAACACCATTATTTACGGACATAACATGCGGGACGGCTCCATGTTCGCTGCCCTGAATGAGTATGACGAGCAGAGCTATTTTGATACCCATAAGCAGATGTACCTTGTGACCCCGGAGGGCGGTTATCTCTGTGAGGTTTTCACGGCGTTTGTGGCGAAGCCTTCCGAATCCGGCAGCGATACCTCTCCCTGGTGTCTTAGCTGGAAGGATGACGGCGCTTATACGACCTGGCTTACCGCTATGGCAGAGCGTTCCGTTGTGGAAACGGATGTCACGGTGACAAGCAGTGACAAGGTGCTGACCCTTTCCACCTGTACGCCCGGAGGCGCGAGCCGCTTCATCGTCATGGCAAAGCTGGTGGAGGTAAACAACTGAACAGAATGAAAACCGGTGCGGGGGCATGTGCTCCCGCACCAATCATTTACAAGGAGGATTTTTTCTATGGTAAATACCATTGTTTCAATACCCGGCTATGTGCACCTGTACCGCTCCCTTCTGCGGTTTTATGATATGCCGGAGAATGAAGTCCGGGAAATGCTCTACCTTCTGAACACGGCAAACCTGGACTGCTACGAGTATTACCACCCGGAGCGGGATGTGATCCAGAGCGGGCCGGTGGCATTTAGCGGCTGGCTGGAAAAAATGGACTGCCGCCCCTACCGCACGGAAGTACAGCTTTATAAGTCTCTGCTGTTCCTACAGCGCAGCGTGGACCGTGACCTGATTGTGACCTCCCAGCGGGAGGCGCTGCAAACGCTGCGGTGTATCATTTCCAACCTGGAATACCGTTTCTACAAGGCGTATGGAATGGAGATCGAGGACAAGCGGACCGTGTACGGGGAATGTACCTATTGGCTGGTCCCCAGGGAGGACGAGCCGAGCGTGTGTCTGATGCACGACTGGATTTATCTGCCCTCTGCTTAAAAATGTCCTGAATAATATATAAAATTCAGGACAAAAAAGTAGTATCAGTTCTGTCCCTTCCCGGCAGTGGTTCTTTCCTTTTTTTGAGATTGCTGTATAAATTCTGATCTATGTGGGAATACTATAAACAAAACTCTCGAAGCCTATTGAAAATTTGTCCCGAATAATATATAATATTTGGGACAAAAGGAGGTGAGCAAAGTGGCAAATGGATATTCCCGGCAGATTCAAGAGCGAATAGGCACAGCGGCAGAAGGAACCGTTTTTGTCAATTCTGATTTTGCTGATATTGCTGATACGGAAACCATAAGACGGAACCTGAACCGGCTTACACAGGCAGGTACGCTCCGGCGGATTTTGAAAGGTGTTTATGAGAAGCCGGAATACAGCGAAATGCTGAAAGAATATGTAGCGGCTGACCCGGAGGCGGTAGCAAAGGCGCTGGCCCGGAACTACCATTGGACGATTGCTCCCTGTGGGAATACGGCGCTGAACCTGTTAGGGCTTTCCACGCAGGTAACAGCGGTATGGTCCTATATCAGCGACGGTCCATATAAGACCTATGAGTGGAACTCCACAAAGCTGGAATTTAAGCACAGAACCAATAAGGAGATCACCGGACTTTCCTATATGACGATACTCGTCGTTCAGGCATTGAAAACTTTGGGGAAAACAAATGTCACTTCCAAAACGATTCAGACGCTTAGTTCCCGATTGAATGAGGACGATAAAGCCGCTATGCTAAGGGAGGCGGCAGAATCTACGGATTGGGTTTACAATGCGATACGGCAGATTGCTGGGGAGGTACAAGAGAAATGATACAGGTTGCAAGATTTTCAGATAATGATAAGCGGAGGCTGTTCCGAAACACAGCAGATAAAATGGGACTGAACGATGCGATTGTGGAGAAGGATTTTTGGGTGTGCTTTACACTGGATTATCTCTTTCATCGCTCACCCTGGAAAGAAGCTATTACATTTAAGGGCGGGACCAGCTTATCAAAAGCATTTAATCTAATCAGCCGTTTTTCCGAAGATATTGACCTGATTCTGGACTGGCGCATATTGGGATATGGCAGGGATGAACCCTGGGAGAAACGATCCAATACAAAACAGGATGCTTTCAACAAGGAGGCCAATGCACGGGCGGAAGTCTTTTTAGCAGAAACCTTCTGCCCGGCAATTAAGGAAGGCTTATCTCAGGAACTTGGCTGTGATGCAGACATTCATATGGATGGTGAAGAAAAGCAGACTGTCATTTTTTCCTATCCGAAATTATTCAGTAATGCAGGTACCTTACAGGTGATCAGGTTAGAGATTGGGGCTTTGGCAGCATGGACACCGGCAACGGCGGCTGAAATTGCTCCGTATGCAGCAGAATATTACCCGAATGTCTTTGGGCGGAAAAGTACAAGTATTTTGACTGTGGCACCAGAACGTACCTTTTGGGAGAAAGCCACGATCCTGCATCATGAGGCCAACAGGCCGGAACATCTGGAAATGCCCCAGCGGTATTCCAGGCATTATTATGATCTCTACCGTATGGCTGCGACCCCTGTAAAAGAAGATGCGTTTTCCCGGCTCGATCTGCTGAAGAAGGTCGTGGACTTCAAAATGAAGTTCTATCCGAGAGGATGGGCGAAGTACCCGGAGGCTGTGCCTGGCACATTGAAGCTCATTCCACCGGAATATCGCTTTGCGGCACTGGAGGCGGATTATGAGTCAATGAAAGATATGCTTTACGGTGATGTCCCGACCTTTGGGGCGGTCATAAATGCGGTCCGGGAACTGGAAAAAGAAATCAATATGCTTTAACAACTACATACCGTTTGTTTTGCCGGCTGTTCTAAGTATTCTTGGAGCAGCCGGTTTTCTATTTCAAAAAGGAGGGATGCTTTATCACACAGAAAGAGGTCAATGCCGTTTTTGACGGGCAGGTGGCTCTATGCAGGGAAATTCTTCAAAAGAAAACAAAGGAATACACTGGGGATGATACGGACCGGCTGGGGGCTTTCAAGGCTGCCGCTGCTTTGCAGCACACAACACCGGAGCGTGCCCTTGCCGGGATGCTGGCAAAGCATATCGTTTCCCTGTATGACATGTGCTTTGCTGACGGCGTGAGCTTCGATGCCGGCACATGGGATGAAAAGATCACAGACAGTCTTAACTATCTGCTTTTACTGAAAGCGATTGTAAAGGAGGGACAGACCAATCAACAGAATTGAAGTAAAGGTTTTGAACTGCCAGGCGGTGGCGGAGGCCGAAAAAAATATGGTCTTTGCGGCCAGGCTTACCCAGCGCGGGCATAAGATCAATACAATGGAGGACCTGACGGCGCTTTATGAAAAGTCGTTCAGCAATGATACCGTAACGGCGATCAGCAAACTTCCGCACCCTACGGTTCAGAAATTCGCGGTCATTACAGTTGCCATTGTAGGCGCAAGCAGACGTTTCCTGGCGCAGATCACCAGGCACCAGAACGAAGTAAAGTTTATGAGCGCGTCCTTACAGTACAGCAATTACACAGGGCAGACGGATTTTGCCGTACCCTATGAGATTTTGACTGCACCGAAGGCAATTCAGAAAATGTATCTGAAAAGCTGTAAATCCGATATGGATTGTTACGAAGAACTGTGCGCAGTGGGGATCGGGCACGACGCGGCGGGCTATGCCACGCCCCAGGGATTACGGAATGTGCTGATTATCAGCGCCACACCCTATCAGTGGAAACATATCATAGGTCAGCGGGTGTGCCGGCGCAATACGGACGAAACCCGGATCGTGCTCCTGAAAATCTGGCAGGAGCTTTTTTCATTGAGCCCGGTACTCTTTGCCCCTGATCTTACCGGTCCTTTCTGCCAGAGGGATAAATGCCTGGAGGGGAAAATGAGCTGCAAAAGAAATATTGCGGGCAGCATGTCGCCCAGCGAGATTTTGGCGGCGGATTACCCGTTGCTTATGGAAGGCAGCGCCCATGAAGATTAGACTGATCGATTTTGGCGTGCCAGAGGACCAGAGACCCTACCGGCCACATGGGAACGATGCCGGTGCGGATGTGTATATGCCTTATGACTGCACCCTACAGCCCGGCGAGATTGCTAAGATTCCACTCGGATTCGGAATTGAAGTACCTGATGGATATGCAGGCTATGTGTTTCCACGCACCAGCATGGCGGTTAAGGGGCTGGTTTGTGAGCTGCCCCCTGTGGATTCCGGCTATCGTGGAGAAATCCATGCGATTATCAGTAATGTAAGCAACAAAACACAGACTCTTTCCAAAGGGGCGCGGATAGGCCAGCTTGTGATTACGCCTGTTGTCATTGCGGATTTTGTGACAGATTTGGGTACGGAACGCGGAACCGGAGGGTTTGGAAGCACCGGGGCATAAACAGGATAAATATAGAGTGTTTCCAGACTTAATTTAGGACAGCATAGGAAATAATAAGAAGAAAGCGGCCATTCCGTGACCGCTTTACTTCTTGCTGTTCAGCTCTTTCATAATGCCGAGGATATACGTCATTGATCTGGAATCCAGTTTCTTTGCCTCTGCAATAAATTCCTGCAGGGTCTCTGGATAAAAATTTTCTTCGTCAAAGAATTCCTGCGGCGTTACACCGAGATATTCGCAGATATAAAAGAAGGACTGCATGGCAGGAAGTGATTTTTTGTTTTCAATGTTATTGATGTAGTTGTTCGCTTGCCCTAACGACAATGACATGTCGCGTGCAGATACACCCTTTTGTAATCTCAGCTTTGCCAGCCGTTCCGGGACGAATTCTTCATACATCAGCGCCACCTCCTATTCTGTAATAGATTGTACCTCACACATCCCTTTTATTCACAAAATAAAAGAGGGCATTTGCGTTGACTTGAAAAAATAAATCTATTATAATGATGGGAGACACAAAAATGAATCTATCAACTGGAGGAACTTGATGGAAGGAAAGACTTGTTGTGTCACAGGACACAGAGATATACCTGCTGATGAAACAGCCCATGTAAAGGACGCTCTGCGCCGGGAAATTGAAAAAGCAGTAAACGATGGTTTCACTGTTTTTCTGTCCGGCTTTGCTGATGGCATGGATCAATACTTTGCGAAGATCGTTCTGGAGCTGCAGAATGAAAATCCAGGTTTGAAGTTGATCGCAGTGCTTCCATATCGGAAACGGGTGGACAGCCTGTGCCAAAAGGAACACACGAAAGCTCTGTTGGATGCCTGTGCAGAGGTCATGGTAATCCAGGAAGAATATCGGCCCAATGTCTATTCCCAGCGCAACCGCTATATGGTAGAACACGCAGACCGTGTAATCGCCGTATATGACGGACGGGAAAAAGGCGGCACAGTTAAGACAATCCGGTTTGCGCACCAATTTCGGAAAGAACTGCGGGAAATACCGTTAGGGTTAAACCTGGACAAAAACAGGACAAATCTTGGACAAAACCGGGTATGAAAAAGTAGAGATACAAGCTGCTCTATGGTATAATATCTCTTTAACCACGAAGGTTAATGACAATCCGGTTGGCTTTACAGGGATTAAAAATCATATTTAAAAAATGGCAAACCATAGTTTGAAGGGAGTATTTGCATGAAACATGTATGTATGCTTATATCGGTAGCGGACATCAACGCCGCAAGAAAGTTTTATGAGGATCTATTCGGGTTAGAAGTCTATCAGGATTACGGAAGAAACATCGCCTTTACCTGCGGACTGGCATTGCAGCAGGATTTTGACTGGCTTGTAAATCTGCCAAAAGAAAAGGTATTAAACAAATCCAACAATGCGGAAATTGTCTTTGAGGAACAGGACTTTGACGGTTTTCTGAATAAACTCAGAGAGTACCCGGACATTGAATATCTGGGAGAAGTGATTGAGCATAGCTGGGGACAGCGTGTGATTCGGTTCTATGATCTGGACGGGCATATCATAGAGGTTGGCGAGGATATGAAAATGGTGATAAAGCGTTTTCTTGCTACCGGTATGACGATGGAAGAAGTTTCTGTGAAAATGGATGCTTCTATTGAGGATTTGACAAAACTTCTAAACAGCTAATACATGATGGACGAATAAACAAATCGGGATTTGTGGAGGTGAACTCATGGATAGAAATGAACAATGGTTACAGTGGGCTATAGAACTACAGAGTCTTGCACAGGCGGGGCTTACCTATGGAAAAGATATTTACGATCATGAGCGATATGAGCGCATAAGAGAGATTTCAGCAGAAATTCTTTCGCATATGGCGGATATTCCTTTGGACAAGGTGAAATCGCTTTTCTGTAATGAGTATGGTTATCAAACACCTAAAATAGATACCCGTGCCGCTATTTTTAAGGATGGAAAAATACTTCTTGTTCATGAAAACAATGGAAAATGGTCGCTTCCTGGCGGTTGGTGTGATGTAAATGTTTCTGTTGGTGAGAATACGGTAAAGGAGGTTAAAGAGGAAGCAGGATTGGAGGTAACCGCTGATAGAGTTATTGCTATTCAAGATAGGAAAAAACACAATCTTCCAGTTTATGCTTACGGTGTATGCAGAGTGTTTATTCAGTGTACAGTGATTGGCGGGCATTTTAAGCAGAATATAGAAACAACAGAGTATTGCTATTTTCCAGAAAATGATTTGCCAGAGCTAGCGACAGAGAAGAGCAATGAAGAGCAAGTTAAAATGTGCTTTACAGCATATCGTTCAGATGGTTGGGTTACTCAATTTGACTGACTTTTTCGTTGTAAATTCAAGTTTGTTGAGTTCTTTCAAACCTTATTTTCGTAACGATGTTTTGTAACCAGATGGTTGAAACCGATGGAGGAAACGTATATGGATATTCAAAAAATTATCAGTTTAGTAACAAAAACGCAGGGGTTAATAAAAAACCGTGAAATGGCCGCTCATGTGAAAGAGAAGGGTCTTGCAGACTATGTAACGCAGGTAGATATTGCCGTGCAAAATTTCTTAAAAGAGGAACTATTTGCCCTTGCGCCGGATATTCAATTTCTTGGAGAAGAAACCGGATTGCAGGAAATAAAAGCGGACAGCTTTTGGATTTTAGACCCGGTTGACGGGACAACAAACCTTATGCACGACTATCAGCACAGCGTTGTATCTTTAGCACTTTACCGCCAGGGGGAAATTGTTATGGGAATCGTATATGACCCCTTCCGTGAAGAAGTGTTTTCAGCAATTCAGGGAAAGGGCAGCTTCCTAAATGGACACCCCATACATGTATCAAACGCAGAAAAACTATCAGACACGATGATTGGGCTGGGTACGGCAAAAAGAGAGCTGGCCGATGAAAACTTTGCCCGGTTTCGTAAGGTGTTTGGTCAGTGTCAGGATGTCCGCAGGATTGGCTCTGCTGCTTTGGAACTGGCATATACCGCCTGTGGCAGACAGGGAGGCTATTTCGAGATATACCTGAATCCCTGGGATTATGCCGCCGGTATGCTCTTAATTCAGGAGGCTGGCGGGCAGGTAACTGATTTTACGGGAAAGCCGCTTGATCCGAGAAAAGGCGGCAGCGTAGTGGGAACAAACGGATATGTTCATGATGAACTGATAAAGCTGCTGTGAGCCATGCGTTTCCTTCATAGAGATTAGGGTGAAAGGCAAATCCAAATTTGAAATCCCCGTATTTCCCGAAATGTAAACAGGAGTTGGATTGAAATTTACAAACAGCAGCAAATTAAGGAATAAAGGAGGGGCCCTGATGATAGATAAAAAGATGATCGCCTTTTGCGGTACATATTGCGGAGTGTGTGAATGGAAGGATAAAATCGGGTGTAAGGGCTGTAAAGCCAATAGAGGAATTATGTTTTGGGGCGAGTGCGATAAAGCGAAATGCTGTATGGAAAAGGGGCTTGAACATTGCGGAGAATGCTCAGATATGCCCTGTCAAAAGCTCAAAGACCTGTTTGATGATCCAGAGCATGGTGATCGTGGAGCAAGACTTCGCAATCTGAAAAATTGGAAAGACGGAATCTATGCCTATGAGAAATTAGGTAATGCAGCACAAGAGAAGGCAAAAAATTTGAAAGCAGGAGAAAATACCAATAACTATTGAGGTGCAACATGAAAAAATGGTACGACGAAGAATACGAATGGGAAATTGAGGTTATAGGCTTTCTGCGTGGAGATCATACAGAACAGTATTGCCGCAACGGTGAAGAAATTGGTGACAAGTACACTTGTACTTATGGTTGTCCAGTAAATCAAAATGGACAGGGCATTTGCTCCAAATGTATGATGGTTATGTTCCCCATTATGGAAGCCGTCCGGAGTGGCGGCGATTTAGAAAATATCGGCGGGGACGGAAAGTACACCAAGACTATTGTGTGTCCTGATGGCTGCGTTATGTTTAGACTTACTGCGAAACCGACGGGAAACCCAAATTGCTTTAAGGAGAAGCTTTTTGACTAAAGCGATATTTCTTCCTGCTGTGAGCATACAACGGGATTGAAATAAATTATCTGCTCTACACCCCAAAAGGAGGAAAATACCTATGAATGAAAAATTTTCACCAAAAGCAAGACAGATAATGGATGAAAGATTTGGGCGTGATACATTGATAGCCCTTGCCACTGTTGATGGCAATATTCCTAATGTACGTACAGTAAATGCCTACTATGAAAACGGAGCATTTTATGTTATTACCTATGCACTATCAAACAAGATGAAACAAATAGCCCAAAATCCCAATGTCGGAATATGCGGGGAATGGTTTACCGCTCATGGAAAAGGGACAAATATGGGATGGTTTTGCAAAGAAGATAATAAGGTGATTGCACAGAAATTGAGAGAAGTATTCTGCGAGTGGATAGATAACGGGCACAACGATTTTAACGATGAAAACACCATTATTCTGCGTGTAGAATTAACTGATGGCCTGCTGCTCTCGCATGGTACAAGATATGAGTTTTAACTTGGCATATTTTCCCACTTTGCTGGGTTAAGTGTTATCATAGCTTATTTGAATCGCTTGCAGATAGGTTGTTAAAGGAGATTCCATGAAAGGATTTAACCGACAAAATCAATTATTTTCCCTCTGCGGTTTGAATTGCGGGCTTTGTCCCATGTTCTTGAATAAAAACTGCCCTGGTTGCGGAGGCGGTGAAGGGAATCAGTCGTGTAAAATCGCAAGGTGCAGTCTTGAGCATGGAAAAATAGAATACTGCTATGAATGTGAAAAGTATCCATGTGAAAAGTATCAACACATTGATGATTACGATTCTTTCATCACGCATAAACGGCGAAAAGCAGATTTAGAAAGAGCAAAAAACATAGGCATTGAGCAATATAATCATGAACAGCAGGAAAAAGCACAAATTCTTTCTTACCTGCTTTTTAACTATAATGACGGACGTAGAAAGACATTCTTTTGTGTGGCTGTCAATTTATTAGAACTTTCGGAGCTGCAAGAAGCGATAAAGCAAATACAAGCCAATGATGAATTGTCCTCACTACCATTTAAGGCACAATGCTTGTATGTGGTAGAGGTGCTTCAGAAGATTGCTGAAAGAAGAAATATAAAACTAAAACTTATCAAGAAAAAGTGATTTTTAAACTTGAAATTGTAAAGGAGAAACGAGTATGCTGGATAAAATACCGAATGCAGAAGAAATGATTGCTTTAGTCGGGCAATCACTATATGATATATGGAATAAACTGTGTACCTTAATCGATGAAAAGTATGATATGGAATGCTTGTGGAACAACGGTGGTAAAGCGTGGACTTATGAGTATAAATACCGTCGTGGTGGAAAAACGCTTTGTGCATTGTACGCAAGAGAAAACTGCGTAGGATTTATGATTATCTTAGGGAAAGATGAACGATTAAAATTCGATGCAGATAGAAATAGCTATTCAAAAGAAGTTCAAAAAATTTATGATGAAACTAAAACCTATCATGATGGAAAATGGCTGATGTTTGAGCCAACGGATACAACTTTGTTTGATGATTTCGTTAAACTGTTGGGAATAAAAAGAAAGCCCAACAGGAAGTAATGATTTTATACTTGAATTAGAATACAAATCCCAGTTTGTGGATGCAAACAAAACGCAATTTAATAAGCAACATATTAACGAAACGCTCACTTTTTAGTGGGCGTTTTCTTATGCCCTGAAAGGAGGCGATTCTTATTTGGAACATACTGACACACTTATTCACTTTTACCGGAGGCACCGTAATGGGTGTTATACTCATGTGCCTTCTGCAAGCAGGGAAACAGGAAGATCAGCAGATGGAAGAAATGCAAAGGAGGAATAACGAATGAAATTAGTGATTGCAGAAAAGCCCTCTGTCGCTATGGCGTTGGCGGCGGTATTGGGTGCAAATGAGAAAAAGGATGGCTATCTGGAAGGCGGCGGCTACCTGGTGAGCTGGTGCGTCGGCCATCTTCTGGAACTGGCGCAGCCTGAAGCCTATGGGGAACAGTATGCCAAATGGCGCTATGGTGATCTGCCGATTCTGCCGGACGAATGGAAATATGAGGTGCCGAAGGACAAGAAGAAACAGCTTGACCTCCTGTGCCGGCTGATGAAGGACAAACGGGTGGATTCCGTGGTGTGCGCCACTGACGCCGGGCGCGAGGGCGAGCTGATCTTCCGTCTGGTCTATGAGTACGCCGGATGCAGGAAACCGATGGAACGCCTCTGGATTTCCAGTATGGAGGATGTGGCGATCCGGGACGGCTTTGAACACCTGCGCCCCGGTAAGGATTATGACCGCCTCTATGATGCCGCGGTCTGCCGGGCCGGTGCGGACTGGCTGGTAGGTATCAACGCGACCAGGCTGTTTTCTGTCCTGTACGGCATCACCTTAAACGTCGGGCGCGTTATGTCCCCAACGCTGGCGCTTTTGGTGCAGCGTGAGGCAGAGATTCAGGCATTTACCAGCAGGCCCTTCTATGTACCGGAGATCACTTGCGGCGGTTTTACTGCTTCCGGTGAAAGACAAACGGAAAAACAGGCGGCAGAGGCGGTTCGCAGGGAATGTGACGGGCAGACGGCTTCTGTCCTTTCGATAGAAAAACAGACAAAGACCGTACAGCCTCCCCACCTCTATGATCTGACGACCTTGCAGCGGGAATGTAACCGTATCTACGGCTACACCGCCCAGCAGACCCTTGATTACCTGCAATCCCTCTATGAGAAAAAGCTGGCGACCTATCCCCGTACTGACAGCCAGTATTTGACCGAGGATATGCAGGCAACCGCCGCCTCCCTAATCCTATGGCTGCGGGACAACATGCCTTTCGGGAAAGGCTGCCTGGGCGAGCCGGATATTGACCGGGTAACGGACGGCAGCAAAGTCACCGACCACCATGCTATTATTCCCACCGTAGAGATCGCCCGGACGGATCTGTCTGCCCTTCCTTCCGGGGAGCGGGATGTGCTGACGCTGATCGCCATGAAGCTCCTTTGCGCCACCGGCCAGACGCACCGCTTTGAGGCAGTCACGGCGGTACTGGATTGTGCGGGCCATTCCTTCACAGCGAAAGGAAAGACTGTCTTACAGGCAGGTTGGAAGGAAATTGAACGGCTCTACCGCATGGGGCTAAAACAGGCGGAACCGGAAAAGGCAGACCCCGCAGACGCGGCCTTGCCAGAGCTTACCCAAGGCCAGACCTTTGAACCGGTGGCAGCAGGCGTCCGGGAAGGCAAGACCTCCCCGCCCAAACACTATACGGAGGATTCCCTGTTGGCAGCTATGGAAACGGCAGGCGCGGCAGACGCACCGGAAGATGCAGAGCGCAAGGGCTTAGGCACCCCGGCCACCCGTGCGGCTACACTGGAAAAGCTGGTAGCAACCGGCTTTGTGCAGAGAAAGAAAAAACAGCTCATTCCCACGGAAAAGGGAACCAACCTGATTACGGTCCTGCCGGATAATATCAAATCCCCGTTGCTTACCGCGGAATGGGAATCCCGGTTGAAACAGGTGGAGCGCGGCGAGATCAACGCGGAGACTTTCATGGAAGGAATCGCCGATATGAGCCGGGCGCTTGTCAAAGAACATACCGCACCGGAGGAACGGTTTGTCGGCCTGTTCCCTGACGCGAAAGGAACCCGGCGCGAGGCTGTCGGCACTTGTCCCCGCTGCGGTGGCACTGTGTATGAGGGCAAAAAGGGATTCTTCTGTGAAAATCGGGACTGCTCCTTTGCCCTCTGGAAAGACAATAAATTCTTAACCGGCAAGAAGAAAACCCTGACAAAAACCGTTGCGGCGGCCCTTCTGAAAGAGGGCCGCGTTTCTATGTCCGGGCTTTACAGCGAAAAAACGGGGCGGACCTATGACGCGGTTGTGGTGCTGGATGATACGGGCGGCAAATATGTGAATTTCAAGCTGGAATTTCCGGTGAAGAAAGGCGGGCGCAAATGAGCGCCCCGCCGGAAAGGGAACTGACACGATCCGAGCGGGCGGCGGTCCGAAGGCTGGTGACGAATTTGTGCGCCAACTATGACTGCCAGGATAAGCTCTGCCTTCCCCTGGACTGTCCCTGCTACATGCTGAATAAATGGTGGACCGGCGCGTTCTGCCGCTATTTCCGGGCGGCGGTGCTGCCTACGCAGCCAAAGCTGGAATCTTCCCTGACCGGTGAAGATACTTCTCTCAGGCAGAAAATATGCCCGGTCTGCGGAAAGGCTTACCTTCCGGTCACAAGCCAGGCGTATTGTTCCGATTATTGCCGCAGCTTCGCCAGACGAAAATCCGAGCGGGAACGGAAACGGCGCAGGCGGCAAAACAGGGGGTGATGTGTCCGCAACTTAGCTCAATCAGGCCAGTGTTTTCAAGGGTTTTAAGGCCCTGTTTACAGGGCGCCTATATTGGAATGCTCCCGGCCTCTGAAATGGGGCTAAGTTGCGGACAAAGGGCGCTTTTCCGACGCTCTGATTTTATGACAGTTTGGAGGGATGCTTATAGAAAAAACACCGATTGTGCCGCAGATCATGCGGATTGATACCAGGGCGCAGGCCATTGATATGCAGCAGATCGACAACCGGCGCTTTCTGTTCAACCCAAAGACTGGTGTGCTGGTCCTGGGACGCCAATATAAAGAAACAAGTTTTGTAAATGCCAGCCATGCCGTGGAGCTGGCAGACGCGGGAATCACAAAGGGCTTCGATGATTTTGTGCGGGGCTGGATCGGAACCGGCGGGCACTATCCCAAAGGGGTGATCCACTTTGCCCCCTGTGTAGATTCCAGAAACATTTCCCTTTTTGACCGAGCTTTTGACACGCTGAAAATGTTCAGGGAAAACGGCGCGCTGGCCGGAACGGTGGTACGTGGCTTCGGGAGTCGATGGGAACAGCCCTTATCTGCGATCCTTACAGATTTACAGAAAGAGGAACAAAAGCCTTCCCTCCGGCAGCAGCTAAAGAAAACGCCGGAGGGCAAAGCTGTCCGGCACAGGAAAGAAAACCAACAACAACGATAGGAGGCGATTTTTTTGAGTATCAACTATATTGAAACAGAGGACCTTCGCCGTATGGAGGGAAAAGACGGCCTGATCTTGCAGGGCTGCGGCGGCGAGCTGCAGGAATGGCTTGACGGGATCAATGAAATGTTCACTGAGGCCGGTATTCTGAAAAACGGAGCGGAGTTCCAGGACATTTCTTCTTTTGAGTATGACGGCCTTACCTGTCTGCTCTATCCTTTTGAGGGTGTGGACCTGGATATTGGGAAACTTGCCGTGTGGCGTTTACAGACCCATGAGAATTTTGGCGGCACATGGCTTTCTGATTTTGTCCCCAACCGCCTGGGCGGATTTATCGGAGAACCGGAAAAGCCGGACTGTGCGCTGATCGGGCAGGATGGCAATATTTTTAACCTGGTGGGGATCGCTGCCCGCACTTTGCGGGAGCATGGGCTTACAGACCAGGCAAAGGAAATGAAGGACCGGGTATTTGCTTCCGGCAGTTATGGCGAGGCGCTTTGTATCATCGGCGAGTATGTGAATATCACAGATACGGAGCAGGAACAAAGGGCCTCCCTCCGGCAGCAGCTTAAAGGAACGAAAACAGCGGAACCGTCTGCCCGGCCAAAACCGGAAAAGCAGCAGGAACGATAACAGGAGGTGCCGATGAAAAGAGAAAAGACTTACGGTGTATGGGCGGTGCGCAGCGCCGCTTCGATCTTTGGGCGGGCGGAAAGCTGGTGCAAGGAGGACGGCAAACCCCTTGAATTTGCTTCCCAGGAGGCAGCCGAGGCTTACGCAAAGGAATGTAACAGCCGCACGACTGCCAACGTCCACTATTTTGTAAAGGAAAAAGAACCGGAACCGGGTGCTGTCCGAAAGGACGGAACACAGCCGGACAGAGCTGCCCGCGCCCATGAGGAACAGACACCCCGGAATGCGGCAGTGGAAAAACTGAATGAGATTCCCGGCAGGCAGCTTTCTAAAGAGCTGGACCCTTTGGTGGAAATCCGTTCTGCGGTACACGGTAACTATGCCGGCATGGTCGCCATGCTTGCGGCAGATAACCGGGTCTATCTGGGCCGCGAGGAACGCTATCATTATCAGGACGGGCTTACCTCCTATTATGATAACGGCGACGGTTCCCTATGCTTTGTCACAGACCGGGCGGATATGTATTATTTCCTCTACGGTGAGGGCTGGGCCCATTCTCAGGCGGAAATGCTGGAGCGCGGGCTTACAGGGGATCAGTATGCGGAGTTTGCCCGGCTGCAAAATGGCGTTCTCCGGCAGTTTGAAGCGCAGAGGGAAATCCTGTTCGCCGGACAGCCCTTCCAGCCGCCCGAAAGCTATCTGCACAACGCAGAGCTTTACGAGGAAGGACAGACCGGCAATTATAATATGCTGGACGGCAGGCTGAACAATGAGCCCCCGGTAAAGCCGGACCTGACGGACGGCCAGACCTATGAGGAAATCCGGGAGCTTGCCCCGGAGACCTTGCCGGAAGAAAAGCCCTCTATCCTGGATCGCCTGAAATCCGAGCGTCCGGAACATGAGGCAAGGCAGGTCACACCGCCTGTCCTGGAAAGGGGGCTTTGAGTATGGGGACAAAATTTGAAGGTGTGGACATACTGGGCTTTCTGGGGCAGGTCGTAGAACTGCATACACAGCATTATAAAGATGATTTTGACATAGATAAAGAGCTGATCCCAAAGCTGGCCCTATCAGGAGAACCGGAGGACCGGCGCCTTCTCTGGATGTCAAGACCCTGCGGCACCTATACCCTGCGGGAGCGGGAAGTCTATCTGGAGGACAGCTATGCGAATAATGTGTGGAGGTTCTACCATGAGCAGACTAAAGACCCGGTCCTTGCCTATGCCATCTCTATCAAAGACGTGCGGGACGGGAAAGTAATCGGCAATATCTATCCGCTGGATTATGGGTCGCATGTAGAGCGGACAAAATCGCTGACCTGCCCCATAGAAAAAGTTTCTGTCGTATTTGAGGATGGAACCAACATCATAATCCCTTACCAAAACCGGAGGCGGCTTATCAATGAGCTTATGCCGATGCACGGAAATCCAAAGTCGATGACCGATCTGCCGGAAAACGAACATGAGCTTGCCATGATCCTGAAACGGGAACGGTTCAAACGCTCTTACCATGCTGTGAGCGGCGATATAAAAGAATACATTGACGGTTTGGAGAACAATACCCTGCGCGGCAAGCTCAAAGAAGCACGGACAGCCGCCGCAACTTCTCCGAAGCCGCCCTCCCCGAACAAGGGGCCAGAACGATGAAGGGCGGACGGGATAAGCGGTCTGTCCGTGTGGAGTTCGTTTTGACCGAGGCGGAGGCTGCTTTGATAAAGGAACATATGGCGGAGCTGGGGATCACCAACCTTTCCGCTTATCTTCGCAAGATGGCAGTGGACGGTTACATCATTCACCTGGATATGGGCGACATTCAGGAAATGATACGCCTCCTTCGTATCTGTTCCAATAACTTAAATCAGTACACACGGCGTGCCAATGAGACCGGCAGCGTTTACGCTGCGGATGTGGAAGATCTGCGTACCCGGCTGGATGACCTGTGGAATGGTATGGATAAGCTGCTCCGGGGATTTGCAAACATTTCATAAATGGAGAAAATAGCCGTTGCTTTCCGGGAACCGGCACGATAGAATTTTGGCAGAGGGATATGATACTTTTCCTCGTGGAAGGAGGCTTGACCTATGCGTCTGATATTCAAACTGTTGGCGTTTCCCTTTGTCCTGGTTACGGGGCTTCTTTATCTGGTATGCAAGTTTCTGGTGATCGCGTCCGGCGCGGTGCTGGGGATTTTATCAGGCATTGTATTTCTGGCGTCACTGATACTGTTCTTTACTGCCGGAGTGTGGGCCGGGCTTGCATGGCTGGTGATCGCGTTTCTGATAAGCCCCTATGGTCTGCCAATGGCGGCGGCCTGGCTGGTCGGGATGATCGGCGGAGCAAACCGCGCGCTCAGGGATTTTGTATTTGGATAAACTTATGGGCGGGGCATATTGGTGTCTCGCCCTTTTTTTCACTATTTGGAGCCGTCTCACAAGGCAGCTTCTTCTATTTGGAGGGATCACATGAAAGACACAACACAGCTATATATCTATCCGGCTTCCTATGCGTATGAGCATGGAGAGTTGGAACAATACCGCGCTTCCTATAAGGCAAATATCGCCTGCAAGGAGGCAATCGAGCAGGCCATTGTCGATCACTACCGGGATAACCGCCTGGGCACGGAGGCAGTACATCAGGTCTTGGAACAATTCGGCTATGACCGGATGTTTTATGTGCTTGCCAACACGGTCCGGCAGAAGGATTGGGACGGGCGCATTTCCCGCGATAACAAAGTCTGGGCGAAATCCATTCCGGTCTATGAGAACCCGGACGGTTTCGGCCATGACCGGAATGTTTACTTTGTGGTGGACCGCAGCCACCCCGGACTTACGGATTTATTTCTCACCCAGGCACGGAAGGAGTATGCACTGGCCCAGGAGAAAAAGCCTTCTGTCCGTGACAGCCTGAATAAAAACGCCGGGCAGCAGGCCAGAGCAGAGAAACCAAAGCAGCGCAAGAGCCAGGAACGATAACCGGCTGAATTGAATCAAGGGGGTGATGGTATGGCGACTACACGGCTGATGCCGCTGCATGTGGGAAAAGGCCGGGATGTGTCTACGGCCATTGCGGACATCATTGACTATGTGGAGAATCCGCAGAAAACGGATTTTGGAAAATTCATTTATGGTTATGAGTGTGATACCCGGATCGCGGATGCGGAGTTCCTTCTTTCCAAGCGGCAGTATTTGAACCTGACCGGACGGGACCGGGGCGCGGATGATGTGATCGCCTACCACCTCCGGCAAGCCTTCAAGCCCGGCGAAGTCATGCCGGAAGAAGCGAACCAGATCGGGCGGGAGCTCGCACTGAAGCTGACAAAGGGCAATCATGCTTTTGTGGTGTGTACCCATGTGGATAAGCACCATGTTCATAATCACATCATCATCAATTCCACCGCCCTTGACTGCACCCGAAAATTCCGCAACTTCTGGGGCTCTACCTGGGCGATCCGGCGCATGAATGACAAGCTGTGTTTGGAGCATGGTCTGTCTATCGTGGAGAATCCAAAACCCAGCAGGGATCACTATGGCACATGGCTGGGAAATGAAAAACAGCCCTCCTTCCAGGAGCAGCTACGCCGGGCAATCGACGCGGCTCTGGAAGAAAGACCGAAGGATTTTGAGGAATTTCTGAAAAATCTGGAGGCTGCCGGAATCGAAGTCAATCGGGAACGCAAGAACCTCCGGCTCCGGGTGGCGGGGCAGAAAAACTATACCCGGTGTAATACGCTGAAAGGCGACTACACCGAGCAGGCCATATGGGAACGGATCGAGGGCGCCCGCACGGTAAAACCCCGCCGCACTTTTTCTCAAAAGCCGGCTCCGAAGGTTGGGCTGCTGGTGGATATTGAGGCGGCGGTCCGAGCCGGCAAGGGGCCGGGCTATGAACGCTGGGCGAAGGTGTTTAACTTAAAACAGCTCTCCCAGGCGGTGATCTACCTGAAAGAGCATGGGGATATGAGCTATGAAGATTTGCAGGAAAAAGCTGCGGCCGCTACCGCCAGCTTTAATGCTCTGTCGGCACAGATCAAGGACCTGGAATCGCAGATGACCGCCAACGGAGAATTGCAGAAGCAGATCGTGAATTATGCAAAGACGCGGGCGGTCTATGTGGATTACCGCAAGGCCGGTTACAGTAAAAAATTCCGGTCAGAGCATGAGGCGGACATTCTATTGCACCAGGCGGCGAAGAAATATTTTGACAGCATGGGCATTACGAAACTTCCCTCTGTCAAATCACTCCGGGAGGAATACGCCGGCCTGCTGGAACAGAAACGGAAAGCCTATGCTGCCTATAAGCAGGCCCGGTCTGATATGAAGGAGCTTCATAATATCAAGGCCAACGTGGATTATCTGCTGGACATTCCTTCTTCCCAAGAGCAGCAGAAAGATAAGCAAAAATCCCGGTAGCAATTCTATGTTGCTAAATATTTTTTCTATGGTAAAATAGAACCCTACACTATAACACCAGACTTTTTGGCTATGGTATATTGGGAGAGAATGGAGGCGGGAAACAGTGAAAACATATAAAACTGCGGAAGTAGCCGCAATCATCGGAATACACCCAAATACAGTACGGTTATATGAAAAACTGAAACTGATACCCACGCCAGAACGGTTACCAAATGGCTATCGTGTATTTACAGAATTTCATATAAAGCAATGTAAGCTGATACGTCTTGCATTTCAAGTGGAGATCTTGCAGAACGGATTAAGAAAGAAAATCGCACAGATGATTATGGTATCAGCAACAGGAGATTTTGTTACAGCTATTGCGCTTACAAAAAATTATTTGAAGCAAATCAGACAGGAACGCCAGGACGCAGAAGAAGCTATTGAAATTGTAAAACAGATTTTATCTGGCAGTATTAGGGAAAATTCCCGGCAGTTGAAGCGAAAAGATGTGTCAGAACTGCTTGATATTTCTATGGACACTCTCCGAAATTGGGAAATGAACGGCCTACTTACCGTAAAAAGAAAAGATAACGGGTATCGCGTCTATACGGATGAGGACATACAGCGGCTAAAAATCATTCGCTCATTAAGATGTGCGAATTATTCTTTAGAAGCAATCCTGCGGCTTTTGCAACAGCTATCCAAAAATCCCGATACAGATATTCGCGCTACATTAAACACACCAAAACAGACGGATGACATTATTTCTGTCTGCGACAGACTGATCGTGTCGCTGTCAGAGGCAGAAAAAAATGCAGCCATTATTTTGGATATGCTGCAAGATATGAAAATCCAATTTTCTTAAACCCTACACTTTGCCACCAATGTTTTCATTGGTGGTATTCTTATTTCATGAAAGACAAAAGGAGGACATATTATGCAGACTGTAATCAATGTGGAGCAGTTGTCAAAATCTTATGGCAATCTGCTTGCAGTAGACAAACTCAGTCTATCTGTAAAACGCGGAACCGTTTACGGGCTTCTTGGCGCAAACGGCGCGGGGAAAAGCACAACGATTGAGTGTATCTTAGGTACAAAAAATGCCGACAGCGGAACGGTATCCGTCTTGGGATGTAACCCCAAAAAAGACAGACACCACCTGTTTCAGAATGTCGGCGTTCAGTTTCAGGAGGGTGATTATCAGCCGGAAATTAAAGTTTCAGAGCTATGTGAAGAAACCGCCTGTCTTTATGAAGCGCCTGCCGACTGGAAGAAACTTTGTGAACAATTTGAAATAGGGACTAAGACTGGCAACTCGGTAAAAAGTTTGTCCGGCGGAGAGCGACAACGCTTATTTATCGTGCTTGCCTTAATCCCGAACCCGGAACTGGTATTCCTTGATGAACTGACTACCGGGCTTGACGCAAAAGCCCGGCGTGATGTTTGGAAAATATTATCTGAATTAAAAAGCAAGGGATTAACTATCTTTTTAACTTCTCATTTCATGGATGAAGTGGAAGCCCTATGTGACGAGATATGTATTTTGAAAAAGGGAAAGGCAGTCTTTTATGGAACTGTTGAACAGGCAAAGACGGCCAGTAGGTGTGAGAACTTTGAGGACGCCTATCTTATGCTTTCCGGTGAGGAGGAAAAAAATGAAATCATTTAGAACGCTCTTGAAAAACGAATTGAAATTAAACATCAGAAACATGAATATGGTTATCTTTGCTGTCATTATGCCGCTGATTGTTTTGATTATTCTGGGCTTCATTTACGGAACAAAACCCGCCGAAGACGGAGCGGCATACACTTTTATAGAACAGTCCTTTGGCGCATTATGCTGTATCTCCATTTGTGCGAGCGGGCTAATGGGCTTGCCTCTTGTCGTATCAGAATATCGGGAACGAAAAATTTTGAAGCGTTTTCAAGTTACCCCTGTCAGTCCGGCAAAATTACTTTTAGTAGAATTTTTGATTTACGTTATCTATTGCATTGTATCAATGCTTACTCTGTTCCCCGCCGCCGCGCTGTTATGGAAAATAAAAATACATGGTTCTTTCCTATTGTTCTTAGGAAGCTGGTTTTTGACTATGGTATCGACTTTGAGCATAGGATTGTTAGTTGGAGGGATTGCGAAAAACACGAAAAGCGCGAGTGTGATTGCCTGTATTCTGTATTTTCCCATGCTGATTTTTTCGGGAGCAACGCTTCCCTTTGAGGTTATGCCCGTTGCCATGCAGAAGATAATCAGTATTTTTCCGTTAACACAAGGTATTCAGTTGATGAAAGCGGTATTTCTTGGATTTCCAGTTGAAAATGTGTTGCTTCCGGTTACTGTTATGTGTGCCGTTACACTCGTTTGTTTTGGCATCTCTGTAAAGTGTTTTAAATGGGAATAAGCCTGGTTTTAGCGTTCCGAAGGAACGTGCAGCCGTCACCGCAGGTGGCGATCTCAGGGGTTTGGGGACATGTCACCAACAAGCATTTAGCAGGAAGTCCGGGAACGGATTTCCTGCTAAATACGCAATCTTACGGAAGATTGCATTGCTTGCCATTTTGTGGAACCCCAGAAAAAGTTCTTGCACCACGCAACGACATTGATAAACTGAAAGAAAGGCGGTATAATAAGGATGTAGCAAGAAACATATAAAGTTGTAATGAGATAAAAGTACAAATATAGTTGGAGTAGGTGGTGAAACGATGTTTAGGATAGGAGAATTTTCAAAGCTGACGCAGGTATCTATTCGTATGCTCCGCTATTATGACGAGGCGGGCATTTTAACGCCAGCGGAGGTTGACAAGTGGACGGGACACCGACTTTATTCGGTGGAGCAAATACCACGTCTAAATAAAATCCTGTATTTGCGGGATAGCGGACTGAATGTTTCAGAAATCGCGCTTGCCCTGACGCTGGACGAGCAATCACTTCTTACACAGCTCAACAAAAAGCGCATAGAGATAGAAAATGCAATACAGGCTGAACGAGAAAAACTGCGGAAGATTGAACTTGCAAAAAGTGAAATACAGGGTGGTAAAGGAGAACTGCACTATAACATCTCCGTTAAGTCAATCCCTACATATCAGGTGCTATCCTTGCGGAAAGTTGTACCAACCTACTATTCCGAGGGCGACTTATGGAAAGAACTTTCTACTTTTACTGATGTGCAAAAAATAGAAATAACGAGCAATACATTTTCCATTTATCACGATACAGAATTTCGGGAGATAGATGTTGATATTGAGCTATGTGCTCCGGTAAAGAAAATGGGAAAGGCAAAAGGACCATTTTGTTTCCGCATGACAGAACCAGTCCCGTATATGGCTTGCACAATGGTCTATGGAGATTTTGCAAATATAAAAGGAGCCTACCTTGCCTTTGCCGAATGGCTGCAGAAAAACAGCGAATACAAAATGTCTAACCCGATGCGTCAAATCGTACATAGAGGCCCGTGGAATGAGAATAATCCTGAAAAATATTTGATTGAACTTCAAATACCGCTGGAACACATATGATTGTACAGGCTTTGAAATGTCCTGCTAAAAAGGCAGGGCATTTTTTATTTTTCCCTGTTGCATCTCACATGATGTGAGGTATTATACTGGATTTACCAACATAGCAAGGAGGAAAAATATGACCTATCAATTAAAAGCCATTGGCAAAGTAAAGAATGATGAAAACGGCACATTTATTCAGTTAGAGCCGGAGTACATTCCCGGACTGCAAGCCTTAGAGGGCTTCAGCCATATCAATGTCCTTTGGTGGTTCAGCGATTGCGACAACGACGCAGATCGAAATGAATTACAGACAGAACAGCCCTATAAAGGCGCACCCGAAGTCATGGGTGTATTTGCGACACGCTCTCCTGTGCGTCCGAACCCTATTGCATTAACAGCGTCGGAAATTATCAACATTGATTTCACCAACGGCATGATTCGTGTTACATTCATTGACGCAAATGACAATACGCCCGTACTCGACATCAAGCCCTACACACCGAGTTTTGACAGGGTTGAAACACCTGGTGTTCCCGCATGGTGCAGCGAATGGCCGAAAAGCACAGAAGCCTCCGGCTATTTTGATTGGGGACAGGTGTTCAACTTTTAAGGGGGTGGCTTATGAAATTACAGGATTATGCTCAGAATAAGCCTGTTCTTGAAACGGAACAACTTATCCTACGCCCTCTGCGAAAAGAAGATGTTTCAGATTTGAAAGAATGGTTGGGTGACAGTTCCATTTATCAGTATTGGGGAAAACGCCCCGGGAAAAGTGACTTAAACCCGGAATTGCTTTTTCAAAAGCCGGAGAAACCAACAAAAAGTTTTCATTGGGGTATTGTGCACAAACAAGATTATAAAGTTATCGGGGATATGTGGGTGTATCTCATCGAAAATGACCGCATGGCAAAAGTAGCATTTCGCCTTTCTCCTGCTTATCAAGGCAACCGACTTATGACAGAAGCGCTGGCGAGAGTAGCTATCTTCTGCTTTGAAGAAACAGAATTGCAGCGTCTTTGGGCTGATGTTCACATCTGTAACATTGCGTCATTCAAAACTCTTGAAAAAGCGGGCTTCAAGCGTGAAGGGTTTATTCGTGAGGGAAAAATGGTAAACATCTACTGCGATTATTATTTATATGGCATGACAAAAGCTGATTACATTGAGGTGATGGATAAATCCCAACACCCCAGCCGGAACAGTCCGTGATACATCTTAGCTTAAATAAAATACATACAGGATTTCAGGTTATGTTTGCTATACTTACCTAAGGGACATGAAACGGATTTTAATTGTCGAAGATGACAATCTATTACATATTGACATAAGGTTTCTATTTTGCAAAGTGCATTTTTCTAGTCAAAAAGCGCATTGCGTGAAAAGCCTGGCAAAAAATAAAATGATATAATTTGAACATCAAATATAGGAGGTGCCACAATGCACGCATGGGAAGCAATCGAACAATCCTTGACATATATCGAGGAACACTTGGCAGAAGAAATTTCGACGGAAGAATTGGCAAATAGCGTCGGCCTGTCCCCGTTCTATTTTCAGCGCTTGTTCAAGCGGCTGGTAAATAAACCGGTTCAGGAATATGTGAAACTTCGCCGTCTGGCAAAGGTAATCGAAAATCTGGAAAGTACCAATCAGAGGATTCTTGACATTGCCTTGGACTATGGCTTTTCGAGCCATGCTAATTTTACGCGGGCTTTCAAGGAAACGTATGGGATCACACCCGAAAATTACAGGAGAAATTTACCAATGCTCAATACATTCGACAAGCCGGAAGTTTCTATGAATTACGTTTTGATAGACGAAGGGGTTCCGCTGGTGGTAGGAAATATCATCTTGGAAATCCAGAGAAAGACGTTGGAAAAACCGGAAATTTACCTCGGCTTGGAAACGGAAGTCCGCATTTCTGAACAAATCCCGGTTGGTGAAAGCACAGGTGTAGATGTGCCGGGACAGCTTTGGAGGCGTTATCACATGGAGAAGGCTTCAATCATAGCTAATCTAAATACTACTGTAGAAATGGGAATGTCCCATATGGAAGATACTGCACAGAACCTTTTCACTTATTTTGCGGGTGGTCTTGTTCAAAATATCCCAAATCGGCTACAAGATGGTTTTGTAAAGAGAGAGCTATCGGCAGGAAAATATATCGTTTGCAGAATCGAAGCAGAAAATTTTGAGGATTTGGTAACGGTGGCTCTGGACCAGGCCAGCAAATACTTTTTCGGTACATGGCTGCCCCACCACAGCTTAACCACGGAGCCTTTCTCGGCAGAAAAGTATTATCGTGACTTAGAGGACATGGCTTGTATGGAAATTTGGGTTAAGCCTTTGTCCCTGAAAGAAAAAAACTAAGAAGGGTTTTATGATGGATTGGAATGCGCTATATTCAAATGAGGAATCTCCATCGTTGGAGCAAGTCGCGGAATACATTAACAATCCGTTATGGGTGGAGTTTAATAGCCGTATACAGTCCGCCTATCAAGTCAAGCCTTGCATGGAATACAGCCGTTGTTCCATGCAGGCAGGCTGGAATATTAAGTATAAAAAAGGTGGGAAGTCTCTTTGCACGCTCTATCCGATGGAAGGCTACTTTATTGCCCTCGTGGTTGTGGGAAATCGTGAGCTTACGGAGGCAGAGCTTCTTATGCCGCTATGTTCTGGCTATGTGCAGACGGTATTCAAAAACACGAAAACCGGAAATGGATTGAAATGGTTGATGTTGGAGGTACGGGATAGTGAGATTATGGAGAATGTCCTTCGCCTTATCAATCTTCGGAAGCGTATACCGTCATAACAGGAAATGAAAGCACAATCTTCGACAAGGCCGGATGAAGATAGCAACATTATGCAAGAAAACGAGATACGCATAAACTATAATGGTATTATCGGGATAACTTTATGGAGGTGGCTTATGGAGGTGACTTATGGATAACTCTAGCAGCAGAATTGTTTTTGACGAAAAACTTAATATAGAGGTGTTAACGCTGACAGGAATGATAGAAAACTTACCTCCGCATTTTCATGATTACTATGAATTAGGCTATATAGAAAGCGGAAGCCGACGAGTAATATGTCAAGGCAGGGAGTATAGAATAGGGAAAAATGATCTGCTCCTTTTTAACCCGAATGACAATCATACCTGCTTAGAATTGGAAAAAGAAGTGTTGGATTTCAGATGTTTTCACATCACTACTGAACGCATGGAAGAATTGGCATTGGAATGTATAGGATATGCTATATGTCCATATTTTGAGCCGCAGATCGTGCGCCAGAGTGATCTTATTCCGCAAATCAAAGAGTTGATTGACTTAATTGAAAATGGATCGTATTGTGATTTGCAAAAGGAAGAACTGCTTTATATGATCATCGGCGATTTGGTTGCAGATTATGCTCAACCATTGAAATGCGAACAAATGGAAATTTCGGATAGCGTAGAACGTGCTTGCGAGTATATTGAAAGGCATTATGCCACAAACATTTCTTTATGCGATTTGAGTTCCTTTACGGGCTTTAGTAAGTACCACTTTATACGTATGTTTACAAGAGAAAAGGGTATATCCCCCTATCGTTATATTGAATGTATTAAAATGACAGAAGCAAAAAAATTGCTGAAGGCAGGAGAAGATTTATCAAATATCACCTATCAGCTTGGTTTTAGCAGCCAAAGTCACTTTACTAATTTTTTCAAAAAATATGCCAGAGTAACTCCGAAACAATATAGCAAACTTTATAACGCTTAAAATGAGCTTTTTGCATAAAACACTGGAATACAACAGGAATATTTGTTGATGGTAAAAGAATAAATGCCCACACTGACGGAAAGGGGGTGGCGACATGGGAAATTAGCTGTATTTGATATATCTGAACCAGGCGGTAGAATTGCGGAAAAGCTGCTCATGTTGTTAAACGCCCGTCAGCGTCAGGAATTAGTAAATTATCTTCTTCATTCCGAAAAGCAACAGAATAATCCGGCTGACAGCCCATGTGCCATTCCCGAAACTTATAGGGTGCAGACAGTCTTGGATGAACCGTTTACAGAGATTCAAATGGGCGGTTTATATTTCTGCCAGGAGCAACGGCTTGTATGTATTGGCGAACAGGTAATCGAATTAACCGCTAAGGAATTTGACATCCTTGCTCTGTTAATCACACACCCGAAGCGGGTATTTACCTATGAGTTGATTATGGAATTGGTCTGGAATGAGGATTATTCCTACTACTCTCGCAAGGCAGTCAATAATCATGTGAGCAATCTGCGGAAGAAACTGAAAATTACGCCGGATTCCCCGGACTATATCAAAAGCGTTGTTGGCGTTGGTTATAAATTTGAAGTGCCGTAATATGACTATGGAATCAGACGGCAGTTGGATGTATCTAAGGTGTAGCTGCCTTTCTATCTGTTTTGCTTAATGTGGGTAATCGTCAAGATCAGAAGTAAGCTGCCTTGACGATTATCTGTAATTATGCTACCATAGGCTGATAATGTGACAGCATTTTGGCAAATAATAAAGACAGACTGATCGGAGCAGTAAGGAGTAATGCAATGAATGAAAAAATCCTAGTGGTCGATGATGAAAAAGAGTTGGCCGATTTAGTGGAAGTCTACCTGAAAAACGATGGATATACCGTTTATAAATTTTATAATGGCACGGATGCGTTAAAGTGCATTGAATCCGTTCCTCTGGATTTAGCCATATTGGATATTATGCTCCCGGATATTGATGGCTTTCAAATTTGCCAGAAGATCCGGGAGAAATTTTATTTTCCTGTGATTATGCTGACAGCGAAAGCCCTTGATGGGGATAAAATCATGGGGCTGTCCGTTGCGGACGACTATATCACGAAACCGTTCAATCCGCTGGAAGTGGTTGCCAGAGCAAAAGCGCAGTTACGACAGTATATGAGATACAGGCAGCCATCACTCAAACAGGAGGATGAACGCAACGAATACGATATAAGAGGGATGACGATCAGTAAGATCAGCCACAAATGTATCTTGTTTGGAAAAGAACTCGGGCTGACGCCAACGGAGTTTTCTATTCTCTGGTATCTGTGTGAAAACCAGGGGAAGGTTGTTTCAACGGAGGAACTATTTGAAGCGGTATGGGGCGAAAAATACATTGATAACAATAATACCGTTATGGCCCATATCGGACGTCTCAGAGAGAAAATGAACGAACGGGCCAAAAATCCGAAATTCATAAAAACTGTGTGGGGAGTGGGATATACCATTGAAAAATAAAAAGAAAACAAAATGTGAAGATGACTATTTGCTTTTCAAAAACAGATTATCCATCAAAATGCTGCTCATGATGGTTTGTTCCCTTCTGATTATAGCGGTTGTTTATCTGTTTATTTTAAAAGGAAATTTCGCAAATGCCGTAGTAGGATTTTTAGAACGCTTTGTCTACTATGACCGTGACGAGGCTGTGTCTGTCTATCTTAGAACCTTCAAGAGATATGAGATATGGCTTTTCCTGTTGGCGGTTCTGGGTGTGTTTTTTGTGATTTTTCGCATGTTTGTGGACAATGTTTCAAAATACTTTAAGGAGATCAACCGTGGCATTGACTCCCTGGTGCATGAAGATGCCCAGGATATTGCTCTGCCGGCAGAACTGGCCTCAACGGAAAGAAAGATCAATTCCATACGGCATACCCTGATGAAAAGAAAGTCGGACGCCGAGCTTGCGGAACAAAGGAAAAATGACCTTGTCATGTACCTGGCCCATGACTTAAAAACCCCTCTTTCATCGGTGATCGGATATTTGACACTATTAAGGGATGAAGGCCAGATTTCCGATGAACTTAAGACGCGGTATTTATCCGTATCACTGGATAAGGCGGAACGCCTTGAGGATTTGATTAACGAATTTTTTGAAATCACACGGTTCAACCTTTCCCATATTACGCTTGTATACGGTAAAATCAATCTGACCAGGATGCTCGAACAGTTGGCATATGAGTTTAAGCCGATGCTGACCGGGAAAAACCTGAAGCTGGAATTTGAAATGCAGCCAGACATTATTGTTTCGTGCGATGCAAATAAGATGCAGCGTGTATTTGATAACCTGCTGCGAAACGCTGTCAGCTATTGTAATGCAGATACAAGCATTAAGATAGCTGCAGAACAAATAGAAGATCACGCGCTGATTAAAGTCATGAACGAGGGAAACACAATCCCACAGGAACGATTAGAAAGAATATTTGAGCAGTTCTACCGCCTGGATGTGTCAAGAAGCTCGGCTACGGGCGGGACTGGCCTGGGACTTGCCATTGCAAAGGAGATTGTTGAACTTCATCACGGGCAGATTACCGCCCACAGTGCGGACGGCCTCACCTGCTTTGAGGTGTCATTGCCGCTCGTAGGAAAATCGTAAAAAATTCCGTTAAAAATCATATATTATCCGCAAAGGAAAGCGAAAACATAAATCGCTCCATTCTGATATGCTATATATCGGGTGGAGCGATTTTTTTACTTCCAGAAAGGAGTTTGGGATAACGATGGAATATCAGAACAATAACGGAAACTACGATAACAGGAACCGGAGGAAAGCAAAAAAGAAAAAAAGGGGTTATTACAGGGCTGTATGTATTGTGCTCTGTTTACTCATAGCCGTTACAGCATTCGGAATTGTGAATATGATAAAAAGCGGCAAAGAAACTCCTATCCCCGGCAAAAAGATTGTCAAAAACAATGAGGATTATTCTCTGGGGGATGGCGGACAAAGCGAGACGTTTTCCCCCTCCCTTGACTCTGCGAATTCCCTTTCCGTGGACATCACGGCGGCAAACGCTATTGTAATCAATGCCGACACCAATACGGTATTGTATCAGAAAAACGGTACAGACAAAATTGCGCCGGCCAGCACAGCTAAGATGATTACGGCCTTGACCGTGCTGGATTACTGTTCCCCGGACGATGAAATGAGGGTAGGCGCAGAAATTGAAATGATGCAAGATGATTCGTCAAGGGCATGGCTTATGCAGGGCGATACCCTTACCGTCAGACAGCTCTTAGTTGCCCTTATGCTTCCTTCCGGCAATGACGCGGCGTATACGCTTGCGGTCAATGCCGGAAAGGAAATTGCCGGAGATATGGGGCTGTCAAATGCGCAGGCCATTGATGTGTTCATGGATAAAGTAAATCAAAAGGCAAAATCGCTTGGTGCAGAAAACTCGAATTTTGTAGTCCCGGATGGATATGACGCCGATGGGCAGTATACTACGGCATATGATCTCGCCGTTATTGCAAAGGCATGTTTAGATAACCCTTATATTTCAGAGATCGTGGCAAGCGATTCGTCTTATGAAAGATGGCCGAATGGTCGGGAGGTTACTTACAACAATACAAATGAACTTCTCAATCCAGACAGCCAATATTACCTGCCTGAAGTGATTGGCCTAAAGACAGGAACCAGCAGCCTCGGCGGCGCCTGTATCGTCTCTGCTGCTGTCATTAACGGAAACACCTATATCTGCGCAGTCATGGGGTCTACTGAGGATGGTAGATATCAGGACAGTATCGATATTTATGACGCAATAAAAACCCAATGAGCTATTAAGGAGGGAACCAATGAAGAAAAAGATTGATATTACTGTTTATGGATGTGAGCCGGACGAAGCGGCGGTTTTCAATAAACTTTCCTATGAATTTGGTGTTACGGTCTCACTCATAAAAGAAGCCGTTTCGGAAAACAATGCAAAATTAGCCGCCGGATGCCGATGTATCAGCGTGAGCCATAAAGCGGAACTATCGGAACCTCTGCTTTTTGAGCTGAAAAACGCCGGCGTAAAATATATCTGCACCCGGAGTATCGGATTTAACCACATTGATATACAGGCGGCTGGGAAAATGGGAATGACCATCGGCACGGTAGCATACTCACCGGGGAGTGTCGCCGACTATGCCATTATGTTGATGCTTATGCTGATGCGTGGAACAAAATCCGTGATACACAGGGCAGAAAGACAGAATTATTGTCTGAATAACCTTCGTGGGAAGGAACTGCGGGATATGACGGTTGGTGTGATAGGGACCGGGCGAATCGGACAGGCAGTCATGGAACGCTTGAAGGGATTTGGCTGTACGGTGCTGGCATATGACCGCAATCATAAGACAGAAGCAGACTATGTTTCGTTTTGTGAGCTGCTACAAAGCAGCGACATCATTACGCTTCATGTCCCGCTGGCAGAAGATACTCTCTATATGATTGGCCGTGAACAGTTAGAAATGATGAAGAAAGGGACGCTTCTTATCAATACAGCGCGGGGCGCTTTAGTGGACACCGAGGCACTGGTAGACGCGCTGGAAGATGGGAGAATTGGAGGTGCCGCCTTAGATGTTCTGGAAGGCGAAGAAGGGATTTTTTATTATGACTGCACGCATAAGGCATTAGACCATCCCTACTTATCTGCCCTCCAAAGGATGCCCAATGTGATTGTTACGCCGCATACGGCCTACCATACGGAACGGGTGTTGGTTGACACAGTGAGCAATACAATTCGGAATTGTCTGAATTTTGAAAGGAGTCTTGGAAATGTATAAGATAAATGTTGCGGTCCTGTTCGGGGGCTGCTCAGAGGAACATACTGTATCGATAAAATCTGCAATGGAGCTTGCCGCAAACATAGATACGAAAAAATATCAGCCTTTTTATATCGGGATCACAAAATCCGGAGTTTGGAAACTGTGCGAAAAGCCTTGCCTGGATTGGGAACGATATGCAAAATATCCGGTCGTCTTTTCGCCGGGGAGAAATACGCATGGTTTGCTGATACAAAAAGATGGTGGATATGAAACCCAGCCTATAGATGTAGTGTTCCCGATCATTCATGGCAAATTCGGGGAAGATGGATCAATACAGGGGCTGCTCGAACTATCAGGTATTCCTTATGTTGGCTGTGATATTCAAAGTTCTGTGATTTGCATGGACAAGTCTCTTGCCTATACCACTGTAAAAAATGCAGGTATAGAGGTCCCTGATTTTCAGATTATCCAGGATGGCGACAGCCCGGAAATAGAGGATTTTGAATTCCCTCTTTTTGTGAAACCTGCACGCTCCGGTTCTTCTTTTGGAGTAAACAAGGTAGAGAAAGCGGAAGATTTATGCGCAGCGATAAACGAAGCAAAGAAATACGACAGAAAAGTATTGATCGAGCAGGCAGTTTCCGGGAGTGAGGTCGGCTGCGCCGTATTGGGAAATGGTTCTGATTTGATTGTCGGCGAGGTCGATCAGATCAGCCTGAAACACGGCTTTTTTAAGATTCACCAGGAAGCGCAGCCTGAAAAGGGATCTGAAAACGCAACGATCAAAGTTCCGGCTGACCTGCCGGCGGAGGTAAGAGAACGGATTCAGGAAACAGCTAAGAAAATTTATCAGACACTTGGATGCAGAGGGTTGGCCCGCATTGACCTGTTTTTACGGGAGGACGGGCATATTGTCCTCAATGAAGTGAATACCATGCCTGGTTTTACTTCGTATAGCCGTTATCCCCGCATGATGACAGCGGCAGGTTTTGCCCTTTCGGAACTCATTGACCGTTTGATTGAACTGGCTCTCAGGAGGTAAACACATGGAAAAGAATTTTGTTTTTTTAGATGAAATGCTGCCCGGTGTCCGTTGGGACGCCAAATATGCCACATGGGATAATTTCACAGGCAAACCGGTGGATGGATATAATGTGAACCGCATTGTAGGGACCAAAGAGCTGGGAACCGCTTTACGCAAAGCCCAAAAACTTGCCAGAAAGCAGGGGTATGGTCTGCTCCTGTGGGATGGCTATCGCCCTCAGTGCGCCGTAGATTGTTTTCTGCATTGGGCGTCACTCCCGGAGAACAACCTGACGAAAAAACGGTATTACCCAAATATAAAAAGGAATGAGATGGTTACAAAGGGATATGTGGCTTCACAGTCCAGCCATAGCCGCGGAAGTGCGGTTGACCTCACGATTTATCGGTTGGATACCGGTATGCTTGTTCCTATGGGCGGAGATTTTGATTTTATGGATGTACGATCCCATCATTTTGCAAGCGGCCTGACAGAAACGGAATCAAGCAACCGTGAATGTCTGCGTCATATTATGGAAAGCAGCGGATTTGAAGCCTATTGTAATGAGTGGTGGCATTATGTTCTGGCGGATGAACCGTACCCGAATACATATTTCAATTTTTGCGTTGCATGACTGATTGAACTGATATTCTGATAATATTTATAATTTCCAAAAGGAAAGTGGAGAGCGATTTCTCTACTTTCCTTTTGGATTACTTTAATGGTAACTTAACTGTAACATTCAATCCACGAGGAACAGTATCAAAAAATTGAATTGTTCCCCGATGTGCTCTCACAATCTGCCGCACAATTTTCAGACCCAAACCATGTTCCGCTTCATCTGTCTGTTTTTGTGTACTGGAAATATCCTCGTCACTGTTCAATGCGTTTAGTTGTGGTTCACTTACTCCATGCCCATTGTCCATAACGGAAAAAGTACAGCTTGCATCATTACTGCCAACAGAAATTTGTATTTTACATCCATTAGGATTATGGACAATACAATTCCTTATTAAATTACTCAACATCCGACTAAGCAAAACCTGATCCCCGACAATCGAGATATTTTTACCAGGACTATCTTCTGATAATTCCAACTCGTAAAGTTCTGATAGGCCATCATTCAATACTTCACTGACAACCTGACGTGCTAACTCTATCGGGTCAAGGCTTTGTTTTTGCATAGGCTGCATAGAATATTCTAATTTAGTTGACAAATTCAAATCAGCCACTAAATCTTTTAGCCGTTCACTGTGTCTCCGGATTATCCCAGCCTGGTTTCGGACAGCTTCCGGCAAAGAAGAAGTGTCTTCTATTTCGCTTGCATATCCCAAAATCACAGAAAGCGGTGTGCGTATATCATGGGATATTCCCCTGATCCAGTCTGCACGGGTATTATCCTTTTTCAGCAAATAGTCACCGGCCTTATTCAAACCAGCATTGATTTCTGCTAACTCGCCGGTTTCTTCCAGATGGACAGGCTTTCCAACTGATAGATGCCGAATGCCTCTCAAAATCGGCGCCATAGCTTTTTCTACCCGGCGGGCATTGCGGATAAACAAATATATCATCAAAAAAATATTGATACAGAATACCGCCGTTAATCCGAATAGCATAGGCCAAATATATTGCGCCTTGAAAGAAAAATAGTAGTTCACAACGCTTTCTGGAGGCAAGCCGATCACCAAAAGCCCATCCTGTCGTTTTGCAATATTGGTCGGATAATCATCAAGATACCAGCGACTAAACATGGCAATATCCATTGAGGAATAATGGCGTGGTAATTCTTCCGGCAGATTTTCTTCCCAAACGACAGTGCCATCATCATCTAGGATCATAGCCCACGCTTCAAAATTATTCAGCATTTCTTTCGCTTGTGTATCTGCACTGAATTCCCCATCTGTTGCCATGATATGATTTGAAAAATCCTCGATTGGAAATTTGGATGTTGCTACATTACCTAAATAAGCTATTACAAAATAGGAAGCTACTAACAGTGCATTGACAGCCAGAAAAAGAACTATAATCCTAACTGTGGAAAATATATAGCGGCGAAAAAATCGTTCTGATGTGTTCACGTCTGCGCCCCCTTAATATTCAGGCGGTACCCGATCCCCTTAATCGTCACAAGGGCAATCGGCTTTGAGGGATTTTCTTCAATCTTTTCCCTCAAATGCCGGATATGGGTTGCTAACGTACTCTCATATCCCTGCCAGAAGTCGCCGCAAATCGCCTGACACAGTGCGCCGGTAGTAACGATTCGGCCTGCGTTTTCATACAGCTTTTCAAAAAGTTGGAACTCCTTGGCCGTCAGTGAGATACTTTCGCCATTTCGTTGAACCATTGCTTTTTCCAAATCAACGGTTGCTGTATCAAAGAACACTTTGCGATCCTTCTCAGGATAGGCCCGCTTCAATATGGCCTGCACTCGGAATAATAATTCCTTCGGCAGAAATGGTTTCAACAGGTAATCGTCCGCTCCATTTTCAAAACCCGCAAATTTGTCCTCCGCTTCACCGCGAGCTGTCAGCATGAGAACCGGGATTTTGCTTATCTTTCGCAATTCTTTTAGTGTGGCAAATCCATCCATGCCTGGCATCATAACATCAAGGATCACCATATCCGGCTGCTTCTCTTTACATACTTTCAGAGCAGCTTCACCAGAGGATGCCGTCAACACTTGCGTAAAGCCGGCTCTCATAAAAATGGATCTCACCATTTCCAACAGCTCAGTTTCATCGTCTACCACAAGAATCATTCTATCGTTCATAAGTCACCACCTTTTTTCTGTTTATATTATACCGCAAGATGGACAGATTGACTATTCTGGCCTTGAAATCTCAAAGTAAATTCAAAGTTGGCTCAAAGTTATCTCAAAGTTGATGTGCTATGCTGATTACGAAAACAAAAAGGAGGCGCAAGCTATATGAGTGATTACATTATTGAAACGCATGATCTGACGAAAAAATACGGAAATCAGAACAGCGTTTCCCATCTGAATATTCATGTAAAAAAAGGTCGTATCTATGGACTTCTGGGACGCAATGGTGCAGGCAAGACAACGACCATGCGGATGCTGCTGGGACTGACAGCTCCCACGTCCGGTGAAGTGGAGATTTTCGGTAAGCCAATTCATGGCAATGAAAAGGAAATCCTGCCCCGAATTGGCTGTCTGATCGAGTCACCGGGTTTTTATCCCAATTTGACAGGAACGGAAAACCTGAAAATTTTTGCCGACCTGCGGGGATTGAAAAGCCCGCAATACATCAAAAATGCTTTGGAAGTTGTCAACCTGCCTTACCGGGACAAGAAATTATTTTCGCAATATTCTCTCGGTATGAAGCAGCGTTTAGCTATTGCATTGGCCGTCATGCACAATCCCGAACTGTTGATTTTGGATGAACCGATCAACGGCCTTGACCCCATCGGTATTGCAGAGGTGCGCGATTTTATCCGGGAATTGTGCGATGCCACAGGAAAAACGATCTTGATTTCCAGCCACATCCTTTCGGAAATTTCCCTGTTGGCTGATGATGTTGGAATTATCGACCACGGTAATTTGCTGGAGGAAGAAAGCCTAAAAGCGCTGGAGAGTAAAAACGCGAAGTACATCCATTTTTGCGTATCGGATGCACAAAAGGCTGCACAGATTATTGCCACAACATTTCAGAGCAAAAACATCCAGCTTATGGATGACAATAATTTGTATCTTTATGATACGGCCCTGCCTGTAGCGAGAATTAACCGCACATTTATTGAAGCTGGCATTGACGTTTGGGAAGCCCATCTCTGCGAGGATACTTTGGAGGATTACTTCAAGAGAATTACAGGGGGTGAGGGGATTGCTTAAACTGATCCAATGCGAGATGCGGAAGTTAAAGCGGAAACACTTTGTATCATTTGTGATTTTCGCCGCACTTCTGTTCCCAATTCCGTTTACGGCTCTTGTACTGGCTGGAAGCATGGGTAACTTTACCGGCTTTGAAGCAGTTTTTGGCTTGCTGGTTACTATGGGTATTCCCATCATGCTTCCGGCGGTTTTAGGTATCATTGCGGCCATGCTATTTTTTATGGAACGGGATAACGATACTTTGAAAAACCTACGCATTATCCCTACCTCCCCAGCTAAGATTGCTACCGCAAAAATCGCTGTGCTTTATATTTTGGGACTGATCTTTGCCTTTGCCACCATGGTTTCGTCAATGGTTGGCGGCCTGATTGCCGGAAGCGAGTTGACAAATATTGGGGAAAACTTTGGGATTGCAATTATCACAGCATTGCTTTACACAACAAGTATTTTGCCGGTTGTCATTGCGATTGTCGGATTTAACCGCTCCTATATATTTTCGGTTATTCTAACCTTTTTTTATACAATGTTCGACTTTATGCTTGCGTATGGAGGACTATTTGCCACAACAGACCCAATGATGAAAATGATCACAAACATCATGCCAGCACCTATTATTTACCGTTGGCAGGCGGTGCGGTTTGTTGATCCCGGAACCCCGGCTTATTCTGTAATGGAACCGTATTTTTTACCTCTGTGGCTTGTTGCATTAACCGTCGTTATTATTGGGGTGCTGTCTTATCTGGCGATTGTCAGAATTTATAGCAAACGCGAAAGTTGAGGTGAGAAAAAATGGTAAGTATTATAAAAACAGAATTTAGCAAAATGAAGCGGTACTCCGTAATCTGGATCGGCGTAGCAACGATGTTTACTGTCGTGCTGCTTGCCCGGTTTATGGCAACAGCCTCTGACGGGGCGACCCATACGCTCATGAACTTTTCTTCCAGCGTAATTTGGAACAATTTAGTTCTGATATATCCTGCAACAATCGCATTGATCGCCGGATATATCATTGACCGGGAGCGTACAGACGACACGCTGAAAAATATTCTCACAATCCCTGTTTCCTTTCGGAAAATGCTGATTGGAAAACTGATTGCTGTTGGATGTATGGCGGCAGCGCTTTCCGTTATCGAATTCCTGTTCACACTCATTGTTTTCTTTGCCAGCGGATTTCCCGGATTTTCTATCGGCGGTATGGTACAGGTGCTTTTTCAGATGATCGGGATCAATATGATTTCCTATATTGCGGTCATGCCTGTTATTGCCTTTACTGCTCAAAGAAGCGGCAGCTTTATGGCCGGTGTTGGCTTTGCTTTCTTTTATGGTTTTGTGGGAATGATGGCCTCCGGCCACGGCCTGCGTGATCTATATCCTATTACAGCAGGCCTTACCGTAATTGGTTATCAGGATGGAAGCAGTGATCCAACAGGAAACATCTTGTTGAGCGTAGCATCTATCCTGTTTATACTGGCCGTGACATTCATTATCGTTTTCACAGCAAAAAATCGTGAAGTAACCGCCGCAAAGAAAAAGAAGAAAAATTCTGGGAAAACGGTTCAAAAAAGAAATCATAGTGCGAGGTAGCCAGTTATGAAAAAAGCGATGATTGTATTGGGTATTATTTTTGCCTCAATTCTGCTCTTTGTAAAAATGGGCAGCAAAGAAAAAGAAATTTCATAGGAGGATTTTTTAATGAAATCAAAAAAAGTTGTAGTAGGCATTATTGCAGCAATATTAGTTGTCGTCTGCATGGGGGTCGCTTTTCTTGCGACCCAAAATGACGATTACTATACGCAAATAGATAACAGATGGGTACAGGAAATCGCTCCGCATGGAGCAATGAATTATAAATACACACTGGCGGCCTACGATGAGAACGGAAATGAAAAGGACGTTGTGTTTGAAACAAGCCGTATTTTGACCGATGATGCGTTCCTATGTCTGAAAGTCAATTTTATTCGGGGTGTGGTGACCTGGGCGGAAGTGAAATACGAGGAATTGCCTGCTGAGGTTCAGCAGCATTATAACCAGTAGTTCAGGGGCCCTTCCAAACGGAGATAAATCAAATGAAAAAATATTTATCACTTTTCCTGTGTTTGGTATGCCTTATGCTAATGACGGGTTGTTCCAATACATGCAGAGATTTAGCATATGACACAGACATTGTTATTGAGAATTTAGTGGAAGCAAAAGACAATTTTTTTGATAGTCTTGCAGAAGCAACGGACAATATATTCCGTTCACTTGCGAACTTCTTTAATGGCTCTGATTGATGATAACCATAAATAGCATCAAATACGTCTTTGCGGTGACTTTGACAAAATCAAAGTCACCGCGTTTTCTACTTTTCAAAAATCAAGTCGATCTTTCTGATGCAGCCGTTTGCCCCTACTTCCGTAGGGACAAAACGATATATCGAAAGCCTTTCTCCGCGTAACTGTCTATGATTTCCCTATGCTTTTCAACATAAGAAAACACCATACCTCTTGCAGTATTTTATATCTGCCATGCCAAAACTATGATGGTTCAGGAAAGAACATAGCATTTAACCCTATATAATTTCCCCAAAAGGAGGCTGATGAAGGACAAGCCTTCTGCGCTTCCTTTTCGGGGAGGGCTGATAAATGCTGCCAAAGGGGAATATTCAACAGAAAGGTTATTTTGCGTATAGAGCTTTATGCGCCGTAATCCATGTGGTGTGGATTGCGGCGTTTTTAAGTTTGACCGCATTTGAGGAATTTCTATATCATACATTTTCCTGCGCGCCCAATTTTCGATGGGCGCGCATTTCTTATATAAGCGGCTGTTACAACAAGGGTTATCCGCGCTGCCGCTCCCCACCCTCTGATTTTGATTTTGCTTACCAACCTAAAAATCGAAATTGGAGGAATTACCCATGAAAGAAATCAATCTGCGGGATTACTACCCGTTTTATACGCAGGACGTTATTGTTGAAGTGCCGGACGAGGTAGCGCTGCTTCTTCGTGAATATATGCTGTTGGAAGAAGCATATCGGATTCGTACATACCGCTACAAAGCATTTTACTCTCTGGATCGTGATGAAGGTATTGAACGTGAGATATTGCAAAAGCCGATTAGCCCAGAAGAAATTCTGGAACAGCGTCAAATGACAGAATCCCTCTACAAAGGGCTTGCCATGCTGCCGGAGAAACAGCGCCAGCGGATTTACGCACATTTCTTCCTTGGTATGAGCAAAGCAGACATTGCCAAAGCAGAGGGAACGCACAAAAGCCGGATTACTCGTTCTATCGAAGCTGGATTGCGCCGCCTGGAAAAATATTTCAAAGAAATTTTCTAACAGACGGCAACTTTGCCCCGAAAAATGTACTGAATAATAGAGGGACATATTCGGCGGGACAAGCCTGACGGGTGTGGCCGGCAGCACAGCTCCGGCCCGCCCCAACTAAAATACTGTCATAACTGCCACGCCCCTCGCTTGCTCCTTGACAACTGAATATACGCTGTTACAGGCACTTCATTCTGTGTTCCGAGCGGCAGATGGGGCGGCGCGATGACAGGCAGCCAGGAGGTGATGAATTGAGGCTGTCCGAGCGATAAACGCAACCCACGAAACCGGCTGTGGCAGGTCGGGCGCGATGACGGTGCAGATCACAATGGTACTTCTTCACGGCTCCCTAAAGACTTGGGGAGAGTTCCTGCGGCGTGCGCCTGCTCTGGCAAAGCGGCGGCGTATGCGGGACTATGATGCGGCGACGCTATCCGCAGCCTATAACAGCCCCGTCCTGATATTCAGGGCTTGCCGGGGGGCGTGGCAAATACGGCAATCAAAATCGAAATCAGATACAATGGGCCGGATCTGTGACTTTCATAGCGCAGATCCGACCTATTCATGTGGTTTTGATAATCCTTTCAGTTCCACTTTCGATTATGGATAAATCGTAAATTTTTCAATTAGCAGCAGACAAACCGCCCCCCTGCGCGGTAGAATAGTGTTAGGAAGTTATGTCCGGTACACTGTTTTACAGTCTGCGGAAAGGAGGTCTAATGAACCCGTCTGAAAAGAGTGTACCAAGAAATGCTTTTGAACAACGGACCTATAAGGTTGAGGATATTGCCGCCATGTTGAACATTGGCAGAACCTCTGCCTACAGCCTTGTAAAAGAAGGGCATTTCAAAACCGTTAGAATCGGACATGCCATACGAGTTTCCAAAAAATCATTTGACGAGTGGTTAGACGCTCAGTCGTTTTAGTTAAGAAAGGAAGATCAGTATGGCATCCATAATCAAACGTAAAAAATCCTATTCCGTTGTCTACAATTACGTGGATGAAAACGGAGAAACAAAACAAAAGTGGGAAACCTGGCATACCCACAAAGAAGCACTGAAACGGAAAGCAGAGGTTGAGAACCAGCAAAACAATGGCACCTTCCTTCCTCCAAGCAATCAGAAAGTATCTGATTTTCTGTATGACTTTGTTTCTACCTATGGAGAGAAAAAATGGGGTGTATCTATGTATGACAGCCAAACAGCCCTGATTGCCAACTATATCAATCCGATTATCGGGGATATGGAAGTACAGGCGATTACTCCCCGTGTGGTAGATAAATACATTCAGACGCTTCAAAAGACGCCTTCCGTATCAAGGAAAAACCGTAAAGCCAGGACAGAATTTGTTACGAACCAGACCATTGAAAAGGTCATTAAACTGCTCCGCTGTGCTTTCAAACAGGCGGTACGCTGGGAGTTAATTGGAAAGAACCCGTTTGAAAATACGGTCCTTCCGAAAACAGAGTACAAGAAGCGTGATATTTGGGACGCAGAAACAATCCGCACTGCATTGGATCAATGCACCGACAGTAAACTGTATGTAGCTATGAACCTTGCTTTTGCGTGTTCTCTGCGGATGGGTGAGATTCTTGGTCTGGCCTGGAAGAATGTTCATATTGAGGATGAAAATATCGCCGCGGACAATGCCTATGTCTACATAGAAGCAGAACTGACGCGGGCCTCCAAGCAGGCGATTGAAATGCTCGGCGAGAAAGACATCTTCTATATTTTCACCCCGCTTATGCCGAATACCAGCACCCGCCTGATTTTGAAAAAGCCTAAGACAAAATCCAGTGAAAGAAAGGTATGGCTGCCAAAGACCGTTGCCTACATTCTCCGTGAGTGGAAAAAAGCCCAGGAAGAATTGAAATGTTTCCTCGGTGATGAATACCAGGATTTCGATTTGGTTGTTGCTCTGCCAAACGGCCGTCCATGTGAGAACAGGATCATTGAAAAGGAATTCTCCTTGCTGAAGGAGAAAGCAGGGCTCCCTAACGTTGTATTTCACTCTTTGAGGCATTCCAGTACGACCTATAAGTTAAAGCTCAACCACGGCGATCTGAAGGCCACACAGGGCGATACAGGACACGCGGAGATCGACATGATTACTAAGGTTTATGCTCATATTTTGGACGAGGACCGCAAGATCAATGCACAGAAATTTGAGAGTGCTTTTTATGCCAATCCTGATTTGAGGAATGTAAAACCTCCCCAGGAGCAGCCCCAGGCACAGACTGTAGACCTGGCCGCATTGATTGAACAGCTTCAAAAATCGCCGGAACTGGCAAGTGCCTTGGCGGCATTGATTGCAGGACAAAAAGCGGTCTGAAAGCTCCAATTAGCAAAAAGACGATTTTTATTAGCAAGACCTGGATTTCGGTTCGTTTCCAATTAGCAAGATATTCACAACACCGTATAAACAATCAGCAACCAAAATAAAGTGTATGATGGTTTTGGGTCTAAGCTCCGCAGCATATTAAAAAAGCTGCAAACCCTTGAAAATAAAGGCTTGCAGCATTGTTTCTGGCGTCCCAGAGAGGACTTGAACCTCCGACCCCACGCTTAGGAGGCGTGTGCTCTATCCAACTGAGCTACTGGGACTTATACAAAAAATATGAAGTTTATTCCTAATTTAGACTCGAACCATCTACCGCTTAGGAGGGTCTTGTAATATCCATTTTACTAAGGGGACAGAACTAGCTTATTATATTACAATTTTTATTTATTGCAAATAAACTATGCTCATAAATTTTACCATTACTATTAACAAAATGCAAACCAACTTTTACTTAAAAATAACAATTAATGCTTTTGGAAAAGTGTTATAATAAATATACAAGTAAGGAGTTGATAAAATGGATAAAATTGTAGAAGTATGTTGTGGGAGTTATTATGATGCATTACAGGCACAATACGGTGGAGCTAGAAGAATAGAATTGAATAGTGCATTACACTTAGGTGGCTTAACTCCATCATTAGCAACTTTATTAAAAGTTAAAGATAACACAGATTTAGAAGTTATTTGTATGGTTAGACCTCGTGGTGCTGGTTTTTGTTACAATGATGAAGATTTTGAGGTAATGAAACTGGATGCGGAAATATTACTTGATAATGGTGCAGATGGGATTGCATTTGGATGCCTTGATGAAGAAGGAGATATTAATATTCCACAAACCCGAGAAATGATCGATATTATTAAATCATATCACAAAACTGCAGTATTTCATCGTGCTATTGATTGTGTTAATGATATTGACGAGGCAATGAACATTTTGATTACTTTAGGGGTAGACCGTATTTTAACGAGTGGCTTACAAGGTAAAGCAACTCGAGGAAAAGAAATGATTAAATATTTGTATGATGCATATGGTGAGAATATTGAAATCTTAGCGGGAAGTGGAATAAATGCAGGAAATGCGAAAAAAATGCTTGATTATACAGGAATTAAGCAGCTTCATAGCTCATGTAAAGATTGGCATACAGACTCCACTACAAGTCGTGATGAAGTCAATTTTAGTTATCACGGTGATGATTATGAGGTTGTAAGTCAAGAATTAGTAGAAATCCTAGTAGAGCTAGTTGAAGGGGAATAGGGGTTGACATTATCTTTAATAGTGTTAAACTATAAGCGATAAAAGAATCGGTAGGTGAGACTACCATAGGGATACGGGTTGCTACCGCAAAGCAGTGGAGACACTGTGCGCTGGTCAACAGTTCTTGTCGTGAAGGCAAAAACTAATGCAATTACATGGCCCTATGATGTTGAAGCTTGAACGAGATAAAGTTATTTTCATGCCTTGTCGCGTTTGAGCGATGAGGCTTTTATTTACCTGTTCAAATTGAAAATTTGAACATATAGACTTAAGTCAGTTGAGCATACG
>ERZ506425.80-NODE-80-length-75670-cov-8.81248_pt1 | contig 75670 bp, 55 predicted proteins | sample MGYA00513667_ERZ506425 | MGnify/ENA metagenome assembly ERZ506425
CATGCGACACCGCATGCCTGACGCGACAAGGCCAATTCGCTGGGAGTAACCGGCTCCGGGGTGTACGCATGCCATAGTGCCTGTGTGCCGGAACTACCTTCCGACCAGTACTCAGGTTTGCGGAGCCATTCCAGGATGAATGTTCCAGTAAGGCTTGTGTATGCCGAGGCTTGCGTCCCCAAATCAGAGAGCGTCTTGACACAAGCATTTTCCGTAGTGACAGTCCATTTCAGCAGAGGGTCGGAATCAGGCGATTCCGGAGCCGGCGTCGTCTGGTATCGGTTCCCGTTAAGGTAGGCATCGGAAGTCCAGAAAGCAGTCAGGGACCGGAGGCAAATCATGGGTAAGGCGAAGGTTGCGTTCATCTGCGTGCATAATTCCTGCCGCAGCCAGATTGCCGAAGCGCTCGGGAAACTGCTTGCGGGCGATGTGCTCGACTGCTATTCGGCGGGAACCGAAACGAAGCCGCACATCAATCAGGACGCCGTCCGACTGATGAAGGAACTGTACGGCATCGACATGGAACGCACGCAGTACAGCAAGACGATTGATATGATTCCCGCCCCGGACATCGCCATATCGATGGGCTGCGACGTGGGCTGCCCGTACATAGGCAGACCGTTCGACGCCGATTGGGGGTTGCCCGATCCCACAGGCTGCGACGACGCCACGTTCATCGCGGTGATCCACCAAATCAAACAACACATCCTGCAACTTCGCGACACCTACCGGTAACGGCCATCCTGCAGGCGCTCTCCGCCCGCAGCTTCAGAACGCATCCACGGACAGCCCTGACCGTAAGATATCCGTAGTCTGAGCAATGGAGGGACGGAATCAGTGGCAGATGAGATGTTTGTGGACCAGAACGAGGTCGAGGGCACGGCGAGCGGCGTTTGGAACCGCCTGCTGGCGGGGAATCGTAGATTCGCGGAAGGCAAGCCAGTGCACCCGAACCGCAGTGCGGAAGCGCGCGAGGCGGTTATCGACGCGCATGAGCCGGATGCGGCGATATTGAGCTGCTCTGATGCGCGCGTCAGCCCCGACATCATTTTCGACGCAGGAATAGGCGACCTGTTCACCGTGCGCACAGCCGGGCACATTGTTGACGATGCCGTGCTCGCTTCACTGGAATACGCCGTCTCCTCGCTGGGCGTGCGGCTGCTGGTGGTTCTGGGCCATCAGAACTGTGGGGCCATCAAGCAGGGCGTCAAGGAGTATGAGAATCTGCTGCATGAGATGACCGCCGACGCCGAGGATTCGCTCATGGCCGCCGACAGCATCACCGATCTTGACGAGCGCATCGCCGAAGCGGAATCCATTATGCTGCGCACCGTCGGCTTCTCCATCTGGCAGGCGCACGAATCCGAACTCGAATCGAATGAGGATTTCGAACGCGTACATATCGCGCGCACCATCGAGGAACTGGTCGACCGTTCCGACGTGATTCGCCAGGCTTTGGCCGAGGACCGGCTCATGCTGGTCGGCGCACGCTATCAGTTGGATTCCGGCAAGGTCGAGGTTCTGAGCTTCTAGCCCCTGAAGCTGTACCATTCTGGATTCTGCGCCATCTCGGGCATATATTTTGCCCAGAGGTGGCGTTTTTCATGCCTGCACTCGGTTCCGTAGGTGGTTTTGCCGTTCCGTAGGGAGGTTGAACTTCTACACCCCGGTATAAAACCGCTGAAAATAAGCCTTTGTTCAACCGCAGTACTGCGAACAACCACCTACGGAAGCCCGAAACCCCCTACGGAATACGATAAGTGCTGTCAATGCCGATTCATTTGCGAGTCATGCCGCCTTTTCGGCAGTCGTATCGCCCTTTTCAGCGGTCTCCGCTGCTCCAGTAGCATCGTCACCGCCAGCAGCATCGTCATACCGGCGATCGCGCCAGTAATACTCGTAATCATGCTGCCCGATCGGCCGCACCACCTTGCATGGGCTGCCATACGCGACACTATTCGCCGGGATGTCCTTGGTGACCAGGCTGTTCGCGCCGATCACCGAATTGTCGCCGATGCTCACGCCCGGCAGCACGATCACGCCGGCGCCGACCCACACGTTGCGGCCGATATGGATGGGTTCGGAATATTGGGCGATCTGTTCGCGTAGATCCGGGCGAATCGGATGACCGGTGGTGGTGAGTGTCACGTTCGGGCCGATCATGGTGTGCTCGCCGATGAAGATCTCGCCGTCATCCACCAAGGTGAGGTTGAAATTCGCATAGCAGTGCGCGCCCCAATGGGTGCTGCACCCCCAGTTGGCGTGCAGCGGCGGCTCGATGTACAGTCCCTCCCCCGTTTCGGCGAAGAACCGCTCCAACAGTTCGCGCCTGCGTGAGGCCTCGCGCGGCCTGGTGGCGTTGAAATCGTACAGTATCTCCAGTTGCGCGGTCTGCGCCTCGCCCATGCCGGGCATATCGCAGTAGTACACGCCCGGATTGTGCATCACATCAAGAATGTCCTGTGGAATCTGTGAGGCATCCATGTCTCGCCTTTCGTTCGCCGTTGACGCGTTCCACACTACCTATTTACCACCACTCCAAGCTTGGTTTTACTGGGGTTTTACCCGGCCGTAAGACTGACGACCGCACGCTACACAGAAAACGACACGCCGAAGTTTTGCTTTACGTGTACACCTCTGGTATCTTAACTGCTTGTGCGCTTTTGAAGTGCATGGTTCGGGCCCGTAGCTCAGGTGGTTAGAGCGCATCCCTGATAAGGATGAGGTCGAAGGTTCAAGTCCTTCCGGGCCCACGGAAAAACGGCGACTTCAGGTCGCTATTTTTTTCACTGGGGCATTGGCGCAGCTGGTAGCGCATCTGCTTTGCAAGCAGAGGGTCGCCGGTTCGAACCCGGCATGCTCCACAATACAACCCTCGAAACCGCATGGTTTCGAGGGTTTTTCAATTTCTACGCCGTTTGCCGGCGATGTTCACGAATGTGCGACTGCGCCTTCGTCCGTCTCTTCGGCCTTGCGCACCTCGATCATGGCGATACGCCGCCCGTCGACCTGCGTGACGGTCATATCGTAGCCTTCGTCGGAGTGCAGTACGTCACCCACGGCGCCCATTTTGCCGGTATGCGCAAGGAAGTAGCCGGCCACCGTCTCATACGGCCCATCCTCCAGCTCAATGCCGGTCAGGTCTTCGAAGTCTTCCAACGTGGTGCCGCCTTCAATGGCAGCGACACCGTTCACGAACGCGCTGTGCCTGGTTCGTTCGCCGCCTTTTTCGGTGGGCAGATCGTATTCGTCGCGGATATCGCCAACCAGTTCCTCGGTCATGTCTTCCAAGGTGACGATGCCGTCGGTGCCGCCGTATTCGTCGATCACCACTGCCAGGTGGATGCCGCGTTTGCGCAGCAGTTCAAGGCTGGGCAGCAGCTTGGAGGTGCCCGGCAACGAGATGCCCTCGCGCGTTACGTCGGAAACGGTTTTCGCATTCGGATCGCGCACGTCGAGCAGATCACGCACGTGTACGAAGCCGATCACGTCGTCGAAGTCCTTGCCGGTGACCGGATAGCGCGAATACGGTTGGTCGCGCACGAAGGCGGCCGCCTCTTCCAGGCTCATCGCCCCGTCGATGAACACGACGTCGGCACGCGGGCGCATCACTTCGGCCACAATCGTTTCGGAAGCGTCGAACACGTCGTCAAGGATCGTACGCTCGTCCTTGCTCAGGTTGGTGTTGGAGTTGACGAGCACGCGCAGCTCGTCGTCGGATACCTCGGTTTCCGTTTCGTTCGGGTCGAAGCCGAGCAGACGCACCAAACCGTTGGTGTTCTTGCCGATCAGCCAGATGAGCGGACGGCACACCTTGGAGAAGACGTCGATGGCCGGCACAACCGCACGCGCGATGGCCTCGTTGCGCTGCATGGCGATACGCTTGGGCACCAGCTCGGAGATCACGATCGAGCAGTAGGAGATGATGAGTGTCAGGCCGATGGTGGTCAGCGGCGCGGCGATATGGTGCGGCACGCCCCAGCCTTCCACGACGGGCACTACGAATGGTGCGATGGAGGATTCGCCGAACGAGGCGGAGAGGAAGCCCGAGAGCGTGACGCCGATCTGCACGCTGGACAGGAAGGTGTTGGGGTCGCGGGCGATTTTGGCGACGCGTGCACCGCGGGCGTCCTGCAATTCCATCTGGTCGATCTGCGAGCCGCGCAGACTCACCAGCGCGAGTTCGGTGCCGGCGAATACCGATCCGAGCAGCAGGAAGATGAAGATCAGCAGGATGTTCAAACCAAGTGACATGCGGCCAGTCTATCTTTTCGGCTTGTCAAGACGTGCATGAGGCAGCCGGGCGGCGAATGGCAGGCGAACCCGCTGGGAGCCGCGAATGTTCGCGGCAGGCCTCACAATGGTTTGCTGTGATGATCGACGGCCTTGACGTGCATGTGGTGCGCAAACCCATCAGGAACATGTATCTGCGCATTAAACCACCTGAAGGACGAGTGGAGATATCCGCGCCCGTGCGCATGGCGGATGCCGCTATCGTCTCGTTTGTGCGCAGCCGCCGCTCGTGGATCGACGCCAATCGGAACGCTATACGGCGGAAAGCGCAGCAGGCAGCGACGACGGGTGCCGTGGAATGGAACGACGATCTTCGCCGCGCGGCTGCGGCATCGATCAACAAGGCCCTTCCCGCCCTGCTTGCGCGCTGGGAGCCGATTATCGGCAGATCCCCTACCCACATCACCTTACGTACCATGACCTCGCGCTGGGGGTCGTGCACGCCGAAGACGGGGCGTATCCGCTTGAATCTGCAACTGGGGCTGATGGATCGGAGATTCCTGGAATACGTGCTGGTGCATGAGATGACGCATCTATGGGAGCATGGCCACGGTGCCGGTTTTCAGCGCCGCATGAGCGCATATCTGCCGGATTGGCGGCAGCTGCGCCGCGAGCTCAACCAACATATGGTGTTGCGGTAGTGGGAGTGCGGCGGCGGAATGCACTCGCTGACACATGCCCCTATCGAACGCCGCTGATATTCACCATCCGACACACACTCAACACACGTTCAACACACGTGCACTGCGATGCCGTTTTGCATTTAGGCGGGGGTCGTACTACAGTGAACTGAGTTGTTCTGCGGAGCAGTACAACACCCAAGGGGCTGTAGCTCAGTTGGTAGAGCGCTTCGTTCGCATCGAAGAGGTCGTGGTTTCGACTACCATCAGCTCCACGAAAGCCTTTCGGAATTCCACCTCCGGAAGGCTTTTTTCTTTGTCTTTTGTCGACGTTTGTTTTCATCGCATCTCGCGAAATCTGAGTCAAACAGCGTAGGGGCGGGGAGCCATATATATATACTCCCCGCCCCTACGCTGTTTGACAACCCTGGTCTTTTGTAACGACCGCTCATCACCACATCAATAGCATCAGGCAGCGTGCCGAGGCTTTGCAGCCTTGCGGCGAGACGGCCCCCATGCAGCAAGGCCGAGGGTGGCAAGTGTGATGGAGGTGAAGATAAGCGCCGTCGTTTCCGTACCGGTGGAAGCAAGGTTTCCAGTACTGGCGTCGAAGGTCTTGGCCGCGTTCAAAGTCGCCTGTTCGGTGGGCTTCAGAGCAGTCTGCTGGGAGCCTCCCAACTGCTGCTCGTTCTTCTTGGCGGCGGCGTCGGCCTCGGCCTTGTTTTCGGCGTCGAGGCGTGCCTGCGCGGCCTTGAGGGCGGTCTGGGCCTTGTCGAGCGCGGCCTTGGCGGTCTTGACGTTCTGGTCGGCCTTCGCCTGCGCGTCCTGTGCGGCCTGTTCCGCCTGCTGAGCCTGCTCCGCATTCCGTTGAGCCTGCTGCCTGTTGCTCGCAGCGGCATCAAGAGCGGACTGCGCATCCGATACACCCTGTGTCGCTTTATCTACCTCGCTCTGCGCCGTGCTCCGTTGCGTGGTTTGGGTGGTCTTGGCTACCCGTCTGCGCGCCCTGTTCATTGGTAGTAGTGGCCGTTTCATTGGCCAGTGCCGGGGCAACGATGGTTCCAGCTGCGGCAACAGTGGCAACAGCTACCGCGAGCCCTTTGCCTTTCTTTGCACTCATATGCTCTCTCCAACCTCCCCGCATGGGGACTTCCTATGGCATCGGTGGGGGTCGCCCCCGCCCCAACGTCCGCTGGGATTCGAGGGGATGGATGGTGAACCGGCTCTCCATCGACAGTTCTTCATTTCATCACTGTATGCGGCTATGGGGGTATACGGGGAATCTGCAAAAGCGCATGGGTTTCATGTCTTTTTCGCAGCATACGTGTCTGCTATATGAGCAGTCTAGGCGCTCCGGTTTGTTGATCATTGGCATGGGCACACTCATGGAAGGCGACATATCTCAGCAGTCAGCTTCTTCTCGGCAGAGAGCATGGGCACGAAACGTATGCCACGCGAATTGGCGTTGCGGCCACAGAACCGGTCCGATACATGGAATCGGCCTTCAGCCGCTGTCCTGGCAATGCTTGAAAGTTGACCAAATCGGCCAATATGAAACAGCCTGCCAATGTTCTATAGCTTGTACTTATAAACCGCTTTCCTGCCATTTCCACATGCCTATTTATAGAAAGTATAAATAAGAGGTGCGTTTCCGGCCGATACGCGATTCAAAATGATAGGAACTACGTTTTTCGTTCAGTCGTTCCAGTCACTCCAACCAATGCCAAGCCTGCTGCACCATATTCGCTACCATCAAACCCTGGGACTATTCGCCAGCCATTTCGCTGATGTTCTCCCGCATTTGCAGATAGGCCCCATGCTCACGCAAGTAGTCACGCAAATACGGCATCTTGAATGCAACCTCGCCGTAGGCGACCGGCTCAATAAGATCGTTCTCGATAAGCATGGTGCGATAAACGTTGCCAAACTGCGGAGAACGGTTCATACGACGGGCAACCTCACCTGTGTTGGAAACGTCATCATCCACCGACATGGCAAGCAGATAATTAATCGCCTGTGCCGGCAGCTTGCGCAAGGCAGGCATGTGCACCATATCTCCAAGCTTTACCTTCGCGCGTTCTATACCCTGCTCCGCATCCTCTTCGGTAACCCATTCGCCATGCCCATTAATCTCAGACAATCGCCATGCCCAATAGCCGACAAGCTGAATCATGAATGGGTACCCATGGGTCGCCTTGGTCAGACGAATCAGAGTCTCCATCCCTGCCTTCTTCTCCCCACCGAATGATTCTTCAAACGCCTCCAGCACTTTTTCGGCAGGAACCGAACCAAGATGGTAACGTTCCGCTCGTTGCAGGAACGTTATGGCTTTGTCCGACAACACTTCGTTCACAGCCGATGGCAAACCCGCGAAAATAAGAGCAACATTGCGCCCCTCACGAATCATATGCTGCATCGCTATAGACAATGCCCTGATCTCATCCATCGAACCGGATTGCACCTCATCCAAAGTGATAAGGATTCCTTGGGAGGATTCATCCATCTCATCCAAACGCGCACCAACTGCCCTACGAAGGGTAAGAGGCCGTTCCTCTCTGCGATCAAGCTCAACACGTCCAAGATTAAGCTCGACTTTGCCAAAACCGCCGTCCACACCAAGCTCAGGCATATTGTATGCACTTATATGTGCATCTTCTTTCCCTGCAAGCGTATTGACAAGACGTTGTATGAAACCACAATCAGCGGTTTCATCGATGACTTCCCACCCTTGTTGCCGAGCACGGGTTCCCAACGTATCAAGCATGACTGTCTTACCGACGCCCCGCGCTCCCGTGATGAACATGAGCCTTCCGGGGCTTCCCACACCGTCCATCATGGCGTAGTCGAAGTCGCTGATAATGTCTTCTCGCCCTACGAGCACCGGCGGAATGCGCCCAGCTGTCGGCTTGAACGGATTTTGCATGATTCACAACCCACCAATTAAAATAAATATAATAAATAAAATAAGTATAATGCTTTATAATAACGCGAGCAAGGCATGCAATGCCTGCAGCAACCACACGCACCAGATTCCCACGCACCAGCCCAAAGCCGGCATTGTGCGGGGCGTGGGCGATACTGGAAGGCATGACTGAAGAGCAAGGCGCAGAAACAAACACGAATCCGATGGTTCCCGAAGGCACGGTGGTGCTGGCCGCAACGCCGATCGGCAATACGGGCGACGCTTCCGATCGACTCAAAGCGCTGCTGGAGCACGCCGACATCGTTGCGGCGGAAGACACCCGGCGCCTATATGACCTGGCGAACCGTCTCGACGTGCATGTGAACGGCCGCGTAGTCGCCTACCACGACCACAACGAACGCGATAAGGCCGACGGCCTGCTCGACAACGTGGAAACCGGTGCGACCGTGCTGGTGGTTTCCGACGCCGGCATGCCCACCATCAACGACCCCGGTCTGGCCATCGTGCGCCGCGCCATCGAACGCAACCTGCCCGTCACCTGCGCCCCCGGCCCCAGCGCCGTACTCGACGCATTGTGCTTGTCCGGACTGCCCACCGACCGCTTCTGCTACGAAGGTTTCCTGCCACGTAAGCACGCCGAGCGCATGCAGCATCTGCGCATGCTCAAGTCGGAACCGCGCACCATCGTGTTCTATGAGACGCTGCATCGCATCGCCGACTCCATGGACGACCTGCTGGAATCCTTCGGCCCGAACCGCCACATGGCGTTGTGCCGCGAACTCACCAAGGATTACGAGCAGATCCGCCGCGGCACCATCGCCGAAATCCACGACAGCGTAGTGAACGATCCACCGCGCGGCGAAATGGTGCTGGTGATCGAAGGCGCCTCCGACGAGGAAATCAACGCGAACGCACCCAGCGTGCTCAGCACCGAGGATCTGGCCCGGCTGGCCATCGACAAGGCGCAGCACGAAGGCCTGCGCATCAAGGAGGCCATCACCCAGGTGGTTGCCGAGCACCCGCTGCCGGACGGCTCCCTGCCGAACCGCAAGCAGGTGTATGCGGCCGTATTGGACATCAAGGCCCAGTAAAGCTCAGAGCCCAAAGCGGGGTAACTGGCTGGCAGGGTTGCCGAACAGCCAGTTAGTCAGACAGCCAACCACGCAAGCCGTCAGGCGGCAACCCCAGCAACGGCAGGCTTGGAGACAACAGGCCCAGCGCGTTCCGATTCCAACGCGTCCAGGGAGTCGAACAACACGTTCAGCGCCTGTTTCACACCGGGGCCGCCGGCCTGAGACACGTATTCCAGCAAGCTTGCGTCCGCTTTGGGGTTGATGACCAGCCACTGGCGCAATTCCGGTTCGTCACGCGCAATACGCCACAACACTTCGATCGCCGTTTCCGGATCGGCCGCGAGCGCCGGCGTCAATGCCAACGGCGGTGCCGGCGGTTCCAATTCGCCGGTCGGTTTGCCTACCTGTGTGGATTGTTTGGAATCGTACGCGCCTAATTGTTTCAGCCGGTTCGCTTGGCGTAGTAAGCGAAGGCGCTGCTTCTTTGCCGTCTGGCTCCCCTTTTTTGCAATTGTCACCCTTGTAAATATTGGCATTGTTCGCGCTCCCCTTTCCCGCGCTCCCCTTCCGGCCAATTGTCCCCTTGTGTTTTCTGCTTCGCTTCGCTGCGCTCATCGCGGCTTGCGTAATGTTTTCGCAACGGCATCATTGCCTGTCTTTCCCGCACTCTGGCATGGTGACGTTCCTCGTAATACATGCGGACGGTGTTCAAAAAGGCTTTGGCGTGCGGCACCGTCGTGGCGCATGGATTCGCTCCAAGAATGGCGGCGCAGTCGTCCGGCGTGAACCGGTATGTGTGCATGAGGTCGGCCACCCGATCGGCGAACACTGCGGCGTCTGGTCTTCTGTTGGCCATTGTCGCGATATCGCAGGCGGTCCGGGGCGGGCTGGTGATGTTGAGATCGCCGAGGGTCTGTACATGGTCGTGGTCGACCCTTCTGGCGAATACGCGTATGGGTCTACCGTGCCGCATGGTCCGGTAATGCGATCCGGACAGCACGTCCACGGTTTCGGGGAACAATCCGCCCATCCATACCCATAATGCGGTGCGCATGCATGCCACGGTGGCGGAGGGGATGATGTTATGGACGATAAGGGCTCTGCCATATAAGGTGTCGCCGTGTTCGGACCAATATCCGCTATGCCCGTCCAGGGAACATACCGTGCCGCCCCGCGACAGCCTGTTCAGGCTCATAGGGCCGGGAAGTTCGTGCGAATGCAGCAATGGCGGGACGATGGGTCTCGCCCGTGATCTGTGTCTGCGCTGAAGCGCTGTGGAACTGTTCATGGGCAGACCGTAGAACGAATTGCCCACCCGGCACAACGGCCTGCGGAAATCTGTGGATATGTGGATATTCCTTTGCCGCCAGACGGCTGGGATGTGCGTATGCATGTGGATATTTTTCCGTTGTCCACATTCGCGTTCCGGTGTCCCCGCCGCGCCGGATAATCGGGCGTTATGAGTCATATTTTGGTGAATGTTGCATGGCCGTACGCGAACGGCCCGCGTCACATCGGTCACGTCGCCGGATTCGGCGTTCCGTCCGACGTGTACGCACGATACGAACGCATGAAGGGCAATGACGTGCTGATGGTCTCGGGTACCGATGAGCACGGCACCCCGATTCTGGTGGAGGCCGATAAGGAAGGCGTGAGCGCTCAGGAGCTCGCCAACCGGTACAACCGCGTGATCGCCAAGGATCTGTGCGATCTGGGTCTGAGCTACGACCTGTTCACGCGCACCACCACCGGCAACCATGAGAAGGTTGTGCAGGAGCTGTTCAAGCAGTGCTTGGAAAACGGCTACATCTACAAGGGCACTCAGAAGGTTGCCATTTCCCCCTCCACTGGCCGCACCCTGCCGGACCGTTATATTGAGGGCACCTGCCCGATCTGCGGTGCGGACGGCGCCCGTGGCGACCAGTGCGATGCCTGCGGCAACGAGCTGGACCCGGACGAGCTGATCAACCCGGTGTCCAAGATCAACGGCGAAACCCCGCGCTTCGAAGAGACCGAACATTTCTTCCTCGACCTGCCGGCACTGGCCGAAGCCAATCTCGCGTGGCTGAAGACCCGCGAAGGCTGGCGCACCAATGTCATCAACTTCTCCATCGGCCTGTTCAAAGAGGTCAAGCCGCGCGCCATCACGCGCGACATCGACTGGGGTATTCCGGTGCCGGTGAAGGACTGGATCGACAACCCGAACAAGAAGCTGTACGTGTGGTTCGACGCCGTGATCGGCTACTTGTCCGCTTCCATCGAATGGGCACGCCGCAAGGGCGATCCGGAGGCGTGGCGCGCCTGGTGGAATGACCCGTCCACCCCGGGCTACTACTTCATGGGCAAGGACAACATCACGTTCCATTCCCAAATCTGGCCTTCCGAAATGCTGGCCTACAACGGCCAGGGTTCCAAGGGCGGCGAGACCGGCAAGCTCGGTCCGCTGAACATGCCGGAACAGGTCGTGGCCAGCGAGTTCATGACCATGGAAGGCAAGAAGTTCTCGTCCTCCCGCGGCATCGTCATCTATGTGAAGGATATTCTGTCGCGCTACCCGGTGGATGCCGTGCGCTACTACATCTCCATCGCCGGTCCGGAAAGCTCCGACTCCGACTTCACCTGGGCCGAGTTCGTCCGTCACAACAACGAGGAGCTTGCCTCCTCCTGGGGCAACCTGGTCAACCGCGTCGCCAACCTGATCGCCAAGAACTTCGGCGAGATCCCGGCTGCCGACGAGAACGAGATGACCGATAAGGACCGCGCGCTGCTGGCCGAGACCAACGAGGCCTTCGCCACCGCCGGCAACTTCATCGAGAACCACCGCCAAAAGGCCGCACTGCTGGAAGCCATGCGCATCGTGGGCGATATCAACAAGTACATCTCCGCCACCGAACCGTGGAAGATCAAGGATAATCCGGCTCGCCTCGGCACCGTGCTGCACGTTGCCGCGCAGGCCGTGTCCGATGCGAACCATCTGCTTGCGCCGTTCCTGCCTCACGCCTCGCAGAAGGTGTGGGAGGCTCTGGGCGGCAAGGGCACGTTCTCGCCGCTGCCGCACATCGAAGAGGTCGAGGATCTTGACAAGCCAGGCTTCATGTACCCGATCATCACCGGCGACTACAAGCTGGGCGTGAACGTGCACCCGTGGAAGAGCGAACCGATCGAGGTCGGCGCCCCCGTGGCCAAGCCGACGCCAATCTTTGCGAAGATCCCGGTCGAGGCTGTGCAGGAGGAGCTTGACCGCTTCGATGCCGAGCTGAAGGCCCGCAAGGAAGCCGAGGCGCAGCGTCTTGCCGCCGAGAAGGCGAAGCTCGCCGACTGAGCGCAAGTCATGCGTTAACCCGTTGCGACCAAAGGACCCGGTCTGTTGACAACCGTCAGCGGACCGGGTCCTTTGTGATTGACTGCAGCCGCTCCGCGCTGCGATCTTCCCATGCCCCTCGCGGCGCTATCGGCAGTGACTTCCACGCCATTACTGCCAAACATTCTTCACATTTGTTCATCGAAAACGACAAGAAAACCTGCATTTTTGTCACAGACTGCGTGTCATCCATGTAGACCAAGTACCCTTTCCGCGGAACATTGCTAGAAGGGGCAATGACTCCCGCAGAGTTAGGGGTGGTTCTGGTTGCCGAGAACAGACACAGGCCATAGGCCTACGATGGTACGACATAGGGGGATCGCATGTATCGCATTGCTGTAGTTGACGACGTGCCAACGCAATGTGACGCGCTGGCGAACGCCATTGATGGCATCTGTGCGGCCAGAAACGACGGCTACGATGTCGAGATCAGCCGGTTCAACACCATTGCCGATTTCGAGCAGGCGCTTCTCTCGTTGAGGGAACAGGACGACACCTTCGATATCGTGTTCATGGACATCGTATTCGGTGATTCCACAGTCGACTCCGATACCAGCAGCGCCAGCATAGCCGACCACAACGAAGCCGATGCCGACGAAACCGGCAACAGCGAAACCGACAACACCACACACCATGAGAACGGCATCGAAGCGGTGGCACGGCTCTTCGGCACTCGACCGCAGGACGAACAGAACGATCAGGACAATCAAGACGATCAAGACGCTCTCGAACTGCCCACGCAGGTGGTCTATGTGACCGGCCATGCCGAATACTGCACCAAGGTCTACGACACCGATCATGTATCCTTCCTGCTCAAGCCAGTGGGAAGAACCGAACTGCGCGGCGCCCTGAAGAAGGCGATAGACCGCTGCGAAGCATACCGTTCCAATCCGATCCGGGTCCACATGGGGAAAATGGAATACGTGGTCTGGCCACAGCACATCCAATATATGGAGCGCACAGCCCGCACGCTGCTTATCCATTACGACGACGGCAGGGTGTTGCGTTCCTACTTGAAGCTGCGTTCGCTTGAACCGATGATGCCCAACTATCTCATCAGATGCCACGCCAGCTACATGGTGAACCTGTATGCCGTAGCGGCGTTCGCAGGAACGGATTTCGTGATGTGCGACGGCGTGCGGATCCCCATCAGCCAGCGGCGCAGGCATAAAACGGCGCTCAGCTTCGAACGCTTTACGCGGTCGGCACGCTGAAGGTGGAAGAGCCATTCGAATGACTGCTCCGCGCAGCCTGTCGCACCATGGCGGTTACCGCGGGGTTTGCGACAACTTCTGTGGCGTTTGTGACAATTTCCGCGACGAAAGTGACATATCTTGTCACTACGTTCACGCGAATTGTCACAAACCCCGCATTCATTCGCCACGACATCCCCGATGCGCACGGCAATACACGCAAACCACCCCTGTTCACCCCACTGCTCACACCCCCATTACATTTCTTTCAGGGAATTGACAGGAACACATATCATTCCCCCAAGAAATGCGCAGTTATATAGAAAACGTCAGCGGAACAAACACAACGCAGACGAGGTTCCTCCCGAGCCCCATAACTGAATCCTTTCTTCTCTCTCTTCTCTCTTGCCCGGCGGCTCCCCCGCCGGGTTCTCTTTTTTCTGCCACTCTTTCCGCCACTCCCACGGATTCGCGCAGATTCCCGCATCATTTTGCGCCACCCAGCGTCATCGCACCCGCGCAGACACCTCCGGCGCACCCCATCGCCAGCATTTGGTCAGAGTCTTGTGGGCGCATATCCCCCACGCTTACAATCAAAATCGTCTATTAAGACCGACCCAAAGAGGAGTTCTAATTATGCTCACCAACGAATACGTCAAGCGCGTGTATGCCCAGGTGGAGAAGCGTGATGGCGACCAGCCCGAGTTTCTGCAGGCTGTCTCCGAAGTCTTCGAAAGCCTCCAGCCCGTGGTTGAGAAGCACCCGGAATACGAGAAGGCAGGCGTGCTGGAACGTATCGTCGAGCCGGAACGCGTAGTGAAGTTCCGCGTCGCATGGACCGACGACGAGGGCAAGGTCCAGGTGAACCGCGGCTACCGCATCCAGTTCAACTCCGCCATCGGACCGTACAAGGGCGGCCTGCGCTTCCATCCGACCGTGAACGAGGGCGTCATCAAGTTCCTCGGCTTCGAGCAGATCCTCAAGAACTCCCTGACCACGCTGCCAATGGGCGGCGGCAAGGGCGGCTCCGACTTCGACCCGAAGGGTAAGTCCGACGCCGAGGTCATGCGTTTCTGCCAGGCCTTCATGACCGAACTGTGCCGTCACATCGGCCAGTTCACCGACGTTCCCGCCGGCGACATCAACGTCGGCGCCCGTGAGATCGGCTACCTGTTCGGCCAGTACAAGCGCATCCGCGACGAATACTCCGGCGTGCTCACCGGCAAGGGTCTTGAGTTCGGCGGCTCCTTGGCCCGCACCGAGGCCACCGGTTACGGCCTGTGCTACTACACGCAGGAGGCGCTGCGCGTTCTGAAGAACGATTCCTTCGAAGGCAAGACCGTGGTCATCTCCGGTTCCGGCAACGTGGCCATCTTCGCCACCGAAAAAGCCCAGGCCCTGGGCGCGAAGGTCGTCACCGCATCCGATTCCAACGGCTACGTATACGATCCGGACGGCATCAAGCTCGACATCGTCAAGGACATCAAGCTGGGCCATCGCGGCCGCATCAAGGAATACGCCGAGCGCGTTCCGGGCGCCGAATACCACGAGGGCTGCAAGGGCGTGTGGACTGTGCCGTGCGACATCGCACTGCCGTGCGCCACGCAGAACGAAATCGACGGCGAATCCGCCAAGGCCCTGGTGGCCAACGGCTGCAAGGTCGTGTGCGAAGGCGCGAACATGCCGTCCACTCCGGAAGCCATCACCGTCTACCAGGAGAACGGCCTGCTGTACGGCCCGGCAAAGGCCGCCAACGCAGGTGGCGTGGCCGTGTCCGGCCTGGAGATGAGCCAGAACAGCTACCGCCTGAGCTGGACCTTCGAAGAGGTGGACAACAAGCTCAAGTCCATCATGGAGAACATCGTCGCCAACTCCTTGGCCGCCGCCAAGGAATACGGCCATGAGGGCGATCTGATGCTCGGCGCCAACGCCGCCGGCTTCGTCAAGGTCGCCAACGCTATGGTCGCCCAGGGCGTGCTGTGATCCGCCGTGCTGTGATCCGCTGAATTCCGATTCGGCTTACCGAGCCGGTTTGCGCTGATTTGAGTATCGAGTACTCAGATCAGCGCAAACCGGCTTTTTGCTATCCCACCATTCGGCAAATGGTGGGGCACTAGCCCACGCCAAAAAAGCAGACCGATATTGATGTTGTGGCCGGCGATCCAGCAACACAACCGTGCTGCTCGGCGAATGCGCATGGCGCAGCAATTTCGACGAGACCGAAGCGGTAGAGTCTCTGCTGGAAAGGGAAGGCCTGATTCGGGGATATACGACTACTTATTTCATGTTCTTCAGCAAACGTCCCGTCTCACAGGCCACCGGAGCAAATATGCCGGCCGCGTGCGTTTTCTCGATGTCAATGAGCGGTATGGCCGCAACAGCTACGACGAGTAGCGTACAAGCGCAGGCACGAGCTTGGGCTTAGAAAGCCCGGAGACATTCCCGCCAGGACCGCCCACCGCATAGACTGGAGGCCATGAGCGAAATAAGCGCGTTGAATCTTGAACCCGGCGATGCGGTGGGTGGCTACACGTTGGTGTCCCGCCTTGGAGCGGGTGCCATGGGCTCGGTATGGCGGGTGCATGATGATGGCGGCCATGTCTATGCGATGAAGATTCTGCGCGATTCCCTGTCCGACGACGGCGGTGTGCGCGATCCGCGCGATCCGAATCTCAAGGAGAATGTTCCCGCACGCGAGCGCTTGCGTCGCGAGGCCCTGGCCTTGCAGAAAATCCATAATCCGGGTGTGTGCGGCATTGTCGACATGGAGCTGGATGATGCGGTGGCGTTCATTGTCACCGAGCTGATCGAGGGCAAGAATCTTAAGGAGGATGTCGCTGCGAACGGCCCGTATGTGGGCAATGATCTGGAGCGTCTCGCGCGCAAGCTTATCGAAGCGGTTGGCGCGGTGCATGCGGCTGGCATTATCCACCGCGATATCAAACCGACCAATGTGATGATTTCGGCCACGGGGCCGGTGCTGGTCGATTTCGGCATCGCCATGGGCGAGAACGAGAGCCATGTGACCCGTACCGGCCTGGTTATGGGCACGCCTGGCTTCATCGCGCCGGAGATCATCGATGGCGCGGATTCCAATGAGGCGACCGACTGGTGGTCCACGGCGTCGGTGCTGGCGTTTGCCGCCACAGGTTCGCCGGTGTTCGGCACGAAGCCGATGATGGCAGTGTTGGAACGTGCCGCTTCGGGCAATGCGAATCTTGCCGGCTTGCCGCCCAATACGCTGGCCGCGTTCCGTAGCGCTTTGGACCCGGATCCCCGCAAGCGTTGCACGTCCGACCAGCTGCTGCATGCCATTGCGTTGGATGCGTTGAATCCGTTCGCCTGGCAGACATCGGACTCTACCGACCTGTTCGGTTCCACCACTGGCGCAGACGCTTCAGAGGTGGTGCACCCTTTTGACGTACCGCTTCCCGAAGGCATGCAGGCACCTTCGTCATCGTCTATGAGGCAGACTGCGCCTGCTCGTTCCGCCGCGTTGAACCGTTTGGCTCAGCGCAATCAGCCTGGTAATCTGCGTGCGGATTGGGATGCGACCACGGATGATGGCGGGGATCCCGGATTCGTTGCCGCCACTATGGCGCTTTCGCCCGAGCAGTGTACGGTGGCGCTTCCCAGTGACTATTTGGGCCCTGAGCAGGCGACCCGGCCGATTGCCGCTGCCGGCACCGCCGCTGTTGCGGATGCCGCCACACGCGTAATGCCCGCGGCGGCACCGTCGCCTTCGATCGCACACACCACGGTCATGCCCGGTATGGCACGTCAGGCGACGCAACGGATGCCACAGCAGATGCCGCAACGTCCAGTGCAAATGCCGCGTCTTCCTGCACCACCGCAGGCACGGCAATCGTGGCCGCAGCCACAGCAACCGCAACCGCAGCAATACCAGGCCAATCCGGCTGACATCAAGCGCGGCCGCTACCTTGCCCATAGTGTTGCACCGCTGATATTCGCAGCCATCGTTCCGGCGGTCGCCGCATTGTTCATGCCGCCTGCCGGCATTGCGGCCGCGCTGCTGCTGTTCTGGGTATTGCTGACGATAGGGTTCAGCACCGAAGCACAGCTGGAACGGGAAGGCAAACGCGGCGGCATACGCAAGGGCTCCGATACCGCGATGCGCATACTGTCGCTGCCGTGGCATGCGGTGCGCGCGGCGGCACACGCCCTGCTTCGTACCGTTTGGTTTGCGCTGATCGATGTCATCGTTGTCGTTATCGCCACAGTGGCGTTGCAACTGCCTTGGCAGATGCTGTTCATCGGCGACGTATGGCCTCATCAGATCCCCTATCTGACCGACGGCCCCTTGTCGCTCACCGGGCTGGCTGTGTCGTGCTCGGCTGCGGCCACATGGGTATTGACCGCGTTCCTTCCCAAAGCACCTATACTGCGCCTTGGCGCCGGGGTTCTGGCAGGCGGGCCTGCAGGCCGCAATGTCCCCTCATCCGCAATACAATCGACCTGAAATTTCGTTCCGATCTCTCGGCATCGTTTTCATAGTTCTGTGGGCTACACTGAGCACGGAGCGAATCTAAGACAAAGGAGCACGCATGTCCAATAAGGACAATCACCGTCAATCCCGTGCCGAACGCCGCGCCGCCAACGAGGCAGCGGCAAAGGCAGCCGCAGAACGTGCGGCCAAGGAACGCCGTCAGCAGACCATCATCGGCGCATGCGTACTGGCCGTCATCGTGGTTCTTATCGCGGTGATCGCCCTGTCCATCTGGCAGCCTTGGAAGAACAGCAAGTCTTCGGAAAGCAGCAACGCCAGCAATCTGACCGTCCAGCAAGCATACGACCAGCTGCAGAAGGTCAAGAACAAGCCCACCACCGCAGACGCCAAGGGCGGTATTCTGCTGTCGAAGAACGGCGTGGGCAAGAAGGCCAACGGCGCACCCACCGTGGCCATCTACATGGACTTCATGTGCTCCGGCTGCGGCAGTTTCAACCGTCTGGTCGACCCCACGTTGGAGAAGATGCTCGACGCCGGCCAGTTGAACATCGAACTGCACCCCATGTCGTTTGGCGACCGTTGGAGCAGCGACAACTATTCCACTCGAGCCGCGAACATGCTGCTGTACATCACCGAGCATGATGATGACCCGGCTCATATTCTCGGCTTCATCTCGAACATGTATGCCGACGACTTCCAGCCGGCCGAGAACTCCGGCGTCGCCACATCCGACGCCCAGATGAAGAAGCAGGCGACCAAGGCTGGCGTGTCGCAGAAGGTGGCCGATGCCGCAGTCACCGACAAGTACACCGCCTGGCTGGATGCCATCGACACCTACACCCCCAAGCGCAGCGATTTGTGGAACACGTCCGGCGACCTTAAGGGCCAGATGACCACGCCGACCATCACGATCAACGGGAAGTTCTGGGATATGAACCAGTCCCAGTCGGTGTATTCCGACACGAAGTCCGGTCTGCTTGCCGCGCTGGGCATTGACGAAAGCGAGGTAGGCGTTGCGGGCACGATGCCGTCCATTGGCGAAAACGGCAAACCAATCGCAGTTTCAGCCAATAAGTAAGCGTTTCGTCCCGGCAGAACTGATATGCTTCTGTATATTCGTGTGCGGTAATGCGCACGCGCCTCTTTAGCTCAGATGGCCAGAGCGGCCGCCTTGTAAGCGGCAGGTCGTCGGTTCGATCCCGACAAGAGGCTCTCTCCCCTTGAATGGGGAGCGTACGATTGGGGTTGTAACAACACGTCGCGCGAGTAAGAGTGAAGGGCCTCACCCCCTAATTCGGCCCTTCCATTAATGGGGCAGGAGCGTCCCCCTAAATTGCTCTGCCCCTAGAGGGGGCGGGAACATTCCCCTTCTCTCCCGCCCCCTCTTTCTACTTCTTCCATGCTTGTCCCGCGAGTTTCCGCGAGGGAAGCGTATGTGGGGAAATGGCCGACACTTGGTCCATGCCGTCAGCGACTTCAACCGCAACCATTAGGATTAGGCGCTAGTATGCCCGATACGCCACTGGCGGCGAGTCAGGAAAGAGGTTGGTATGGCACGGAGATGGACACCGCAACGTTTTATGATGCTGCGTCGCGTCCGCGTTGCCGTCTGCGTGATCGCGGTGAGCGCGATGGCTGTGGCGACGTTCGGATTGAGCACACGTAAGGCCGTGGCGTTGAACGTCAACGGCAAGACCACAACCGTGACCACATATGCCATGAGCGTCAAGCGACTGCTGGAGGAACAGCATATCGCCGTCAGATCGCACGATATCGTACAGTCCACGTCGGGCGGCACGCTGACCGATCATGCGGTCGTCACCGTGCGCAACGCCTATCAGACCACTGTGACCGTCGATGGCGAGGACATTCCCTTCTGGACGGTTGCGGACAGCGCCGACCAGCTGATCGGCTTCTTCAAGGCGAACGAAAGCAAGGCCTCCGCCATCACCATCAATATCGACAACGTGTACCAGCAACTCACCGGCGGCATGGTGATCAACAAGAAAGGGCCGGTCACGGTAATAGCCGACGGCAAAAGCTCCCAGGCCCCCGACGGCAAGCTGCCGGCGGCATCGATTCTTGATTCCAAAGGCATTACCGTAGGCAAGGAAGACAAGGTAAACGTCAGCGAGCAGGGTTCGGAGACCATACTGCGCGTACAGCGTGTGACGCATGGGCAGGAGACGCGAACCAAAGTCGTGCCGTTCGATACGCAGACCATCGTGGATTCCTCGTTGCAGCCCGGCGAAACGGTGATTCGCCAGCAGGGCGAAAACGGTGAGATCCAGCAGGTATACAACGTGACGTACGTCGACGGCGTGGCCCAGAGCGAAACGCTCGACAGCGAAACCACCACCAAGGCATCGGTGAATCAAATCGTGGCGGTCGGTCCGGCCAAGCCCGCGACAACCGATGACGACGCCAAATCGGATACCAAGACCGACGCCAAATCAAACGACGCGTCCGACGACGATCGCAGCACGTCGAAGAACGGCAAGTCCGACAGCAAGACCGACGCTTCGGATTCCAAGTCGAACGCCAAAACCGATACATCGGATTCCAGCAAATCCGATAACAGCACGAAAAGCGACGACGCCAAGAAACAGGAACAGCAGAACAACCAGTCGCAGAATCAGAACAGTCAGAACCAGAACCAACAGAACCAGAGCCAGCAGAACAGCAGCCAATCAAGCCAAAACCAAAACAACCAGAACAATCAGAGCCAAAATAGCCAGAATCAAAGCAACACCTCCACCAGCGGCCGGCTCTGGCACCCCAGCGTGTCCCAGGCGCAGGCCTATGCCGCCGCGGCAGCGGCCCAGCGCGGCTGGACCGGCGCGGATTGGGACGCATTGGTCTGGATCTGGAACCATGAGTCAAGCTGGCTGTGGAACGCCGAGAATCCATCCTCCGGCGCATACGGCATTCCTCAGGCATTGCCACCGGATAAGATGGGCGCCGGATACAGGGACGACGCCGCCGTCCAAATTGACTGGGGCTTGACCTATATTGCTGGACGCTACGGCAGCCCAAGCCAAGCCAAACAATGGTGGCTGCAGCATAACTGGTACTAATTCGAAGGCTTTACGATGACCGACATTTCCGATACCGCACCTACCGCGCACCTGCTCGGTGCCGCAGACATCCGCCGCATCGCCGATGAGGCCGGCGTAAGCCCAACCAAAAAATTCGGGCAGAACTTCGTTATCGACCCGGGCACCGTGCGCCGTATCGTACGCGAAGCCCACGTTGAAGCCGATACGCACGTGCTTGAAGTAGGCCCCGGTCTTGGCTCGCTGACGCTGGCGATTCTGGAAACCGGCGCCACCATGACCGCCGTGGAGATCGACCCGCCGCTGGCCGAGCGTCTGCCGAACACCGTGGCGGAATTCATGCCCGACGCCTCCAAGCGCCTGAGCATCGTCAACCGCGACGCGCTCACCGTCGACCCCGCCACACTGCCGGAGTTCGCGGACGGCAAGCCGTTTACCCTCGTGGCGAACCTGCCATATAACGTGGCCACGCCAATCCTGCTCACCCTGCTGGAACGATTCGACAATCTCGATTCATTCCTGGTCATGGTGCAAAAGGAGGTCGCCGACCGTCTGGCCGCCACCCCCGGCAATAAGATCTACGGCACGCCCAGCGTGAAGCTCGCCTGGTATGGCGAAGCGAAACGCGTAGGTACGATCGGCCGTAACGTGTTCTGGCCGGCGCCAAACGTCGATTCGGCACTCGTGCATTTCCAGCGTTTCGTCACGCCACGCCCGCAAGAGCTGCGCGAACGCACCTTCTCGCTCATCGACGCGGCCTTTGGGCAGCGCCGTAAAACATTGCATGCGGCTTTGAAGAAAATCGTCCCCGCGGAGGCATTCGAAGCAGCCGGCATCGATCCGACCCGCCGAGGGGAGACACTCACCATCGACGAGTTCGTGGCGCTTGCCACGGCCATGGAGGGAAACGAGGGGAAGCGTTCATGAACGAGTCCACTCGCAGCATCGTCGTCGAGTGCCCGGCGAAAACGAATCTCACCCTTGCCGTAGGCAAACCGCACCAGGAATGGTCGGGCCGCCACGAACTTGACACCATCTACTGTGCCATCAGCCTGACGGATACCGTCAAGGTTACGGAAAAGCCGGCCGATACCGGGTTCTCGCTGGAACTCGACGGCATGCATCTGGGCGATCTCGCCTCCTCGCAGGCGGACATGCGCCGCAATCATGCCGTGCTCGCCCTGTTCGCCATGGCTGAAGCCGCAGGCCGCGAGCCGAATGTCGCCTTGTCCATTACCAAACGCATTCCGGTGGGCGGCGGTCTTGCAGGCGGTTCGGCCGATGCCGCCGCCACGATCCTCGGATTGAACGAATTATGGGATCTGCATTGGCCTGTGGAGCGACTGCAGCAGGTTGCCGCGACTCTGGGCGCGGACATGCCGTTCTGCGTAGCCGGCGGCTATGCGCGGGGAACCGGCTACGGCGAGCGCATCGAAACGTTCGCTTCACAATCCCCCGAGGCTCAGAGTCTTCGCGCCCAGGGTTTTGCCGGCCCGCTGGTGGTGGGCGCATATCAATCCCAGCTCAGCACCCCGGAGGTCTACGCTGCGTTCGATCAGATCGGCGCGGGAGACGGGGATGCCAACCACTTGCAGAAGGCGTCCATCAGCTTGCATCCACGCAGCGGCCAGGCCATCGAATCCGCGGTGAAGGCCGGTGCCACGCATGCGTTCGTTTCCGGTTCCGGTCCGTCCGTCGTCGCATTCACGCCGACCGCCGCCATCAGGCGCGCCGTCATCGAAGCATGGAGACGAAGCGCCTGTGTCGACCGCATTATCGCGGCAAGCGCACCGGCAGTGCCGTCCGTATCGCGTCACGGTAACGCGATACAGTGAAACAGTTCCAAAGCGAAGGGAAAACGCAATGACTGAGCCGTATGACGAACGTGCAGCCCGCAAAGCGTATATTCGTCGCCGTCAGAAGACGGTGTTCACCGTTATAGCAGTGATTCTTACGATTGCATTGGTCGTATCCTGCCTGATCTCCTTCAGGGTGATCGACGTGGAGCCCCAGACCAAAAGCGTTGTCCAGCCGAATTATGGCCAAGCGGTCCCTTGTGCGGCAAAGAATCAGGACGGCACCGCCATGAAGTGGGCGGATAACAACACCGTGCCCGTGCGTGTGCGCAATGGCACCGAATTCGCGGGCCTGGCCAAGGCCGTGGGCGAGGCGCTGCAGGATCGCCAGTTCAATGTGGTGACCATCGACAACTACCCCAGTTCCAAGGTCACTCGAACCACAATCTACTTTGGCGTGAACGCCATCAATCCGGCCTATACGTTGAACGCGTATTTCAAGGATGCCGTCATGGTGATGGATAACCGTCAGGATCGTCTGGTCGATGTGGTGCTCGGCGCCACGTTCAACGATCTGAACAAAGAGAAGGAAGTCAAGAAGCAGGGCGATACCATCAAGGATTTCAAGGGCTGCAAGACGGTTGACGAATTGCAGAAGGCCGGACTGCCGAAGGCGTCCGAGCATACCGCTGTCAACTGACGGCATCGGTTGCCGGAAAACCGAAAACCGCATTCCAAAGCGAAAACTGCAGTGGCCGCTCCCCGTTTCGGGAGCGGCCACTGCAGTTTTTGCATATATGGATGGCGCTGGTCTGCGAGCGTCTTGCACGCCGCTACTGGTCCTGTTCGCTATACCAGCGTTTCAGTTCGGCCACTGCAACGTCATGGTCCACCGGTCCGTTATCGAGACGGTAGTCGAGCATGTGCCTGTAGGCTTTGCCGATCATCGGGCCGGGTTCGAGCCCGAGCAGATCCATGATCTCGTTGCCGTTGATGTCGGGGCGGATCGCGTCGAAGTCCTCTTTCTTCTTCAGCTCGCGCACGCGATCTTCCATCTCGTCCATGGCGCTGGCGAACACCATCGCCTTGCGGCGGTTCTGCGTGGTGGCGTCGGCGCGTGTAAGGCGGTTCAGACGCTCGTACAGATGGCCAGCGTCTTTCACATAGCGTCGGACCGCGGAATCCGTCCACGGCTCATCCACATAGCCGTGGAACCGTAGGTGCAGATTGACCAGTTCGCTGACGTCTTCGACCAGATGGTGGTCGAAGTGCAGTGCGCGTAGACGCTTGCGGGTCAGTTTCGCGCCCACCACGTCATGATGATGGAAGCTCACCTTGCCACCTGCTTCGAAGCGGCGGGTCTTGGGTTTGCCGATGTCGTGCATGAGCGCGGCCAGACGCAATGTCAGGTCGGGGCGCGGCACCGGGCCGTCATCGTCGGTTTCCAGTGCCACTGCACGATCGAGCACGATCATGGTGTGTTCGAATACGTCCTTGTGGCGATGGTGTTCGTCGATCTGCAATTCGAGCGCGGGGATTTCCGGGAACACGATGTCTGCCAGCCCGGATTCCACCAGGGCTTCGATGCCTGCTCGCGGACGGTCGGACAGCAGCGTCTTGACCAGTTCGTCGCGCACGCGCTCCGCGGAGACGATGCGGATACGATCGGTCATGTCGTACATCGCCTCGGCAGTTTCCGGTTCGATGCTGAATCCGAGCTGCGCCACGAATCGCACCGCACGCATCATGCGCAGCGGATCGTCGTCAAACGACTGGCGCGGGTCGACCGGCGTGCGCAATACGCCTTTGGCCAAATCGTTGGCGCCGCCGAAGGGGTCGACGAATTCCAGTTCCGGCACGCGCAATGCCATGGCGTTCACGGTGAAGTCTCGGCGTGACAGATCGCCTTCAAGCGTGTCGCCGTATGCCACTTCGGGCTTGCGTGAATCGGGATTGTATGCGTCGGTGCGGTATGTGGTGACCTCGACCTGCACTTCGGTGCCGTCCGCACGACGACGCATGGCACCGAGCGTACCGAATTTACGCCCCATATCCCAGAATCCGTCACGCCCGAATTTACGCAGGATCGGCTCGAACTGTTCGGGGCGCGCCGATGTGCAGAAATCAAGGTCGTGGCTGCGGCGGTGCAGCAGCAGATCACGTACCGGGCCGCCTACCAAGGCCAGCTCAAAGCCTTCGGCGGCGAACATTTCTCCCAGTTCCATGGCCTCTGGCCATACTTCGAAATTCACGTGGAGCCTTTCCATCATGTCGTTTTACTGCCAACAAGCATAACCGTTACCCTATATCCACACGGGTTTGAGTAAGGTAGGAAGCATGATTACTCCCGCGGACCTGGCGCGCATGCTTCAGCATGCCGACGATGCCGCGGTTAACCATGCCCAAAACCACCCTGGCGAGGAGCGCCCGCTGTGGACTTCGCAGTCCGCTCCATCCTCCGGCCACACCGCCGATTTCGCTTTCACGGCCATTGCCGCTGTGGCGGCGACGCATGCGAGCAGCGGCCCGACTCCGGCCATGATGCCGCAGAAACGCACAACGGACGGGCCTACGACCTTTGCCTCGCTGGATGCGCAGGAACTGCCGGTCGTTCGTGAATATTCGGCGGGCGGCCTGGTGTTCGACGCCAAGGGGCGTGTGGCGATTATCGCGCGCCATTCGCGTAGCGGCCATCTGGAATGGTGTCTGCCGAAGGGACATATCGAAAAAGGCGAGACCCCCCAGCAGACTGCCGTACGTGAAGTGCATGAGGAGACCGGCATTCTGGGCGAGGTCATCGATTCCATCGCGACCATCGACTATTGGTTCACCGGCACTTCGCAGCGCGTGCACAAGCTGGTGCATCATTTCGCTTTGCGTCAGATCGGCGGCAGCCTGACGGTGGACGGTGATCCCGATCATGAGGCGGAGGACGCCATCTGGGTGGATTTCAAGGATCTGGACGATGTGCTCAGTTATCCTAATGAACGTAAAATCGTATGGCTTTATGCCAAAAAAATGAATAGGCAGGCGGAAGCGTGAGCCAAAACGCCCCCCATATGCTGCGCCGCAGCATCATCGGTATACTCAGTGCGGTGTTGTTCATCGCCTGCGGACTGGTCTGCATGCCATCGCAGGCGTTCGCAGCGCAACCGCAGACCGCGGCATCGACCGGCACGCAGCATCGGCAGGTGCTGTCCCTATCCGAGGCGACGGCCGTCGTCACGGATACGTCCGGCTACCATCTCAAGGTCACGATCACCAATACCGACAGCCAGCAGTGGCAGGCCGGCCGGTTGTCGTTGAACATCAATTCCGATTACACGTTTACGTCCCGCACCGATATGCAGGAGTGGGCGCAGTCGCAGAATATGATCCCCGCGCCGAATGAGCTTGGCTCCGTTGCGGTGCCGGCCCTTGCCCCCGGTCAGAGCACCACGGTGGCCATCAATGCCAAGGCAGACAATGCGGCGTTGACCAGCATCATGACATGGGGTCCCAAACCATTGCTGGCGGTCTATGCGCATGACGATGAGAACGTGGAACTGCGCAGCTTTCTGACGCGATCCTCGGCGGGGCTGGCTGCCGCTCAGACGCCGGCCATGCAGATCACCATGGTGGCTCCACTGTCGAGCAGCCATTGGCAGGTGTCGAATGAAGCGCTGACGGCAATGGTGAATAATCCCGTCGTCTCGAATTCCGGAAACGGCCAGGCCTCGGCCGATGCCGCGTCCTCGGGAGCGTACGGCAAGAACGACAATGCCGCCGTCACACTCAATAGCAACCACACCCGTTTCGACAGGTCGCTCAGCGACGTGCTGTCCAGGCATTCCGCATTGCAGGTCATAGCCGACCCCACGTATCTCAACGCGTTGAACATGCCGCCGAAGGTTTCGGCACTGATGCAGCCCGCAGCCTTCGACATCACAGCATACGCGACGGATGGCAACACGCAGCGCTATACCAACGCCGGAGTGCAGAACAGCATGTGGAACGCCAAGACTTCCCTGGCGCAATACAGGAACGCCATCGGCGACAATAACGCCACCATCGGCACCGTGGCATGGCAAGGCAAGGGTCATTGGACCATGGATGCGCTGACCGAGGCACGGCGCCACGGATATAGCACGGTGATCTCTACCGCCGATTTTGAACCGTCCGCCAGCGACACGGTTCGTACCGGCACCAACGTGGTCACCACGGATGCCGGGGATATCACGGTACTGGTCGAACAACGCGAGCTGAGCAATCTGGCACAGGGCAGCGCCACCAGCCGCAAGGCGCGCGCGGAATCCAGCGAGGCGGGCCGTCTGGCTCGCTTCGTTGCGCAAAGCGCGTTCTACCAGATGGAACAGCCGTATACGCAACGCAATCTTCTGGTCAATTTCGGGTTCAACGCCGACGCTGCGACGTTGAATTCCTTTATGAGCGCGGTCGAATCGTCCCCGTGGCTGCAGGCCACCGATCTGCAGACGTTATGCGCGGCCACTCCCCTTGCTTCCGGCGATGACGCGCAGGCCAACGTTCCAAGTGAAAGCGATATCGGCAAGGATGACGCCGCATTCATCGATTCCGCCATTGCAGCGCTGTCGGCAAGCCGAAGCGACATCATCCGTTTCAGAGACAACATCATGAAGCCCGACACCACCGCCACGCATGATCGTGACAACGGCAGCACAAGCGATGACCGGGGAACGTGGATCAACCGCATTCTCAATGCGCAAAGCACTATGGCGCTGCGGGCTTTCACCGCCGACGACTCCGATGCGGCATTGCCTAACGCCATGGTTTCCGGCGCGCAGCAGCTTTCGGGCATCGTGATGAACAGCATCGCGCTCACCCCATCCGAAGCCGTCACCATGGTCTCGGAAACGGCCACCATGCCGGTGACGGTACGCAACAGCACGCCCTTCCCGGCACAGGTAACGGTCTCTTCGATTACCGATTCGTCGGAAATCGCAACGTCACGACGCACGACCATCACCGTGCCGGCGCATGCCGAAACGCAGACGACGTTCCGTCTGCGCGCCGCGACATCGGGGTCGGCGATCGCCTCCATCGCTTTGGAGGATCGTGGGGGAGTGCAGTTCGGCCAGATGCAGCAGACGTCGATCTCCTGCATATTGAAGATCAGCGATATGACCGGGTTTATTATTATCGCCGCGGCAGTGGTCCTTGGGTTGCTTGGACTCTGGCGCCAGTTCCATCGGAAAAAGGATCCTGACGAATGAGTTCTAGTGTCGGCCGCAATTCCCTGATCATGGCGTCGGGAACACTGGCTTCACGTGTTACCGGCCAGTTCCGCACCATTCTGCTCGCCGCCTGCCTGGGTACCACCGGCGTCGCGGCGAACGCGTATCAGACCGGTGCCATGATCCCGCAGGTGCTGTTCACCGTTATCTCCGGCGGCATCTTCAACGCGGTGCTGGTACCGCAGATCGTACGCACGTTGAAGTTGGCCGACGCGCAGGAACGGCTCAACAAGCTCATCACGGTATCCATCACGTTGCTGCTGGCCATGACCCTGCTGATGATGGCATCCACACCGCTGCTCACCATGCTGTACCTGAATTCCAACTGGGGCCCGGCACAGCGCGCATTGGTGAATTCGTTTACGCTATGGTGCATGCCGCAGATCTTCTTCTACGGTCTTTACACCATTCTTGGCCAGCTGCTTGCGGCAAAAGACGATTTCGCCGCGTACGCGTGGAGTTCCGTCGGAGCCAATATCATCAGCTGCGGCGGTTTCATCGCGTTCCTATGTCTGTTTGGCCGTGCGAATCATAAGCCTATGACGTTCTGGACCACGGAAAAGGTCATGCTTTCCGCCGGCACGTGGACTTTGGGCGTGGCCTTCCAGGCGTTGGTGCTGTTTATTCCGCTGATCAAACTGGGGTTCAAGTACAAGCCGCAATGGGGTATCCGAGGCATCGGCCTGCGTTCCATGGGCCCGGTGGCCGCATGGAGTCTTGGCGTCATGGGCGTGCAGGAAGTGGCCAATATCGTCAACGCCCGCATCACCAACGGCGCCCCGTTCGCAGGCCACGACATGTACGGCATTGCGGGCAACGGCTCGTATCAGAACGCCTTCACACTGTATATCCTCCCGTATTCGCTGATCGCGGTTTCCATCGGCACCGCGGTCTTCCCGAAGATCTCGCGCGCGGTCGCCGATAATAACCTTGATGAGGCGCGCATGGATTTGAGCATGGCCTTGCGCAATGTCGGTATTCTGATGATGTTCTTCACCGCAGCGTACCTGGTCATGCCGGTGCAGATCATCATCGCCCTGCTGCCGAGTGTGAATCTGCATGAGGCTTGGCTGATCGCGGGACCGATGATGATGCTTGCGTTGGGGCTTCCGCTGACCAGCGCCTATCTACTGATCCAACGCACGTTCTTCGCGTTCGAGGACGGCATGCACCCGTTCCTGTTCCAGCTTGTCATGAACGTGATCCAGATCGTCTTCTCCCTCACCTGCATGCGCATCTTCGATCCAAAGGATTGGACCTTATGCGTGGGCCTGTCCATGACCGTAGGCTATGCGCTCAGCTTCCCATTGCTGGTGATCATGCTGCGCCGCAGGCTTGCCGGCCATCTTGACGGCCGTTGTATAGCCGTGACCTATATCAAGACGTTCCTTGCCGCAGTGGTGACGCTTGTGGTCGGGGGCTTGTTCATCGCCCCGCTATGCGATCTGCTGCAGGTGAATCTCAGCAATTACCGGATAGGTCTGCCTTGGTTCCGTGCCGTCATGTTCTGTGCGGTTATGGCGGTGCTGATGGCTGTGGTGTATGCCGGCATGCTGATCGTGCTGCGATGCCAGGAGTTCATCGCCATGGTCAGGAATGTGGTCAGACGATTCCGGCGCACGCCCGTGGTTGCCGAGGCGGGTTCCGATGCCGCTTCGATCGCTGCGAACCCGCCTGCTGATGCAGGTGATGCAGGTGACGGCAGTGCAGACACGCATGACGGAGGCACGGCCGATAATGCCGATAATGCACCCGCCGACGAAATGGCCGGGGAATCAGCCGAGAAGGCGAACGGCTTGCCGCCGCAACCGCCGGAATCCGTTTCCCGGCCCGCATCCGCAGGCAATGAGCAGGCCGCCACCAGTTCCCCCACCAAAACATCACAAACAACTGTTGACGCAGCCGTGATTTCGACCAGTCCCGCGGTTACAATAACACCAGCGTCAACGCATTCGGCGTTGCAATCATCTGCGCAAATCGGAGTCGAGAACATGACCAAGCCTCAGCTGGGAGACACCCTGTTCAATCGCTATACACTGATTGCACTATTGCGCGATGAACCTGGCATCCAGGCGTGGAAGGCCAACGATCGCGTCATGGCGCGCGACTGTCAGGTGTTCATTCTCACCGCTCCGCAGTATTTGGAAAGCGTTGCGGCATCGGCTTCCACCCTGGGCCGTGCCAAGGGCTTCACGCACGTTGTGCAGTTCCGCAAGGCGGGTAATGCCGCTGTGCTGGTCACCAACATCGAATCCGGTCTTTCCCTCACCGATTATCTTCAGGGGCAGTCCGGCACTATTCTGAGCAACGAGGCGATCCGTTCCATCATCGGAAGCGCTGCGGCCTTGGCCGATGATCTGAGGACCCCGCGTCTATCCACTGCCACGCTGCGTATCTCCACCACTGGTCTGGAAATAGCCGGAACGGCCATCGCGTCCATGCTGGAGGAGCCCACGCAGGCCGCAGGCTATATGCAGGGCGATCAGCTTGTCATCCGCCAATTGGCGGCCCTTCTGTATGCGTTGCTGACCCGCACCCCGTCGTCGAAGAACATGACCTTCGATCTTCGCAGGCTTGACGATACCGTTCCCAGCGAATTCCGCATGATCATCATGCGCGGTCTTACGATGGACGACGGCACGAATCATACGATTCCGATGGTTTCGCTCAGCGAATTGACCGCGCTGCTGGGAGACTGGACTCCTCTGGACAAGCTGCCCACGCAAGATATCGCGTTGCCGAGCGCGGCCGGCGAAGGTTCCATTGCCACCGCCGAGGTCATCAGCATCGACGAGGATCAATTGGCGGAGCTTCCCCACTCCATCATCACTACGGAAAAGCTGCGCGAGCTTACCATCGAGCATTCCCCGAAGCCCCGTACCGCCAGCTCCACGCCGAACGACCGGGAACTGCTGCGTAAGGGCGAAGCGGATCTGTCCAAGCTCGCCACGTCCACCGAAAAGACGATTTCCGCGGTGTGGCGTAAGGGGCAGGAAGGCGAGGAAGCGCTGAAAAACCGGCTGAACCGCCCGTCCAAGCATACGAATTCCAAGGAATTCAGCAACACGGACCTCTTCGAGGATTTCGCGTTCCAAGCTGATTCCGAAATCGGTACGGATGCCAATAAATTCGATATGACGACCCAGATCCCTGTGGTGGATGACACCAATTACCCGACACAGGCGATTCAAGTCAACGAAATACAGGCCAGCAATGATACGCCGGCGGCACAGGCTCCGGCAGCCATGCCTCCCGCATCTTTCTCCCCTGCTTCCACCTCCCCTGTTCCCACCTCCGCTGCACAGCAGGACGCAGGCATTGCCATGCAGCAACCGCCGAGCTTTGCACCGCGCTCCAAGCCCACTGCGGATGATGAAGGCGACGATCTTGCGGGCACCAGGCTTTTCGGCAAATACACCACGGCCACGGTGGTGGTGGCAGCAGCGGCTGTAGTGGTGCTGCTGGCGCTCGGCATAGCGCTGGCCTGCATGCATTTCGGCAACAATCCGAATAATCCTGATTCCAAGCAGAACGATTGGTCCGACAGCAACATCGATAATGTGCCGTTCGGCGATGAGGCTGGCGACGATAGCGGCAAGAACGATTCGTCGAAGAGCGCCGAAGGCTCCGCCGGATACGACTATATCGACGTCACCGATCTGTTCACCAAGTAGGTTCGGTCTGTACCTATAGCAGTTGAGAGGGGCTGGGAACCGCAATGTTCCCGGCCCCTCTCGTCGTATTATCGGCGGTTCTGGAATACTATGGCCTGCTTCGTGCGAACGGCTGCCGTATATGCCAGCAACGGTTTTGCCTCGCTGTCGGAAGCAGGTTTCTCATGCCCTCTCAGCGGTGGCATAAGGGTCTGGAGCCAGTGCGCCAGCAGATGGCAGGCATATGGATGGGCCACATAAGGCGCTTAGAGCACCGATAAACAGGCTTTGAGCCTGTGTCTTATGGGGCTTTGACCTGGTCTTCGTCTGCCCACATTGCCGGTAGCCATTGCCGGCCTGCAGGCATGCAGCCTGATTTGCGCCACATGCAAGTGGTTCAAGCGCACAGGTTGCTGGTATGGCCCCTGCTACGGGGCTTATGCATCGATGAACAGGCTTTTACCGTCAACGGCATCGGGAATGGCATCGATCCGGTTGCAGGGGTGTGTTCCTGCCTTGGTATCTCGCATGTTCTTGTCGCCTGTACTGATTCCTTGAGTGCCGTAATGCCGCATTGACGTCAGGAACTGATTGCAGCAGTCGAAGGGGCACTTGCCAGTGTGGATTGTCGGCAGTGAGTTATCAACACTTTTCTTCCCAGTATGACACTGTTTTATTTATAGGTACTGAACCGATTAAGTAACTGGAATATCAACGTTTTTATATCGGTTCACCATACTACTTTTTAAATACCGTTTCCTAAAAGTTGAGGTTCAACAATCAAGTTATCCACAGCGCACGCTTGAAATACTGCGGTTATCCACAATACCGCCATTATGAAGCCTCTTAAGTTATCCACAATTTGTGGATAACTTATCCCCGGATTTTGGGCATATTGTGCATAACTTAACTTGAGTTATCCACATTTCAGTTGGCGTGTCGTTCGTCGCCATCTCCGCCACTGACCACCGTCTGCGGTAGACACATGCTTATGGCAGATATCACCGGATGGGCATTGCGCACCCTGCAGCATTTCTACGGATACGATTCCTTCCGTGGCCGGCAGCTGGACGTGATTACAGCGATTCTGCAGCATCGAGACGTTCTGGCCGTCATGCCCACAGGCGCCGGCAAATCAATCTGCTACCAGATTCCGGCCTGTGCACCGGGCATAAACGGCAAACCGGCCCTGGTACTCGTCATCACACCACTGCGTGCGCTCATGCGTGATCAGGTAGCACATCTCTCAACGCACGGGATCCCCGCCGCATTCATCGATTCGGAGACCACCGGTACCGAACGTGCCATGACCTATCAGGCGGCCAGAGAGGGGCATATACGCCTGCTCTACGTCGCTCCGGAACGTCTTGTCTCCCCCGAGTTCCTTCGCTTCGCACAGACCCTCAGAATCCGCTTGGTGGCGGTTGACGAGGCCCACTGCGTATTCCAATGGGGCCAGGATTTCCGGCCGGATTATCTCGGCATCGCCGCATTCATCGAACAATTGCCGGAACGACCGGTCATAGCCGCATGCACTGCAACAGCAACCCCTACCGTACGTGAAGGCATCATCCAGAACCTGCATCTACAGGATCCTCTGCAGGTCATTTCCAACTTTGACCGCCCAAACCTATACTTCGGCCGATACGAAGCGCACTCCAAGCAGGATCGCACCGCATGCATCACGCACTATGCCAAAACACATCGCAGTGAAAGCGGCATAGTCTACTGCACATCGCGCGCACGAACCGAGGAGTTGACGGAAGCGTTGAAAACCGCCGGGGTGCAGGCCAAATATTTCCACGCCAAAATGGATGAGGCAGACAAGGCATATGTTCAGGATGCGTTTCTTGAAGGGCGACTCAAAGTCATCGTCGCCACCACCGCATTCGGCATGGGCGTCGACAAACCCGACGTGCGATGGGTCATCAATGACGGCGCTCCCAGCAGCCTTGAAGAGTACTATCAGGAGGCCGGCCGCGCGGGGCGAGACGGCAAGCCTGCCAGCTGCTATGTGATCTGGGGATCTTACGAATTCGATTGGCAAAGACAGCGCATCGAGGAATCCGCCGGCTCGGCCCTGGATAATCAGCAGGAACGCAGTCAGGCCAAGGATGCGGCACTGGACCGTTGTCAAGCCATGGAACGCTACTGCACCACGCATGGTTGCCTACGGGCGCATATGCTGCGCTATTTTGGCGAAGAACCATCTGAACGGCGTTGCGGATCCTGCGACTTCTGTACAAGATCGAGCAGACTGGCGGGCGCGGCGCATACTCGAAACAGCATGCCTGCAGTGTTCGGGCGCACATCAACGTTTCACGTGGAACAATCCGAAGAGCAACACGCCATCGACGCCGATCTTATGCAATCGGTGCTGCATTTCATCCAAGCCGTGTACCGTGATCAAGGCACCGGGTACAGCACTGTCAAAATCGTCAATGCATTGCATGGGTCGAGGAGCGTATCGATTATGGGAAGTGGCCTGAATCAGATTGACGGCTACGGTTCACTGGCGGATACAAGCGGTACCCGGATTCGCGCCGCCATACGAATGCTATTGGATGATGGCCAGCTTACCCACGGAAATCATGGGATTCTTCTTCCAGGTTCACTTGAAGGTTCGGCGAACCTATAGCAACAGCCATAGGTTCAACCACTACTGTTCCGTCTACATATAGAAAAATCGGCATGGTTCCCTGTTACTGGTGGAACCATGCCGATGATTGCTCTCGATGCACAAGTCACGCCTTGGCGGCGTCATCATCCTTCTTCTGACCGGGCATAAGCAGGTCGAGAATACGATCCATGTCTTCCGGTGAGGAAAACACGATTTCGATATGCCCATGCTTAGGTGTTCCCTTGATGGAAACCTTGGTTTCAAAGCGATGCTCAAGGTTGGACTTGATAGGAGAATTAGCCCACGGGTCTCCCCTACGTGCCCGAGGCTTCTTCGGCTTGGTGGAGTTCAGATTCGCCATCGCCACGATTTCCTCGGTGCTTCGCACCGACAGGCCCTCGGCGATAATACGATTGGCAAGCTTGTCCATCTCCTCAGGTTCGCCCAGGCCAAGCAGTGCACGCGCGTGGCCGGCGGAAAGAATGCCCGCGGCGACCTTCTTCTGCACCGTTGCCGGCAGATTCAGCAATCGCAGGGTATTCGCAATCTGCGGACGCGACTTTGAAACCGATTTGGACAGCTGAGCCTGGGTCAGGCCGAATTCATCGACCATCTGCTGGTATGCCGCAGCCTCTTCCAAGGGGTTCAACGCAACACGATGCAGATTCTCCAGCAAGGCGTCGCGCAGCATATCGTCATCGGCTGTGGTTTTGACGATGGCGGGGATGGTGGTTAAGCCTGCAAGCTGGGAGGCACGCCAGCGACGCTCGCCCATAATCAGCTCATAGGGGCTGTCCATACGACCGTCGAAACGATTTGCGGGTTTTGTTCCGGCTTGTGCCTTGCGTGCGGCGGCGATCTGATCGGCTGGACGCCTGCGCACCACGATGGGCTGGAGAATGCCCACTTCCTTGATGGATGCCGCGAGCTCGTTCAAGTCGTTCTCGTCGAAGATGGAACGCGGCTGATGTGCGTTCGGACCGATCTCGTCAAGGTTCAATTCAGCGAGATAGCCGCCTTCGACGGGCTTGAGCTTGGACTGGTTGGATTGTTCCTGCTGCTTGCCGTCCGACTGCTTCTTGTCTTTCTTCGTCTCGTCCGCGCTCTGGCGCTTGGATTGCAGCGACACGGTGTCGTCGAAGAACATATCGCTGGGATGGGCGATGTCTTCGATTCCGGGCATGGTTGCACGTCCCCTCGAGGTCGAGGCGTGCGGCGAAACCGCATGCTTGATGGACGGGATATGCACCGGGGCGTCCTCTTCCACAACGCCGCTCGGTTTCTGCGGCTGTTCCGCCGTCACCGACTTGGCGGTCTTCGCATCATGCTCGGGCGCATTATGGGATTCGGTGGTTCCGGCCTTCTGCCGCTGCTCCAGGACTACCGACTGCTTCGTGGTGTCATGCAACGTTTCACGTGAAACCACATGTTGTTCATGGGGTTCTTCGCCAGGCAACGCTGGGAACAACGCACCGAGGCCCTTCCCAAGACGGGATTTCGATGCCATATCAGGCCTCCTTCATTCGTGACGCGATTGCATCCAGCACGACGGGGGAACGACGTGCGATCTCCAACGCCGCCTCGCCATAGGCGATGGCACCCATGCCACGCGGATCATATGAGATGACGCTCTTATTGAAGCTCGGCGCCTCGGAGATCTTCACCGTCCTGGGGATCGTGGTATCCAGCACGATCGACGGATAATGGCTCTTCACTTCGTTGTACACTTCACGGCTCAGCAGTGTGCGCTTATCGAACATGGTGACCATCATGGTCGAAACGGTAAGAATAGGGTTGAAGTGTTCCTGGACCAAGCCAATGGTGTTGATGAGCTGGCCAAGTCCCTCAAGCGCATAGTATTCGGCCTGAATCGGGATAAGCATCTCGCGCACTGCGCACATGGCATTGATCACCAGCAAACCCAGGCTTGGCGGGCAGTCGACGAAGACGTAATCGAAATGCTCGTTGCTTTCCCGAAGGAATTGCTGCACGGCCTCGTTCAGCAGATTATTGCGGTTCTCGAACTGGGCGACTTCCAATTCAGCGCCGCTCAGATCGATGGATGCCGGGACCACGTCGAGACTGGAGAAATCAGGGCACTGCCGCTTGACTTCCGCAATGGACATACGACCTTCAAGAACGTCGTATACAGACGGTTCGCCGGATTCATGCCTCACGCCAAGGGCTGTCGAGCAATTACCCTGGGGATCCATATCGATAACCAATACCCGCGCGCCGTTTTGTGCGAGGGCGGCGGCAAGATTCACGGTAGAGGTGGTCTTCCCCACCCCGCCCTTCTGGTTGGCGACCGCAATCAGACGAGTGCGTGCCGGCTTGGGAAACTTCGCTTCCTGCAAACGGGAATAGCGATTGAATTCATGTGTGATTTCCGCACCCACCGTCGAATCACCCGATGAGAAAATACGCTTGATGGTATCTTCGGCGGACTCAATCGGCATATCCTGATCTGCCATGAACAACTAACTCCTTGGTGTACTAATCTGTATCCAGTTTTGCCTTTTGTATGGACAGGAAGCCCAGCTTTTCCGTTTTGTGGATAACAATGTGGGAAACTGTGGATAAATCATGCTTTTCGGTGGATAACCCGATTCATTGATTACGCCACCGGCCTTCTGCCTATTGGATTTCCTTACTTTTTCAGCAATGTGGATAACTGTGGATAAGTTGTCCCCATATCTAGTGTCCATGTACCGATATAACGGCATATATGGATCACATTCCGCCTTCATGCCTCACCGTCTACGCCTGCGATGTTTCACATGAAACATGTGCGGCACACCTCTACCCTATCGGCACAGCTTGTAACCGCTTGTCTCAACTTCCGATGCCTGATTCGTTATGCCGATGGCGCATTCGGCATGCCTATCGGCATGCAAACGTATCGTTGAATCATGGAACAAGAACAACACGCAATCATTATCGGATCGGGCCCGGCAGGCTACACCGCGGCCATCTATCTCGGCCGCGCCGGCTACCGCCCCCTGGTCATCGCCGGCGCGCTGACACCGGGAGGACAGCTCGTCAACACCACCGAAGTGGAGAACTTCCCCGGATTCCCGGACGGTGTTCTCGGCCCCGATCTTATGGACGCCATGAAGCGCCAAGCCGAACGCTTCGGAGCGACGTTTCTGCAGGATGATGTCGCCACGGTTCAGGATCACGGCTCCTACAAAACCGTCACCACCAATCAAGGCGAGACCTTCCATGCACAGGCCGTCATCATCGCCACAGGCTCGCAATACCGCAAACTCGGCATTCCCGGCGAAGCGGAATTCTCCGGGCGGGGCGTATCGTACTGCGCGACCTGCGATGGCTTCTTCTTCCGAGGCAAGCCCATCGTGGTCGTCGGCGGTGGCGACAGCGCCTTCGCGGAAGCGGAGTTCCTATCGAGGTTCGGTTCCTCGGTCACGCTGATTCACCGGCGTAGCACATTCCGCGCTTCCAAGATCATGGTCGATCGGGCGCGCGGCAATGAGCGCATCACCATCCTGACGGATTCCGTCGTCGATGCCATCCACGGCGACGAGCAGGGGGTGCAATCGTTGAGCGTACGGAACGTACTGTCGAACGAGACGCACAGTCTCGCCGCGAACGGCGTATTCGTGGCGATCGGGCATACGCCGTCCACGGAGTTCCTAGGTGGTGTCGTAGCACGTGATGCATCCGGGTATATCACCGTCGAGGGGGCCAGCACCCGCACCACCGTTCCCGGTATCTTCGCCGCAGGCGACTGTGTTGACAGCGTGTATCGGCAGGCGATTTCCGCTGCGGGCATGGGTTGCCGTGCCGCGCTCGACGCACAGGCCTATCTTGCACAGACTATCGGCTGACGATTCATATCGGTTTTCCATAGTCTCAACCGTGGGTCTTGAAAGCAATAATCAAGGCCCACGTTGTCTTTGTCACGGCATAAAAGCATGCATCCGCTTAAGAAATGTGGATAAAGAAGCCAAATTGTGGATAAGTGTGGATAATTATGACGAAAAATGTGCATAACCAAGTATCTTGACATCGCTGAACCCCAGTAAATCAACGATTTCATGCCTATCGTCAACCTAAGGGAAAACCTGTGGATAACTTTTTCACATAGTTAATTTTGTGGATAACTCCCCTATGGGGGCACATTGCACAGCATCGTTTGCCTTGTGCGGCACTCCCCTATCATGCACCCCATCGCGCATCACCCATCGCGCATCACCCATCGCGCATCACATCATGCTCCTGGCAGCATTCTGGGTTCCAATCCCAGCCGTCATCACAAAGGCATGGCAAAGCCATAACCGGCATAACAAGCAGTCGTGAAAACAAACAAGGCGGCATTCCCGCCACAATCACAGAGCAGGAATGCCGCCTTGGCAGCACGCAATCAGCGCTACTTCTTATCCACCAGCACAACGTGCGTGGATTCCAGACCGGGGCCGACCGGCGCCTCCACCACACGTGGGCGCACACCCTTGAACTTGGCGATCATCTTAGCGGCCTTCTCGATCTCAGCCGGCGCGGAACGCCCTTTCAACGCCACCAGACGCCCCTGCGGCTTCAGCAGCGGCAGCGTCCACCCGGAAAGCTTCGTCATCGGCGCTACAGCCCTGCACGTGACCACCGCGTAAGGATGCTTACTACGATCCTTACGCAGCGATGTAATGACTTCCTCGGACCGGGCACGAATAATCGTCACATTCTCCAGCCCCATTTCGTTCACGCATTCCTCCAGCCATTCAACGCGACGCTCCATCGGCTCGATCAGCGTGAACTCATGGTCGGGCAGGCATGCCGCGGCGACGATGCCGGGGAATCCGCCACCGCTGCCGACATCGGCCACCGTTTTGAATCGCATGCCATCCGTCGCCTCGCGAATGAACGGTACGATGGCTGCGGAATTGAGGATATGGCGTTCCCAGATAATATCGACATCCCTCGGGCCTATCAGGCCACGCGGCTCGCCTTCCCGCTCAAGCTTCGCATGAAACACTTCAAGCATGGGCAATGCGTCGCCCAGCACGTCGTTAAGGATCGGGGAACCGTTCAGTTCATCTGTCATCGGTCGCTACACTCTTTCCTAGTCGTATGCATATTTCCGCTCATACGAAACGGGGAGCCCATAGCATTATGGACTCCCCGTTTCGTATCAGCCTCACTCGTCGTCGTCCTCGTTCGCGGAAGCCTTCAGATAGATGGTCACATGGCGATGCGGCTCTTCGCCGTGGGAGCGGGACTTCAGCCCCTCCTCACGGACCACATCGTGCACCACCTTGCGTTCGAACGAGTTCATCGGCTTCAGGTCGACCGGCTCGCCGGTCTCCCTGACTTCGTCGACCGCGTCCAGCGCGATGTCGTGCAGACGCTGACGCTTACGCTTCAGGAAGCCGTCGACGTCGACGATCAGACGGGAACGTTCGCCGGTCTTCTGCTGGACCGCCAACCTGGTGAGCTGCTGCAATGCATCGACCACTTCACCGTCGCGTCCGATGAGATGCTTGATATCGGTATTGTCATCGGCAACAATCTGGACGGTCGGGCGACCGTTGCGAACACCCATTTCGATGTCACCATCATAGTCAGCGATATCAAGAAGCTCTTCAAGATAATCGGCGGCGATATCAGCTTCCTCATTGAGCTGATCTAGGGTCTTCTCGTCATCCTGTGCCATATATTCTCCTTTTTGGCGCGTATAGGTACCAGTCTAAACCAGCTGCCGGAATTGCTCAACGACAGCCTAAAGTCAGATAAGGTCTGATGTTTCATGTGAAACATCAGACCTTATCATCACTTCTTCTTTTTGCGTTTACGATGAGGCTGCTCTCGCTGGAAGCCTTGGCTGAGCTTGCGTTCAGCCTCCACCTTGGCCTTCTGCAGCGCCTCCTCCTCGATCGAGGGCTCGCCAGCGCGGGCACGGCGCTCGTTTTCCCTCTTGTGATCGCGGTGTTCCTTCGCCTCGGCGGCCGGTGAGCCCGGGGTCGGGAAAGCGTAGATCTGCCACACGGAACGCAGCAGGTTGCAGACGTTGTTGGTCAGCCAGTACACCAGCACGGCGAACGGCATGGCGATACCGGAGAAGATGTACATGATCGGGAAGACCCAGAGCATCATCTTCTGCATTGTCTCGGCCTGCTTGTTCTGCGCATTGTTCTGCGGCATATTGCGCTTCATGCTGTTGAACTGCATGAGCCACAGGCAGAAGCACATCAGGGCGACGAAGATGCCGATTACGATCTTGCCGGAGACGGTCGCCGTGGTGAAATTATCGGCCACGTTCACGCCGAACACCGTAGTGGAGGTGAACTCCTTGGCCGTGGCGATATCGAAGGCGCCAAGGCCCTGCCCATCCCTGAATTTGCCACGTGCGATGTATGGAATGGCCGACAGCGTGTAGAACATGCACATGAAGACGGGGCCCTGCACGAACATAGGCAGCATGGATGTGCAGCCGCCCATCGGATTCGTGCCGGTGTCCTGATACAGCTTCATCGTCTCGCGCTGCATGGCCTCTTTACTGGCCGGATCGTTCTTGCCCTTGTACTTGTTCTGAATGCGCTTCAGCTTGGGCTGCAGCACCTGCATGTCGGCCTGCATCTTGCGCATTCCCTTGATGGACTTATAGAAGAGCGGGAACACACATATCTGAACCACAATCACCAGGAACACGATGGACAAGACCCACGAGAAACCGATCTCGTTCATGCCCAGCATCACCAGGAACTTGTGGAATACGGCCATGATCTGCGTCATGAGCCACTCGACGGGGTACAGGAGCTTATAGAGCCAGCCCCAGAAACCACTATCGAGGAGGAATTGATCTTGATTACCCATTACAGGCCATTCTCCTTATCGTCTACGACCAGAGGAGTGAGTCGAGGCTCCTCGTGTGCCTTCGACCACGGAAATCTATAAAAAATGGAATAGCGCTGTGGAACATCATCAATGCCCCCACAACTCCACGGAAGGCATCTCAATAAGCGTAAAACAGCCAGCAATCCCCCACGGAATGCGCCATAACGCCGCACAGCCTGAATCGCGTAATGCGAGCAACTCGGGTAGAACTTGCAACACGGCACAGCACGCTTCGCCGACCAATGCCGCTGATACCAACGAATCAGATGCACAATCGCATCGGCGGCGACGCTCATTATCAGTCCTGATGAAGCTTTAATGCCACCGCTTCGAATCCGGTGGCCATCTGTTCATCCAAAGACTGGAAGGAAGCGCTGGCTGCGGACGGCTTTGCACGCAACACCACATCAACCCCCTCAGGCAATGTGTGTTCGTAGCGTGAAGCCAGTACGCGAAAACGGCGCTTAACTGAATTGCGTGTGACGGCATTGCCGACCGATTTGGATACGGCAAGCCCCATCCGTCGTGTGCCAGGCGTCGCAACACCATGCGCCCTGGCTTCATCACGCATCGCATAATGCACGATGAAATCATGACGCGAGACCTTGCGGCGGCGTTTCAGCACGGCGACGAAATCACTATGGCTCTTCAACCGTTCCACGGTAACGATGCCGTCAGCGGCACAATCAGGCAGACAGGTTCTTGCGGCCCTTGGCGCGACGACGGTTGATCACGGCGCGGCCGGAACGAGTGCGCATACGCAGACGGAAGCCGTGCTTCATGTGACGACGACGGTTGTTGGGCTGGAAGGTCCTCTTCATAGTTAGCTCCTAGGTTTCTTCGGCCACGCTTACGCGCGGCTCTCACGTGAGTCAAGCTCTATAAAACTACTCTCACCCCTGCCCTAACGTCAACTCAACAGTCATTTCCACCCCCGGCAAACCCGCCCGACATGCCGTAAAACGTTGCAACGACACGGGAATATAGGCAAAAGTTATCCACAAATCACACGCTTGTCGTTCCTAATTTCAGTAATTGCAACACGCTAGGCGGTGGATAACTCATGCGGTGCGAGTAACAATAGATAGCTGAGTGTCCCTACTTGGAAGAGGCGAGAAAGGAGTGTCGTGACCATGAGCGCCGAAGACCCAACAGTACAGGCCAAGAACATTTGGTCAGACGCCCTTACGCTGCTGAAGCATAAGAAGTCCCTTTCCCCTCGTGACAAGGGATGGCTGGAGGGGGTAACGCCCGAAGCCGTATATGGTACGACCATCGTGCTCTGCGTCGATAACGCCAGCACGCGGCAGGCGCTTGAAAACGAACTCATGCAGGCGCTGCTCAAAGCGCTGAAGATCGTCACCGGTCAGGATATGTTCCCGGCATTCAAGATCGTGCCGCAGCAGACGGCACCGGAACCGAAGCCTGAGTCCAAGCCGCAGCCGAAGAAACCCGCCAGCCACGTTGAGGAACAGCCCGAACTGCCATTGAACGGCCCGTCCCCGTCCCTTGACGATCTGGGTAAGGAGCCTTTCGGAACCGCAGGGCCGGTGCCGACCGTTCCTTCGGCATTGCAGCCGCAGGTCAGTGGCGATGCGGAGGGGCAGTATGGCGTTGACCGCAACAAGGTCCAGCGCGATCCCGAAACGCATCTCAATAAGAATGCGACATTCGACACGTTCGTTCCCGGCGATTCCAACCGTTTCGCCCGCACCGTGGCATTGGCAGTGGCGGAAGGTTCCGGCAAGGATTTCAACCCGCTGTGTATTTACGGCGGATCCGGCTTGGGCAAAACTCACTTGCTGAACGCCATCGGCAACTACGCGCTGGTCAAAGACCCGACGCTTAAGGTGCGTTACGTCAATAGCGAGGAATTCCTGAACGAGTTCATCGAGGCGTTGCAGATCCCTTCGCAAAGCCAGGGGCGTATTGCGGAGTTCAACCGCCGATACCGCAGTGTCGACGTGCTGCTCATCGACGATATTCAGTTCCTTGGCGGCAAGGAAGCGACCCTCGAACAGTTCTTCCATACGTTCAACGCGTTACATCAGGCGAATAAGCGTATCGTCATCGCGTCCGACGTGGCTCCGAAGAACCTCAAGGGCTTCGAGGCCCGCCTCATCTCGCGCTTCGACTCCGGGTTGACGGTGGATGTCAAGCCGCCGGATCTGGAAACCCGTATCGCCATTCTTCGCATGATGGCGTCCATGAACCACAGCAATATCCCGAACGACGTGCTTGATCTGATCGCCGAGCGCTTTACGGAGAACATTCGAGAGCTTGAAGGCGCTCTGACCAGAGTGACCGCTGTGGCTTCGCTGAGCAATCAGCCGGTGACGCGAGCCATGGCCGAGCAGACGTTGCAGGATTTCTTCACCACCGATGTGGAGATCAAGCCCACGGACATCATCAGCCAGGCCGCGAAGTACTTCCATCTCACCTTTGACGATATCGTTGGGCGTTCGCGTATGAAGAACATCGCGCTTGCACGTCAGATCGCCATGTATCTCACGCGAGAAATGACCAGCATGAGTTTGGTGGATATCGGCAAGGTGTTCGGCGGCAAGGACCATACCACGGTTATGCACGCCTGTGATCGTATTACCAATGAGATGCAGCAGCGTCAGGATATCTACAACTACGTTATGGAGCTTACGGTTCGATTGAAGCAGGGATCCAACTAACCTGTCGAAGCACATGCGCCTGCCGTCTCTCAGAATCGTTCTGAGAGACGGTTTTTGCGTTTTTTGCGGTAATCCACATATCGTTCGGATTTCGGTCCGTCAGAACGATTCTCCCAGACGCAACACTCCGGCGTAGCCGGTAAAATTAAAAAAGTTATCCACATAGTTATTCACAAATGTGGGTAAAGCCTGCGGATAACCCGTGGATGACTCCACGTTTCGCTGTGGATAACTCGTGGACAACTTTGCACCGAATGTGGATAACCTTTCTCGCGCAAAACGCCTGTGGATAACCGGCCGTGTTATCCACATGACTCTTCGAGTTATCCACAATAAGAGGGTTATCCACAATGCTACATGTGAGAACGGATTACAAACGTTATCCACATATCCACAGGACCCTATTATGAGTATTACTTACGTAGGTACCTCAGCTAATCGTCATAACAATAATGCGCCGACTGAGCCGATTCTGAAAGCATCCGTAAGTCGCTACAATGATTTTCAGTTCAAGAAATACCCGTTCCACGGGTTCTTCCCAGTGAAAGCAGGCTCTTATGAAGGTTGAAGTCAATTCCGGCGCACTCGCCGACGCAGTAGCATGGACGACCAGGGTCATTGACGCTCGTCCTTCCAACCCAATTCTTGCCGGCATCCGGCTTGAAGCAGCAGATGGTGCCCTACGGCTTTCCGCCTTCAATTACGAAATTTCCGCCCGCGACCATATCGAAGCTGGAGTCGACGAATCCGGCAGCATCCTCGTGCTTGGCAAGCTGCTCGCCGACATCACCAAATCACTGCCATCCGAAAAAACCTATCTTTCGGCCAACTCCACCACGCTGACCATCACCTCCGGCAAATCGACGTTCACCATGCAGCTGATGCCGAACGCCGAATACCCCGATTTGCCGAGCATGCCGGGCATGCTCGGCCAGGTCGACGCACCGACCTTCGTACAGGCCGTATCTCAGGCCTGCGTCGCAGTCTCCCGCGAAGAAAACCGCCCTGTGCTGACAGGCGTGCGCATGCAGTTCGACGGCGACAAGGTGGTGCTGACATCCACCGATCGTTTCCGTCTGGCCCGCGCCACCTTCTCCTGGAGTCCCCAGGATCCGACCGTGCACACCACTACGCTCGTCCGTGGCTCGCTGCTTCGCGATGTCTCCCGTTCCCTTGACGAACGTCAGAACCTCACCCTTGATTTCGATACGGAGAACCCGTCCCTCCTCGGCTTCGACAATGCCGGGCGCTCCTCCACCTCGCAGCTCATCGACGGCGAATTCCCCGCAGTCGACAGACTGTTCGCCGACGACTATCCGATTCAAGCCGTCATCGACAAGCAGTCCCTGATCGGCGCCATCAAGCGTGTGGCCCTGGTCGCCGAACGTGACGCCCCCATTCGCATGGTCTTCTCCGGGCAGGAACTCACCTTGAGCGCCGGTGCCGTGGACGAAGCGCAGGCAAAGGAAATCATCGACGTCGATATGGATGGTGACGACATCACCGTCGCCTTCAACCCGTCGTACCTTATCGAAGGTCTGAGCGCCATCAGCGAACCGTATGTCCGCATGAAGCTCACCACCGCCGTAAAGCCCGTGGAATTCAACGGCCAGCAGGAAGCCGACTCCGATGAGTCGATGGATTACCGCTATCTGCTCGTTCCGATGCGCTTCAACAACTGAATCACAGCCTCCATCTACCCTGCCTGACAGCCATGTATATTTCGCGCCTCGCTCTTGACCATTTCCGTTCCTGGAATCAGGTCGTAGTGGACTTTACGCCTGGAGTGAACGTGCTGTATGGGGCGAACGGTCTGGGCAAAACCAATCTGGTCGAGGCCGTGGAGGTTTTGTCTACCGGCGGCAGCCATAGGGTGAACTCCTCACTGCCGCTGGTGGAACGCGGGTATGGCAAAGCGACCATTCGAGTCAATGCCAATACTGCCGAAACCACCACCTACGAGGTGACGATTGCAGCGCGTGGCGCGAATCGTGCACGAGTGAATTCCGGGCCATCGCAGTATCTTCGCGATGTGGTCGGTCTGGTGCCGTCTGTCTCGTTCACACCGGAAGACCAGCGTTTGGTCAGCGCGGATCCGGCCACGCGCCGCGGTTTCCTCAATCAGAGTGCCGGCATGCTGATTCCCGGGTACACCGGTCGGCTGCAGCGGTTCACGCAGATCGCACGCCAGCGTGCAGCACTCCTGAAGCAGCTTGGTCAGCATGAAGGCTCAGCGGATGCGGTATTGAGCGGACTGGAGGTTTGGACGGGGCAATTCATCGAAGCCGGCGTCGCCCTGACCAGAATGCGTAACGAGGTGATGGGGATTCTGGCGACCCCGTTCTCCGATATCTATGCGCGCCTTGCCTCGGGGCACGGCAAAGCGGAAATCGTCTATGAGCCGTCGTTTGCGGAAGTCCGCGACTGTGATACTCCGGAGCTGAATATCTCCGAACATTTCCAGCGTCTATACCCGGGCGAGGTGTCTCGCGGCATGAACCTCATCGGCCCGCAGCGCGATGATTTCTCGGTGTTGCTCGATGGCGAGCCGGCTCGCGATTTCGCCTCGAACGGCGAGATGTGGACCATGGCGCTGTCGCTCAAAATGGCGTTGTTCGAGGCGATCGCCGAATCTCGCGGCATCAGGCCCATTGTGATTCTCGATGATGTGTTCGCGCAGCTGGATGAATCTCGTAGGCGCCAGATCCTCGATTTCGCCAATGATCAGGATCAGGTGCTGGTCACCGCTGCCGCGGCGAGCGATATTCCGCAAGACGATAGGGTGAATATCATCGACGTCGCCTCGCTGAAGGAACAATCGGATATGTTCGGTGCGATGCCCATGCCGTCAGGAAGCGGTTCGCTATGAAACCGCCGATAACGGTGACATTGAAGCTGGACCAGCGCACCCTGCCAGCTCAGGTGTTCGAACGATATGCGCGGCGTGAGGATTCGCGCAAAATCAGGGCCATTCGAGCGGAACTCGCATGGGAGAACTTCGGCAAACCGGGGCGCGACCCGGTCAAACTCGGTGGCGTGGCGACGGTTATCGCGAAGAACGGCAATTGGATGCCGTATCTTAAGATTTCCCAGCTGAACAACCATTGGGATCAGGTGGTTGGTCCTGGCGTGGCGCAGCATTCCCATGTCGTGAGCCTGCGCGACGGAGTGCTGACCATCGCGGCCGAATCCCAGGTGTGGGCCACGCAGCTTACGTTTCTTATTCCGCAGCTCACCGATACCATCACCAGAAAACTGGAAGGGCTGCCCATTACCGATATTCGGGTGAGGGGCCCCTCCGTGGGGTACAGCAGAAAATGGGGCAAACGTCGTTAACGGCTGTATATAGTGCTCGTCGCGGTGCGTGAGTAGAATCACATGCAGTATAGTCAAAACGCCTCAAGGGGCCTTAGAAGGCGTTTTTGAGGTAATGGACCGCGAAAAACCCCTTCGCGAGCCAGTGACGCAGGAAGGAAGCTCCTTGGCGGATTCGCTGGAGAATGCTACGAGCAAAGAAGAACAGCTTAAAGCCGTAGACGAACATATCAATAATGCCGAATTGCAGGATGGCGAGCTCGACGAGTCAATGACTCCCGAACATTACGACGCCTCCGACCTTAAGGTTCTTGAAGGTCTTGAGGCCGTGCGTATCCGCCCAGGCATGTATATCGGATCCACCGGTCCTCGCGGCCTGCACCATCTGGTGTATGAGATCGTCGATAATTCGGTGGATGAGGCGTTGGCAGGTTACGCCAGCCATATCGAAGTCACGATTCTGCCGGATAACGGCATTCGCGTCGTGGACGATGGCCGTGGCATCCCCGTTGATATCGTGCCGGGCGAAGGCGTCTCCGGCGTGGAAACCGTGATGACCAAGCTGCACGCCGGCGGCAAGTTCGGCGGTGGCGGCTATGCCGTTTCCGGCGGTCTGCACGGCGTGGGTATCTCCGTGGTGAACGCGCTGTCCACCCGCGTGGACATCGAGGTGCGCCGTCAGGGATTCCACTGGACCCAGACCTACAGGGACCAGCATCCTACGGCGCCGTTGGCGCAGGGGCAGCCTATGGCGGACGACGAGTCCACCGGTACGTCCGTCACCTTCTGGGCCGATCCGGCGATCTTCGAGACCACCACATACGACTTCGAGACGCTGCGTAGCCGTTTCCAGCAGATGGCGTTCCTGAACAAGGGCCTGAAGATCACGCTGACCGATCTTCGCCAACTGGACGAAGCCGGCGACGAAGTGGCCGGCGACGGCGACAATGCCGCCGAGGAACTGCATCAGACCGCCACCTACCAGTACGTCAACGGCATCAAGGATTACGTGGACTATTTGGTGAAGTCCCGCAAGGCCGTGCCGGTGGAGGACGAGGTCATCAACTTCGACGCCGAAGACCTCAAGCTGGGCATCTCCGCGGAAATCGCCATGGAATGGACCACCGCGTATTCCGAATCCGTACACACCTTCGCGAACACCATCTCGACCACCGAGGGCGGCACCCACGAGGAAGGCTTTAGAGCCGCGCTGACCTCACTGGTGAATCGTTACGCGCGTGAGAAGAACATCCTCAAGGACAAGGACGAGAACCTGTCCGGCGATGATGTACGCGAAGGCCTGACCGCGGTGGTGTCCGTCAAGCTCACCAACCCTCAGTTCGAAGGCCAGACGAAAACCAAACTCGGCAACTCCGAAGCCAAGACCTTCGTGCAGCGTGTGATGACCGACAAGCTCGGCGACTGGTTCGACGCGCATCCGAGCGAGGCGAAGAACGTCATCCAGAAGGCCATCGAAGCGTCCCGCGCTCGTCTTGCCGCCAAGAAGGCCCGCGAAAACACTCGACGTAAGTCGATTTTCGAATCCGCCGGCATGCCGGACAAGCTGAAGGACTGCCAGTCCAACAATCCGGAGGAATGCGAGCTGTTCATCGTGGAGGGTGATTCCGCAGGCGGTTCCGCCATCCAGGGGCGCAACCCGATCACCCAGGCGATTCTGCCGCTGCGAGGCAAGATCCTGAACACCGAGCGCGCAAGCCTTGACCGCATGATGAAGTCCGACACCATCGAATCGCTGATTACCGCGGTCGGCGGCGGCTACGGCGAGGACTTCGACCTCAACAAGGTGCGCTACCACAAGGTCATCATCATGGCCGATGCCGATGTCGATGGCGCTCATATCGCCACGCTGAACCTGACCTTGTTCTTCCGCTATATGCGGCCGATGATCACGGCCGGTTACGTGTATGTGGCCATGCCGCCGCTGTACCGACTCAAGTGGACCAAGGGTGCGCATGATTTCGTCTACACCGACGCCGAGCGCGACCGTGTGCTTGCCGAAGGCAAGGCGAAGGGACGCCAGCTGCCGAAGGGCGAAGGCATCCAGCGCTACAAGGGTCTGGGCGAGATGAGCTATCAGGAACTGTGGGAAACCACCATGGATCCGGAGCATCGTATTTTGAAGCAGGTGCAGATCGAGGATGCGGAAGCCGCGGACGAGACCTTCTCCATGCTGATGGGCGACGAGGTTGAACCGCGCCGACTGTTCATCCAGCGCAACGCGCGCAACGTCAGCTGGATCGACGCCTAACCGGCATATTGCATCTCCTCTTGCGCTTCGAACATCACGACCGATGCGCAAGAGGGCCAGAAAACGTAACGGGGGAAGCCTTGAACGGCTTCTCCCCCAGCCGGTTGTGTGACCGGCAGCTCCTTGTTGGAGGAGCATAGCTACGGAGGAAAAGTGGCAGACGAAAACAACAATGACAACGGTCAGTTCGTGCCGGACGGCTCGATGGAACCGCTAAGCCCGCAAGAGGCCGACAACACCGATTACGGCCTGATGGTCGGCGAACGCATCCAGGTGCGTGATCTGCAGACGGAAATGCGCGAATCGTACCTCGCCTACGCCATGAGCGTGATTGTGGATCGTGCGTTGCCGGATGTACGCGACGGTATGAAACCGGTGCATCGCCGTGTGGTGTATGCCATGTACGACGGCGGCTACCGTCCCGATCGTGGCTATTCCAAGTGCGCGCGCGTGGTCGGCGAGGTCATGGGTAAGTACCATCCGCACGGCGACTCCGCCATCTACGACACGTTGGTGCGTATGGCGCAGTCCTGGTCCATGCGCTATATGCTGGTCGACGGTCAAGGCAATTTCGGCTCCCCGGGCGACGATCCGGCTGCGGCAATGCGTTACACCGAATGCCGCATGGCCCCGCTCGCCATGGAAATGGTGCGCGATATCGACAAGGACACCGTTGATTTCCTGCCGAACTACGACGGTAAGACGCAGGAGCCGACCGTGCTGCCGGCACGTTTCCCGAATCTGCTGTGCAACGGTTCCTCCGGTATCGCAGTCGGCATGGCCACCAACATTCCGCCGCACAACATGCGTGAGGTCGCCGAAGGCGTGCATTGGGCGCTTGACCACCCGGAGGCAAGCCGTGAGGAGCTGCTCGACAACCTGATTCGCATCATCAAGGGACCGGATTTCCCGACCGGCGCCACGATTCTCGGCCATAAGGGCATCGAACAGGCCTACCGCACCGGCCGCGGCCTGATCACCATGCGGGCCGTCGTCAACACCGAAGAGATCAAGGGCCGCATGTGCCTGGTCGTCACCGAGCTGCCGTATCAGGTCAACCCCGATAGACTGGTCGCCTCCATCCGCGAAGCGGTGCGCGACGGTAAGATCCAAGGCATCGCCGACATGCGTGACGAAACCTCCGGCCGTACCGGTCAGCGCCTGGTGCTCGTGCTCAAGCGCGACGCAGTTCCGAAGGTCGTGCTTAACAATCTGTACAAGCATTCCCAGCTGCAGCAGACTTTCGGCGCCAATATGCTGGCGCTGGTCGACGGCGTGCCGCGGACGCTGAGCCTTGATGCGTTCATCCGCCATTGGATCAACCATCAGATCGACGTGGTCGCCCGTCGTACCGCCTACCTCAAGCGTGAGGCGGAGGAACGCGATCATATTCTGCAGGGTCTGCTGAAGGCGCTCGACGCCATCGAAGAGGTCATCAAGCTGATTCGCGGCAGCCAGGGGCGTGAGGACGCACGTCCGAAGCTGATGGAATTCCTCGACATCGATCAGGTTCAGGCCGATGCCATCCTGTCGATGCAGTTGGTGCGACTGGCCAATATGGAAGCGCAGAAGATCGTCGACGAGCATAACGAGCTGATGCGCAAGATCGCCGACTACAACGATATTCTCGCCAAGCCGGAACGCCAGCGCAGGATCGTCGGCGACGAGCTCGACGAAATCGTCGCCAAGTATGGCGATGAGCGTCGCACCAAGATTCTGCCGTATAGCGGCGAGATGAACGTCGAGGATCTCATCCCCGAAGAGAACGTGGTGGTCACCGTCACCCACTCCGGTTTCATCAAGCGCACCAAGGCCGACGAATACCGTGCGCAGCACCGTGGCGGCAAGGGCATCAAGGGCGCGAAGCTGCGTGAGGATGATGTGGTCGATCACTTCTTCCTGACCAGCACGCATAACTGGCTGCTGTTCTTCACGAACAAGGGTCGCGTCTACCGTCTCAAGGCGTATGAGCTGCCGGAAGGCTCGAGGGATTCCAAGGGGCAGCATGTGGCGAACCTGCTGCAGTTCGGGCCCGACGAGACCATCCAGACCGTGCTGTCGATTCCGAATTACGAGGTCGCCAAGTACCTGGTGCTCGCAACCCGTTCCGGCAAGGTCAAGAAGACCGCGCTTGCCGAGTACGACTCTCCGCGTCAGGGCGGTCTGATTGCAGTGCGTCTGATGACCGACGAGAACGGCGAAAACGCAGACGAACTGATTGGTGCCGCACTGTGCAACGCCGACGACGACATCATGCTGGTGTCCAGAAAGGGCATGAGCCTGAAATTCACCGCCAACGACGAACAGCTGCGCCCGATGGGCCGACAGACCGCCGGCGTGCAGGGCATGAAATTCCGCGACGGCGACGAGTTGCTGGCTATGGACGTGGTGTGGGGCGATTCCGACAAGGATCTGCTCGTGGTCACCGATGAGGGCTTCGCCAAGCGTTCCGCCGTCAGCGAGTATCGTCTGCAGGGGCGTAACGGTTACGGCGTCAAGGCGTTGCAGCTTGCTGAAGGCCGTGGATCGCTGGTCGGCGCGCTGATTGTTTCCGAAGATGACCAGGTGATGGCCATTATGAAGTCCGGCAAGGTGATTCGTTCCGATGTGGCCGAGGTCAAGCGCACCGGCCGTAATACGCAGGGCGTAACGCTGGCCAAGCCGGATAAGAACGACGAGATCATCTCCATCGCATTGAACGCCGAGAAGGATGATGCCGACGATCAGAACGACGTTCAGCCCGCCCAGTCCGAACAGTCGGATTCCGCCGAGCAGCAGGCCGAACAGCCCGCTGACGTACAGAATGTGAACACTGAGTCGGATGGCGAGTAATCGTCGGTAAAGATTGCTAGTCTCGGCTACAGATAGCGAATCATGAAGGAGCAACATGAGCGACGACAAGCCTGAAGAGAACGTGACCGCCGAAACCGCCGAGGCGCCGGCGAACACCAACACGACCGAGGCGGTCGAACCGGTCGATCAGCCGAGCGGCCTGGATGACGCTCCGCGTGAGGCCCGTTCCGTGTCGAGCCAGTCCACTGCCAGCGAGAAGTCTCACACCTTCCCCACGGCGACTTCGACCACGCCTACCGGCGTTCCCGTGCGTCCGGCTCCGTCCGGCAAGCGTGGCACGCCGCGCGCACGCCGCATGAACCTGTCGCTGACGCGTTTGAACGCGTGGAGCGTTGCCAAGGTATCCTTCATGATGTCGCTTGCGTGGGGCATCATCCAGATCATCGCGGCGGGCCTGGTGTGGATGCTGCTGAACGTCGTCGGCGTATTCGACCAGCTGACGCAGATCGTCGCATCCACGGGTCTTGACGCAGGCGGTTTGAACCTGACCGATGTGTTCTCGTTAAGCTCGGTGCTGTCCGCGGTGACGATCTTCTCCATCATCGAAATCGTGCTGTTCACTCTGCTCGCGGCCATTGTCGCTCTGATCTATAACGTCGTGAGCTCCCTGGTAGGAGGCGTGCACATCACGCTTGGCGACGACTGAGTCGCGGCGAGCGGCAGCAACGCGCAACGGGTGGCGGATTATTCCGCCGCCCGTTTTTTGTTGTCGGCAACGGGTGGTGCCAATGTTCATCCGGCATACTGCAAAGCCGACCTGGTGCTGCGGCAGGTATGCCGGACTGCTCAGGGACGGATGATGCTGTTCGTATGAGGCCAACGACTCGCCGCATGCCGTGGAACCGATCGGCCGCGTGTATGAGCGGAACGGATACCAGGCAATAGGCCACCAATAGGCCGACTTGTATGATGTGATATGGCTCACAATCTCCGATTGAACACGAAACATGCCGATTGACGAATCGGAATCGACGTGTATAGTAAACAGAAGGCTCAATGAGGAGGACCTCATTGAACCCAAAACCAAACAAGTAAACGCAGAAGTTTGCGGTTTGCCTGAATGTTTGCAGTGATGCGAACGGGCAGGTGATTCACAGATTGAAGCACCGAAATCCCTTTACAACGGATCGTGAGGCACGTACCTGCCTCTGAAAGGATTGCAATTATGGCAGAAGTCGTATTCGACCACGTCACTCGTATCTACCCGGGCAACGACAAGCCCTCTGTGGATAATCTGAATCTTGATATCAAGGATGGTGAGTTCCTTGTGCTCGTCGGCCCGTCCGGCTGCGGCAAGTCCACCACCCTGCGCATGCTCGCTGGCCTTGAGGAAGTGAACAAGGGCAGCATCCGCATCGGTGATAAGGATGTCACCACCATGCAGCCGAAGGATCGCGACATCGCAATGGTGTTCCAGAACTACGCGCTGTACCCGCACATGACCGTTGCCGACAACATGGGCTTCGCCCTGAAGATCGCCGGCACTCCGAAGGACGAGATTCGCAAGCGCGTCGAGAAGGCCGCTGAGATTCTCGACCTGACCGAGTACCTCGACCGCAAGCCGAAGGCTCTGTCCGGTGGTCAGCGTCAGCGTGTGGCCATGGGCCGTGCAATCGTTCGTAAGCCGAAGGTCTTCCTGATGGATGAGCCGCTGTCGAACCTCGACGCCAAGCTCCGTGTGCAGACCCGTACCCAGATTGCCGCCCTGCAGCGTCAGCTGGGTGTCACCACCCTGTATGTGACCCACGATCAGACCGAGGCTCTGACGATGGGTGATCGTATCGCCGTCATCAAGCTCGGCATCCTGCAGCAGGTCGGCGCTCCGACCGAGCTGTACGATCGCCCGGCCAACGTCTTCGTCGCAGGCTTCATCGGCTCCCCGTCGATGAACATCAACACCCATCCGGTGGTGAACGGCAAGGCGAAGATCGGTGAGGACACCGTGGATCTGCCGGCCGAGGCCGTCAACAAGCTGACCGCCGAAGACAAGGGCCAGATCGTCGTCGGCTTCCGTCCGGAAGACGCCTCCCTGGCTACCTCCGACGATCCGAACGCCTTCTCCCTGAAGGTCGTCAACGTCGAGGATCTCGGCTCCGACGGCTACATCTACGGCAACATCATCACCGACGGTTCTGCCGCCGAGGCCACCCAGGTCATGTCCGACCAGAACAAGCTCACCACGGTTCGTGTGAACCCGCGTGCGCTGCCGAAGGTTGGCGACGTCGTCAAGATCAAGATCGATCCGGCCAAGATGCATCTGTTCGCTCCGTCGACCGAGCTGCGTCTGAACTGAGTCGAGTGACAGGCCACAAGGCCGGTCGTATCGGACTTGACCAGATTCTCGACTGAGCTGGTCAACCATTAAACGAGACGTTTTCTCTTCCTCTCTAACCGTCTCGTTGAAGAAGCCCCGCTATGACGCGGGGCTTCTTTTTTATGTGCACGTTCACGTATCCCCGTTCTGAGACGAAACAGCATATTCATGATTCCATGGGGAGGTGGCGCGGGTAGAATCATGAGCCATGACCCCTAATCCAATTGATGTGTCCCAGCTGGACCCCCGTGTCGCCATGGCGACTTCTGTGAAGGCGGAAAGCGAATCGGAGAACGCGGCGGAACCGCAGGCTCTGAAGATTACCGCGGCAAGTTCCAACCCGAAGATGTTCACCCTACCGTGGTCCGAGCCGCTTGCCTCCTGGCCGCAGGATCTGCTGGCGAATCTTCCGAGAGGTATTTCAAGACACGTTGTGCGTTTCGTGCATGTAGGCGACGAAGTCTACGCAATGAAGGAAATCACCCGGCAGATGGCCGAACGCGAATATGAGAATCTTCGCCGTCTGCAGAAACTCGAACTGCCTGCCGTCACGCCGATCGCCGTGGTCACCGGTCGTCATGATCACAATGGGGAACCGCTGGAAGCCATTCTGGTCACCAAGCATCTGAAGTTCTCGCTGCCGTACCGTGCGCTGTTCGCACGCAATCTGCGCCCGGATACCGCCGAACGACTGATCGACGCCTTGGCCGTGCTCATGGTCCGTCTCCACCTCGCAGGCTTCTATTGGGGTGATGTGTCCCTGTCCAACGTGCTGTTCCTGCGCGATGCCGACGCATTCACGGCATTCCTGGTCGATGCCGAAACCGGCGATCTGCAGATCAACCTGACCGAAGGCCAGCGCGAATACGATATCGATTTGGCTCGCACCAACATCATCGGCGAACTTATGGATTTGAGCTACGGCAAGTTGCTTCCGGGCGACGTGGACGAGATCGAAATCGGCAATCGCCTGGTCGACCGCTACCATTCGCTGTGGAGCGCGCTCACCGATACCGACAAGTTCAAGCCCGATGAGATGTGGAAGATCGAAAAGCGCGTCAACAAGCTGAACGAGCTTGGCTTCGACGTTGACGAGCTGGAAATGAAGACCACGGAGGACGGCAAGCGTGTGCTGGTCCGCCCGCGCGTGGTGGACGCCGGTTACGCGTCGCGTAAGCTGCTTCGCCTTACCGGTCTTGACGTGCAGGAGAATCAGGCGCGTCGATTGCTCAACGACCTTGACGCATACCGTGCGTCCACTTGGCGTGAAGGCGAGGATCTGGAAATCGTGGCAACCGATTGGATGCGCGAAGTGTTCGAACCGACCGTCCGCATGATTCCACGCGAATACCGCTCGCAGATTCAGCCGGCGCAGTTCTTCCATGAGATTCTGACCCATCGCTGGTATCTTGCCGAGCATGCCGGGCATGATGTGCCGATGGTCGAGGCCGTGAAGAACTATATCGACAATGTGCTGCCCAACTACAAGCTTGACGACAAGGCCATCAGCGCGCTGTTGGAAGAGGCGGATTCCGGCGTCATCGATGATGAAAGCACGTATGGCGACGACGGATACGATCCCGACTACGATCCCGACGCAGCCGTGTGGAGTCACTGATCTGTTGCTTGTCAGCCGATAGGCGAGCCGGAGGTTTTTCTCCTCTCCCCCAAGGAAACTTGCTGCGGCAACCGTGAAGCTACACATCCCGTTCAGGTTGAGACCTGGACGGGATGTCTTATATGTGTACGTATGTGCGTAATGCATGCGCATATAAGAAACCCCGGTGCGGTTGGCACCGGGGAGAAGAAAAAGGAGAAAGAAGAGATGAAGATTGAGTTATGCGGGGCTGTGGAGCTCCGCCCGAATTGCTTCGGTACTTGATATATAACCACCCGTTGCTGTGTCTAACACTGGGTTTTCCTGAAAGTTCACCGCTATACGCTGAGAAAAGCCATAAAAAAATCGTCCCATGGATTTCATGGGACGATACGAAATGGCTTGCCTCCTTGCGGGAGAAGTCAGCGGTCAGCTGCCTTACGGCGTTCGTTGGCCACGGCATACAGGCTGATGCCGGCCGCGACTGACGCGTTCAGGGACTCCACCTGACTGGAGATCGGAATGCCGGCGATGGCGTCGCACGCCTCACGAACCAGACGGCTGAGACCCTTGCCTTCCGAGCCGAGCACCACTACCAGCGGATCGGTTTCAAAACCGGTTTCGCCAACCAGCTTGTCGCCGCCGCCGTCAAGACCCACCACATAGTAGCCGCGAGCCTTCAACGCTTCGATGGCCTTGGTGAGGTTGACTACGCGGCATACCGGCAGATGGGCTGCGGCGCCCGCCGAAACCTTCCACGCCGCGGCGGTCACCGAAGCGGAGCGGCGTTCCGGTAGAATCACGCCATTGGCGCCGAATGCGGCTGCGGAACGAATCACCGCACCGAGATTCTGCGGATCGGTCACCCCATCCAATGCGATGAACAGCGGCCTGGCGCTGATGCGTGCCGCGGCGGAGTTCGCAGCTTCCATGGCGCGGGATTTCTTATCCGCACGATCGGCAAGCTCCGCCAGCGAGGAATACTGGTATGGCTCGACCTTGAGAATCACGCCCTGATGGTTGCTGGACCTGGCGATGCGATCCATCTCCAGTCGGTCGGCCTCCATCATGCGCAACCCATGGGCGCTCGCGATTTTCACGATTTCACGAGTACGGTCGTCATGTTCGATGCGGGACATCACGTACAGCGTGTTCGACGGTACGCCGACGCGCAACGCCTCGAGGACGGAATTGCGGCCGAATACCAGATCCGTGGTGTTGCCTGTCGCGAACTTGTCGGCGCGGCGTCGAGCCGCCAGTCGCGGATCGGCCATCTTGCGTCGGTCGGCGGCCTTCTTGGCCGCATATGCCTTGTGATACACGCGATCTTCGGCTTTGGGCGTCGGCCCTTTGCCTCGAAGTGCGTTCCTATGCTTTCCACCCGACCCCTTGGTCGGTCCTTTCTTAAGTGCCATGCGTCCCATTGTCCCAGTACCCCGCGTCATACCGGTACGGCGTTGATGGCGTGGAACACCGGTGTCGATACGGAACGGCACCTTGATAACCGCGTTGTTATCAAGGTGCCGTTGGATGTCGATTGTCGTTCATTCCACGGTTGAACGACAATCGGTGGGCAGATCAGTCGTTGCCGTTGCCGGTTTGGCAGGTGCCGTCTGCCGAATCGTCGCATTGGGCGTTCTGGTTTTGGCTGGACTGGCCGCTATTGGTGGAATTCTGGTTTTGGTTCTGATTCTGGTTTTGATTAGCGGCGTTCTGCTGTTCCTGCTGTTTGCGTTGTGCCTCGGCGTCGGCCTGCTGCTTGGCGCTGATCGAGGCGTTGACGTCGGATGCGGCCTTCTGCAATTGGGATTTGGCGTTATTCACGTCGGATTGCGCCGGCGTGGACTGTCCGGCGACGTTATTGGCGTTGCTGATCGCGTTCTGCAATGCGGTGCGTGTGCTTTCGTCCGCGACCTGGCCGGCGGAATTGTTCAGTACATTCTGCGCGTTGCTGATAGTGGCGTTCAGATCGGCTTTCAATGCGTTGACATCCTTGGCGTCCTTGCTGCTGTTCGCGGCTTCCAAGGCGTCTTGAATGGCCTTGCGCGCTTCTTTTGCCTGTTTGGTGGCGTTCTTGAAGCTGGTCGTGTTCGTTTTCAGCTCGTTGGCTTTCATATCCGCGGAGCAGTTTGCCGTTGTGGTAACGGATGAGGCGTTGGCAATAGCCTGATTGAGAGTGGTCAGCGTCTGCTGATTGTCTACGGTGCTGGCTGCTGGGGCGTTCTGTTGCGCCTGCGTCGCCTCCGCGTTCAGTTTCTTGACCGTATCGTTATATGACGACTGCGCGCCGGTGCATGCGGCATAGGCAAGCTTTCCGCTGTTCGAGCGGAAGAACATCACGCCAGCCACGATGAGTGCGACAACCGCAATGGCTGCGATGACGATTCCGGCGATCTTGCCGTTGGAGAGTTTCCTGGCTTTTTTGTTCGGTGCCGTGCCGTCTTGCTCGTCGTCATCGTGGTCGTTGGGAGGAATGGTGGGCGGCAGAATCGTCGGTTGCGCCGAAGCGGTGATGGTACGAGGAGTGGTTTGGCCGGCTACGCGTGGCTGGGCGGTGTCAGGGGTGAACACCTGCGTAGGCTGGTCGGCCTGATTGCCGAATATGGTGGGCTGCGTGTCTGGCACCGTTTGCGGCATGGCTTGCGTGGCCTGTAGTTGAGCCGGCATGGCCTGTGTTGCCTGCAGCTGATCTGGCGTTGACGAAGCTGCTGGGGGCGTTGACATAGTGGGGAACGCCTGCGTGGGCTGCGATGCGATGGGGAACGCTTGCATGGGTTGTGGCATGGCCTGTGTGGGCTGTTGTGCGGCTGATGTCGTCTGCGGCATGGCTTGTGTGGGTTGCGCGGCCGAGGGTGCCGTGCCCGGTGCGGCAAAGTCCTCGAGATCCCATAGCGGCGGCATGGCCTGTGTCTCGCCTAGCGATGCGGGACTGGCCGGGGTTTCCGGGGTCGCTGCGGTATTCAATACCGGATTCGAGCTGGTGGGGAACGCCTGCGTCGCTTCGCTGTTCTGCGATTGATTCAGCAAAGTGGTTTCCTCGTCGGACGGACGATTGGCGCGAGGCTGACGTTGAAAATCGAAGTGGAACTCGCCACTGGGGTCGTTCATGCTTATCTCCTTGTATATGCAAAGGCGGCCGGTGAAGGCCGCCGAAACGAAATATCGGATACCGCGAGTCAGTCGGTGATGCGCGCGCGGTAGAAATTCTCATAGGAACGGCTCGGCGTCGGGCCGCGCTGCCCCTGGTAATGCGATCCGGTGCCGGCGGATCCGTACGGGTGTTCCGCCGGGGAGCTGAGCTGGAAGAAGCACATCTGACCGATTTTCATGCCAGGCCACAGCTTGACCGGTAGCGTGGAGACGTTGGACAGTTCCAACGTGATATGCCCCTCAAAACCGGGGTCGATGAATCCGGCCGTGGAATGCGTCAGGATCCCCAGGCGTCCAAGCGAGCTTTTGCCTTCCAGGCGAGCCGCGATGCTGGCATCGAGTTTGACATACTCCCAAGTGGATCCCAACGCGAATTCCCCCGGATGCAGGATCCACGGCTCGTCCGCCTTGACCTCGAACTGTTCGGTCAGCTCGCCCTGGTTCTCGGCGGGATCGACATAGGTGTAGGCGTGATTGTTGAACAAACGGAAGAACCGGTCGAGCCTGACATCGATTGAGGCAGGCTGCACCATCTCCGGCGTCCATGGATCCAATGAAATATGTCCTTCGGCCTGTGCGGCCAGAATGTCGCGGTCGGACAACAGCATGAGAGCTCCTCGCAAATGGAAACGATACTGACCGCCAGTCTAGTGCCTGCCGTCTATCGCGGTTGCGATAAGGACGTTTGGCATAATGCGCGATATTGAGGAACTCTCAGGTATTTATCAGATAACCGTATCGGTAAGCACAGGAACGTGAGGTTATATAGGACTTGTCGAAAGCAATCGGCCCGGGCCATATGGCTCCGATAATTGAATCTTCTTCTTCTCTCCTTTCTCTGTCCCCGGTGGCAACCCCACCGGGGTTTCCTTTATCGGCACACTCGCCGGCATGCAATGCAGCGGTTTGCGAAACGGCATTGCCGACTCAGATTCCCGAATCCGCATCCACCTGCATCACGTAGATATTGCGACGCAGCGCCTTGGCCTGCGCACGGGTGATATCGCCGGCTTCGAGCATGTCCTGCACAACGCCGAGCTCGATGCCGTAGCTGTCCCGTTTGATATCGGCTGCCTGATTGGCGGCCTGGGTGCTTCCCTCCATATTCGGGCGTGATTTCAGCGAGGCTTCGGCTCGACGATAATCAAGGATCAGTGCGGAGCAGAATTCCGTGTTGTAGGTGTCTTTGGTCATTTCCTCGCTGAGTCGTTCAATGACATGATCGATGGCTTCGACCTGAAGCACCTGCGTGTGCGCGAAGATCTGATCTTCGCTGACAAGCGGAGTGGTTCGACGGATGCGATTGCCTACGCGCTTGACGATATTGCCCGTTCGATGCTGGAATCGGCGGATACGGCCGCGAATCTGGGATACGGTATGCCCTGATTCCGGGTTCGCAGACGCATGTCGAAGCGAATTCATGATCTGGTCGAGCATGCGCTCGCACGCTTCCAGATTCAGCTCCTGCACAGCCTTGTTGGCATTCGGATGCGCCCTGACCTCGGCCTGCCGGGCACGCACGAATTCCTTCTCCCAATACAGAGCCTGGAGCTTGAGCTGTTCATAGCCGCGCAAGTCGACGATGCCGGCGAGCTGCTTCAAACGGCTGATGCGTTTGGTGTAGGAATCGATGACCATCAGCACTGCACGGCGGTTGTCCGGGGTGATGCGGGTGGTGAGTTCCTCCACCGTCTGTCTCAGCACTTCGATCGTGACCTCGAACATTTCGGACGAAGTGTTTTCGGCGTGGTTCGGCGCCAGCAGCGGCAGCGTGAAGTTGGCCAGCAGCAACGTCATGACGATGACGCCGGCGGCGATGAAGATCAGTTCGTCGCGCATGGGGAATTCCGCGCCTGCCGCAATGGTGTAAGGAATGGTGAACATCAGCGACAATGTGATGGCGCCTTTGGGGCCGCCGAATGTCATGACCGCGGCGGAACGCCAGCGGTCGGGCGACATTTTGCGACGCTTGCCGGTTGTGGTGTCGCGCGCGAGACGCAGCATGGAGGCCACCCAGATGAAACGAAGCGTGATCACCACAACGGTGATCAGCAGGATCACCGTCAGCAGTTGCTTATTGCTGACGCTCGGATCGGACCAGCTTGCCGTCATCGCCTGGGGCAGCAGCATGCCCAGCAGAATGAACACCGCGCCGTTCAGCGTGAACGATAGTACTCCCCACACGCTTGAGGACACAATATTGGTACGTGCCACGTTCGGCCCGATTCCGGTACGGTCGAAACGGATCAGCAGACCTGCGGTGACTACGGAAAGAATACCCGACACATGGCATTCCTCCGCTCCCACATACAGCAGCACCGGAAGGAACAGTTCCATGAGAATGCGGGTGGTGGTGTTCTCCCATCCCAGCGAGCGGACGGTTTCGAACAGCCAGTTGATGAACAGTCCGACGATAAAGCCGAACGCCGCTCCCCCGATGAACGAGACGATGAATTCCCCGGTGGCTTTTCCAACGGCGAATTCCCCGGTGATGGCGGCGGAGATTGCGAACTGGAACCCGACGATGCCCGAAGCGTCGTTGAACAGGGATTCGCCTTTCAATACGCTGCGTTGGCGCGTGGTCAGCGAAGCCTCTTTGCCTAATGAGCTGACGGCGACGGCGTCGGTTGGCCCCAAGGCGGCACCTAAGGCCAGTCCGGCCGCCAAGGGCATTGCCGGCCAGATCGAGTGCAGGGCGAATCCGACCGCTGCCATGGTGGCGATGGCCAGTCCGATGGCAAGGGATAGGCTGAGTTTCACGGTTTTCAGCAATTCGGACTTGTTGATGTCATGGGCTTCGAGATACAGCAGCGGCGCGATGAACAGCACCATGAACAATTCCGGGTTCAGCTGTACGCCCTGGAAGAACGGCAGCTGGCTGGCAAGGGCGCCCAACGCGATCTGCACGAGCGGCGTGGATACCTTGGGTATGAAGCGACTGAGAAATGATGACGCCACGACAATGGCGATAATGCAGAGAATAAGTTCGATTACGGCCACAAGTTTCCTTACCTTGGAGGGACGTTGATAACAGTATAGAGACCGGTTTCCATCAATGTGCCGTCTGTCTTATGCCGTGAGGTGAATCGGATCGCCAGGGACGGGGCGGAGGGGGTTCTGCGATGCTGTGCCCAGGTAGACTGGCGGTATGAACGATGATAAGGCGATGCGTTGTGCGCTGGAATTGGCGCATCGCGCCGCAGAGCACGGTGATGTGCCTGTAGGCGCACTGGTGCTTGATGCGCATGGACATATTGCGGGCGAGGGATGGAACACCCGTGAGGTCGATGGCGATCCGTTGGCCCACGCGGAGATCGCGGCCATGCGTGAGGCAGCCGAACATGGCTGGAATCTTGCCGATTGCACGTTGGTGGTTACGTTGGAGCCGTGCCCGATGTGTGCGGGCGCATGCATACAGACGCATATCGGGAGAATCGTGTTCGGCGCGTGGGATGCCAAGCTCGGCGCCTGCGGGTCGGTGTGGGATATTCCCCGTGATCCGCATGTAGGTTCCGCGCCGGAGGTGTACGGCGGTGTTATGGAGCGGGAATGCGCCCAGGTGCTGAGTGAGTTCTTCGCGGCTCGCCGTTGAGTCGCCGTAGCGCTCGCCGTCGTTGTTATCTGGTGTGGGTGCTTATTTGGTGTGATAGCCGTGTGTAATGCGTGCCACCAGACCGCGTGCTGCCGGTGTGATCTTCAATGCGGTCCACAGGCATCGTGCGGCGATGACGACCAGATAGACGGTGAAGAGATTCGTGCCGACGCGTGGGCTGACGGTGCCGGCGATCATGGTGCCGAGTGGTGCGGAAAGCGCGGATACGATGCCGATGACGAGTCCGTCCTTGACGATTACGAGGTTTCGTTTGCTGTTCGCCACTGTCGCGGTAATCGAGCTGGGGAACATGGCGAGCAGCGAGGTTCCGCGTGCGATGAGGTCGGAGGCGCCGAAGATCAGCGACAGCGATGGGACGGCGATGGCGCCGCCGCCGATGCCGAGCAGTCCGGCCAGTGTGCCGATGAATACGCCTACGAGGATGATGGCGATGCCGGTCGCCGGCGTCAATGCGATTGAAGAATCCCTGGACGGTGTGAAACATATCTGTGAAACAATCACGAAGCAGAGAAAGACCACGTAGAACCAGCGTAGGAACACCTCGGAAAGCCTGGACAGCAGCCAGCTGCCAATCTGCGAGCCGACCATCATGCCTACGGCCAGCAGCAGCGCGGCAATCCAGTCCACGTCGCCGCCGTGCGCATAGGAGATCACACCGGAGATCGACGTGATGATGATCGCACAGATCGATGTCGCCGCGGCCTGCCGTTGCGTTAGACCGATCCAGACGAGCGCCGGCACGATGACGGTGCCGCCGCCGATGCCGAACATGCCGGAGAACAGGCCGGCGATGAGGCCTACCGCAAGAAGAATGCACAGTGTGCGTCGTGCGCTGCCGTGAAGTGCTGCCTGTTCGTAATCCATGGAATGAGTGGCCTCCCGCCTTGTTGCTTCGGCAATCCTACGAAATGATAGGCCGTGTGCGGGATGACGCAATGAGTTAGTTTCTGAAAACAAGAAACACGCTGAGGCGCGGCAAAAAATAGTTCCGGGCATACTATAGAAGCAGTAAATCTCCCGGTTTCACGAAGAGAAGGATGATGCAATGTCGCACATTCAACAATTCCAAGGCAATACCGCAAACGGCACCGCGATCACTGTCGTGTACGCGCAGCAGCCGGCCGTCGATGTGGCGGTGGCATTTGCGTTCGTCGGCAACGATCTGCCTCGACTGGTGTACTGGGGTCGGCCGATCAGCGCTCCCGAAACGCTGGTGGGCGCTTATGACGCGCAGAATCCGCAGCGCGTCTCCGGTGCGCTTGACTACACCCCGTGGCCGAGCGTCCTGCCTACACAGTCGGAATCCTGGATCGGCGCCGACCGCTTCGATGTGAGCCGTGACGGACGCAAGCTGTTCTGCAAATTCACCGTCACGAACATCTCCGCCGAAACCGTCGAAGCCGGCAACGCCTACGATATGACGGTGGAAGGTGGCTACCCGCAGTGGAAGGTGTCGGATTCCCCCAAGGCCACGCCGACTATCACCGCCACTGCCGAAGACGCCGAGCAAGGCGTCAGAATCGTATGGACCTGCGAGCTTGATGCCAGCGGTCTGATGCGTCAGAAGGCGTCTGTGATCAATATCGGTTCCGGCCAGTTGGAAGTCGGCAAGGTGGAACTTGCCTACACCATTCCCGCGGACGCCACCGAGATTCTGACCACAACCGGCCATCATCTGCATGAGCGTTCCCCGCAGCGCCAGCCGCTCACCGTGGGACGCTTCGAACGGGTTTCCATGGTCGGGCGTCCGGATTTCGATGCCACGTTGCTGCTCTCCGTGGGCGAGACGGGCTTTGGCTTCACCCGAGGCGACGTGTATTCCGCTCACGTCGGTTGGAGCGGCAACAGCGTGCTTTCAATCGAACGACTCCCCTACACGGCAGGCGTGCTGGGCGGTGGCGAAGTGCTGCTGGGCGGTGAGATCAGCCTGGGCGAAGGTGAGGGATACACCACCCCATGGCTGTACGGCTCCTATGGCACCGGCCTGAACGAGGTGTCGTCCAGATTCCACTCCTATATTCGCAATGTGCACCGCGACTGGCGTGCGGAGCATGGCATCGCCGCAAAGCCCCGCCCGGTCATCCTCAACACATGGGAGGCGGTCTACTTCAATCACGATTACGACACCCTCACCGCGCTTGCAGACAAGGCCGCGGAAAGCGGCGTCGAACGCTTCGTGGTGGATGATGGCTGGTTCGGCTCCCGCCGCGATGACACGTCAGGTCTGGGTGATTGGGAGATCTCCCAGGATGTATGGCCAGACGGCCCCAAGTCGTTGAAGGCGCTGGCGGACTACGTGCACGGCAAGGGGCTTGAGTTCGGCCTGTGGTTCGAGCCGGAAATGGTCAATCCAGATTCCAACATGTTCCGCAATCATCCCGATTGGGTGATGAAGCCGACCGCGAATCGTCTGCCGATGCAGGGGCGCACCCAGCAGGTCGTCGATCTGACCAATCCGGATGCGTACGCCTACGTGTACGGCGCAATGGACAAGCTGGTCGGAGAGCTGGGCATCGACTACATCAAGTGGGATCACAACAAGCTCGTCACCGAAGAGGTTTCCCCGCGTACCGGGCGCCCTGCGGCACATGCGCAGACCCTTGCCGTCTACAGGATTTTCCATGACCTCAAGGCGGCGCACCCCGGACTGGAAATCGAAAGCTGCTCGTCCGGCGGCGGCCGCATCGATGTGGGCATTCTCGAAGTCGCCGATCGCGTCTGGGTCTCCGACTGCGTCGATCCGGTCGAGCGCGCCGATATCCAGCGCTATACCTCGCTGCTGGTGCCTCCGGAGATGATGGGCGAGCATGTCGGCGACAGCCCCGCACACTCCACGCATCGTGCCACGTCGCAGGAGATGCGCATGGCCATGGCGTTCTTCGGACACATGGGCGTCGAATGGAATCTGCTGAAGCAGCCGCAGGAAGATATCGACAAGCTGCATGAGTGGGTGTCGGAATTCAAGAAGCATCGCGAATGGTTCGCCGTCGATACGGTGGTCCATTCCGACGCGGCCGACCCTGCCGTGCGCGTGGACGGTTGCGTCATGCCGAACAAGGATGCTGCCATCTATCGTTTCACGCAGCTGACCACGTCGCAGACCTACCCGGCTGCCCCCGTGCGCTTGCCCGGTCTTGATCCCGATGCCGTATACGAGGTGTCTCCTCTTGAGGTAAGCCTCGATCTGGCCAAGCAGGATATCGGCAACGGGCAGAGTCCGCTGGGTTGGTGGACCGCCGAAGGCGTGAGGATGACGGGTCGTGCGCTTGCCTCCTATGGCATTCGCCCGCCGGCTCTTCACCCGGCCCAGGCCGTGCTGTTCAAGGTCGTTCGCGTCTGACGGCCTCGTGATGGCTTCGTGACGGGTGCGCATGGTTTCTTATACCTGCGCACCCGTTTTTTCATGGCAATAGGCGCGCTGTGAGCCTAGCCGATATGGCTCACGATTACGCGTGACGCCGCGGCCCTGGCCCATAAGGACCAGTCATGGTCGAGAATCTCGAATTCCACCGGAGCGGCCTGGCTGTGCCGGTGCGCGTTGATGCCGTTGCGCAGTGTGTCGATGCCTCGTTGCGCGATGAACGCCGACTCTCCCGCGATCATGATTTTTTCCGGCATGGCGATATTCGAGATGATCGCGATAAGCGTTCCCAATCGGAAGCAGGTGCGATTGACCAGTTTGGTCGCCTGCGGCACATGGTTGCGCATATCGCGCTCGAAATCGTCGAACGTGACTGGCTTGCCGATGAGTCGGGAATATTGGTCGGCGATGGAGTCGTCGGTCAGGCATTGTGAACAGCCTCGATGCCCTGAATCGCAGTATGGGCCATCCGGGTCCAGCGGGATGTGCCCCACCAGTCCATAGCTTTTATCCGCGCAGTCGATGAGCTTGCCGTGCATCGCCAGCGAATAGCCCACGCCGGACCCGATGGTCAGTGTGGCGAAGCTGCGCAATCCCACGCCGGACCCGAACCAGCATTCGTTTACCAGCATTGAATCGATGTCGTTGTATACGCCGGTCGGCAGGCCTGTGGCGTGTTTCACCATTTCGGAAAGGTTCACGTCGTGGTCCCAATGCAGGAATGGCGCGAAGGTGATGGTGGTGTCATGTTCGATATGGCCGCCAACGGCGATGCCCACGGCGCATGGCCGCGGCAGCCCGGTTGTTATCGCCTCGCTGGAACAGTCGCTGATGAGCCTGGTCAGGGTTTGCGTCACCATGTCCGGCGCACTGTCGGTGATCGGCGCCTCGTGGCATCCGGTGACGATATTGTTTCCCGCGTCGACGACGACGGCGTGTGCCATGGTGCCGTTGAGCTTGATGCCTACGAAGGTTTTGGAACGGCAGTTCAGTTTCAGCCCTGTCTGTGGTCTGCCGCGGCGTTCTGTGTTTGGTGCGGCGGTAAAGTCCTTGGGCAATGTGGCGGACATGGTCTCGCCGGGTTCCGTCTCCACGATGACGCCGTTGTGGATGAGGTCGCTGGTGATGCGCGAGACCGCGCCTTGTGACAGTCCCAGGATGTGCGCGAGCGTGATGCGTGATATGGGGCCGTATTTGGTGATACAGGCCGCCACTTCGTGCGTGTATTCTGATCCCTCGAACCATTGAGGGATGGGATGTATCGCCATAGACTCTTCTCTTTTCATATTTACTATCCAAGAGTAACTAATTCATAGAGCATACCAACATATGCAGTGTGATGCTTGTTGCGGCACCCGATAATGCGGGAAGAGGGGCAAGACAGGGGCGTGTGCGGCGGCCACCGGCTTCGCGATGATGGCTGTCGCGCGTATCATCCTCGGCCTGGCGGTGTTTGCGGTGTTCGCCGTGCTGTCCATTCCATTTGTGGCCCGTTGCGTTCCGGAGACCAAAGGCAGGTCTTTGGAGGAGATCGAACGTGACCTGGTCAGGCGGTAGCTGTTTTTCGTAGGTTTGGCTCCGCTTGGCTCAAGGTGCCCGCGGACGGTGAAATTCCATGGCGGGCGCCTTGTTCTTTCCTATTTTCTTTCCTTCGATATGAAATTTCTCGCTGTTTTATTGCGCAACAGACAGACACGCGAAAGGTGGGAATGAAAAAACAAATAATTTATCCTGAAAACATGTCGGTTGCGGTAATGATGCCGCATCCCCAAGGAAGGGAAAGAGGTCGATGATGGGAACGGCATCTCATATAAGGCACAAGACAATAGCCCGTGTGCTCACACGCACGGCAACGGCTGTATGTGCAGCCGTGATGGGATTGGGCGTTGCCGGCTGTGGCACTGCGAACGCCGGCACGGTAACCTTGGATTTCTTCCAATACAAGGCCGAGGCCGCCGACTGGTTTACGGCCAAAGCGCGTGAATTCGAGAAGACCCATCCGAATATCAAAATCAATGTCAACAATTCGTCCGACGCGACCACCGATCTGCGTACGCGTCTGGTGAAGAACCGCGAGCCCGACGTCATCACCATCAACGGCGACATCAATTACGGTATGCTCGCCGAAGCAGGTGTCTTCCACGATTTCACCGATGATGAGATCGTTGACGAACTCAATCCGGGCATGGTGAAGATCGCCAAGAGTCTCGTGCAGACCACTGACCAGTCCAAGAAGCGTTTGTATGCGATTCCATACGCCGGAAACGCAAGCGGCTACATCATCAACGCCGACGTATGGAAGCAGGCCGGCGAAGACCCGGAGAACCCGCCTCAGACCTGGAGCGAGTTCATCGCATTGCTCAAGCGTTTCAAGGCCAAGGGAATCACGCCGATCGAAGCAAGCACCGCCGACCCGTGGACACTGCAGGCGCCGTTGTCCTCGCTGAATTCGACGCTGGTGCCGGAATCGGAATATGCGAATCTTAAGGATGGTTCCAAGAAGTTCTCCGATCTGTGGTCCACGGTGAGCGACGAACTGGTCGAAATCTACCAGAACTACACGCAGAAGAACCCGGCCGTCACCTATCAGCAGGCCACGCAGGATCTCGCTGCCGGCAAGGCCGCGATTCTGCCGCTGGGCACATACGCCATCCCCCAGGTTCGTCTGATCGACAAGAACGCCAACCTGCGGTTCGCGCAGATGCCCGCCACCGACAACGCCAAGGAACAGCAGCTCACCGCCGGTGACGACGTGATGCTGACCATGGGCGCCCATACCAAGCATGAGAAGGAGGCCCGTGAGTTCGTGGACTTCCTGATGAGCGACGAGAACGTCAAGGACTACTCCAAGCAGCAGTCGGCATTCTCCCCATACAAGAACACGTATGTCGGCGATAGCGCGCTCAACGGTGTGCTGTCGTTCTATAAGGCCGGCAAGCTGACCGACTTCTGCGATCATTACGTGCCTGCCAGCATCAATATCGCCGGTTTCCTGCAGACGCTGATCCAAACCGGCAACAAAGACAAATTCCTGAGCAGCATGCAAAGCGAATACGACAAGATCGAAGCCAGGAACTTCAGGTGAGGGAGGGAAGAACCATGAGTGTCAATACTGCTGCACAATCCGTTGGAAAGCCGGCGAAGAAAAAGGTCTCGAAGTTCTCCAAGCGCAAGGTCGATCCGGCGTTTTATTGGATGACGGTTCCGGCTGCGATCCTGGTGGGCATATTCCTGTACTTCCCGTTTCTTCAGGGAGCGATGTACTCGTTCACGAATTCGCAGGGATATGGCGATTTCAAGTTCATTGGACTCAAGAACTACTTCGCCATGTTCCAGGATGCGCGCGTGGGCCATGCCTACCTGTTCACGATTTTCATCGCGGTCCTGATCACCATCGGCACGAATTTCCTCGGCATGTTCCTGGCGGTGCTGCTGAATTCCAAGATCGCCTTCAAGAACGGGTTCCGCGCCATCTTCTTTATCCCGTACACCTTGTCGGTGCTGGTCATCGGCTATGTGTTCAAGTACATCTTCATGACCCCGCTGCCGGAGCTCGGTCAGGCGTTGCACATCGACTGGCTGTCCACGTCGATGCTGTCCAATCCCGATCTGGCTTGGTTCCCGATCGTGTTCCTGTCGATCTGGCAGGGTGTGGCGTATTCCACGCTGCTGTACCTGGCGGGCCTGCAGACCATCGATAACGAGATCTACGAGGCCGCGGCCATCGATGGCGTGAGCGCATGGCAGAACTTCTGGCAGATCACCTTCCCGCTGATCGGCCCGTTCTTCACCATCAACATGGTGCTGAGCCTCAAGAACTCGCTTGGCGCATTCGACCAGATCATGGCGTTGACCAAGGGCGGCCCGGATTCCAAGACCGAAACCGTCTCCTACCTGATCTTCCAGAACGGCTTGGGCAATGGCGAATACTCCTATCAGATGGCGAACGCGGTCACGTTCTTCATCGTGCTGGCTGTTCTCGCGTTTGTGCAGCTGAAGTTCTTCGGCAACAAGGAAAAGGTCTGAGTAGAGGTCTGAAAGTAAGGGGCGATTAACATGACTTCCGCAAATGTTTCGACTACAGCCAAGGGTTCTGCCGGCACCGTAGGGCTTCGCAAGGACCATAAGATCAACTGGTGGCTCACCGCTGCCGTCGCGGTGCTGAGCCTGACCATTCTGGTGCCACTGTATTTCACCGTGGTCACCGCGTTGAAAACGCCTGGTGAGGCGGGTTCGTTCGGTCTGCCGTCCTCATGGCAGTGGCATAACTTCGTTGACGCGTGGAACAAGGTGAACTATCCGAAGGCCGCGCTCAACTCCGCCATTATCACCGTGTGCGCCGTGGTGCTCACTTTGCTGACGAACACATTCGTCGCATACGCCGTGGCAAGGAACATGGATAAGCGGTTCTTCCGCTTCCTGTACTACTTCTTCCTTGCCATGATGTTCGTGCCGTTTACCGTGATCATGCTGCCGATCGCCAAGGAAATGGGGTCGTTGCATCTCGATAATCAGCTTGGTCTGATTATTCTGTACACGATTCTGGGCATCGGTACGAATCTGTTCATTGCAATCGGCTTCATCCGGTCGATTCCGGTTTCATTGGAAGAAGCCGCGCGTATCGACGGTGCTTCGACCTGGCGCATCTTCTGGACGGTGATTTTCCCGCTGATGGGCCCGATCAACGCCACGATCGCGATTCTGACCGCGCTGTGGGCGTGGAACGACTTCCTGCTGCCGCTGATCACGCTGACCGATCAGAGCAATCAGACGATTCCGCTGGCGCAGTACGTGTTCCAGAGCCAGTTCACATCGAACTACCCGATGGCCTTCGCGTCCTACCTGATGGCCATGGCCCCGGTGCTTATCGTCTACGTCTTCGCCCAGAAGTGGGTCGTCGGCGGTGTAATGAGGGGAGCCGTTAAGTGAACAGCCCAGTGGGCTGTTCATAGGCTCCCCTGAGCGGGACGAGCCGTTTGAGATACGCGGTTAGCTGGATGTTTTGGCAATATTCCGCTAACCGCGTTTCTGTAAACGTTTCACGCTATAAATAGTCACTTGTATGGTTCTTGCCTCAGGTGAGATTTGCAACATCAATGAATTTACAGAAAGCAAAGGAGCTTATTCGTATGACCGATTTCAATCGTTCCGTCCTTCCTGACTCGGTGCGCACCAATGGCGCCACCCCGAACCCGTGGTGGGCCAATGCGGTGGTCTATCAGATCTACCCGCGTTCCTTCCAGGATTCCAATGGCGACGGCATTGGAGACATCAAGGGCATCACCAGCCGTCTCGACTATCTCGCAGGTCTTGGCGTGGACGTGCTGTGGCTCTCCCCCGTCTACAAGTCCCCGCAGGACGATAACGGCTACGATATCTCCGACTATCAGGATATCGACCCGCTGTTCGGCACGATGGAAGATATGGATGAGCTGCTTGCCGAAGCGCACAAGCGCGGCTTGAAGATCGTTATGGATCTGGTTGTGAACCACACTTCGGACGAGCACGCCTGGTTCCAGGCGTCGCGCGACAAGAACGATCCGCATGCGGACTGGTATTGGTGGCGTCCCGCCAAGCCGGGCCACGAACCGGGTACCCCGGGTGCCGAGCCGAATCAGTGGGGTTCCTATTTCGGTGGTTCCGCTTGGGAATACGATCCGAAGCGTGGCGAATACTTCTTCCATCAGTATTCCAAGAAACAGCCTGATCTCAACTGGGAGAATCCGGAGGTGCGCAAGGCCGTCTACAAGATGATGAATTGGTGGATGGATCGTGGCATCGACGGCTTCCGTATGGATGTGATCACGCAGATTTCGAAGGTCGTTGACGAGAACGGCAAGCTGCCGGGCGAGGAAGGCAGCCTTATCGCCGACGAGCCGGTTGGTCCGGAAGGCTATTCCAGCCCATTCCCCTTCTGTTCCGATGGTCCGCGCGTCGATGAATTTCTGGCTGAGATGCGTCGCGAGGTCTTCGAGGGGCGTGATGGCTACATGAACGTGGGTGAGGCTCCTGGCGTCACTCCGGCGCGAAATGAGCACATCACCGATCCGGCCAATGGCGAGCTTGACATGATGTTCCAGTTCAATCATGTCGGCATCGACCAGTCCGGTTCCAAGTGGGATACCGTGCCGTTCAAGGTGGCGAATCTGCGCCGCGAGCTTGCCGAACAGCAGAATGCCGTGGGCAAGGTCGGTTGGGCCAGTCTTTTCTTCTGCAATCATGATCAGCCGCGCGTGGTGTCTCGTTGGGGCGATGATTCCAGTGAGGCGAATCGTGTTGCATCGGCAAAGGCGTTTGCCTTGCTGCTGCATATGCATCGTGGCACGCCGTATGTGTATCAGGGAGAGGAATTGGGCATGACGAACGCTCATTTCACTTCACTTGATCAATATCGCGATCTGGAGGCGCTGAACGCTTATAAACAGCGTGTCGAAGAGGCCAAGGTGCAGTCCCCCGAGTCTATGATGGCCGCCCTTGCTTTGATCGGGCGCGACAACGCTCGCACGCCGATGCAGTGGGATGCGTCGAAGTTCGCCGGCTTCACTGATGAGAACGCTGCCGTCGAACCGTGGATCAGTGTGAATCCGAACCATGCTACGGTCAATGCCGATTGTCAGGTCGACGATCCGGATTCCGTATACGCCTTCTACCGGCAGTTGATCGCGTTGCGGCATAACAATCCGGTTGTTGCCGCAGGCACGTGGCATCTGATCGATATCAACGATGATTACGTCTATGCGTTCGTCCGCAAGCTGGGCGACGCCGCGTTGCTTACCGTGGTGAATCTGTCGGGCAAGCGTGTGGCTATTCCCTCCGATAGTGCCGCCTTGACGGAATCCGGGGTTTCCGAGCCGCGGATCGTGGTGTCTACGCATGGGGCGACGCATGCTGTGGTTTCCTTGGCGAATAAGGAATTGAGCGCTTGGGAGGGCATCGTCGTCGAATTGTGACGCATGGTGCGGCGGCATTGCGAAGCCGTGCGTAAGTCGGTGAGGGGAACGTGACTGCATCGCGTTCCCCTCATGCGTTGGTCTGCTGATGTTCGAGAAGCGGTTTGCCCAATGCAAGTGCGACTCTTACAATGCCATGTATGGAACAAAAGGACGTACTGAAAGCACTGCAGCGTGACCATGCAGCCGAACTCAAACTCGCAGCGAAGCGTTTGAAGGGCACGGCTCGCCACACCAGAATCATTCCCTCCCCGGTGCTGAGCGAAACAACGGGTCATGAGATTCTGCTCAAACCCGAGAATCTGCAGGTCACCGGTTCGTTCAAGATTCGCGGTGCCTATAACAAGATCGCTTCTTTGAGCGAGGAGGAGCTATCCCATGGCATTGTCACCGCTTCCGCGGGTAATCATGCTCAGGGCGTGGCCTATGCCGCTCGTGAGCGTGGTGCCAAGGCGACTATCTGCATGCCGCAGATCACTCCCCCGCTGAAGGTCGATGCGACCAAGGCCTATGGTGCCGATGTGGTGCTGTGTGGCGAGGTGTTTGATGAGTCCGCGGCTCGCGCACAGGAGCTTAGCGAAACCGAAGGCATGATCTATGTGCCGCCGTTCGACGATTACGAGGTATTGTGCGGTCAGGGCACCATCGGTTTGGAGATTCTTGAGGATGTGCCTAATGTCACCGATGTTGTCGTTCCGCTGGGTGGCGGCGGTCTGGGCGCTGGCGTGGCGTTGGCCATTAAGACGTTCAAACCGGAAGTGCGTGTGATTGGTGCGATTCCGGAGGGTAGCCCCGCTTGGAAGAATTCGCTGGCCGCTGGTCGTGTTGTGCCGGCCGATGATGTGGTCACTTCTGCCGAAGGCGTCGCCGTCAAGCGTCCTGGCGATCTTACGTTCGCGCTGCTCAACGAGTTCCTTGACGATCTGGTCACGGTGTCCGAGCGTGATATCAACGAGATGATTCTGCTTATGCTGGAGAAGCACAAACTGGTGGTCGAGGCCGCCGGTGCCGTGTCGTTGGCAGCACTTGAGCATCTGAATCTGCGTTCGCGCAAATTCGCTGAAGCGCAAGGCCCGCATGTGGTGGTGCCGATTCTTTCCGGCGGCAACGAAGATACCGTGTCTATCGGTGCCGTGATTCAAAAGGGCATGATTGCCCGCGGTCGCATTATGAATTTTGAGGTTGAGCTTCCCGATAAGCCTGGTCAGCTGGTCAAGGTTGCGACCATTCTTGCGAGCGAACGCGCCAATGTGATTGCGTTGGATCATGATCAGTTCAAGGCTTCCGGCCATTACACCAATGCGGTGTCCTTGGGTGTGACCGTGGAGACGAACGGTCCGGATCATATCGATCGTATTCTTACGGCGCTCAGGGAGGCTGGGTTCCAGCCCAAGCGCATCTACTGATTGCGGCGTGCACGTCAGGAATCACGAAGGCCCGGTTCATGTGAACCGGGCCTTTTCCGTCGCTCCGCATGTCCGCTGTCGGCATGTGGAGGTGTGTTCATTCAGCTGTTGGCTGCGATGGTTTCATCCACGAGCTGCGGCAGCGCGGTTGCGATGTCGTCGTGAATCAGCCTTGTTGCCAGTCGGTCGTATTGTGTGCGTCCCATGTTCATGATGGTGATCGGCACGCCTGCTTGTGCTGCGACCGGTACGATGCTCGCCGCAGGCATTACTTCCAGTGTCGACCCGATCACCCATAGTTCGTCGGCCTGCGTGGCCAGGCGATACGATTTTTCGATCGCGCCGTCCGGCAGTGCTTCGCCGAAATAGACGACGTCGGTTTTGATGAGTCCGTTGCATGGCATGTTTCCGCTATACGGCAGTGTGCGATGGCAGTGCGGATCCGGCTCGTTGTCCAGATTCGCCATGATTTCGGCGGTGTCATACTGCTGGTGGCATTTCATGCAGTGTGAGGTGCCGATGGTGCCGTGCAGGTTCACGATGATGTCGCTGCTGTTGCCGGCCTTTTCATGTAATGCGTCGAAGTTTTGCGTGGCCAGTAGCGTCAGCATGCCGGCCTGTTCCAGTTTGACGAGCGCCTTGTGCGCGGTGCCCGGCTGCGCATTCCATACAGGGGATTCCTTCTGCCAACGCCAGGAGTATTCGCGATCCTCTTCATTGGCGAGAAAAGCATCGATGTCGTATACGTTCATCTGTTCGGGGTGTTTGGTCCACACGCCGTCCGGTCCTCGGAAATCGGGAATGCCTGCCGAGGTCGAGATGCCAGCGCCTGTTAATACTGCGATCTTTTTGCTCATGCGCACTACCCTACGCCTGTTGTATGCATGTAATGAGTGCTGTGAGGCGTCTTCTGTACTGTGACGCGCCGTTGTCTGGTTGTTCCGTGGGTGGTTCGGGTGTCCCCGTGGGTGTCGTGGGTGTGGTTCGGTCTGGTTTCG